>ERZ826242.120-NODE-120-length-128482-cov-12.091546_pt1 | contig 128482 bp, 110 predicted proteins | sample MGYA00519871_ERZ826242 | MGnify/ENA primary metagenome ERZ826242 (study PRJEB31778, sample SAMEA3449226) | human gut metagenome | biome: human gut; feature: human-associated habitat; material: faeces | place: United Kingdom | collected 2010/2012 ... | reverse complement strand
GGAGACGCTCATTTTTAGCGGTAATGAAGATAGTTTCATTGCCGCTTTTTTTATGCAGAATTGTAATTTCAGTGACAAATTTGTCAGCGAAACAAGGCTGAAAAACAGGTATTAACTGAAATAGAAACCGACCACTCGAATAAATAGAATGGCCAGTGCAGTTTCAGATGATTTTTAAAGGGAATTGATTTCTTTCTCTAATTGGCAAACCGATTCCATAATAGTATTGAAGCTTGGAATATCGCCATATAACATATCTTTCATGACTTCATAATCACTGATGAGGGCAGGAAAGCGGTATTCCGGTGGAATCAGTCTTAAGGTGCCGGGAATTGCTTCCGGATATTTAGCCCATGCTCTTGGATAAAATTTCATTTTGAAATCAACGACTGTTTTCAGAAGGTTTATGTGAGAAAAAGCAACATCTTTTACTGGGGTCTGAGCCATTCTATAGAGATCATAGTAATGTCTGGAATATCGTTGTGGCATATCCAGATGTTCCGGTCTGTTGGCTTCGTGATGAAGAATTGTTGCCTTTTCCCAAAAGGTACGCTCTGGTGAAACGGTAAGAATTTCAGTATTTTTTTGCTCGAAGATTTTTGGGTAGTATACAGCTGTATATGGTTCAATGCTTGCAAGCTTAGCAGGTGTCCAGGCTGCTAATGCTCCGATTTCCAGGCGGATTACCTGTAGGGTAGAAGGATTTGTGAACAGATTTGGATAAGCGAAAATAACAGTCTGTTTGTCATTCTCATCTATGTAAATATTAGCGTCACACCTCAGTTCTAATGACAGTTCCTTTTTTATGGTAGGACAGAACTGTTCTGCAAGAAAAATCTCAGCCCGGTTATTAGCTTCTTTATTAAATGTATCCTGTTTTGTGTTGGATCGTTTTTCCCAGGGTTCCAGTTTTCCATAGCCCAGTACGCGCCAGTCAAGGATCAAATCAATGTCTTCTGAAAAACGGCTGATCAGATTAAACGCTTTTGAAAGGCTTGTTCCACCTTTAAAGGTGATGGAGTCCTTCCAAGGACAGCGGTGAAACAAATAATCCAGGGTAAAGCATACCCAGAAGTCTTTTTCTACAATAGCATCATTTAAGCCCATTTTATCAGCGGTATTTCGGAAGAGCTCTCTTCTGTCATCATCTGGCAGACATGCAATTTTTCTCATAGTGTATTACCTCCGCATATTTGTCGTATTGTATCATAAACCCAGTCGGTGGATTCCGTTGCTTCTTTCAGACAAGCCTGTTTTTCTGAGAAAGAGAGTTTTGTTGAAAGAGTCTGGATAACTTCCGGGGTTACATTATTTTTCCCTAAGGTTTTCAATGCCTGAATTGTCAGACTTGTCATATAGGACAGACCGGTAACTTCTTTATTGGTTCGGTGTTTGAATTCAAGTTTTGTAGAATTCCATTCATAGGTTTTATAAGGTCCGTCACTAATATAGGACCAAACAGCTGTTACCTGAGTGGAAAGTCCAAGTAAATTAAGGGCAGTGTTTCCACATGGAGCGATGGTCCAATGATAACTGCGGGCTAATGCCTGTGCAACGGAAGCAGGATCAGCAGCTACATATTCATCGAGTAATTTACTGTATTTTGGTTTTTCATAAATTCCATTTATAATTCTGCGAAGAATACCAACTTTTGTCAGGCGATTAAGATTACGTCTGATAGTTTCTGTATCTGCAATATCAGCAAAATCAGAATTCACAAAAATGCTTCCTTCAGGTGATTCATGAATTCGTAACTGAATTTGTTTTGAATAACCATTTGCCATAGAAAACCTCCTTTTGTCCTGAATATTATATATTATTCGGGACAAAATTTCAATATAATCAATTAAGATTAAAATTAGTGTTCCGTTTATAAATATTTTGATTCATTGAAAAAAGTCTATTCAGAATATACTTTTTGTCTATTGTTTGGGGAACGATTTTTACTCCGTGTTTATCTACAATAATTCTTGTAAAGAAGAGTAAACGAAAGCGATTTACGAGAAACAGGAGGAGATTATAGATGACAGAAAAGAACCTGATCAAAATATATGTGAATGCAACGTCAGCAAAAAGAGTGGACATCATTATCAGACATGAAAGTACACTTTGTCTGATAATGATTGGAAGCACAGGAATGAAATATATGATAGAATATAGAAAAAGCATTGAATATGTAAATAGTAAGTTATAAGAGAAAATATGACAGATGTTATAGTTTCGTGTGTGGAATACGGTTGTATTCCGTATATTAGATACCCAGTTGCGTTTCATTATATTTCTTTACTGTCGGAAAATATGTTGAACATTAAACATATTGCTACACTTCGCTTCAAGATGAGTGTGGCATTTGTTGTTTACAAGCTTTGTGATAAGAACAGGCTTTCGACAGTTTATATTGAAGAGTTTTTGAATAAAATACAGGAGCATGATTTCAATTCAAAGCTGTTCTGCGTTTTGAATGAACACGGCATTAATGAGAAAAAATTTTTCGATAGTACAATTACAAATATAGTCATTGATGAATTAGAAAAATTCTATAGTATACTGTCTAGAGAAGAGGATAGTGACAAAGTAGAAAATCAGCCAAGCGACTAACTGCTTTTGGATGAATGACTTTTATTTAGTTAATGATACTCTCATCCAAACACTGAACAGTGATACATCTGCCGGGAATATTTTTCGGCATTCAAATCCAATTTTTTCCAGTCTCTTGCACCAACAATCCTGTTTCTCTGCTACGGTGCCACGATGGCTGTAGATCTTTCCCAAGTCTTTACCGGAAAAAACGGCAATCTTTTACCGCCCTTTTTATGGATGGTAATCTGCCTCGTCCTCTGGGTTCTCGCCAATTATATCTTTGCCGTGATCTCACACCTGCGCGCTTCATTTCCGGCAGTTCTTCTGCTCTCCGTGCGCCTGATGGCAGGTCACATCAAAGAAACTTTCATCTTATTATTTACAATGGCCGGCGCCTGCCTCATCGTCTTCCTGGTTCCCGGACTTTTCGTCCTTTTTCCTGGAATTCTCTGCGGCATCGCCAGCCATCTGATTGAGCCTGGTTTAAAAAAGGCTCTTGCCATTGATTAATCCAGTTCTTTATCAATGTCACTTAGTTAAGCTTATTAGCTCACCTCATTGTGAACCTCTAACAAAAAAATTAAAATTGTAGTTGACATATCAATCAAAATGTGCGGCCGCTCACTTTCTTCTTTTGTAAAAAATCCAAACAAGGATTTTATTCGTAAACGCAAACGTGATTTTCAGAAAATGATGCAACTCATCATTTCCTTGGAAAGTGGCAGTTTAAATCATGAACTTCTCAATTTTTTTGACTATGATTCTTCAGTTCCTACTGGCTCCGCTTTTTATCAACAACGTTCCAAACTTTCTATTTCTGCGTTCCGCCATCTTTTGAAGGAATTCAACCTTAAATTCCCTTTAAATAAATTTCGCGGAAAATACTATCTTATTGCCTGCTATGGCTCTGAGTTTAACATTGCCAGAAATCCTAACGATTCAGAGACTTTCCACGAACCTAACGGAAAATCTGCATCCGGTTTTAACATGGTTCATACCATTTCATTATATGAATTATGTTCTAAGAGATATCTCGATTTAGAAGTTCAGCCCGGACGTCTAAAAATGAGTTTCAGGCTATTTGCAATCTTATGGTTCGGTATGCCTATGGAGGTTTGCCGATTTTCATCGCTGACAGAGGATTTTCCAGCTACAACGTTTTTGCCCATGCAATCGAAAATAAAGTTGATTTTTTGATTCGTGCCAAGGATTTGAATGTACAGCGTTTTCTTGGTGTCGAGACTCTTCCAGATAAACTGGATACAACCGTCGAACTGATTTTGACCAGAACACAATCAAAAAAGAAACATTAATATCCGCTCAAACTAAGAATCGTCCGCTTTGAAGTGGCCGATGGTGTTTTTGAACGAAGTCTGTTTCTGTTTTTCTGTTTTATCACATCCTTTTCACGATAGCTACGTACTCAACAAACGGGAGTGCTCACGAGACGCAATGTCTTTCTACGAAATTATGGAAAATCAAAAGAGTGGCAACGAACACTTGACACAAACTAACATTGACTTTTTCTTGTGTTTTCAATACCCTTATGATAATATATAAGTAGATAATATATTATACATAACACATAAATATACCACAAAATAGATAATATATTATCTACAAAAACAACACATAAAGGTGACATAAAATGGAGAAACTAATATGGGAGACAGCAGAGGAAATCGATATGAAGCTGGCAGGCAGAATACGAGGGATTCGCAAAAGGCGTTCGATTTCCCAGAAAAAATTATCGGAAATGAGCGGTGTAAGTTACGGCTCAATTAAGCGTTTTGAGACGACAGGGCAGATTTCACTACTCTCTTTAACGAAGCTGGCAATTGCTCTGAATGAGGTGGATGAGATACGGAATTTATTTACGGATGTTCCGTATCGAAGTATTCAGGAGGTTATCAATGAGGGAAAATAAAGTGTTGCATGTTTATTACGGGGAGCGGCTTGTAGGGACGATGGCACTTACAGAATCAAAAAAAGCAGCATTTGAATATGCTGATGAATGGCTGGCGGATGGTTTTTCTATCAGTCCTTTTTCACTTCCTTTGGAAAAGAAGGTTTTTGTTCCCACAAAAGATTATTTTCGAGGTTTATTCGGCGTGTTTGCAGACAGCCTGCCGGATGCGTGGGGACAGTTATTGTTAGATAGAATGTTAAAAAAGCATGGGATAAATAGAGATGAATTTTCAATTATTGACCGTTTGGCAGTAGTAGGAAATCAAGGGATGGGAGCACTTATTTATCGCCCCGAAAGAAATCTGTCCTATGGTCAGGACGTGGATAATCTGGATGAACTGGCAGAAGAATGTCAGCGTATTTTGAATACAGAGGAGTCAGAAAAGCTGGATGAATTGTATCGTCTGGGTGGAACCAGTGGCGGAGCCAGACCTAAAGTTATGATGGAAATGGATGGGGAGCCATGGATTATTAAATTTCCGGCGCATGTGGACCGTGCGGATATTGGAAAAATGGAATACGATTATTATCTGTGTGCCGAGCAGTGTGGAATTACGATGAGTGAATGTAATTTGTTTCCGTCAGATAAATGCAGCGGCTATTTTGGTACGAAACGCTTTGACCGGAAAAATCAGCATGGAGAAATGGAAAGAGTGCATATGTTGACAGTGGCGGCACTTTTGGAGTTGGATTTTGAGCAGCCTGTTCTTGATTATCAGGATTTGATGAAACTTACGAAAATAATAACCAATAATTCACCGGAGGATTTGGAGAATATGTACCGCCGTATGTGTTTTAATGTGTATGCTCACAATCGAGACGACCATGCAAAAAACTTCTCTTTTCTTTATGAAGAGGAGAAAAAGTGCTGGCGGCTGAGTCCGGCGTATGATTTGACATATAGTACGACATATTATGGAGAGCACACGACAGCTGTGGCTGGGAATGGGAAAAATCCGGGAAGCAAAGAATTAATTTTTGTAGGAACACAGGCCGGCTTATCAAAAGAAAAGTGCCGGAGCATCGCAGTGGAAATCAAAAATTGTGTTTCTGATATGCTTTCAGAATATTTGAATCCATAAAAATGCGAATTTCCGGCACTTTTTTCTTTATCATTTTGCAGCTATTACGCTGACTTTAATTTTAGCGTTTACACCATTTTGGGCAACGGCATAAATTGTCGCATGCCCTGCTTTTTTTGCTCTGATTTTACCTTTTTTTGATACGGTCAGTACAGAGGAATCGCTCACAAGGTAGCGGATTTTTTGAATGTGCCAGCAGGTTTTTTTCCCTTTTGGTACAATTACTTGTGCTCGTATTTTCTTAGTGCTTCCGACCTTTAAAGAAAGTTTTTTACCACTGCGGATTTTTACGCGCGAAGGATTTTCATAAGTTTTACTTCCTTTCGTCAGCGAATGTAATTCCAGTGATTTACTGATTGCAGTTTTTTTCTTCCCGATAATGCGGTAAGCCGTAATACGGTATTTATACCACGTATCTTTTTCACAGTTTTTGTGGGTGTAAGAAGTGGTTGTTCGGTTTTTAATATCAGCAATTTTCTTTACTTTACGCTCTTTTCCGTTTTCATTGCAGGCAGAGGCGTAAATGAAATATCCGTCCGCATTTTTTACCGGATTCCAGAAAAGTTGGTTAGCGTTTTTGCTCGCTTTTACCGGTTGAATCAGCTTTTTGCTTACGGAAACTTTGACTGCTTTTTTTGTTGGCGCAGCGGTTGGTGCAGCGGTTGGAACAGTAGTCGGTGCTATGGTTGGTGCCATCGTCGGAGTCGCTGTTGCCCGCTGCGTTGGAGTGACAGTCGGCGTAGTGGTTGGAGTGACAGTCGGCGTAGTGGTTGGAGTGACAGTCGGCGTAGTGGTTGGTGTAGCAGTCGGTGTAGCAGTCGGTGTAGCAGTTGGTGTAGCAGTTGGAGTCGGGCTTGGTGATGGTGATGGTGTCTGTCCCACCTCGGTTGGTTCCGGCAGGGGTATGTATTTATCGTAATAAACCTTAAGTATCGTGGCATTGTTTGGCTTAACAATTCCAAATGTAGTAGTATCATCTCCACCCTGCATATATCCATCGGGCTCCTTAATTTCTGCATAAACGGTCTTCCCAATGTAGGTTGGGGGGCTTACGTATTCGTTCAGCAGTTTATAGTTACCATCTTCTGTTTCCTGATAGTAGAGTACCTTATAGGTTGTTTTCTCCGGTTCATAATACAAATTCATTTGGTAATGTGTATCCGCGTTTTCGAGTGTGACAGAGGAATCCTGCGGTGTGATTGTGCTTATGTGATAGTAATCATTACTATATTTTGTCGCATAGCTGGGATCTGCTTCAGCCACAGTGACAGTGTCGCCAACGGCACCTGTCATAACCTCGGAAGATTCTGCCTTTACATAATATTCTGTGTTCGGATTAAACTTCCAGTAATTGATTTGATATGATGCCTCTTCGTCAATTGGTTTATACTTATTGGTAAACTGGAAGGCGTGCAAAGTTGTATTCGCCTTGGAGGCATTGATTGATGAAGAAAAACCAATCAATGCCTTTTTGTTGTCAAAACGGGAGTGAAGGTCAATTTCTTTTTCAATCTGCGGTTTGGCAGGTCTTTTCGCATTGGCAAAATCGCCATTGGCATAGCGGACATACATTTTGTCACCATCGTAGTCAATCCATACGGTAAAAAGCCTGTCATTTACCCCTGCGTCTGCAAAACGCGTGGCACAGGTGGAAGAATCACTGACCTTGTTACTCTTTTTTGTGGTGTCCTGATAGGCAGCTTCTAACTTATCTGTGTCATCCAGAACGCCACCTGCACAGGCATCAAAATAAGCAAGATTCTCGTACGCCGTATAGTTTTTTCCATCTTTTGTTTTTTCAACCGTTTTGGTTGGGTCAAGACCGTTTAGGTAATAAATGGCATCGTGACGGGCATGGTCGCTGTTTAGCGTGATACCGATATGGTCAAAGCGTTCGGCATACTTGTAATTGCGGTAAGCGGCGTACTCTCTGCCGTCCGTGCCCTCATAAGGATTAAAGTTTTTTTCGTAGTCATTTTTCCCGGTATAGGTTTGGTCTTTGTGAAAGTATAATTGGTTATCATAATCCCAGCTTTCATAGGAATATGGGCGATTTTCATCATATGGATATACGTCGCCCGTTTTATTCATGTTACAATAGGCACCATTATATTGGGAATCCATTTCGACCATGAGTCTTTTTTCGTCACATTGCATGCCGAATGGATAGGTGTCACCACCGGAATACGTATACGCTAAATCTTCCGGATCGGATATGTAATCTTCCATGAAAAAGGCAAGGCCGTCGCCGCCGACTTCTCTGGCGAATTCTTTCCCTCCTGCCTGTTTGGTGTTGACGCAGGCGTCCGGGAGTGAAAAGGTAAATTTTGTGGAAAACTGCGATCTGCTATTTAGCGGAACCAGTTGATTTAGTGTGATTACTGTGGAACGGTAATCAGAGGTACTTTTATTCGGTTCTTCCTCGGCGGCGGATTCGGGTGCAGAATACGGTTTTGCCACGTCAAACAGCCGGATTACTTTTTCCGGGGTTTCCTTTTTTGAATATGGATTTTTTTTAATACCATAAGTGTCTGAGCTGGGTTGGTAGCTTTCAATAGCCAGTGAACCTTTGTGTGGCTCTCCAGCCGCATTAGAGTCCATCACCCAGGATTCTTCCTTAAATTCTTCTCCGGTACCCTCGCCCTCGGCAAAAGTCATTACGGCCGGCTCTGCTGCCGCCGCTTTTTTGGTCTGGTTTAATGATGATGTTACCGGTACATTTGCCAAGGGGAGTACCAGCCCCAGAAGAAGAGACGTAATCAAAAGTCTCTTGTGAAATTCTTTCCTTGTCATAATATCCCTCATTTCTTTTTTGTGTTTGCCTCATGAAATGTAAAATCATATTTCATTGCCAGAGCCATAAACAATTTATTCATGACCTGACCGGTGATTTCCCGGATTTTTAATTTTCCAATATAAGCGATGGTTTCACGCTGTATGTCATCCGGTACATGATATGCGCCAAGCGTTACTCTTAGAAACCGCTCAAGTTTCTTTTCCAAAGTAAAATACATATCACATTTTTTTGCAATATAGGCACGCATACATCCGGCTGTCCCAATTTCCATTTCGTAAAAATCGCTTTCCTGAAAGTCTTTATTATACTGCCTGAAAATCATCGCAATTTTTTTTGCTGTATGCTTGTGAATATAATCCATCAATGCCGGCTGTGTGTAGGCTTCCATGTAAATGTCGCGGAGATGTTCATTCATCTCGGTAAGCGTCAACTGAATACAGGTTTCAACGGCGTAGAGAAGCACCGGATTTTTCCCGGTTCCAATGATTTTTTCTGCTACACCAAACTGATTTTCAAACATAAATTCCGTAAGCTCTGCCAAGACGCCATCTTTCGTGTGAAAAATGGAGTGAAAACTGCTGCCGGATACGCCTGCATCATGAAGAATTTCCGTCATCGTCGTCTCATGATATCCCTTTTCTATAAACAAGCGGACACTGGATGACAGAATTTTCTGCTTCGTTTCTTCACTGTCGTATTTTCTTGCCATGTACTTTGCATTCCTCCTTCCTTTTTTATTTTATGTAAAATCCCTTCGTGTGTCTCGAAATAGAAATGAATTGCTATTTGAGTTGTAACCCAATTATAGCATGTGGGAAATTATTATGTCAATGAAAGAATTGTCTATGGACAGAATTTGCCGGAAATCCTATAATGAAAGGGATTTATATACGATAAGGGGAAAAGGTATGACATTACAACAGTTAAAATATCTGGTGACAGTTGCGGAGTGTGGGAGCATTTCGGAGGCAGCACAGAAACTTTTTATTTCGCAGCCAAGTCTTAGTGCGGCAATTCAAAATTTGGAAAAGGAAATGGGCGTGACTGCTTTTTCACGCTCCAGCAAAGGTGTTGTGATAACGAGAGAAGGTGAGGAGCTGCTTGCCTATTCACGGATGCTTTTGGAGCAGGCGGATATTATGCAGGAGCATTTTGGTAAGGATAAAAACCGGACGCCGAAATTTTCGGTGTCGTGCCAGCATTATTCCTTTGCGGTCAATGCGTTTGTGGATTTGGTGAAACAGTACGATGCCAGCCAGTACAATTTTATTTTGCGCGAGACACAGACCGGAGAGATTATTGATGACGTGGCGCAGGGGAAAAGCGAGGTTGGAATTTTATATTTGTCGGCGCACAACGAGGAAGTTCTGACGAAACTTATGAAGAAAAACGGACTTGTATTTGAAGAATTGTTTGTGGCAGAGCCACACGTCTTTATCTGCCGTGAGCACCCGCTGGCAAACAAGAAAGAAATTACATTGGATGATTTGCAGCCATATCCGTATTTGGTATATGAGCAGGGCGAGCGGAACTCCTTTTATTTTGCTGAGGAGTTTTTGAGTATGCTGGATTTTCCGAAAAATATTCAGGTGCGTGACCGTGCAACGCTGTTTAACCTTGTCATTGGGTTAAATGGATTTACGGTTTGCTCCGGTGTCATCGACCAGAAATTAAATGGTGAAAATATTATTGCAAAACCCCTTGTGTCGGATTGTAATATGCGGATTGGCATGATTCGTAAGAAAAATACGATGTTAAGCCGCTACGCTTTATATTATCAGGAGGCAATAAAAAATTACCTGGCCATAGTCTGAAACTATGGAAAAGGCATGATTATGTGTATTTCACAAAAGAAATAAACAATGCTACACTATCCTCATCAAAGAAAAACGGAGGATTTGAAGATGAAAGCATTGCAGGAACCATTTCGATATGATTATGTAGGAAGTTTTTTACGCCCGGAAAAAGTAAAGAATGCGAAAGCGCTGTATGAGGATGGGAAAATTGAAAAAGAAGAATTAGACGAGACAATCAATGAGGCAATTCGTGAAGTTGTTGCCAAACAGAAGGACTTGGGATTTCATGTGATTACTGATGGTGAGTTTCGTAGAACTTACTGGCATTTGGATTTTATGTGGGGATTTGAGGGAGTAGCACATGAGGTAACCGGAGGCGGCGTACAGTTTGCAGGCGAGCTTGCTTCTCTGGAAGATACTTATGTAGTTGGAAAAATTAAAGCGAAAGCACATCCATTTGTTGAATACTTTAAGTTTTTGAAAACTTTGGAAGATGAAAATACAGTTGCAAAATATACAATTCCAGCACCGGCACAGATGTTCCAGCAGTTTATTGTTCCGCAGAATGTGGAATCAACAAGAAAATTTTATGCGACAGATGAAGAGTTGATTCATGATATTGGAGTGGCATATCAGGATGTTATCCGCCAGTTTTATGAGGCAGGCTGCCGCAATTTGCAGTTGGATGACTGTACATGGGGTGCCGTTGTGGGTGATGCCGCAAAACAGCGTTACAAAAGCCTTGGCATTGACTTAGAAGAAGTGAAACAGAGTTTGCTGGCTGTGAATAATCTGGCATTGGAAGGAAAGCCGGAGGATATGGTAATTACTTCACATATCTGCCGTGGCAATTATCATTCAACATATTTCACCAGCGGTCCTTATGACAGTGTGGCTGATTATGTATTTGCCAAAGAAAATGTAAACGCTTTGTTCTTAGAGTATGACGACGAGCGTTCCGGTGGTTTTGCACCACTTGCTAAAGTTTCACCGGACAAAAAAGTGGTACTTGGACTGATTACAACGAAAACACCGGAGCTTGAAGATAAAAAAGAAGTTATTGAAAGAATTCATGAAGCAGCGAAATATATTCCACTTGACCGCTTATGCTTAAGCCCACAGTGCGGATTTGCTTCCTGTGAAATCGGTAATAAATTGACTGAGGAGCAGCAGTGGGCAAAATTGAAACTCGTAAAAGAGATTGCAGAAGAAGTGTGGGGATAAAATATAAAATAAAACCATTGAAAAAAATGGCGCATTCGCGTGACAAACGCACAGGTATGAATTGGCAGCAAAATGTATGCCCGGTACCTGTGCGTTTGTATCCATTTTTTCGCAATGGGTTTATTAGATTTTTAGCCAAGTTAAAATTAGTGGAATTGAACGAAAATTGACTATACGTTACCATTTTTTGACTTATAAATAAAAAAACTTGAAAAAAAATGTTATATATTGTATGGTAGTGACAGTGATGTATTTGGTGAATTTAATAAATAGGGGTAAACATATGAGGGTATTAAGAAGCTATGAGTGTTTGAACGCATGTATTATAAATCACTTGAATTTGAAGGGGATTACTTTGAGTGGCAGTGATGTGTATTTTGTTGGGGAAGGTTTTTTTGTAAACTATGAAAAAGGAAGTTTGACTAAGATTAGTACAGAAGGATATGATGCAAATTTTCGATTTTTGGAAATGATGCAGATTCCATATAAATTTGGTTGTGTAAACCCAACAAAACAGTTACTAATGGAATTGTTAGGTATGCCATATACTATTACAATCCGAATGGTTTCAGATTGTTTATCATATGATTATGCATTCGCTCAAACATCTGGTGCAACACACTTTATTAATGTGCTTGAATATGATGACAGTAGGGAGCAAGTATATATTGTAGATGGAGATGTGCCCACTATTGATACTGGTTGTTTTTCTGGTTGGATTGATGTAGAAGAGCTTTTGCGCGGATGGATATTAAAAGGGGGGGAACTTTTGCAATTGGATTTACGTTCTCATATTGTAAAAAAAATGAGATTGACGTGCGTTAAACAAATTGCTAATAAACAAGTTGTTTTTATGATTAATCAATATTTGTTAGGAAAGAAACGATGGCTTAGTAGTACAGTGACAGGACAATATGCTTTGGAATTTATGATTGAGCAATTGGCTAAATATGTTGAAACTAAGAAATTTACTGAATTGATTATTCAAGCAAATTTTAGAATTAGAATAAATGGGGTTATGGGAGCAAAATATTTTCTTTTGGAAAAATTTATTGAGCAGAAAAGCAAAGTGGCAGAGGACTATAGGCAAATAGTTCAAAACTGGTCAAGATGGTGTATGTTATTATTGAAAAGTGGTTATTCTAATAAACGTGAGGCATTTGCATTAGTTCAGAAAAGGTTATATGACTTGATGAGTGCAGAGGAAATTTGCTTAAAAAAGTATTTACAGGAGGGAGATTATGGAGACTGAGGTTTTGCGTGAAGCAGTTGAAAAATTTGGGACACCTTTGTACTTGTATGATTTAGAGGTGGTTAGATGCAAAATAAAGGAATTAAAAAGAACATTGCCTTCAGATAGTAAGTTGTATATATCGATTAAGGCGAATCCACTAAAGGAATTTTGTGATATTGCTAGGCAAGAGAAGTGTGGTATTGAAGTTGCATCTGGTGGAGAGTTGAGATTTGTTTTAAAGGCTGGAATTGATTCTCAGAATGTCATATTTTCTGGACCGGGAAAAACCAAGGATGAATTACGTTTGGCTATTAAATCCGAAGTTCATATGATAAATGTAGAGTCATTGCTGGAATTGGAATATATTCAACAGTTATCATGTGAAGAGAAAAAAGAGGCTAATGTTGCCCTACGTATAAATCCAAGTGGTATTAAAGGAGTTGGAAGAGTTAAAATGTGTGGTGTTTCATCGCAATTTGGAATTGAGGAAGATGATATAAATGAAGCTCTTTTTGAAAAAATTAAAAGTTTCTCTCACGTAAAGCTAAAAGGTGTTCAGTTATATATGGGAACGTCTATTTTAAACGCGATAGATATATATAGAAACACCGAATATATATTACAGTTTGCGGAAAAAATTACAGATAAATATAGGCTTGGGTTAGTATATATTAATGCGGGTGGAGGGTTTGGAATACCCTATTATAAGGGAGACAAAAAATTAGATATTCAATTATTGGGCAGTAAAATGAAAGAAATAGAATGTAATTATAAGAAATATATAAAAGGAAAGGAGTTTGTGTTTGAAAGCGGGAGGTATGTTCTAGCAGAGTGTGGAATGTATTTAATTAAAGTTTTATACAAAAAGATATCAAAAGGAAATACATATTTAGTGTGTGATGGTGGAGCTAATTTTCATTCGGCATCTGCATTTTTGGGACGTTGTGTAAGAAATAATTTTCCTATGTATGTATTAGAACGAGGTGGTGAAAAAAGCGAGTTTTATGTTACTGGACCATTATGCACACCAGTTGATTTATTGGGGCAAAAGGTTAGTTTGCCTAAAGACACTAAAGAAGGAGATGTTATTGTAATTATAAAGTCCGGAGCGTATGGTCTTACATATAGTCCTTACGGTTTTTTAAGTCATAAGCTTCCGTTGGAAGTTGGTTATACACAAGACAGAGGGGTTCAATTGTTAAGCAGAGAAAGAGGGTGAACAAAATATGGAATCATTTATGAAAGAAATAATACTTCAAAAAAGAGATTATAATATTTGTTGGATATTTAATATTGGAGTAGAAAAGTATTGGCAAAAGGACAATTTTGAGATTAAAAATATTGATGAAGATAAGTGTGTTATGTCTATGGAGCAAATAATGCTTTTTATTGCGAGTGAAAAAGATTATGTTGTTTTGCGCGAAATGCCAGATAAGGACTATTTACAAAAAGTGATGGACTTGAAGGGAGAAAAGTGTCCAACTATTTTGGTTCCTAAAGAAAATGATTATTCGAAATCTATTACAGAGCTGATTTTGGATGACCAAGATATGTTAAACAAATTAAGATGTTACTCTGGTTGTAATAAAATGTTTTTAATGCCGTATGGTATTACTTTTTATGAGGAAAAATTAAGTAGATTATGTAATATACAATTAATAGGAACATCATCTTATATTGCAAAAAAAACGAACAGTAAGGTATATGTGAAGAGCTTGTTGCAAAAGTTAAATGAAAATTATCCAGTATATTATAAATGTGAAAATATTAAAATGCTAGAAGATAGATATTACGAAATTCATAGATTGTTTGATAAAGTAGTCGTAAAAAAACCTTATGGAGCTTCAGGAAGGGGGCTTTATTTAATAAAAAATGAAAGAAATTTATCACGAAATTTAAAAATGATTGAAAGGATAAATGGAGACAAAGGAATATGGTTGATAGAGGGGTGGTATGATAATAAAAAAGACTATAATTTTCAGCTTTATATTCATAATAGTGGAAATATAGAAATTTTTGGTTACAATGAACAGATATTGGAGGAGACAGTTTATAGAGGGACAAATTACTGTGTTAATGTATCTACAAAAAAAACAGAAAAATATATGAAAAGTATGAAACGAATGGGGGGAGAACTTTATGATGAAGGAGTAAGAGGGGTGGTTGGAATTGATGCGATTGAAGTATATGGTAAGGAGCTTTTTATTGTTGAAATAAATGCAAGGTTTACGTTATCAACATATTTGATTCCGTTAGTACATTTATATCCCAATAAATGTATTATGACAATGTACTATAGAATTATTCTTAATAAGAACGATGAATATACGAGAATACTAAATTTGCTTTGTAACCACGGTATTTTATTTAATAAAGAAAAGATGGAGGGGGTATTTATTTATAATAAGTCGTGTTTCAATCGAATGGAGGGGGATATAGGACGCGTTTTTTTCTTGTATATTGCAAATGATCAATTTATGTTAAAAAAAATGATGAAAACAGTTGAAAATATATTGTGCAAGGAGGGACATTATGTCAGCAGAATTAATTATTAGAGAGCAATTGCAAGAAATTTTAGAAATTACAAATGCTTTTGAAATAACACTTGAGGATGATTTGAGAGAGTATGGAATGGATTCACTTAATGCGGTGGAACTTGTTGTTTCGTTGGAAGATAAATTTGGTATTGAATTTAATGAGGAAGATTTATTTGTTGAGAGTTTGAATTCAATTCAAAAATTGGTGGATATAATAAAATGTATGCAAAACGCTATTTGCTGATAAATATAAATATGGAACAATGGGGAGACTATTAAATTATAAAGAAAAATTTTTTAGAAAAGAGAGGTGAGTATTTGTCATGAAACTCTAGAAAAGGTTGCAAATGTTTGATATAGAATGTTAATGACCTAGAAAAAATCGAGATTAATTTGAAAGAAAGGATAAGAAAAAAATATGAAGTCAACTTGGACAAAAAGAGTTATAGTAATGGTGCTTATATTTGCATTTAGTCTTTATAATACATGCAATATATATGCTGCTCAAAAAAAACAAGAAATAAGAAAGACATTTCGGTTGTTGGAAGTAGGTGATGGAGGGGCTCCTTGTTATGTAATTGTTAATGTAGTCTCAATTGCAACAGAGAAGTACTCATACGATGCGAAGAAGGTTAAATTTACAAATCGTGAGGTGTATGCTTATTTTGATGAAGTAACTGCACTATCCGGTTATACTTGTGGGGTATCACCTACTTGTTATTATAACAAAAATGATACTCTTATAAGAAAATTTAGTTGGAGTAATTCAGATGCAATATATCCGGGCAATCCATGCTATACTTATTGTAAAAAAAATAATTCGAATGTTTCGTTTAACCGTTCAAATACGAATAAGGCAAAATGGACAGTAGCAGTTTCTGCACCAGATACATTTGATAAGGTAAAAGTTCAAACAGGTGTAATTAATTTGTATTTATCTTCAAAATAGAATAGGAGGACTAATATATGAGATCAAAAAGAATGTGGATAGGAATTTTTGTTGGAGGATTTATTATTTCAGGGGCACTGGGATTTGCCACGTTTAGTACAGCAGGAAATTACTATTTGAGTAAAAATGCTAGTATGCAAGAGAGAGAAAGTTACCAAATGGCAGAAAAAGAAAAAGAACGAATAGATGAAAATGGTGGCTATAATCCGACTAAAGAAATAAAAAGAGATGATATTAAGGAAAAAGCCCAAAATATATCTAAGTATTTTGGAGAAAGTGTTGAAAAAACAGAAAAAGTTATTGAAAAGAATTCAATAGAAAAAAAAGCGTTATATTTAGCAGCAGAGGATTCTGGTGTTAAGGTGTCAGAAAATGAAATTACAAATATTATTGCCAAAGTAAAAAAGACTTATCTTCATGATGAAGAGGGGAAAAAGGAACTTAACGCATTAATAGCTGGAATGGGACTGGAGGAAAAAGAGTATTGGAATTTTATGAGACCTCAATATAAGACTAATTTGGTTATTAGTAAGTATTTGAAAAAATGTTATGAACAAAGATGTAAAGATGAAGGAATAAATATGACTTCTTCTGAATTTCAAGAGAAGAAAATGAAATGGAGAAGTGATATAGTTCAAGATGCGGTTGAAAAATATAAAGTAAAAGTCCAATAGTTTTTATATAATTATAGTTTCCCGATTGTTTATAATTATATTTAGAAATTTTGATTTTTTGGAGGCATAATGAAATGTTAAATGTGCGAATGGAAATATTTAAAATCATAAATAAATATGCAAATGAAAAAGTGTTAGCAAGTAAAGATGTTAGTTTGATTAAGGATTTGAATTTTGATTCTATGCAGTTAATTCAAGTTATTACTGAAATAGAAGAGTTGTTTAATATATCTCTAGAACTAGGAGAAGAATTATTAGATTTAATAGAAAGTACAGATGCAATTATTGAATATATAGAGGGGATATATTGATATGAAATGGATAAAATGGATGCTATTGTTTGGAGTAAGCATGTTTATGATTTCTTGTACAAAGGAGGTTTCACTGAGTGCGCCTACATTTGATTCTCATAAAAAAAATCAATATGAGATAATAAAAAAGCCTGAGTATGCACTGTCAAAAGATATGAAACAAATGTTTATAATTTCAAATGCTGAGATGCCTTATTTTATTTTTCGAATGCACACTTTTAATCAAGATTCTTTCTTGGAATGTAAATGGAATGGAGAGAAAAAGTGGAGTGTTCAAAAAACAGAATGGAGTAATTTGATTGCTAATCGATATAAAAATTATGAGTGTCAAATTGCTTCAGCGGATGGGGAAAATCTATATATTTTATTAGCTAAAAAGAATAATTATACATATGAATTGTATAGAGTATCTAAAAAAGGTGAGATACAAAGACTTCATATGCCAGATATATATGCTCGTGTGAAGGGTCAAACGATTATATCATTTGATGTCATTCGCAATTCACGTTTGGTATTTTTCTTCTCTAAAAAGGAAGATGCGGTGTGTGGACAAGCAATAGAGTATGATGCTAATAATGAAAAGTTTCTTTCAAAGGATGGAAAAATTGATGATATATCAGCAGGTTTTGATAACAAGGGAAATTATTATTTAGTGGCTCCGAGGCAACAGTTGATTTTAAAAAAATCTTTGTATGAAGAGATACCACAAAAAGTTATAAAATGTGATGGCATTACGTCTGAGTGTATAAATTCGCAGATGATTATAGATGAAGAATTTGGTTATGTGTTAACAGGTAGTGGAATATATGGAGGAAAATTAGATGCTGATCGATGGGAAAAAATACTAGATCGGAATAAAATGTTATATTGCAAGGAGTTTGGTTCCCCTGTTCTAGGAATTGCTAATATGGTGAAGGTACCTGGTCAAGATACAGAATTTTATCTGATGACTTGGAAGAATAGGGAGTGTTCCGATTTTGAATGGATTCATTATTTTTCATGAGGAGGATTTGAAATGCTCAAAAAAGTATTAAGTATAATTGTAATAATGGTAATGGTAGTAAGCTATGGAGATTTACATGTACGAGCTAAGGAGACAATTAATGTAGTTAGATATATGAACAATGGATATGTTGCAAAAGGCTATTGGTTGGTATATGGGACATTGCAAGTCACAAATGATCCGTATCTAGATAAAAAAATTTATGGGGAAGCATGGTTTACGGATTCAAAGGGGCATAGTAAAAATAATACAATTCAAAGGTATTATACAACATTTAGAGAACGCGAATATTCAGAAAATCTTGATACTATGAGTTGGAGAATATTTACATCAAAGCAGTTTAGAATTAGTTCGTTTAGTGATTCTCATAACTGCAATCAGAGTGCTCACGGGAGCATTTCATATCAAGGAATAAAGTAACAATTAAGAATTTTTGAGGAGGTATATATGAAATTATGGAATTTTATGAAGTATAAAATGTTACCGGCGATTTTTATAGAAGATAAAATAGAGATATCTTATAAACAACTTGCATTTTACCAGAGCAAATTATCACAGAAAATTTGCTCTGGACACCTTATGTTACATTATGGGAATACAGATTTTGGGGGAATGATTGGATATTTAGCATGTATAATAAGTGGGAGTGTGGTAGCATTTGTCCCCCAAGAAGAGAATGAAAATGATGTATGTAAAAAAATTCAGGATTACAAACCAGAATATATCTGGATAGCACAAGAAAAACTTTTATATTTGCCAAAACATATAAAGAAAAACTTTTATACTATATATGTTTTTGCGGGCTATTGTCTTTTAAAAAGTGTATTTAAGGCAGAAAAAATAAAGAAAACAGATTTGACTATGCTATTACCAACTTCTGGCTCCACAGGGAATTCTAAAATGGTTCGAATAAGTGAAAAAAATATAATAAGCAATACAAAGTCAATTTGCACATATTTAAATTTAAAAGAAGATGATAGAGCGATTATTTCTTTACCATTAAGTTATGCATATGGTATTTCAGTTGTTAATACCTTATTATATGTTGGTGGTAGTATTGTTTTCACCAAATCCAATATGATGCAAATGTCATTTTGGAATTTAATAAAAAAGATTAATGTTACTTTTTTTGCGGGGGTTCCTTTTTCGTATGAATGTATGAAAAAAATTAAAGTACATGAAATGGATTTAAGCAATCTACGTATATTAACACAAGCAGGGGGAAAATTGGGAAATCAGCAACATAAATTTTGGGGAGAATATGCAGCGAAAAATAAAAAAAAATTTTATGTAATGTACGGACAAACGGAAGCAACGGCAAGAATTAGTTATCTACCACCAGAAAAAAATATGGATAAAATTGGGAGTGTTGGAATTCCGATTCCTAACAGCAAAATTTGGATATCCGATATAGATAAACAAATGATATTAGAACCATATAAAGAGGGAGAAATAGTATGTGAAGGAGATAATATATCATTAGGTTATGCTGAAAATAGAAGAGATTTAGAGTTACCAAATACTAACAATGGAAGATTGTTTACTGGTGATATTGGTTATTTTGATGAAGAAGGATTTTTATACATCTGTGGTAGAAAGAAAAGAATAGCCAAAATATTTGGGAAAAGAATTGATTTAAGTGATATGGAAAGAAAAGTTTATTCTATTTTAGCAGAGGAAACTGTGATATTAACAGATGATTCGCAGATATATATATATACTGATGCTGAGGTGAGTGATATGCAGATAAAGCAAATCCTTAATTATTTTCCATTTAGTGTTAATTTGATTCAATTTTGCAAAATGGCTGAATTGCCAAGAAAAACAACAGGAAAGATAGATTACTGTGGACTGAAAAAATAATTTACAAATGTTATTTATGAGGAGTGGATTTTATGTTTACCAAAAGACAACGGGAAATAGTAGAACATGCTTATAAAACAACGAAATTTTATAAGAAATTAGAGAATAAGTTAGAGTGGGATAATATTAAAGGAATGGAAGATTTTCCGTTTACTTGTAAAGATAATCTAGTTTTGCAAAATGAAGAGTTTATTTCAGATTGCTATGTTGCGCATTATATTCAACAAAAATTAATTAATAGTCATACATCAGGTTCTACGGGGAAATGTGCAAATGTAATTTGGTCAGTTCAAGATTGCAGGAAATCATTATTACCATTATGGTTAAAAAGAAAAAAATACTATAATGTTAATCCTCATGATAAATATTGCTATTTTTTTACGACTAGGAACAGTGGAAAGAAGGATATAGAAGAGGAGAAATTTGAGTATGCATTGGGGTTTTGTAAGAGCAATTTGAATGAGAATAAATTAGTGGAAATATGGAATAAGATGAGGACATTTGAACCTATATGGATGAATTTGCAACCAAGTATGGCAATATTGTTATGTAATGTCATAAAGAAATATAATTTGAAAAATATATCAACTTTAAAATATATTGAGTTGACAGGTGAAATGTTGTTTCCTGAGACGAAATACTTTATTCAAAGTACAATGAATGTTAGGGTGGCTAATCAATATGGTTGCATGGAAATGAATTCAATTGCGTATGAATGTCCAAAGGGAAGTTTGCATTGCATGGAGGAAAATGTTATTGTTGAGGTGGTTGATAAACATGGACAATTAGTACCAGATGGAAAGGAAGGCGAAATTGTTGTGTCGACATTAAACAATTTTGCGATGCCACTTATTAGATACAAATTAGGTGATGTGGGGCGAATTATAAACAAAAAATGCGCATGCGGTAATAGGGCGCGGATATTAGAACTTACATCGGGAAGAAACAATGATTGGATAAAAGATATGAATGGTAATTTAATAAATCCATATATTTTTGTTAGGTGTGTTGAAAATGTTAATAAAATGCACGAGCATGCAATTTTACAGTTTCAAATTATACAATTTTCATATAGTGATTTTTTGGTAAAGCTTGTAATATCGCATGATTTAGATGAAAATGTAATATGCAATTGTTTTATAGATAATTTGTGGCAAGATAGTCTGTTCTATTTAAATGTGCAGTTTGATATTTGCTCAAAACTTATTCCAGATAAGGGTACTGGTAAATTGCAGTGGTTTATAAGTAAAATATAGATATTATACGGGAGGTCTTTATGGAAAAATATATAAAAAGAGAAATAATACCATTTAATGATTTTTGGATTAATTGTGAGTGTACAATACTGCATTCGTTGATGGTAACGCTAGGTAAGCAATATATAGAGTTAGCATATATTAATAATTATATTTATGAATGTGTACCTTTTTGGACGCCAAGTAGAAAGTGGGGATGGGAAGTAAGGGTTAAACCTCAAATTGATTATTTGTGGGAGAGAATTTTACAAAATAGATTGGAGATTAAATGGGACAATTATCAATATGTCATTGAGGATATAATAAAGTATTTGCTGCTAGGAAAAATAGTTATGGTAGGTGTGGATTTATATTATTGGATTCCGCACAATATGTGCTACAAAAAACATCACGTTGAACATTATGCTATAATTAATGGTTTTGATAGTACAAAAAATATTTTTTATGTTATGGACACAGATAATGTAAAGTATAGAGAGTTTGAACTGAATATGGAAAATGTTGTCACGGCAATGAAAAAATGCGAATTGCCATATGATGCAATAATATATGATTTATGTGACGATTTGGATATAAATACATTATTTGGAGGAAAAGAAGAATTGATTTTTAGAGCAAAAAAAATTTGTAAAAGTATAAATTCCATTTATCGAAAAAATTTTTGGATTATGAATGCTGAGGACTATAGCTCAGGTTTTAATCGTGATATGTGTGTCATGTATATTCTCCAGATTAACTGTCGAATGAAGGCGAATAGGAGATTATTTGAGTATCTTGTTGAGCATCATAATATGCTTTTTTTGGATGAAATAAAGGATAGAAGTTTGGAGTTGGAAAAAAAGTGGTGTGAAATAAAAAATAAAGTTTCTAAGTTGTATTTTGATGATAGCTGTGTTGACAGGATGAAAAATATGGCTGAAGAAATGAAAATGCAATTCAAGAAAGAAAAAACAATGTGGAAAGAATTTATTAGTAAAATCAAGAAAATAAAAATGTGAGGAGTATTTAGTATGTGTATAATAGCAATTTGTGGTATGAATGAAAATGAAACAGGGATGCTTAGTAAGGAAATTGCGGAATTTGCATATAGAATGAATATAGATATGCAAATTAGAGTTTATGGACAATCCGAGAGAATATTTGAAAGTTATATAGGAAATATAGATGCAATTTTTTATAATGCGATGAATGCGGATATTATTAAAGCTGTTGAAAGTAAGGGGTACAAAGGTGTCTTTATTTGCTATAATAGGGATGATAAAAACGTAATAAGTGGTATTGAAACTAAATTGTATGATTTACAAAAGCATCAAGCAAAAAAAGTTGATACGTTATCGGAGATTTTGTCCCATATAGAAAAAAGGAAGAAAATATCAACTATTTTGGCAAGTTATCGTAGGAAGAAGATAAAAATTCCTATTAATGATATTGTTACTATAGAGCATTATTCAAAAGGGTGTGAATTGCAGTTAAAAAAGGATATTATGTCAAATTATCAGGATGGGCATATTATTGCAAATTATAGTTTTAAAGAACTGATAGTGTTACTTAAACCATATGGATTTTGTTTACCACATTATAGTTATATTGTAAACATGTCATATATTTCGGCTTATGATATTGCAGAAAATCAGATTACTGTAGATGGTCGTTACTTAGATGTTTCAAGAAGAAAATGTAAATGTTTTTCAGAGGAATTTGCAAAGTATCGGTTAGAAAACTAAGAGATGACATGAATGATTTTAGCAAAGTTGGTATTTTGAGAAAATGCAGCCTGCCATCCCTAAAATCCCCGTCCGACATTATCTATATGAGCAGGAACACAACTTTTCAGCTTTCCAGCAGCTACAAGACTCCCTTAGTGGTGAGGGCACTACAAACCTCGCAGAGGTTTGTCAAGCGGCAGCGGTGCACGAACCACTAAGGGAGGCTTGTAACTGCTGGAAACTAAAAACTGTCCCCCCCTACTTGAAATAAATTCTCCATTCCCAATTCTTGTCCTCTCCCTCTATTCGTTGTATAATAAAAGTCAGCGAACAAAGGAAAGAAGATGTGTAATTTACATGATACAGGAACTTGACAGGTTAAATATTGATGCCTACCATGAAATCGTGGAGTGCATAACAAGTGCATTGGATGCCAGAGACCCTTACACGGCAGGACACTCGGAGCGGGTCAGTGACTTGGCTCAGATGATATGTGGCGAGATGGGGATTGCCGGGGAATGCCAAAACGATATTCATGTGGCGGCGCATTTACATGATATAGGAAAAATTGGAATCCCGGATGCCGTGTTAAATAAACCGGAGCGGCTGACGGATGAAGAATGGGAGATTATGAAAGAGCATCCGGCGATTGGAGCCGAGATTTTGAGTAAATCCAGTATGCTTTCAGGGCTGATTGATATTGTGCTTCATCACCATGAGAGGTTTGATGGAAAAGGATACCCGGATGGCTTGAAAGGGGCGGAAATTTCGGTGGGAGCGCGAATTATTGCGATTTGTGATTCCATTGATGCGATGACTTCAACAAGACGTTACCGCAAGGCACTTGGATTTGATATCTGCTATCAGGAAATAGAAAAGAATTTAGGAAAAATGTACGACCCGGTAATCGGCAGATTTGTACTGGATAATTGGGATAAAGTGATTGCTGTTTTGCAAAAGAGGGAGGACGAATAGAAGATGAAAAAATATGGTGGTATCGTATTATTTGCAGCGGTATTTCTAATTGTTGCAATGGGATTTTATGCTAGTGATGCGAAGGCGGCTGAAAAAAACATTACCTTATATAATGGTTCAAGTGATGCCAATGATTGGGAGGATGGCGACATTTACCATGTGGGTGATTATGGTAAAATTGAATTGCAGATGGATTGGTACAGCATGGTTGAAATCGCGAGAAAAGAATTTCATTCATCAAATGGAAAGACTGCGACGGTGGACGCCGCCGGAAATTTCCGGATTGTCGGTGGAGGAAAGACGTTTATTACGGCAAGAGGCTGGGATGCCGCCGGAAATGAATGTTTCTCTGCCTCCTATGAGTTGTTTGCCGCTGGCGATATGTCAAAAACCAGATTGCAGACAACAACGGTCAAAATGTATCAGGTGGGCTGGAATTATGATGACGAAGGATTGAAAGTGCGGATTCCTCTTGTGAATGCACCGGATTTAACGTATTACACCATGTCCTACCGTGTGGCAGATTCGTCGGTGTGGCTTACCTGCCAGCTTGATTCCACAAAGAAGGAACTGATTATTCAGGGGAATTATACAGGCAAAACAACACTTACCGTAGATTTGAATGGGAAAATATTTACCATTACGGTGCAGATTATTGAGGTTAATATGTCGAAAAATTCGGCTGTTTTGTGCAAGAAAAATACCGTGCAATTAAAGGTCAAAGGATATAAGGGAAAACTTAGCTGGGGCACGGCAAATAAAAAGGTAGTAAACGTTTCAAAAAGTGGAAAAGTCAAAGCAAAGAAAAATGGAAACGCGGTTGTCTATGCAAAAATTGGAACTCAGAAAGTAGGGTGTGCGGTTTCCGTTGTCACGAAAAAAAGACGTGCTGTTATTAACAAGGCTAAAAAGATTGCGAGAACCTGCAAATATAGTCAGGCAAAACGAATGAGTGACAAGTATTATGACTGCAGTTCTCTTGTCTGGAAGGCTTATCAAAAAGAAGGGAAATCATTTGGTAATAAAAATTATGCACCCGTTGCGGCTGATATCGCTAAGTGGTGTGCGTCACATAAAAGATGGATGAAAGGCGGCGACAGCTATAAAAATATTTCAAAGATGAAACTTCGTCCTGGTGATTTGCTGTTTGGCACCGGAGCTAATAACGGCAGATATAAAGGGATTTATCATGTTGAAATGTTTGTCGGTTATGCCTGCTATGGTTTTCAGGGAAACAAACCGATTCTTACGACGAAGTGGGCTGCCAGAGGCGATGGCTATGGCGGCAGCAAATGGGTTGGACATCCGTAATTGTTTCGCGTGAGCGTCCATTGCGGTGGTAACTTACTGCTGTTTGGGATGAGAACTCACCGGAAGTTCTAATTCAATGACATATTCGCTTTCGCGGTTCGTCTCATAACTGTCGATGTGGCAGAGTTCCATCGGGTGTCCGGTGACAGTTAAGTGATGTTCTTTCGCATACGCATAGAGAGAAGGCATCAACTGTTTGGTCTGCTTCAAGGAGCCGTGGTAGTACAGACACAGATATTCGCCGGCAGGGAGAAATGTATCCGTCTTTGTTTTTGTGCTGTCAGTCAAAAAGAAAACATTTTCCGTGCGGTAGTAATCGGAATTAGGATTTGACTTTTCTAAATCCAGCGTGTAACAGTCGCAGAAACCGATGGTGTTTAATTTAATCTGGTTCTTTTTCATATATTGAACCATAGTGTAGTCGACATAAGCGTCTGGCAGATTTTCCGTGGAAATCATGGCAATCGGGCGTTTTTTGAATGTCTTTAATTGAATGGAAGTGTCCGATGACTCATTCTGCACAGCTTGCAAAGACTGAATCCGGCTGACAATCTGCTCCTTTTTCTTTTGAAGAACTTCCATCTTTTCCTTTATAATAGAAAGCTCCGTATCTAACATTTCCATTGTGGTGGAAATATTTCTATTCTTTAAGAACTCGCTAATCTGCTCTTTGTGAAAATCAAGTCCCAGCAGTTCACGAATCATCACTAAAGTCTGGAAATCATCCAGAGAATATTCCCGGTATCCGTTATTTTCATTTCGTGTCGGGCAGATTAATCCCTTTTTTTCATAATAACGAATCGAATCGACACTGATATTAAATAAATTTGATAATTCTCCGATGTGAAATGTGCTGTTTGCCATGATCATTCCTCCTAATATAAAGGTAGTGCCCCCTCACATGCGCCAGACGGCAAGTCGTCGGAACCGATTTCAAGCAAGAACTACGTTCTTGGCGGTTCCTCCTAAAAAAGGCACTATTTCCGAGGAAACAGCGCCATTGCTTACTCACATATTTTAGCAAAGATGAAAAAAAATGTCAAATTTTCAAAAAAAGCCCTTGACCCTAGTATGGTTCTAGGGTTTATACTTCCCGTAAAGAGTCAATGGTGACCGCGTTTGGTGCCAGTGGCTCTTTTGTTGTTTCTAAATCAATTTGAATTTTGGAAAGTGAGGATTACGGTATGGAAAAGAGAATTGAAAATCATCCGATTTTAGGGGAATCTCCAAAAGGAAAATTAGTGAAATTCTCATATGACGGAACAACGTTGGAAGGGTATGAGGGAGAGCCGATTGCGGCAGCTCTTCGTGTAGCAGGTGTGATGGCACATCGTTATACAGCAAAACGCCATGAACCACGAGGTGTCTTTTGTGCGATTGGACGCTGTACCGACTGCGTTATGGTAGTTGATGGAAAGCCAAATGTGAGAACCTGCATCACCCCGTTGAAAGAGGGAATGGTAGTAGAAACCCAGTATGGAGCAAGTGCAAAGGAGGAAGCGTAAATGAAAAGATATGATTTGATTGTAATTGGAGCAGGACCGGCCGGATTGTCCGCAGCAACCGAAGCAGCAAAACATGGATTGCATCCTCTGGTACTTGATGAAAATGAAAAACCGGGCGGACAGTTATTTAAGCAGATTCATAAGTTCTTTGGCTCAAAGGAGCACAAAGCAAAAATCCGCGGATTTAAAATAGGAGAGGAACTTCTCGCTGAGGCAGAAAAGTATGGCGTTGAAGTTATGTTAAATGCAACCGTAATCGGTTTGTATCCGGAAAAAGAAATCACGGTGCGAATCGGAGATGAAGTAAAACATATGAAAGGGGATGCCATCTTAGTGGCAACCGGAGCCAGTGAAAACATGGTAACGTTCCCCGGCTGGACACTTCCTGGTGTAATCGGAGCAGGTGCAGCGCAGACGATGATGAACCTTCACCACATCAAAGCCGGAGAAAAGATTCTGATGCTTGGAACCGGTAACGTAGGATTGGTTGTCAGCTTCCAGTTAATGCAGGCTGGATGCGAAGTGGTTGCCCTCGTTGATGCGGCACCGAGAGTTGGCGGATACGGGGTACACGCTGCGAAAGTAGCAAGACTCGGGGTGCCATTTTATCTGTCACACACCATCGTAAAAGCAGAAGGCGAAGACCGGGTAACGGGTGTTACGATTGCAGAGGTCGATAAAAACTTCCAGTTCATCGAAGGAACGGAAAAACATTTCGATGTGGACACCATTTGTATGGCAGTTGGTTTGTCACCGATGTCACAGTTACTCAAACAGGCAGGCTGCGAAATGAACGACACACCGGGTGGTTATGTACCGGTTTGTGACATCCTTGGTGCAACCAGTGTACCGGGTATTTACGCAGCAGGTGATGTATCCGGAATTGAGGAAGCAAGTTCAGCAATGATTGAAGGTCGTATTTCAGGAGCTGTCATTTCTGAGTATCTGGGTTACATGACAAAAGAAGAAAGAGAAGCCCGCGTAAGCGAATTGGAATCCGCACTGGAAGCCCTTCGTCAGGGAATGTTTGCTCCGAAAAACCGAGGCAAAAAAATTGAGAAAACCGAAGAGGGCATAGACATTTCCGAAAACCTTCTTGCAAAAGGTTATGTAGCAGACGATGAGATTGAGCGGTATCCGGGTGTTACCCATGCAGTCGGTGTTCATCCGGTTATGGAGTGTACGCAGAACATTCCGTGTAACCCATGTCAGGATGCCTGTGCGAAAGGATGTATTTCCATCGGCGATAACATTACATCGCTGCCGGTTGTTGTGCCGGGTTCCAAATGTATCGGATGTGGTATGTGTGTAGCTTCCTGTTCCGGTCAGGCAATCTTCTTAGTCGATGAGGAAACGGAGCCCGGATTTGGTACCGTCACTCTTCCTTACGAATTTCTTCCGCTGCCGGAGGCAGGTGAAAAAGGAATTGCGCTCGGACGAGACGGACAGAAAGTGTGCGACTGCGAAGTGGTATCCTGCAAAACGGCCAAAGCATTTGACCACACCAATCTGTTGACAATTAAGGTGCCAAGTGATATGACAATGAAGGCACGCTTCTATAAGAGAGCATAGAAAACGCGAAAATAACGCGCGAGACAGCGCAGAAAAGAGGAAAACGATATGATGGATATTCAGGAAAAATTAAAAGAAATCGGTCCCTTTGTACCTGGCGCAGATGATGATATGCTGATATGCCGATGCGAGGAAGTGACCAAAGGCGAAATTCGAAAAGCCATTCACGAGGGCATTGTGACAATGGAGGAAATGAGACGATATCTGAGAAATGGCATGGGGCTCTGTCAGGGACAGACCTGTGGTAAATTAGTAAAAGGAATTATGGCAAGAGAGCTTCACGTAAGACCGACGGATATCGAACCGGCGGTATCAAGAGCTCCGATGAGACCAATAGAGATGAAAGTTTTAGCAAGGGATGGAGGTGACTGCAAATGAAAAAAACAGCAGACGTAATTATTATCGGTGGCGGTATTAACGGTTGTGCAACCGCATATTACCTTGCCAAAAGAGGAATCAAAGATGTTTTAGTATTAGAAGCAGATGACAGTATCGGACACGGTGGTTCATCAAGAAACGGTGGTGGTGTCCGTCAGTCCGGACGTGATGTCAGAGAACTTCCGTATGCGATGTATGCGGTCAACAATATGTGGCCGACACTTTCCGAAGAACTTGGTGTAGACGTTGAGTATTACCAGCGGGGAAATCTTCGTCTTGGTAAAACAGAAGCACATTTGAAAAAACTTGAAACCCTAGCTTCCAATGCCAGAAGCGTAGGACTGGATATGCATGTAATTGACGGCAAAGAAGTCAAAGAAATCTGTCCGCATCTTTCGGATGAAGTCATTGGTGCAAGCTGGTGTCCAACCGACGGTCACGCAAACCCAATGAAAACAACCCTTGCCTTTTATACCCGTTCGCTGGAACTCGGTGCACGTTACATAACCGGAGCAAAGGTAAAAGCAATTGAAAAAGTTAAGGGAAAAGCAAGAAAAGTAATTCTTACAACCGGGGAAGTATTTGAGGGCGAAACCATTATTCTGGCTGCCGGCTACGAGAGCCGTTTTATCGCCCGCACGGTAGGAATTGATGTGCCGATGACAAAATTCTTTGAAGAATGTCTGGTAACGGAAATGCAGCCACATATGTTTGATATCATGTTAGGAACCGCAGATGCCGATTTCTATGGACATCAGTCACAGCATGGTTCATTTGTATTCGGTTCGGATTCCGGTTTGGAAGAATCGATTGATAAATCGTTTGACGATTTGCGCACAACATCGATTACTGCTTCAGCAGGATGCCGCGCGATTATGGGATACATTCCGAAACTGGCAGATGCCAAAATTGTCCGCACATGGGGCGGCTGGTGTGATTTGTGCTTTGACGGCGTACCGGTTATCGACCGTGTAGATGAAGTTCCTGGACTGATTCTTGCCTGTGGATTTACCGGTCATGGGTTTGGCACCGCACCGGCAGTTGGACTGATGTTGTCCCAGATGGTAGCAGGAGAAGACACAATAGTTGATATTTCTTCCTTAAGCTATGACCGATTTAAGAGTTTGAAATAAACTGAGCAAAAGTCAAAGGAGATGAAAGGCATGAGTGAATTAGAGGCTGTAATTGCAGAAGAAAAAGCAAAATTAGTAGAATCGAAAAAACTCCGTATGCTTTATTTAGATGAAGAGGATATGATTGAGGCAGGAGTTATGGATGCTGCCAAATGCGTTGATGTGATGGAAGAGACAATGGGACTTTTGGAAGACGGCGACTTCATCATGGGTGGTCCGGAGCATAACTCTCACGGAATTATGCTGGAATTTCCGAAAAAATCCGATATTGACGGATTCCCAATTAATGACGGCGCAGACCGGCGGTTTATCGCCATGCCGGCGTACTTAGGGGGCAAATTCCATGTCGCAGGATGTAAATGGTACGGCTCAAACGGAAATAACCGCCCGATGGGAATTCCGCGCTCCAATTTGATGTTTGCCCTAAATGATGTGGAGACCGGAGCACCGCTTGCCTATATGTCAGCGAACTTGTTAAGTTCAATGCGTACCGGGGCAATGCCGGGACTGGCAACCAAACTTTTGGCAAGAGAAGATTCAAAAGTTCTTACGATGTTGGGTGCAGGACCGATTGCGAAAGCTTGCTTCCGTGCCATTATGACAAATGCAAAAAATATTGACACGGTAAAAATCAAGGCAGGTTCCTTAAAATCCAAAACGGCGGCTGCGCTTAAGGAGTTTATTGAAACCCATTATAAACAGGTGAAGGAAGTAATCATCTGTGAGACGTTAGAGGAAGCAGTCCGCGGCTCCGATATTATCAGCGAGTCGGTTTCTGTGAAACCGGGGCAGTATCCGACCTACAAAAAAGAATGGTTAAAACCGGGTGTTACCCTGATTGCGACGAGCTTTTTCAACATGGATAAAAAAGAACTTGTTGGCATCCGCAAAGTTGTCGATAACTGGAAGATGTATGAGGAGTACGGCATCGAGGATGAAGAGGGTTACGATGAAAATGGAATGCGTAAGGCGACCGGCTGCATGGGTGAGGAGTTCTATTACATGGTAGAGGATGGCCTGATTACGAGAGATTCCATTGACCATTTGGGTGAAATTATCCGCGGCAAAAAAACGGGAAGAAAGTCCGACGATGAAATTATTTTTGTTGCCATTGAAGGAATGCCGATTGAGGACGTTGCATGGGGTTCTGAAATTTACCGTAACGCCGTCGACCATGGTATTGGTACGCAGTTAAAAATCTGGGATCATTCATCCAGGTAGTAAGTTTTTTGTGTGATTGGAGTGATTGATATGGACAGTAAAAACATTTTTAAACGAATTTTATATTACATGAATCCGAAGCATATCGAGCCGAAAATGGTAAAACTCTGGGCATTTTGGATTGTGTTCTGGGTTGTCTTGTTTTTGGTGCCAACAAAAATGGTGACAGGAAGTTTCTGGATTCTTGTTCCACTGGCAGGGCTGTTTGTATATGCTCTGGTCACAAAAGATGTTATGCAGTCGCTGGTTTTAGGTACATTTTCATGTTACATATTGTGGTATAAGGGTGCCTGTTTTGGCGGCTTTATCAATGATTTATATACCGTGCTTGGTGACCCGGAAAATATCGAGATGTATATGTCGTTTTTCCTTTGCGGCGGTTTGATTATTGCCATGAAGCGAACCGGAAGCACAAAGGCATTTACCGAGTTTGTGACAAGCAAGGAAAAGGGAAAAGCAGCTGCCGTTATGGTGACAGCGGGTGTGTACGCCGGTGCGACATCGGTGGATGACTATGTGTCGGCACTGACTGCCGGTGCGGCGTTTTCTCCATTGATTGATGCGCTGAAGAAGCCGAGATTGGCACTTGCCTATATCATTCGTACAATTAGTATCTGTGCGTCGGCGATGCTTCCGTTTGGTGCGTGGGGATATTTTATCATTTACCAGATTGTAGAAGCGGATAATGTCGCGGATAAGGCACAGGCAACGGATATTTTCATCCAGTCGATTCCGTTTATGTTTTATGCGATTGTTGCGATTGTTCTCTCGCTCTTATTTGCTGCCGGTAAAATTCCGATTATCGGACCGATGAAAAAAGCGTACCGGATGATGAAAGAAAAAGGAATCCAGATGGGTGACATTAAAGGGAGTGATGAAGAGGCTGATGCAGAGGAAGAAGAGGATTTTGATGAAAATAATGAGAGAACAAAACACGTCAGTGTGTTAAACCTCATTTTGCCACTTGTCTGTATTGTAATTGCTTTGTTAGCAACGGGGCTTAACTGCTTTACGGCGTTTGCTATTGCGGTTATATTTACCGGATTTTTATATGTCATGCAGGGCTTACAGACGATTTCCGAGTATGTGCAGTGTATCGTGGATGGCTTTATCGACATGGTTGACATGGTAATTATTCTGATGCTTGGTTATGCGATGCAGGAATGTATGTATGCGATGGGAATGGAAGATTTTGTATCCGCTGTCTGCGGGGCAATTCCGGTTGCCAGTCTTCTGCCGTTTATTTTCTTCGTATTCTTTAGCTGCTCGGAATATTTGTTCAGCTTAAATTATACGTTGTATCAGATTGCGATTCCGGTTATGATGGTAGTATTACCGGGCGTTGGTGCAAATGTTCCGTTGTGCCTTGGTGCGATTATTTCTGCCGGATTATTCGGCGCAAATGCGTGTGTTGTTTCTGACCTAGGCGTTGTTTCGGCGCGAGCATGCCGGGTAACGATATATGACCAGTATCGGACGAGCCAGCCGTATGTGCTGATTGCCGGTGCGATTTCTGCGGCACTTTATTTGGCGGCAGGATTCATTTTCTAACGTTTTGAAAAGGAGTGGATACGATGCAGAATTTTTATTATGATATTCCAACGAAAGTATTTTTTGGTGAGGGACAGATTCAAAATCTGCCGGAGCTTGTCAGTGAATTTGGACAATGTGCCCTTTTGGTGTACGGTGGCGGCAGTGTAAAGCGCAGTGGTTTGTATGATACGATTGTGTCGCTGCTAAAAAAGGCAGGAATTACAACGTGGGACCTTGCGGGCGTGGAGCCAAATCCACGGCTTAGTACCGTGCGCCGCGGTGTGCAAATCTGCCGTGAAAATCAAATTGATGTGGTGATTCCGATTGGCGGCGGCAGTACGATTGACTGTGCGAAGGCGGTTGCAGCGGGATTTTACCATGAGGGAAGTCCGTGGGATTTGGTGCTGGATAACAGTTTGATAACAAAAGCACTCCCGATTATTACGGTGCTTACGCTGGCGGCAACCGGTTCTGAAATGGACGGGTTTGCGGTAATTAACAACGAAGAAACTTCGGATAAGCAGGAGATGTGCAGTATTTTACTGTATCCGAAATATTCTATCATGGACCCGGTTAATACATTTACTGTGCCAAAATACCAGACGGCAGCAGGTACGGCAGATATTATGAGCCATATTTTTGAATTGTATTTTGATGGAACACCGGGAAAATATATGCAGGATCGCGTGATGGAAGGGCTTTTGAAAACGTGTATCCATTTTGGACCGGTTGCTTGCGAGAAGCCGGATGATTATGAGGCAAGAGCCAATTTGATGTGGACGTCAAGCTGGGCGATTAATGGATTTTTGGCGTGTGGTCTTACGTCTTTGTGGCCGGTGCATGCGATGGAACACCAGCTCTCGGCGGTGTATGATGTTACACATGGACACGGGCTTGCTGTGCTCACTCCGGTGTGGATGCGCTATATTTTAAATGACGATAATGTGGACCGTTTTGTGAATTACGGAGTGAATGTATTTGGTATTTCGCCGGACAAAAAGCCGTATGAAATTGCGGAACTTGCCATTCAAAAGACGGAAGAAGTCTTTGAAAAAATGGGGCTGAAACTGTCGATGCAGGACCTTGGAATTACGGACGAAAGCCACTTTGAGAGCATGGCAGAGCGCGCTGCGGATGGACTTGATGAGTGCCAGGTTCCGCTCGATAAAGACAAGATTGTAGAAATTTACCGTAAATGTATGAAATGATGAAAATGAAATCGTTACATTTTCACAAAAAATAAAAATTAGCATTGACAGAAAAATAATTTGGTGCTAGTATCGCTTTAAAGTCAACGGAGACTCGTGGAGTTTCCGCTGGCTTTCTTTTTTTGTAACAAGTAAAACTTATCAATCAACGTAAGGAGGGCATGATTATGAAAAAGAAAATGAAACATTTAATAGCAGTTACGATGTGTCTTGTACTGAGCATAAGCGTTCTTTCGGGATGCGGCAGCAGTTCAGAGAGTACCGGTTCAAAAGAAAAAGCAGACAGCTTAAACATTATGGTCTGGGAAGGAACCTGGTCGGAGGAGATGTTTCAAGACTTCACCAAAGAGACCGGAATTAAAGTCAATATCAGTTACATCGACAATACGGATACTTTGTTGGCGAAGATGATTGAAGGAAGTGCCGATTACGATTTGATTGACTTAGAGGGTGCTTATGTAAAATCCTTTTTGGATGGTGAATTGTTAGCCCCAATTGATAAGAGTAAGGTCAAAAATGTGAAAAATATTCAGGAGAGTTTTTTGAAAGAGGGACCAATTGGAGATACCGAAGAAAAATATACAATTCCAAACATGGGATGTAGTTATACAACGATTGTTTATAACAAAGAGACCTGTCCAATCAAAATTACCTCGTTTAAGGATTTGGCTAATCCAAAACTGAAAGGAAAAATTGCGATGGTCAATTCAACGATTTCCCTTTACGGTGAAGCGTTAGCAGCCTGTGGATTTAAGCCGGATTCGACAAACGAAGAAGAGATGAAAAAAGCCAATGAACTTTTGACACAGATTAAGGCAAATGTAAAAGCGTTTGTTGGTGAGAGTGCCGTATCGCAGCTTGAAAATGGTGAGTGTCCGGTAGCGTTTTGCTGGGATTATACAACACTTTGTGTAGACTCCAAAGATAACTGGGATAAATTCGAAGCCATTGCTTTGAAAGAAGGATGTGAGCGGTTCCAGCAGTATTGGGCGATTCCGGCAGCATCGGAAAAACAGAGTGAAGCAACTGAGTTAATTGATTTTTTGCTTCGTCCGGAAGAAAATGCAAAAAGCAATGCCGAGTACGGCGGTGTGCCAAACTTAAAACAGAACTTGTTAGCACCTCATCTTGACAAAGATTTTTATGAAAGTCCGGCATTGAAAAAAGAGGAAGAGTTATTCCCGATTTCCTGGAGCATTGCCGTAAGTGATGAACAGATTAACTTAATGGATACTTACTACACGGAATTGATGGGAAATGCAGCAGAATAGGAGGATGATACCATGAAAAAGATTGAAGTAATTACAAGACCTGAAAAATTGGTCGGTTTGAAAGAAATATTTGCCACTCACAATTGTCAGGGTATGACGTGCTTATCCGTTATGGGATGTGGACGTCAGAAAGGATATCTGCCGGAGATGAATTTCACCGGTGATGATATCAACCTGCTTCCGAAAATCATGGTTTTCGTCGTTGTGGAGGATGACCAGATTGAGGAAATTTTGGCGGATATTGCGACCGCAATTGGAACCGGTAAAAATGGTGATGGTAAAGTATTCGTTACGGAAGTTTTAGATGCGATGCGTATTCGTACCAATGAACGAGGCGACGACGCACTGATGTAGACCGTTCTTAGAAACAGTCGGAATGGAGGGAACTATGAGTAAACCTATTGTATCTCTTGTAAATGTAGAAAAATGGTATGGAACCAATCATGTCGTAAAGAACATGAATATCAATATTGCCGAAGGGGAATTTCTGACATTGTTAGGACCATCTGGATGTGGAAAGACAACGACACTGCGTATGATTTCCGGTTTTGAACTGCCGACTTCCGGTGTGATTAAAGTCCAAGGGGAGAGCGTAGAGAAAAAAGAGCCGTATCAGCGTGATGTCAACACGGTATTTCAGAATTATGCGTTATTTCCAAATATGAATGTTTTTGACAATGTAGCGTATGGACTTAAGGTGAAAAAAGTTCCGAAAACTGAAATTAAAGAGAGGGTAACGGAAATGCTTAAGCTTGTCCAGCTTGAAGGTTTTGGCAAGCGGCGCATCACTCAGATGTCCGGTGGACAGAAGCAGCGTGTGGCAATTGCAAGGGCACTGATTAACCGTCCGAAAGTATTGCTTTTGGATGAGCCGCTTGGCGCACTTGATTTGAAACTGAGAAAGCAGATGCAGATTGAGTTAAAGCGTTTGCAGAGAAAGCTTGGTATTACCTTTGTTTATGTAACTCATGATCAGGAAGAGGCACTTACGATGAGTGACCGCATTGCGATTATCAATCAGGGTGTTTTGGAACAGGTGGATACAGCATTTGATATTTATGAACATCCAAAGACAAGGTTTGTTGCCGGATTTATCGGCGAATCCAATATCTTTGATGCTGTTGTAATCAGTCAGGATGGCGATACCGTAACCGTAGGTACGGAAGTCGGAAAGGCGCAGGCATCCGGCTTTACCGGTGAACTGGCAGCAGGAAGTGCTGTTTCGGTATCGGTTCGTCCGGAAAATATGCTGTATTCGAGAGAGCGGGTAGAAGGATTTCATATCAAAGGGGTGGTGAAAGAACATATTTATGTCGGAAACCTGATTAAAACCATTGTTTTACTAAATGATGGAACGGAAGTAAAAATTAATCGATTTTCGATGGATGACCTTCCAAAAGAGGGAGAGATGATTTATCTGTACTGGCATCTGGAAAAGGGAATTGTACTGCCGGAGAAAAATCTGGTAGATACGGATGCTTCCCGTGATATTGAAGGAGGCGATGAGGATGAAGAAGAATAAAGAAGGAACGCAGGTTGCAAAACACAAAGACAAAAAATCGTTTAAGGCGAGACTATCTTCTATTATAATGTGTGCGCCTGTTACAATTTGGTCGGTTCTGTTTGTGCTTGTGCCGGTCGGAATGCTTTTGTTCATGAGTTTTATGACGAAGGGACCGCTTGGAAAAATCGTGTATAAATTTACACTGGATAACTACGCAGAAATTTTTAAACCGGTTTATGTAACGGTTGTGAAACAGTCACTTTTGATTGCCGTGTGGACGACTGTTCTCACCATTTTACTTGGGTATCCACTAGCTACCGTGATTGCTCATGTGAAGAAAAAGACTTCCGGTGTTCTGACGGTGCTTCTGATGCTTCCTTTATGGGTCAGCGGTTTGGTTATTTTGTATAGTTTTGTTGTTATGTTAAATAATTCCGGTATCATCAATACGGTACTTATGTCACTTGGTATTATCAAAAAGCCGATTGACCTTTTGTATAACAATTTTGCGGTTATCGTCGGTATGATTTATATGTTTCTGCCATTTGCGGTACTGCCTATGTATTCCTCGATTGAAAAACTTGACCCGGGTCTGATTGAGGCATCAAAAGATTTGGGAGCAGGACCGATTAAGACATTTTGCAAAGTGACTCTGCCGCTTACGGCACCGGGAATCTTTGCCGCAGTAATTCTTACATTTATCCCTTGTATCGGATATTATATGGTAACGGATATGCTCGGTGGCGGTACCTCGATGATGGTTGGTAACTTGATTTACCGTCAGTTTACCATCGCGAGAAACTGGCCGTTTGGCGCCGCTCTATCCATTATTCTGGCAGCGATAATTTTGTTAATGGTATTAATCTACACGAAACTTGGTGGAGATTTGGATGATTTGGGGGCTTAGTCTATGGAAAAGAGAAAGAAGAAAAAACGAGTGATGTCAATCCTCGGAAAAGTATATGTCGTCCTATTGTTTTTGTTTATCTACGCACCGGTTTTTGTCATGATTGCCTTTTCGTTTAACGATAGTCATGCCAATGTGGTGTGGTCGGGATTTACAACAAAATATTATGTAAAATTGTTTAGCGATTCCGGAATTTGGGAAGTACTTGGTACGACACTTTTGATTGCCGTAATTTCTACATTGATTGGTCTGGTTGTCGGAACAACCGGAGCGGTCGGATTACGCAATGCGAAGTTTAAAGGAAAGAAATTGATTATGAATACCATTTACTTTCCGATTGTAATTCCGGAAATCGTGCTTGCGGTTGCACTGTTGCTCGTCTTTAACCTATCAAATATCGGATTAAGTATCGGTACTATCATTATTGGTAATACAACGTTAGTTCTTCCGTATGTTTACATTACGGTAAAGGCAAGACTTGTCGGCATGGACCCAAGTATTGAAGAGGCGTCCATGGACCTTGGTGCAGACCGTGTGTACACATTTCTTCATGTGACACTGCCGGCGATTATGCCGGGAGTTATGTCCGGCGCATTTATGGCATTTTCTTTGGTACTGGATGAACTGATTGTAACGAGTTTCCTCGCCAATGCCGAGACAACGACACTGCCGATGAAGGTGTACTCAATGATTAAGAAAGGTATTTCGCCGGAAATCAATGCACTGACAACGATTATTTTTGGCGTTTGCCTGCTTGGACTTTTCGCTTATCTCATTCACTGGATGCTGCATGCACATAAGGTGAAAAAGGTTCGTGCTAATGCGATGATGTAACTGTTTTCTGGAAAAGGAGGGTGTTTATGTCAGATACAAGAATTGATTTTTTATATTTAAATGAAAAAGATATGATAGATGCCGGTGTTTTGGATGCCGGGCATTGTGTGGAGACGATGGAAGAAGTGCTTTGTCTTTTGGCAAAAGGCGACGTTTTGATGGGCGGAAAAAATCGGAGAGAGCATGGCATCCAATTGATTTTTCCAAAGGAATCAGAAATCCCAGGCTTCCCCCTTGAGGATTCGCGTGACCGAAGATTTATGTCGATGCCGGCGTATCTCGGTGGACGGTTTCATTTAGCCGGTGAAAAATTTTATGGTTCAAACGGGCGAAATGTGAGGAAAGGACTGCCGCGTTCCATTTTGATGGCAACATTAAATAATGTGGAGACCGGACAGCCGCTTGCCTATATGTCAGCCAATTTGCTGTCTGCCATGCGCACCGGCGCGGTGCCGGGGGTGGTCGCCAAACATTTGTCGGTAAAAAATCCGAAAGTGCTGACACTTTTGGGACCCGGCGTTGTGAACAAAACATGTCTGATGGCATATATGTCCCAGTTTGATTCCATTGATACCATTAAGATTAAAGGAAGTTCTGCGGCATCCGCAACGGCGAAAGAAATGGAGCGTTTTATTAAGGAGAAATATCCGCAGATTTCCCATATTGTTTTGTGCGGTACGGATGAAGAAGCGGTAAAGGATGCAGATATCATCAGCGAGGCAACTTCGGTCGAAAAACGCCGGTGGCCGGTGCTGAAGCCCGAATGGATTAAGCCCGGCTGTTTGATTATTTCCTCCGGCACAATGGATTTTAGCGATTATGATTTTATGGTGAAAGATATCCGCAAAATTGTGGATAACTACCCGATGTATGAGGAGTACATAGAAATTTATGAGGAGTGGGATGAAAATGGAAAGCGTCTCTCATCAGGAATCCCCGGTATGTATTATGTCAACATGGTGGATGATGGCAAAATCGGCCGATCGGAAGTGACTGAACTTGGTGAGATTTTGCTCGGTGAAAAAAAAGGGCGCAAATCAGATGATGAAATTATTATGGTCAGTGTCGGCGGTATGCCGATTTTAGATGTCGGCTGGGGCTATGAGTGTTACTGCAAGGCGAAAGAAAAGGGCATTGGAACGACATTGAATTTATGGGAAAAACCGTATCTTTATTAACAAAGGGGGCGGTTGGTATGAATCGAAGAATTACGGTGAAATACTGTTTCTTGCAGGGAGGATACTGGACGCTCGCAGCTGTAGCGATGGCGTTTACAACACCGCTTTTAGAGGCAAAAGGTTTTTCCGGAACAGAAATCGGAATTTTGAGTGCTGTCAAATATCTGGCAGTGCTCATTTTTCAAATGGTATTAGGAAGTTTTGCGGATAAACATGCCGAAAAGGTTCCGTTGCAGCGCATGCTGATTCTCATGACTTTTGTAAATATTATTTTTTCTTTTTTATTTTATTTAACCGGACATACGATGTGGATGGCAATGCTCACGCTAATTATTTTTGGCATGACAATTCACTGCGCTTCGCCGCTTGTGGATTCGCTGTCTATCCAGTACATGAACCACGGCGTGAAAATGAACTACGCCATATCGCGTGCCTGCGGTTCTTTGTGCTGGGCCGTTTTCTGCGTTGTGGTTGGTTTGATTGCCGATGCGTTTGGGGCAAACCGGATTTTGATTTTCCAGATTATTGTAAGTTTTTTATTTGCATTTTTTGCGTTTAATATGGATGCTGTCGATTTTTCAAAGGAAAGAAAAAAGAAAGAAAAAACGGGAGATTTAGCCTCTGAAAATCCAGACACGGAATGCGAAATAGGAGAAGTTCATTCGTGTTTTTATCTACTGAAACATTTTCCTAAATATTCGTTATTTTTGCTTGGACTTGTGTTTGTCTTTGCTGCTTATAATATGAACAGTACATTTCTCATTGACTGGATTGAGGGCATGGGAGGAAATCACGCGGACTATGGAATGGCTCAGTTTGTGCTTGCAATGGCTGAAATTCCGGTGGCACTTGTCTTTTACCGGATTCGCGGACGAGTTTCCATTGATAAATTGATGGTAGTCTGTGCATTCTTTTGCTTCCTCCGCGCCACGGCAACGACATTTTCCGGCAGCGTAACACTTGTCATTTTGTCGCAGGCACTGGAACTGTTAGGACTCAGTATTTATTATGTCGGCACGGTGTATTTTGTCATGGACTATCTGCCACAGGCGGATGCCGTAAAAGGTGCTTCCCTCATTAACCTCGCCGGGATGGGGCTTGGGGAGATGGCAGGAAGTATCTCATGTGGTTTGATTAAAGATGCGTTTGGTCTGAGAAATCTTATGCTTTTGAGTAGTGGTGTCGGGTTTGTGGGCGTTGTGGTTATGGTGTGGATGTGGCGGAGGTTGAAATGATGGGTTTGTGACAAATGTTTGCAGCCAGTTCTTTTGGATTCCAGTAATTCCGTGGAAAAACTTTGTGACTCGTGGGTTTGAGTACGTCGGTATGAAGCACCGGTAGTTTCGGTGCCCATACCGCTACGCACTCAACAAACGGGAGTGCCCACGAGTCACAAAGCTTTTCCACGGAGTTACGGAAAACAAAAAAAGTGCCAACAAACACTTGACACAAACGTTCTTTTTCCTTGCATAAAAATAACATCTTCTGTTATGATATAATCAATTGGGGAATTTATTTGAAAGACGAGGAAATAGATTGATGGAGCATGTGTATAACGGAAAGGAAAACACAAAATATTTAAAACTATTAAAACAAAACTATTCATCAAGTCAGGCGGTAATCCGGGAAATCGTAAATTTAACGGCCATTACAAACCTGCCGAAAGGGACGGAGTTTTTCTTAAGTGATATTCATGGTGAATATGAAGCATTTTTGCATATTATGAATAACTGTTCCGGAGTAATCAAAGAAAAAGTGGACTTGATTTTTAAAGATACCTTGTCGGAGTTTGACAGACAGGAACTGTGTACACTGATTTATTATCCGAGAGAAAAGATGACGCTGCTCGGGGAAACGAACAGAATTGATGGCAACTGGTATGCCATGACGCTGAATCATTTAATTATGATTGCCAAGTTATTGTCGTCGAAGTATACAAGGTCGAAGGTGAGGAAGGCACTGCCGGAGGACTATGCTTATATTATCGATGAGCTGCTGCATGCGCAGGAAGATGAGGATGCAAACCAGATTCGGTATCATAAGCAGATATTGCAGACGATTATTGAGTTAGAGGATGCAGATGAATTTATTATCGCGTTGTCACAGTTGATTAAGCGACTGGCTGTTGACCACCTTCACATTGTCGGAGATATTTTTGACCGAGGCGGGAGTGCGGACAAAATACTGGATTTATTGTATGATTATCATTCACTGGATATTGAGTGGGGAAATCACGATATTTTATGGATGGGTGCTGCCTGCGGAAATGATGCGTGCATATGCAGTGTGATTCGTAATAACCTCAAATATGATAATGTTGAAATTTTAGAAAATGCCTATGGAATCAGCTTAAGGCAGTTGATTCTTTTTGGTATGAAAACGTATGGAATTGAGGATGGCATAAAGGCAGCATTGGCAGCGGTTACCGTTATCCTTTTTAAGTTAGAGGGGCGGTTGATAAAGGCACATCCGGAGTATGAGATGAGTGACAGGCTGTTATTGGGGCAAATGGATGATACAAAAAATAAGGTTATGATTGAGGGCGAATGGGTCACTATGAATACCAATGTGTTTCCGACTGTAGATTTAGCAGATCCTTATGAATTAACAGAGGAAGAAACGGAAATTTTGCGGAAACTGCACCGGAATTTTGTGTCGAGCCAGCGTCTGCAAAAACATATTCGTTTTCTGTATGAAAAAGGAAGTATGTACAATGTATACAACGGAAATTTAATTTATCATGGGTGTGTTCCGGTTGATAAAAACGGAGCTTTTGATAAATTGTGCATTGATGGAAAATATTATCATGGGAAAGCGTTGTTGGATAAGTGCGAGGAAAAAGCAAGAGCCGCTTATTTGGACAACCCGGACAAAGATGATATTGATTTCATGTGGTTTTTGTGGGGCGGAGAAAAGTCGCCTTTGTGTGGAAGAAAACTTAAGACTTTTGAGCGTGAATACGTGGACAAAGAAAGTTTGTGGACGGAGGAGTCAAATCCTTATTACAGCAAGTATTATGATGAAAGTTTTTGCTGCCAGATTCTTCATGAATTTGGGCTTTATGATGACGATTCCCATATCATCAATGGACATACACCGGTCCATGCCATTGAAGGGGAAAATCCGGTCAGGGCAAAAGGAAGGCTGTTTGTGATTGATGGCGGTTTCTGCCGCTCCATGAATAAAGCGACAGGGATTGCCGGCTATACCTTGATTTTTAATTCGCATGGGTTAAGGCTGAAAGCGCATACCCCATTTACTTCAGTGGAAGACGCCTTGATGAATAATACGGATATTGAATCCTCTTCCGAGATTATCGAAAAAGATTTGCAGCGTATGTTTGTAAAAGACACAGACATTGGCAAACATTTGTTGGAGGAAATCAGTGATTTGAGAAAATTGCTTGAAAATTACCGCAGATTATAGAAAAGGCAAAACTTGCCATTTTTTCTCATGCTTGTTAGAATAAAGTTATTAAGTTGCGTGTACGCGGAAAAGAGGAATTATTATGAATACAGATACATCGAAGAAAACTTTTTTGTTAGTTGAAGGGGCATTAATGATTGCCATGGCGTTTGTCCTTAGTTATATTAAACTTTATGATATGCCGATGGGCGGAAGCATTACACTGGAAATGATTCCGTTAGTCATTATGGGACTTCGTCATGGAGTGAAATGGGGAACATTTACGGCAGCCGTACATGGTATCATTCAGCTTATATTAGGCTTTAGTAATGTAATGTACTGCGCTACGATTCCTGCGATGATTGGATGTGTACTGTTAGATTATCTTTTTGCCTTTACGGTACTTGGACTGGCAGGGCTTTTTCTTCCGCTATTTAAGAATAAGCTTATAGGTGCGGCAGTTGGAACGGCGATATGCGGAGCACTGCGCTTTCTGTGCAGCTTTTTATCCGGATGGCTTTTGTGGGGAAGTTATGCACCAAAGGGTTGGAGCGTTGCTTACTATAGCTTAATCTACAATGGTTCTTATATGCTGCCAAACATTATCATCGGAGTAATTGTTATTTTGATAATTGGAAAAACAGCACCGGGATTTTTATTTCAAAAGCAGGAGTAGGAAGGAGCTGTAAGTTGGAGAAGAAAGAAAAACGGTTTCAGATTATTTTGGCAATTGCGGTGGTTGTGTTGTTATACCTTTTTTTAGAAGGCTTTGGCATCACGTGCCCGATTAAATTTCTGACCGGGATTTCGTGTGCAGGGTGTGGCATGTCCAGAGCATGGATAGCAGTTTTTCATCTGGATTTTGCACGGGCATTTTATTTTCATCCTTTATTTTTTACGCCACCGGTTATACTGCTTGTTATTCTATTGAAAAAGCGCATAAAGCCAGCGTTTTACAAAGGTTTTATATTTACAATGATAGCGTTATATGTTATTGTTTATTTGTATAGAATGATATGGGGAGACCATCAGGTGGTTGTGTTTGAACCGGCAAAGGGATGTATGGTTTTACTCATTCAAAAAATTTTAAGTTAGAGGAGGAGACATATGTTTTGTGCAAATTGCGGTGCGCAAGTCCCGGATGGAACAAAATTTTGTCCGTCTTGTGGTAAACCGTGTTCAACAGGAGAAAAGGTGAAACAGGCAGCAGAGGATGTGTTTAACAAAAGTGAACAGGAATTAGGAAATGCTTTTGAAGATGTAAAGCAGAATTTCCAAGGAGGAACGGGAAGTACACCTCCACCATATTCCGGGGGCAGATTAAAAGAGGACCGTTCGCTTGTTACATACATTTTACTTTCACTGGTTACCTGCGGTATATACGGCTATTATTTTATTTACAAATTGGCTGAGGAAGTTAATATTGCCTGCGAGGGTGATGGCGAGCAGACTTCAGGACTTGTTGCATTTATTTTACTGTCATTCATTACCTGCGGTATTTATGCTTATTACTGGTACTACAAATTGGGAAATCGTTTAGCGGCAAACGCCACTCGTTACAATTTAAATTTTCAGGAAAATGGTACAACAGTATTGATGTGGTGCATTTTTGGTGCTTTCCTGTGTGGTATCGGACAGTTTATTGCAATGCACATTTTGATTAAAAACTCAAATATGATTTGTGCTGCATACAACCGTTCCAAAGGATTGTAAGAAATAAGATTGACACTTTCAAGGGGGAAAGACATTTGGTTTTTCTCCCTTTTTATGTGAAGTTATGAAAAAGTCTGGGAGGAGAAACTAAGATGAAAAAGAGAATTATTGCAATTGTGATACTTGTATTTGTGGTGGCAGCCGGTGCGCTTTTGGCATGGCAGTATATGAAAAACAGAGGCGGTGTTGAGGTTCGCTGCGACAGTACCTATCCGGTGAATGAAAAATTGAAAGCATACCGTCAGGATGATGACCGGTGGAAAGATGATAAGTTAGGAGAGTCTAAGTTTGACATGGAATCGTCCGGCTGTATTATTACAAGTATTGCCACGGCGATATCAGCGAGCGACAATGCATTGGCGCCCGGTGAATTGAATCAGTTATTATCAGATAATCAGGTATATGACGGCGAGGGAAATCTTCAATGGGGGCTGCTTGATGCCATCAATGGATTTCACACGAAGGTTTATTCGGATGTTTCGGCTGCTCATATAGATGAGTGCCTGAAGGAAAATCATTATCCGATTGTGAAGGTTCATAGGCAGACACTCACAAGCTATCACCATTTTATTTTAATTGTGGGGACAAAAGATGGAGAGTATATTTGTATGGACCCACTGGAAGATAAACTTACGAAATTGTCGGATTATGGCAGTAAAGTATATGCTGTCCGCTGTGTGTGGTATGAAAAAGAATGAGTTGTCATTCCATAAACTTTTATGGAATTTCAATCAATAAATATCTTAAGAAAGGAAGGAACTGTTATGAGAAAAAATTTTGGAGCAAAACCTTACACGTATCCACAGCCGGTATTTATTCTGGCAAGTTACGGAGAAGACGGTACACCGGATGCTATGAATGCTGCCTGGGGTGGTATTAGCGGTGGCTCTGAAGTAACCATGTGTATTAGTGCCCGTCACAAATCAACGGAAAATATTTTGAAAAAGAAGGCGTTTACCATCAGCATGGCAGATGCTGCACACGTGAAAGAATGTGATTATGTAGGACTTGCTTCTGCAAATGACACACCGGATAAACTGGCAAAGGCAGGCTTCACGGTAAGCAAGGCTGAGTTTGTTGATGCCCCTGTTATTAATGAACTGGCTGTTTGTGTCGAATGTAAGCTTGTCAGCTATGACGAGAAAAGCGGTCACATGGTAGGTGAGATTGTAAATGTCAGCGTGGATGAAAGTGCCCTTACACCGGACGGTGAGGTTGACGTTGCAAAAGTTGAGCCGATTTCATTTGACCCTTTTAATAATAAGTATGTGAAAGTTACAGAAATTGTAGGAAATGCTTTTTCGGATGGAAAAGAATTGATGTAGGAATTCATTATAACTGTTTACATGGAAAAGAATATGTGATAAGATAAGAACAACCCGCAAAGAGGGAGTAGTTCCGCGCCAAAAGGCGAGGTGTAGATTTCGTCAGTACGATTTGAAAGAATCCGGAATTTACGGAACAAATTAGATTTGTTGAACAAGACTTTTTGTGCATGTGTTTTGCATGCACAAAAAGTCTTTTTTTATTGAGGCGGGCTGCGAACTTTGAAATTGTTATTAATCAGAGAAAGGAAAGAAAAGATGAAAGAAATTTACCAGATGACTAGGGAAGAAATACTCCAAAACCAACATGTCTCGGAGAAAGGCCTGACAGAAAGCAGGGTGCAGAAAATAAGGCAGAAAATAGGGGAAAATCAGTTACAAGCAACAAAGAAAAAAAGTCCGGTGCGCATTTTTGCGGAGCAGTTTCAGGATTTGCTGGTTATTATTTTAATGATTGCCGCAGTTGTGTCGATGTTATCAGGAAATGTGGAGAGTACGGTTGTAATCTTTGTTGTTATTGTGATGAATGCTGTGCTTGGAACGGTTCAATATCTCAAGGCAGAAAAGTCGCTTGATTCTCTCAAGGCACTTTCATCACCACATGCAAAAGTACTTCGTGATGGTAAAAAAATGAAAATCTTTTCTAAAGAGATTGTACCAGGGGATATTCTTCTTCTGGAAGCAGGGGACATGATTGCAGCAGATGGACGCATTTTGGATAATTATTCGCTTCAGGTTAATGAAAGTTCTCTTACCGGGGAATCCACAAATGTGGATAAATCAGAAGATGCTATTGAGGAAGAGGTGGCATTGGCAGACCGAATCAACATGGTATATTCCGGTACATTGGTTGCACAGGGACGTGCGACGGTGTTAGTAACGGCGACAGGAATGAAGACGGAGATGGGAAAGATTGCGGAACTCATGAATGCCACGCAAGAGAGGAAAACACCTTTGCAGGAAAGTTTAGATGATTTTGGGAAAAAGCTTGCTATTGTAATCATGATTATTTCCACAATAGTGTTTGTGCTGAGAATTTGTCAGAAACAGCCAATACTGGATTCATTAATGTTTGCTGTGGCTCTTGCTGTGGCGGCAATCCCGGAGGCACTTAGTTCTATTGTTACGATTGTGCAAGCCATGGGAACAAGGAAAATGGCAGAGGAGAATGCCATTATTAAGGAATTAAAAGCGGTGGAAAGCCTCGGGTGTGTGTCAGTAATCTGTTCGGATAAGACAGGAACGCTGACACAAAACAAAATGACGGTAACAGATATATATATTAATCATACTGTTGTTAAGCCAGAGAGCCTTAAGCTAACGGAACCGCTTCACAGAATTTTTTTGTACAACGCGATTTTGAATAATGACGCCTCCGTTCAAATGAAAAAGGAAATTGGAGATCCCACAGAGAGCTGTCTTTTGACAATGGCACAAAAAGCCGGATTGACAAAGGCTGGAGTTTCGGAAGAGGTCATTCGTGAAATGATACCAAGAATGGAAGAACTTGCTTTTGACTCAGAACGTAAGCTTATGAGCACCAAATACCGCCTGCATGGTATAACGATGATACTAACGAAAGGTGCAGTCGATGTTTTACTGGAACGATGCGTAAAATGTGCCGAGATTGGTGGAAATCGTGATATGACTGACAAGATGAAAGAGAAAATTTTGCAACAGAATCAGAAGTTTTCTGAAAATGGTCTCCGAGTACTTGCTTTTGCATATAAAGAGGTTAATGAGGGCAAGAAACTGACGTTGGAGGAGGAAAATGGATTTATCTTTGTCGGTTTGGCAGCAATGATTGATCCACCGAGAGAGGAAGCAGTGGATGCTGTACAGACAGCCAGACAGGCTGGAATTCGCACAGTTATGATTACCGGAGATCATAAAGTAACAGCAGAGGCAATTGCAAAAAAGCTGGGCATTTTCCAAAAAGATGATTTGGCGGTGACGGGACAGGAATTAGATGCTATGAGTGACGAAGAATTAGATGGGCTTTTGGAAGAAATTTCTGTTTATGCAAGGGTTTCACCGGAAAACAAAATACGAATTGTGAGAAACTGGCAAAAGAAAGGCCGCATTGTAGCTATGACAGGAGATGGAGTAAATGATGCACCGGCACTAAAGAAAGCAGATATTGGCGTGGCAATGGGAATTACAGGAACAGAAGTATCAAAAGATGCCTCCTCTATGATTTTAGCAGATGATAATTTTGCTACCATTATTAAGGCTGTGTTAAATGGAAGAAACGTGTATCGTAATATAAAAAATGCAATACAGTTTCTGCTTTCCGGAAACATGGCTGCAATTATTGCGGTACTTGTTTGCTCGGTAGCGGCACTCCCATCACCCTTCAAACCGGTTCATCTTCTTTTTATAAATTTGTTGACAGATTCGCTGCCGGCACTTGCCATTGGAATGGAGCCATCGGATCCCGAACTATTAAAGCAAAAGCCGAGAAACCCGGAGGAAGGTATTCTTACAGGAAAATTTGTGAGCCATCTCTTTGGCTATGGTGCGCTTATTGCAGCAGCAACAATGGCAGCTTTTTGTATAGGGTTGAATAGGAGCGATGCAATGGGGGCTACAATGGCATTTGCTACCCTGACATTGGCACGGTTATTTCACGGCTTTACCTGTCGGAGCGAGCGTTCACTGGTAGATTTGAAATTTTCTACAAATCTATGGAGCATCGGTGCTTTTGCAGCGGGAACATTACTACTTGCTGCAGTGCTTTTTCTGCCGGGATTGCAGATACTTTTTGAGGTAACTCCATTAAGTGGAATAGAGTATGCAACTATTCTGGGATTGGCAATTACACCCACCATATTTATTCAAGGTTATAAGTTCATAACTAGCAAAAAAAGAAAGAATTTGTTAAAATAAGAGAAAGAAAAGCGGCGCAAAACATACATTTTGAGAAAAGAGGCGATGATATGAATACAAAGCGGGAATTTTGGCAGCGAAATGTGGTTGCAGTGGTTGGTATGTTAGTTTTTTCGGCGGGTATTAATCTTTTTATCGTACCGGCAAATCTTTATAATGGTGGTGTTTTGGGAATTAGTCAGGTGATTCGTACGGTATTGGTGCGTTATTTTCATTTGGCATCCGGGACAACGGATATTGCGGGTATTATTAACATGCTTTTGAATATTCCATTGTTTGTACTTGCCTATGTATTTGTCGGTAAGAAATTTTTCTTTCGGACATTGGTTTGTGTGGTGAGTCAAACATTGTTTCTTAGTTTGATTCCGATACCGGCGATACCAATTGTAAGGGATTCCCTTACTGCAAGCATAATTGGTGGAATTTTTGGAGGAACAGGAATTGGGATAGCATTGCAATCCGGTGGCTCAAGCGGTGGTTTGGATATTGTTGGTATGATTTTTACCAAACGGTTTAAAGGATTTAGTGTTGGTAAAGTGTCACTGTCGGTAAATGCAGTTATTTATATTGTTTGTGCAGTATTGTTCGGACTTCCTACGGCAGTATATAGCATTATATATTCGGCAGTAAGTATGTTGATGACGGATCGGGCTCATACACAGAATATTAACACGGAAGTGGTTATATTTACCAAAAAGAAGCCTTTGAAGATTATTGATTACATTGTCAATGAGTATCACCGTGATGCGACTTGGTGGGAAGCAAAAGGCGGTTATACGGAAGAAAATACATATATGGTTATTGTTGTTTTGTCCAAATATGAATGTGCTCATTTAAAGCGGGAATTAAAAGAAGTGGATGAGCATGCATTTGTAATTGTAAAAGATGGGATGTCTGTGGTTGGAAAATATGAAAAGCATTTACAAGGGTAAAAGTTGTTGCTTTCATACTGGAAGCTTATTTTCAAACTTGACAGAACTAAACCTAAGCGATACAATGTATTTAGTAATACTAAACAGTTAAGAGGTGAGGGCATACGGCGAGTTTTGAACAACAGTTAAAAAAGGGTGTATTAGAGATGCTGGTTCTTGAACTTTTGGCAAAAAAGAGTATGTATGGGTATGAGATGATACAAACCTTAAAAGGGACGAGCGAGGATTTTTTTGCTTTAAAAGAAGGAACGCTATATCCGATTTTATACCGCTTGGAGGACAATGATTTTGCAAAAAGCAGCTGGTCTGAGCCGAAAGATGGCAAGGCACCCAAGAAATATTATGAAATAACAAAGAAGGGGAGAGAGAGACTTTTGTTTCAAAAGGAGCATTGGACTTTGTTTGAAAAGAAAGTGGATGAATTATTAAGGGGGAACGGCAAATGACAGAACAACAATTTTTACGACAGATAAAGCGACTCCTGCATTGTAAAGCGGACAAAAAACGAGAGATACTGCGACAGCTTGAGTCAGACATTGCGAGTGCGAAAGAAGGCGGAAAGAGCTGGGAGGAGATAAGGCAGGAGTGGGGAACACCGGAGCAGTTTGTTAGTGAATTTAATGAAGATGGACGGAGCATACAAAAAGGGAAAAGAATCCTGATTGGCAGCGTGGCAGTGCTTGTTTTATTTGCTTGTGTGGCGGCAGGTGTTTGGTTTGCACACTCGCACGAAAAAAACAGCGGGCAGCAGTTGACAAAGAATGTTGAAACTCAGAAAATCGAGAAAATTCCTGATGTTGTACGAGAGGTAATTACCGATTTTTCGGATGGCGCATATGAAAAATTTATCGCTCGGTGTGATGCGAAAATGCAGGCGGCATTTTCTAAGAAAAATTGGGAAGATGCACAAAAAATAGCTTCATCACAGATGATTGAAAAAGCAGAAAATGAGAAGTTATTAAGTGTGACACAAACCACTCAGGCAGGATGGGATTTGAAGGTTTATCAAGTGGCTGTAGACTATGGCAAGCGTCAGATTGTGTATACGATTTCTCTGGATACAGAAAATTTAATTGCCGGATTTTATTTTAAATAACGGGGGTGTTTGTATGGAATGGCATGGAGCAATAGCAATTTATGTGATTGGTACACTGGCACTTATTATAAGTGCAGTTCATACGGCGGTAACAAGTCAGGAAAAAGGAATCTTAATGAATGGTTTTGAACTGGAAAAAAATCTGGATGAGAAAAAATACAGGCAGGTAAAAACACTGCTTCTTGCGCTGCAGTGTTTCCTGTTAATTTTATATGTTGTTTTATTTATTTTCTTCCGTCACTATCTGGTGGCACTAATCGGTTTGTTTTTCTGCGCAATTCTGCCATTTGCGCTTACGCTTCTGGCGGTTCCGAAAAATCAGGATTAATACTAGGTGCGGTTGAAATAGTCGATTCCATCGTTTGGTTTAAAGTAAGTTCGGATGTAGCCGTCTGTGGAAACAAAAACAATTTCATTGGCAGCAGCTAAATAATAAACATCATCACCGTCTTCGGCTTCCGCTTTATGGAGAGCATTTTGGTCTTTTATTACCCGATTTGCTCCGCGCAGATACTCGGCAGCGGATGAATAAGGAAACTCGGCACCATGTTTCAAAAAGTGTTCCATGAGGAGGTGGTTTGAGCGAAAAGTAAGACTGCTTTCTTTTTTGTTCTGCACGGTAACTTTGCAGTATAATTTTTTCTTGAAAAATTTGCGGAAACTCTTTTTCGGTTTCCACTGGATGGTTGCCGTAATTTTACATTGACCGGCTTTTTTTGCGGTCAGTTTTCCTTTAGAAGTGACCGATACTATACTCTTTTTTGAACTCTTGAAAGATTTTTTGCGGATAATTCCGCCGGAAATTTTGAGTGTTGTTTTTTGTCCTGCGGTAAGCGTCAGACGACGTTTCATGGCGGGCGCTTTTGCGGCAGCCGGTGTGTATGGCAGAACAAAAGAAAGCAAAAGTGCGATAAGACATAAAATATTTATTCTTCGTTTCATATAAATCCTCCCTGTAAAAAAATTCCAGTAACAAACTAAGTATAGCATGAGAAAATTTTTTTTACAAGGTTCGCTCTGACAGAGACTGTTGATACTTTCTTGGCGACAATCCCAGATGATTATGGAAACAGCGTGAAAAATTGGAGTAGTTCTGAAAGCCGCATAAGAAGCAGACATCGTTTGGCAAATGCCCTTTTTGCAGCAATTCTTTTGCGTAGGAAATTCGTTTTAAAAGGATGAACTGCTTAATTGTATATCCGCTGAAACGCTGGAATACGCGGGTTAAGTAGTCCGCATTGTGGTGAAAATGCACTGCTAACTGCGAGACACTTAAAGTATCCGTAAAGTTTTTATCAATATAGTCATAAATTTCGGAAACGAGAGGTGGGATAGGATTGGAAAAAGAAGGTGCACTTAGGACTGCTTTTTCCTGATTTAACATCACCAAAATCTGACTTAAAAGCGCTGTACACAAAACATCCCAGCCATAGATGTGTTCTGACAGGCATTGTTCCAGTTCTCTACAGCAGGATAATATTTTTTGGAACGTATTCTGTGACGGATGGAGCAGAGGAAGCGAGGCACGCCCACGAAAAAAGCAGGAGGCCAGATTTGTATTTACGGTATTCAATTTTTCTAATTGTTCATGAGGAATGGCAATTAAAAAGCGGTCATATGCTTTATCCTGAAGAGGCATGGCGCGGTGAAACGCACCTGGCGGGCAGCAGACAATATCGCCCGGTTCAAGAATTTTGCCATCATTTTCAACAAAAAAGGAAGCGTGGCCTCCTATAAAAACCAAAATTTCATATCCATCGTGGCAGTGATAGGGCGTCGTATCATCCGTATTCCAACTATTTGTTTTGTGTTCGCAAATGAGCGTTTCATTTAATTCTGAAAAAAATGGATGAGTCATATAATCACCTCCGGTAAATTTATTTCAATAAGTAGGATTTTGCAATGTTTATGTATGAATCTATGTATTTATTGCAAAAACAAGATGCTATAATTTTACTATAGAATTGAAAGGATGACAAGAAATAGTTAGGAGGTCCGGAAAATGGTAAATATAGTAATCAATCAAGAAATTGAGTTTTTGGAGGAAAAAAGTGCGTGGCAGGGCGTGAAACGAGTGGCGGGCTATGTAAGAAATGATATGGAAAAGGTATTTGGAAAAAAGCCGGCTATTTGCGCGGGTGACAGCCCGAAAAGCCAGACCGTTATTTTTTACGGAACCATTGGGAAAAGTAAAAGATTAGATATGTTAGAAAGTGCGGGAAAGCTGGAATTGTCGGGGGTTCGCGGAAAGAGAGAAGTGTATTTATTTCAAGTTGTGGAAAACCCGATGGAAGGAGTCAAATCCGCGCTTGTGATTGCAGGAAGCGACAAACGAGGCACGATTTACGGGTTGTTTTATTTGTCGGAAAAATTGGGCGTATCACCGCTTGTCAACTGGAATCATGTGCTGCCAAAACGCAGAGAATATGTGATTTTGACAGAGAAAGATTCTTTTGTTTCAAAGGAACCGTCGGTGAAATACCGTGGATTTTTTATTAACGATGAGTGGCCGGCATTTGGCACTTGGGCAGACAAGCATTTTAGCGGAATTAATGCAGCGTGTTATGAGTGTGTGTTTGAACTGCTTCTTCGATTAAAGGGAAATTATTTGTGGCCAGCCATGTGGGCGTCCAATTTTAATTTGGATGGTCCGGGCTTAAAAAGTGCTGAGTTAGCGGATGAATTAGGCGTTGTTATGGGAACATCCCACCATGAGCCGTGTATGCGGGCGGGTGCGGAATACGGAAAAATGCGGGGGGAAGATTCGCCGTATGGTGACGCATGGAGTTTTCTTACGAATGAAGAAGGAATTACGAATTTTTGGCGGGACGGACTGATTCGTAACCGCTCCTTTGAAAATGTGATTACAATGGGAATGCGCGGTGAAAATGACACGGCAATTCTCGGTGCAGATGCAACAATGGAGGACAATGTCAATCTTTTGCGCCGTGTGTTAAAGACGCAGAATCAGTTAATAAGAGAAACAATCAATGAAAACTTGGATGAAGTTCCGCGCATGATGGTACTTTTTACGGAGGTTGAGGCATTCTTTTATGGGGATGAAAAGACAAAAGGGCTATTGGATGAACCGGAATTAGAGGGTGTGACACTAATGCTTAGCGATAATAATCAGGGCGCAGCGCGCACACTGCCGACAAAAGCGATGCGAAATCACAAGGGCGGTTACGGAATGTATTATCATATGGATATGCATGGTGGACCGATGGCGTTTGAGTGGATTGGTTCAACGTATCTGCCTAAATTGTGGGAGCAGATGACTGCGGCATATGAATTTGGTGTGCAGGAAATCTGGGTTACTAACATTGGAGATATCGGGACCCAGGAATACGGTCTTTCCTTTTTCCTGGATTTGGCATATGATATTGATAAATGGGGCGGAAGGGATGCAGCGATTACAAAAGAATATACGAAGAAATGGCTGAGGACACAGTTCGCTGCCTGTTTTGAGGAAAGCATACTTTCCCGGATGACAGAAGCCTTATGGGATTATAACCGGCTGCTGGCAAGGAGAAAACATGAAGTAATGAATGAGCGGGTATATCATCCGGTACATTTTTTTGAAGCGGAGGATGTTTTGAGGTGTTGTGAAAAACTGCTCAACACAGCAAAAGAGGCACGAAGAGCATGCCCAATAGAAATGTTAGGTGCATTTGTTTCCTTGTTTTATTTTCCGGTATGCGGTACAGCAAACTTGATGAAAATGTGGATTCTTGCCGGGCGCAATAAACTCTATGCAAAGCAAAACCGCATGGAAGCCAATGATTTGGCAGATGAAGTTTTAGCATGTATCAAAGCGGATAAGGAGTATGTAAAGGATTATCACGAAATTGACGATGGTGCTTTTTATGGCTTTGGTTTATCCAAACATATTGGATTCCGTGATGAAAACTGGAACGATGAAAACTGCCAGTATCCGCTCCGCACTTATGCTTATCCTGCGGATGAGCCGAGGATGATTGTAGCAAAGAAAAATGATGAGCACTATCTCACAGGTGGTTTCTGGTGCGAGCGTCCGCTTGTCTGGCGGGATGCCATGAGAAAGGATGTATCAGAAATAGCTTTTGAAATTGCCTGTGGCAGTGAAAAAGAAGTCCAATATGAAATTCACACGGATTGCCCGTGGCTTCATTTTTCTAAAAAACAGGGAACAGTTGCTAAGACAGAACATATCACGGTTACAATTGACAAATCGCAGTTAAAGGGAAAAGAGACAGGCAAATTTTTTGTGAAAAATGTCGGGTATGGCGAGGCAGAAATCCATATTGAGGCAGAAGAAGAAAAGAAGTATCCATCCGGATATTTTCTTTGGGATAATGGACGTGTGGCAATGGATGCCGGTCACTACACAGCGAAAAAAGATGTAAAAAATACTGGATTTATAACACTTTCTCCGTATGGCAGAACGGACACGGCGGTAAAAGTATATCCTGTGACAAAGGATTTTTACGGGGAAAATGACCGCCCATGGATTGCCTATGATTTTTATGTGCCGGAAGGCGGCGAGTACAACCTGCGTTTTTATCTGGCACCAACAACTCCGGTGACAAATGAGAGCAGGCAGTATCTTGGATATTCATTGAACGAGGGAAATGTGAAAATAATCAATACGGTGAAAGAAGAGGATAAGCCTTTTTTTACCAGTGCTCAGTGGCAGAAAGAAGCGTATGAGCAGATTAAAATTACGGAAACGGAAGCGATATGTAAAAAGGGATGCAACCGCCTTTATTTTTACGGCATGAGCCCGGCAATTGTTCTGGAACGGATTGTGTTATGGGAAAAAGACAAGGAACTTCCGGAATCCTATTTGGGTCCAACTGAAAGTTTTTTTGAAAAATAAGAAAAAAACTCGACGCAAATCCATTGCCAATTGTATATTAAGTGAAAGGAGGGATGAAAGTGGAACATTCTTTATACGACGTCGATAAGGAAGCGAGATTTCAAAAGGTATACGATGCTTATATGCAGGATGTGTACCGGCTTTGCTTTTCGTATATGAAAAATAAGATGGACACGGAGGATGCCGTGCAGGAAACTTTTTGCCGCTTTTATCAGGCAATGGAGCGCGTGAAAGAAAAAGAACATGTAAAAGGGTGGCTTCTTGTCACAGCGGGAAATGTCTGCAAAAATATTTTGAAACATTGGTGGCGGAAAAATCGAAGCTGGCAGGAAAATGAGGAGACAAAAGGGCGCTATGATGAATATGAAATTGAAATGCTTGAACTTGTGTTAAATCTCCCGGTGAAATACAAAACCGTTGTGTATCTTTATTATTACGAGGGATGCAACAGTGTGCAGATTGCAAAATTATTGAAAAAGCCGGAATCTACGATACGAACGTATTTGCAGAAAGCAAAGAAATTGTTGAAACAGGAATTGAATGAAGGAAATGCTGTCGAAGTTAATCAAGGCAGTGTATATCAGACCAGGGAGGAATAGAAATGGAGATTAAAGATATTTATCAGAAAATGGAGTGCTCAAAGGAGGATAAAGAGAAGATTTATCAAGCAATTTTACAGAAACGCCAGAGAAATTTTGCCGGCAGTCATTTTATGAGAGCAGCGGTTATTGCATTGTGTCTGCTTGTTGGTGGAACGACAGCCTATGCAGCGGTTCATTTGCTCACGGCAAATGAGGCAGCAGAGCAGATGGGAAATGATAGACTGGCAAAGGAATTTGCCGGATTATCGGAGCAGGTCGTAACGAAAAAGTCGGGTGACTATAAAATTAGTTATCTCGGAAAAGTGAGTGGAAAGAAATTGCTTGACGAGGAGATTAATTCCGGTGTATCGAAGGAAAAATCGTATTATGTTGTGGCAGTAGAAAATACAAAGAAAAAGGATGAACGGATGATTGCATCGCCTTTTGTAAAGGGAAAGGCACCGTGGCAGTATAATCTTTTTATCATGGGCGGAAGTTCGGAAAGCCAGTTAATTGATGGTATCCGCTATTATATTTATGAGTGTGATAATCTCGATATTTTTGCAAATCATGGTGTTTATTTAGGTGTGAGTGACCAGACACCGAGTGCTGAAAATTTCTGTTACGATAAAAAGACAGGAGAGATTTCGGCAAATCCGAAGTACAAAGGTGTCAGTGTTTTATTTGAAGTGTCATTGGATAAGACAAAGGCAAATGAAGATAAAGCACAGGAAGCATTCAAAATGGCGCAGGGGGAAACGCAGAGCGAGGACACGCGTGATACGCAGGTTACACAAATGCATAAAATCATGAAAAAATGGAATGAACTGCCGGAGCAAAAACGGATTCAATTTGCCAAAGAAAACGGGGTGAAGACAAAAGAAGAAACCGTTTATAATGAAAATTATGCAGAAAAGATAGGCAAAGAATTTATACCGAGCAATTCCTATACGGAGAAGTATCTGGATATAAAGGTTGCTGTTCTTGTAAAGAAGAAAACCGCAAAGATTACACATTACCAGGTTTCACTGGATGAAATAAAGCATTGTCTAAAGTAATAATTCTTTTTTCCTCAATGTTCTTTTCCGTGTTTGCAAAACAAGCCGGATATGTTACAATAAAAACCACAAGTAAGATGAAGGAAATAAGGAGGATAAACCATGTTTTGTGGAAATTGTGGGAAACCATTAAATGAGGGGGCTTTATTTTGTCCGGAATGTGGCACGCCTGTAAAGAAAATTGAAACTGAGAATGTGAATGTGGAGGAAACGACAGCATCACAGTCGCAGCCAAATAACATTCCGATACGGAATTACGACCCGCGGTTTGATTACACACCGCTTGGCGCATGGAGTTATTTCTTATATACATTACTGTTCAGCATTCCGATTATTGGATTTATTTTTGCAATTGTATTTGCCGTGGGTGGTACAAACCGCATTAATTTGAGAAACTACGCAAGGTCCTATTTTTGCTGGCTTTTAATTACGGTAGTTCTTGTGATAATCCTTTTAATTGTCGGATTTGCGATAGCAGGAACCGTGTATAATATTTTTGACCATTCGGGATATTATCACTATTACATGTAAGAAAATACAACCAGAATCTAAGAAAATAAAATTGACCCGGGGGTATCTTAGGATGCCGCCGGGCGTTACGTGTTGGTAACGGAAAGGATGAGGAAAATGTTTTTAATTGTTGGACTTGGAAATCCGGGAACGGAATATGCAGCGACGAGACATAATATTGGTTTTGATATGGTGACTTATCTGAGTGATAAATATGGAATTGCACTTCGGAGTAAAGAAGGAAAAGCGATTGTTGGAAAAGGTGTGATTGAGGGGCAGAAGGTCATGCTTGTGCAGCCGCAGACGTATATGAATCTGAGTGGAGAGAGTGTGCGTGCACTCATGGATTATTACAAGTTGACGACGGATGAAATCGTGATTATTTACGATGATATCAGTATGCCGGTCGGACAGGTGAGGATTCGCCCAAAAGGAAGTGCGGGCGGGCACAATGGAATCAAAAGTATTATTGCACATCTGGGAACGCAGGAATTTCCGAGAATTAAAATTGGCGTGGGGGCAAAACCGGAAAATGGAGATTTGGTAAAACATGTGTTGGGACGTTTTAGCAAAGAAGATGATGCAAAAATCCGCGATGTGTTTGCATTGGCAGAAGAGGGACTTCTGGCCATTTTGCAGGAAGATGTAAAGACGGCAATGAATGCGGTAAATGGAAAGAAAGTAGGAGAGTAAACGGTGGAGACATTATTAGCACCCCTCCGTGAAATGGAGGAATATACCCAATTAAGGCTTGCGGTTGATAAGGGGGAGACTCCGGTTACCGTAGTGGGCGCTATGGAAGCACAGAAGTGTCATATGATTTACGGCATGGAAGATTTGGCTGACGTCCGCCTAATTGTCACGTACAACGAAATCCGTGCCAGAGAGCTTTTAGAGGATTATCGTTTGTATGATAAAAATGTGATGTATTATCCGGCGAAGGATTTGATTTTCTATAGCGCAGACGTCCACGGAAGTGCTATTGTAGCAGAGCGGCTAAAGGCAATTCAGGCGCTTGCCGGAGACAAACCTGTGACTATTATCACGACGATTGATGCGGGTATGGATGCCTGTGTACCTTATGAAAAATATGAAAGCCAGCGGATTCGGATTGAACCGGGTGATTTGCTTGATTTAGAAGAGATGCAGCATAAACTTTCCGCAATGGGATATGCAAATGTTTCCCAGGTGGAAAGTGAAGGCGAATTTTCGGTAAGGGGCGGGATTATAGATATTTATCCGTTGACTGAGGAGTGCCCGTGCCGAATTGATTTGTGGGATGATGAAGTTGATACGATTCGCCGGATTGATGTGGAGAGCCAGCGTTCCGTGGAAGACCTTTCGGAAATCGAGATTTACCCGGCGGCAGAAGTGTTTATGACCGAAGATACCGCGGTGAGAGGCCTTAGGGAAATACGGCTTGATATGGAAAAGACCGTAAAAGAGTTAAAAGAGCAGGGGAAAAATGAAGAAGCAGCAAGACTTCGCCAGAACATTGAGAGTTTTGAGGAAACATTTCATGCTTATCACGGCATGGTAAATCTTGAAAGTTATATTTTGTATTTTGAAAAGCACGTCGTTTCCTTTTTTGATTATTTTGCGCATCGAAAAACACTTGTTTTTCTTGATGAGCCGGCGCGTTTAATAGAGCGTGCGGAGACGGTGGAATATGAGTTTCGAGAGAGCATGAGTACGAGGTTGGAAAAGGGATATATTCTGCCCCGACAGATGGACATTTTGTATTCTTTACCGGAAGTGATGAAACGGCTGCAGGACAATCCGCTTGTTTTGCTGACGACCCTTGATACGCCGATTTCCGATTTGACCGTGAAGCACAAATTTTTCATTTCTGTGCAGGCGGCACCTTCCTATAACAATAATTTTTCGATGCTGGCAAAGGATTTACAGCGGTTTAAGAAAAACGGATACCGTGTGCTTTTGCTGTCCGGGTCGGAGACAAGAGGGCGCAGACTGTGTGAGGACTTGCAGGATTTTGATTTGACGGCATCTTATGAAGGAAATTTTGAGCGTGAAATCATGCCGGGAGAAATCATGGTGGCAAGAGGAAATCTGCGAAGAGGATTTGAGTATCCCACGCTTCGTTTTGTCGTTGTCACAGAAGGTGATATTTTCGGCGCAAAGAAAAAGAAAAAACGAAAAGTAAAGCAGTATAATGGTGCTGCGATTCACAGTTTTAACGACTTAAAAATCGGTGATTATGTAGTTCATGAAAATCATGGCCTTGGCATTTATCAGGGAATTGAAAAAATTGAAAAAGACCATGTGACAAAAGATTATCTCAAGGTGGCGTATGCGGCAGGAAGTAATTTGTATGTGCCTGCGACATCGCTTGAAGTGCTGCAGAAATATGCGGGAAGTGATGCCAAAGTTCCAAAGCTGAACCGCTTGAATTCGCCGGAATGGAAAAAGACCAAAACGAGGGTGAAAGGTGCGGTTAAGGAGATTGCCGGAGAGCTTGTCGAACTGTATGCCAAAAGGCAGGCAAAAAAAGGACATTGTTTTGAAAAAGACACGGTCTGGCAGAAAGAATTTGAAGAACTTTTCCCATATGAGGAGACGGAAGACCAGTTAAAGGCAATTGAGGTGACAAAGGCAGATATGGAAAGCAGCCGCATTATGGACCGTTTGATTTGCGGCGATGTTGGCTATGGCAAGACAGAGATTGCGATTCGTGCCGCGTTTAAGGCGGTGATGGATGGCTGCCAGGTTGCTTTTTTAGTGCCGACAACGATTCTCGCGGCACAGCATTACAATACTTTTTCACAGCGCATGAGAGATTACGGAATTAACGTGGAATTATTATGCCGTCTGCGAACACCGTCGGAGCAGAAAAAAACGATTGAGGGTTTGAAAAAGGGCAGTGTTGATATTGTCATTGGAACTCACAGGCTTCTAAGCAAAAGTGTTTCTTATAAGAATCTGGGACTTTTGATGATTGACGAGGAACAGCGGTTTGGTGTGACGCACAAAGAAAAATTAAAGCAGATGAAAAATGATATTGATGTGCTGACGCTGACGGCGACACCAATTCCGAGAACCCTTCATATGAGTTTGGTTGGAATCCGCGATATGAGTGTTTTGGAGGAGCCGCCGGTAGACCGTATGCCGATTCAGACATTTGTTATGGAAAAAAGTGAGCCGATTGTAAGAGAAGCCATTTTGCGTGAGGTCGGAAGAGGCGGTCAGGTGTACTATGTATACAATCGTGTTGGCAATATGGATATTGTAGCAAATGAAATTGCGAAACTTGTGCCGGAAGCGGTGGTTGCCTTTGCCCATGGACAGATGAATGAACGTGAACTTGAGCGGACAATGTTTCGGTTTGTCGAGGGTGAGATTGATGTTTTGGTAGCGACTACGATTGTGGAAACCGGGCTTGATATTCCGAATGTAAATACGATTATTATTGAGGATGCTGACAGGCTTGGGCTGTCCCAGCTTTATCAGTTACGCGGACGTGTGGGAAGAAGTAACCGAACGGCTTATGCATTTCTCCTTTATAAACGGGACAAATTGCTAAAAGAAGTGGCAGAAAAACGTCTGGCGGCGATTAAGGAGTTTACGGAACTTGGTTCGGGATTCCGCATTTCCATGAGGGATTTGGAAATACGAGGGGCAGGTAATCTTTTGGGTGCAAGCCAGCATGGACACATGGAAGCAGTCGGGTATGATTTGTATTGTAAAATGCTCAATGAAGCGGTGAAAAAGTGCAAAGGAGAAGAAGTGCCGGAGGAAGAATATGAAACGAGTGTCGAAATAAAGGTTGACGCATTTATTCCGGTCAGTTATATTAAAAATGAATTCCAAAAACTGGACATTTATAAAAGAATTGCGGAACTTGAGACGGAAGACGAAAAAACGGACATGATTGATGAGTTGGTTGACCGTTTTGGTGAGCCGCCAAAGAGTGTAATGAATCTTTTGAATATTGCCATTTTGAAAGCGAAGGCGCATGAAGCGTTTATTATGGAGGTGGCAAGTAAAAAAGAGCAGCTTCAGTTTGCGATGTATCCACAGGCCAAAATTGATGTGGAAGGAATTCCTAAACTCATCGCATCGATGGGGAGAAAACTTCGTTTTGTGCCGGGGGCAAAACCATATTTTGTTTATCAATATACGGGCAATGTGCTTTCGGAGGCGGAGAAAATAGTAGATGAAATTCGTGCACTTAGCATATCAAATAAAGAATGAGGAGGAACGATATGAAACAATTTATTTTGGCAATACTAGTATGTGTCGGCATGTGTATTGGTGTTGTTGGATGCGGCAGCGAGCCGGTGGAGGAAACAAGATCTTCCGAGCGTGCGGCATCGGTATCAAACAGTAACTTAAAAGAGGATTCTTCCGTTATTGCGGTAGGAAAGACGACAGTTTCTTATAAGGAATACAAGACCTACTATTATTTTATGAAGAATCAGTATGAGAGTATTTTGGGAACCGATATCTGGAAGTACAATAAAGCGGTAAAAGATAAGTCTGTCGGACAGGAAGCGATTGAATCGGTGCTTCGCCAGATTATTCAGGTAAAGGTAATTGGCAAAGAGGCGGCTATCGAGAAGGTGCAGCTTGAAACGGATGAAAAGGAAGAGGCAGACTACCGGGCAAAGACGGTGTTTGATTCGATTTCGGCGAAGGACAAGCAGACGCAGGGAATTGAATTAAAGGTACTTTCTAAAATTTTCGAGGAAAACAAACTGGCGCAGAAAATGTACAATGTACAGATGGGAAAACTCAAAATTGATTATGCGGCCAATACACTTTCGGCAGCTAAGGTGGAATTGATTTATCAGGCAGCGAACGCGAAAAATAAGGAAACCGTGAAAAATACGATGTCGCAGATTTTGAGTGAAGTGACAAGCTCACAGAATAGTTTTTACACGGTGGCAAAAAACAAAACACAGGCAGATGCGATTGAGTATGTAATTGGAAATCAGGACAGCCGTACTAATCTTGCAAAAGCTGTTGTCAGCCTGAAAAAGAATCAGACATCTGCTCTTATTGAGGAAAAAGACGGTTTTTATATTGCACATTGTATTCAGACCAATTCTGCGGCATTGCAGCAGCAGTACCGGAACCAGCTTGTGTCTGAAAAACAGACGGAAAGTTTTCAAAAGACATACAAGACATGGTCGGATAGATTTGATGTGAAAGTAAGTAAAGCGTTATTAGCAGCAAATTAAGTGCTGCCACAGATAGAAGGAGCATAGGTTATGAAAAGAAGCAGTGGTGTTTTGCTCCCGGTTGCCAGCCTCCCCTCCAAGTATGGGATTGGCTGTTTTGACCGGTGTGCTTATGATTTTGTAGACCAGTTGGTGAAGGCGGGTCAAAGTTACTGGCAGATTCTGCCGATGGGACCGACCGGCTATGGAGATTCGCCATATCAGGCATTTTCCACTTTCGCCGGAAATCCGTATTTTATTTCACCGGATGACCTTGTGAAAAAAGGATACTTAACCGAGAATGACTGCATTCGCGCCGCCGAAGGAACGAGTGGTAAAGAAGTACACTATGATGTGTTGTTTCAGAAGCGGCTTGGTCTGTTACGGAAGGCATATGCAAACAGTAGTATTGAAGCGGATGTTTCTTATCAGGCGTTTGTGCAGAAAAATTCCGAGTGGCTTGCTGATTATGCCTTGTTTATGGCAATTAAAGATAATAAGTCCGGAAAAAGTTATTTGGAGTGGGAGGATGCTATTAGGCTTCGTTCGCCGGAGGCAATGGTGTCTTATCGAAACCGTTTGCTGGAAGATGTTAATTTTTATCAATTTGTTCAGTATGAATTTTATACTCAATGGGCGGCGTTGAAAAAATATGCTAATGACAAAGGGATTTCAATTATTGGGGATATTCCGATTTATGTTGCCTTAGACAGTGCGGATACCTGGGCACATCCGGAATTGTTCCAATTTGATGAAAATGGACTGCCGACGGCAGTTGCGGGATGTCCGCCCGATGCTTTTTCTGCAACCGGGCAGCTCTGGGGAAATCCATTGTACCGCTGGGATGTTCACAAGAATCAGGGGTATTCGTGGTGGATTTCAAGAATTAAAACGTGTTACGAGTTGTATGATATGCTCCGCATTGACCATTTCCGCGGCTTTGATGAATATTATGCGATTCCGTATGGAGATGCAACCGCGGAATTTGGTGAGTGGGAAAAAGGTCCGGGCATTGAGTTGTTTGAGACTTTGGAGAAGCAAATGGGAAAACTTCCGATTCTTGCTGAGGATTTGGGATTTTTAACTGATTCGGTCCGCAAACTTTTGGCGGATTCCGGTTTCCCTGGGATGAAAGTGTTACAGTTTGCATTTGATTCCAGAGAGGACAGCGATTATCTGCCGTATCATTATGACAGAAATTCGGTCGTTTATACCGGAACGCATGATAATGCGACAACGTATAGTTTTTTTGATGAGTTGAAAAAAGAGGATAAGGATGTGGCACTTCGCTATATGAACCGCAGCCGGTTTACCTCGAAGAAAAAATTGACATGGGATTTGATTGCGCTGGCGATGGGAAGTGTTTCGGATCTTTGCATTATTCCTGCACAGGATTATCTGTGTCTGCCAAATTCGGCAAGAATAAATACACCATCGACACTTGGCGGCAACTGGAAATGGCGAATGGCCGGTGGCGTGTTTGATGATAAACTTTGTGAAAAAATCAGAAAAATGACGAAATTATATGGCAGACTCAAAGGACAATCGGCGAGTGCTGATATTCATTAGGCAGTGTCTGATTGTATTTGTGACAAAAGACTTGCCGGTATAAATCAGAAGCGAGTAAGTCCTTTGCGAAGAGTTTTTTTGCAGTGTCGTCCATTTTTGGCACATCAAAGGCAAGTTTTGTGAGAATCTGACAAGAAGCATTTTCTTTTTGTGAAAGCAGGGAAGATGCTTCTTTTTTCATGCCTAAAACACGCAGATACGGCATAACCGGTTCTTCTTTTTCGATGTCAAACAGGCACTGAAAGAAACTGCGCTTGATTCGTCCGGTTGTGAGGGACGGATTTTTAATTGTCTTTACGAATTCGTTTATCTCCCGGTATTTTGGCAATTCATTCCGGATGCGGTCAGACAAATCCGGCGTAATATCTTTTATCCGGCACAAATCTTTTGCGGTTAAAAGAGAGTAGCCAATCAGGGATGAAAAATCGCTTAGCGAAAGGTTTTCCTTTTCCCCGGCTTTGCGAATTTTTTCGCGCAGAAAAGTAGCAGAAGGAAAATCGGAGAGTGCCGGTGTGTCATTGTCATGGTATCCCTGCCCCTCGCGTCGTATGGTAAAAGGTTTAATTTTAGAATGAAGCTTTTGCAGGGCGACGCAGTATTCTAAGCCAAGAATGTTGTTTGGCGAGTCCCAGGTTTCTGTTGGCAGCCCGGATTCAGCAGCCAAGGCAAGTGAGCGGGCTTTGGGATAGAGAATACCCTGTTTCACAAAGTGTTTCACGCGCGTGCGGTAGGAATCGGGTTCATCGCAAAGAAAGGTGGCGGCCTGCAAAAGAGGGGTGAGGTCGCCGGTTTCCGTGCCAAAACATAAATGTGTGACAAATGGAAGAGCATTCAATGCGAGAACGCCGCCCATGGCAAAATCACCGGCGCTTGATAGACCGAACCGGACCGGCAGTTCAAAAATGAGGTCGGCACCGCCTAAAAGTGCTTCTTTTGTGCGGGTATATTTATCAAAAATGGCAGGTTCGCCACGCTGGACAAAATCACCGTTCATTACGACAACGGCGAATTCTGCACCACATTGTTCCTTTGCTTTTTGAATCTGATAGGCATGCCCTTCGTGAAAGGGATTGTATTCTGCTATAATTCCTACTACATTCATATGATCGCCTCGCTTATTCTAAGATTTCTTTTACTTTTTTGGCAAGTGCTTTGGCAAGTGCCAGATGTCCTTCTTTTGTTAAGTGAAGACTGTCTTCTTTTGATGGCAGGGTGACTTTTGCGGCATCTAAAAAAGGAATGTCCAGTTGTCTTGCAACTTCTTCAAGTGCACCGCCAAGTTCATGCGAAATTGCAATGGAAGATGGTGGAAAACTTGCTGCAAAGTCGGAATCTGCCATGCTATCGCCCAGATAAATCGGGCTTACTAACAGAACCGGTGCCTCGCTTACCATTAGGATTGTCTGGCATACTTTGGCGAGACTTCCTGCAATTTTTTCGACGGAAGGCGAGAAATAAATTTTCATGTCATTGCTTCCTAACATAAGAATGGTTAAATCCAATGGCTTATGCGAGTCTAAGCAGGGAACCAGACAGTCCATTCCGTTTTTGTATGGCTCAAAAGGGTCATCAAAGGAAGAGGTTCTGCTGTTTAGTCCTTCCTCGATAATCCGGTAGTCGCTGCCGAGTAATTTGGCGAGAATACCGGTATAGCGTGTATCGTCATCATAGCGTCCGCCACCGGGAATGTATCCGTGTGTGTTCGAATCGCCATAGCATAAAATGTGTTTCATAACGGTCTCCTTTTTGCGGGGTTGAGTTTATTTTACAATGAAAGGGGGGATGGTTTCAAGTGGAGATTTTATATCTTTTTGGTATTCCTGCGCCGCTCCCGCTGATAAACGCGCAGGGGTATCGGCATGCAAGCATGCCAGATACCCGCGTGTTTATACGCAGGATACCAAAAAGATATAAAATCTCTACTGTATGAGGGAAGATGGGGCGGTTTAGCCGGGGGATTTTGTCTGGGGTGTCTAAAACAACGCTTTTGTCTTGGTATGAGGTAAAGGGTTGCATATTTTTCTTGTTTTGCGACGTTTTTAGGCAAATCACGACACAAAAACAACTCTTTTTTGCTGATTTGAGAGATTGCGTTGCATTGGGAATGGAAGTTTTTTGTGTGCATGCAACGTTTTTGGACTTTGGAGACAATTTGCGTTGCATGAAGCAAGTTGCCGGGCTCGCTGGTGCGCCAAGGAATCTTCTAATCTGTCGCCTCGCAAGCTGCGCCATGCAACCTCGCAGGCAGAGCCTGCTCGGTCACGGGCTGTCGCCCTATAAAAAGACAATCTCCCACTGCTTCTTACGTGAGCGAGCTCCCGACGAAGCAGCGTGAGTTTGTTTTTTTGCATGGCTTGTAGCTTTCGTGAAAATTTAGCATTGCTGTCTTGACAGTGCTAGGTGGATGGAGTAAGATAGAACAAGGACAAAAGTCAGTGAAATGACAGAAGAAAGAAGGAATTCTAGATGGAAAAGAAAGATATCGATTGGTCCAATATTGGCTTTGGTTATTATCAGACCGATGAGCGTTATGTGTCAAATTTTAAGAATGGCGCTTGGGATGATGGCGTGATGACAAAGGACGCCAATGTCGTTATGAATGAATGTGCCGGTGTATTGCAGTATGCACAGACTTGTTTTGAAGGTTTGAAAGCATATACTACGGAGCATGGCAAGATTGTTACGTTCCGCCCGGATTTGAATGCTTCCCGTATGGCAAATACGGCAAAGCGTTTGGAAATGCCACCATTTCCGGAAGATAGATTTGTAGAAGCAGTTGAGAAAGTAGTAGCAGCTAATGCGGCTTATGTACCGCCTTATGGTTCTGGTGCTACCTTATATATTCGTCCGTACATGTTTGCGAGCAGTTCGGTAATTGGTGTAAAACCGGCAGAGGAATATCAGTTCCGTATGTTCTGTACACCGGTAGGTCCTTACTTTAAGGGCGGTGCAAAACCGATTACGATTCGTGTTTGTGATTTTGACCGTGCAGCACCTCATGGTACCGGTCATGTAAAAGCCGGTTTGAACTATGCGATGAGTCTTCATGCAATCGTAGATGCTCATAATCAGGGCTATGATGAGAATATGTATTTGGACGCTGCTACCCGTACAAAGGTAGAAGAGACCGGTGGTGCAAACTTCATCTTTGTTACCAAAGATAACAAGGTGGTAACACCGAAGTCGGATAGTATTCTTCCATCCATCACTAGACGTTCTTTGATGTATGTAGCGAAAGAGTATTTGGGATTAGAGGCAGAGGAGAGAGAAGTTAAATTCGATGAAGTAAAAGACTTCGCTGAGTGTGGTCTTTGCGGAACAGCTGCTGTTATTTCGCCGGTTGGTAAAATCGTTGACCATGGTAAAGAAATCTGTTTCCCAAGTGGTATGGATGAGATGGGACCGATTACAAAGAAACTTTATGATACATTGACAGGAATCCAGATGGGCCGTATCGAAGCTCCAAAAGGCTGGATTCATGAAATCTTGTAATTTTAAATTGCTTACAAGTGCTTGCTTTTCAATAAATCCCTTTTTATGTGAGAAAGTTTATCCGGATATCTGGGTAAACTTTTTCGTTATTTGCGGATTGATGAGAACGGTTTTGAAAACTTACAAATTACACTTTTTTAGGAAGGAAGGTGCTGATGCGCTACTATATTTCGGATTTACATTTTTACCATGAAAGCCTGCTTACGAAAATGGATTGCCGCGGGTTTGAAAACTGTGATAAAATGCATGAATATATGATTGAGCGTTGGAACAAAAAAGTCCGGGAAAATGACGAGGTCGTTATTCTTGGGGATGTTTCTATGGAACGTGGGAAAAAGACGAATGATATTTTGCAGCAGTTAAATGGCAGGCTGTTTCTTGTGCAAGGAAATCACGACAATTATCTCGAGGACCGCCGGTTTGATGCAACCCGTTTTGAGTGGATTAAGCCGTATGCGGAGCTAAACGATAATAAAAGAAAGATTATTTTATCGCACTATCCAATCTTTTGCTACAATGGGCAGTACCGCCGTAATAAGGAGGGAAATCCGAAAACGGTGATGATGTATGGACATGTACATGATACACACGATGAAGTTCTGGTAAATGAGTTCATCCGTATGACACGAAACACGAAGCACCAGAATCCGGGGCAGAATGAACCTATGCCGATTCCATGCCGGATGATTAATACATTCTGCATGTTTTCTGATTATACACCGTTGTCTCTGGAAGAATGGCTTGTTTTAGATGAAAAGAGAAGGCAGGCAATATGGGAAAAGGATGGACTAAATTATTGTAAAAATGCAATAGAATGATTGGATAATCCATTTTCTAGGTGTGGGGCATATGATACAATGACGATGAAAAAGGTTTAGCAGGCACTTTTTTGAATGTGGGAATAGGCTGACGGTGTTCGTTTGTTATTTACAAATAAATGCTGCCAGCTTGTTTCATTATTTATGATTGTTTGAGGGAGGTTACTATGGAAAAATATGAAGTTTATGAAAATGAACCGGTCATGTTTCACAACCGCGCATTTTCTTGTATCGGAACAGGACGCATGGATTTGGCGCTTCACAAAGAATATTTAGACCAGTTAGCGCTGGTCCAGAAAAAGATTGGATTTGACTATATCCGTGGTCATGGACTTTTCTGTAAGGACATGGCAATTTATCAGGAATTTATTACGCCGGATGGTTCCGTGAAAGAAGAATACAATTTTACTTATTTGGATATGGTGATGGATGCTTATCAGGATTTGAAAATCCGTCCATTTATTGAGCTTGGTTTTATGCCGGAACAAATGGCAAGCGGCGAAGAGACGGTATTTTACTGGAAGGGTAATATTACGCCCCCGGCGGATTATAATAAGTGGGCGCGCCTTGTGCAGAACACGCTTCGTCATCTTATGCAGCGTTATGGGGAAAATGAGGTTTTGCTGTGGCCGATTGAAGTCTGGAATGAGCCGAATCTGCCAGGGTTTTGGAAAGATGCTGACAGACAGGAATATTTTCATTTATATGAAGTTACGGCAAAGGCAGTGAAAGAAGTGGATGAAAGACTTCTGGTTGGCGGACCGGCGATTTGCGGTGTTGATGATGTATCGTGGCTGCAGGATTTTCTTGATTATGTAAAGGAGAAAAAACTGCCGCTTGACTTTGTGTCGCGGCATCATTATACAAGTTATGTGCCGGATCGGGTAGGACATTATGGCTATATTGATTTACATGATCCGGACGATGCATTTACTGGATTGGAAAAATCGCGTGAAATTGTGGACAGTTATGAGGAGTTTGCCGGCAAAGATATTCATATCACAGAATATAACACGTCGTATATTCCGAATGCACCGGTACACGATACCTGTTATAACGCTGCGTATGTGGCGCATATGCTGTCGAGACTTGGGGATTGCCACACGTCGTATTCGTATTGGACATTTGGCGATGTGTTTGAGGAACTGGGGGTTCCGTTTACTCCGTTTCATGGTGGATTTGGACTGGTGGCAAATGGCTGTATTCCAAAGCCGACGTTTTGGACATTTGCTTTTTATAAAAAATTAACCGGCACCTGCATTCACCACTCTGAGGATTCGCTTATTACAAAGCAGAAAGATGGCAGTTATTATGGTGTTATCTGGAATCCGGACAATGATGGAAAAGGCGAGAAGAAGGAAGTCACTTATACCATTCATCTGCCGGAGAATTATGAACGACAAGAATACTGCAATCTTGTAAAAATTGTAGATGAAGAGCATGGCAATCCACTGAAAGTCTGGCACGACCTTGGGGAGCCGGCAAATCCATCGAAAGATGAGGTGAGTTTGCTGCGTGAGGTGGCGAAGCCATGGATTACAACCCAGACGGTAAAAGCGAAAAAAGACTGCTTGAAAATTTCATTCTGTTTGGAGAAAAATGCGGTTGCAGCATTTGAGTTGAAACCGGTCGAGAGGCAGCAGGACACCGGGTATGATTATGAACGTGTGATTTCGCAGAAGGTTAATAAAGATACTCCTTGACAAGGAAACGGAAATTCGGTTACACTTAAAATAAATAAACGATAAGGAGGAGAAAAAGATGGATGAACAGATGAATAATAATGGCTACCAGAGTCAGCCGAATCCGATGCCAAATCAGAATAAGGACAATTATGCAGTTGCTATTTTGGTTCTTGGTATAGTATCAATTTGCTGTTGTGCTCCTTGTGGTATCGTGGCATTGGCACTGCGCGCATCAAGCATAAATGATATTTCACCGGAGAAGCAGGGCATGGTAACAGCTGGTTTTGTAACTAGTATTATCGGCATTTGCTTGTGGGGAATTGGACTGATTGCAAGAATTATTATGATAGTTGTTTAGGTACATCACAGTTTATAAGGAGGAAAAAATGGACGAACAGATGAATAATAATGGCTACCAGTATCAGCCGAATCCTAGTCCAATGCCAAATCCGAATAAAGATGGTATTGCTATTGCAGTTTTTGTGCTTGGTATTGTTTCGATTTGTTTTTGCTGCATCGCTTGGGGAGTAATCAGTCTTGCGTGCGCCATTGTATCATTGGTATTGTATTCACGTAGTAAGACGATGTTTTCGCCTCAGAAAAAAGGCATGGCAACAGCAGGATTTATTACATCGATTATTGGTTGTGTACTTGGTGCAATTGTACTTGCAGTTTGCGTGGTTGCATTTTGTACAGCAGCATCAGTATCGTACTCTGCATATAAGACATTTTTTTAGAATTGATAATATGTAGTAATTGCAATTACATAAACTTAACCCACAATTCATAACCAAATCGCAGTACACCAAAACCAAGGAAAATCCAAACAAGTACATAAAGGATATTCGCGCTTAGGTGCATACCGCGAAAATGAGAAAAATGATGAAGAAAACATCCCTTTTTGAAAAGAGAGGGGTGTTTCTTTTTTATGCCGTTTATGAGCAATGCCAGCGTATGAGAAAGGACAAAGGCGGTATAGACAAGGGCACAGTAAAAGATTGCCGGTTGAAGTTTTAAACTGGTGAGTAAGTCAAAACGAAGCAGAGCGGAAACCGCACGTGTACTGCCACAGCCGGGACAGGAAAAACCGGTCAAAGCATGGAACATGCAAGGTGGAAAAATCTTAGTAGGAATAAAAATCCCTGCCTGGTACAAAAGGGAAAGACCGAGCATAATAGGAAGAAGTGCCAGACTAATGCGATAGTATATTTGGGTTGATGATAATTTTCTTTTTGCCATGTCTGCTTCCTCCTTTTGTATTGTGTGGGGCTTTTGCTGCCCTGATAACACATTATTTTAGCACGTGAAAAAGAGAGTTGCAACAAAAGGCTGAAACAGCATCGACATATATTGCACTGTCCTAAATATAATAAGAATCATTCCTCCCTTTTGGGCACATCTCTTGGCGGCTCAAAATCAGAAATGTCGTCGTAGTCCGATTCAGTCTCGGCTATGTTGTCCTCAAAGAAATCGTCATAGTCGTCACAGGAATAATCCGTATTTTTTGATTTCATTTTATCTTTTTTCATAAGAATCCCTCCATGAGAAATACTATTTCCTATGGAGGGTATTATTATACTCATAATCTAAAATTTTGCTTTTTATAAGGTCAAATCTTCAACATTAATACCCATGGAAGATAATTTTGCCGTGGTTGTTTTGATTTGATAATCAAGCTCTTCGTTTGGGGTGTCATTGTTTGCTTTTTTAATGCGTTGTAAATCTGTGTACTTGTCAATGAGTATGGTAATTAATTCCTTATCTGTCATTTCATCCATCCTTTCACCGCCTTTCCTAATAAAAATAGTATAGCGGATTTGGTTTATATTTACAAGTCATAAGTATAACAGAATAACATAGATAAAATAAGTGTCGTCTGTCCGATAAAACCACATCGAAACGAATAAAAAAACAATTTATGGGCATAACACAGAATAGAAAATCAGTGGCAGATGCTTATGGATTTATTATGTAAAAAATGGAGGGTGTTATGTCAGAGAAGTGTGAATGTGTCAATGTCAGAAAAGTAGTAATTGTCGGCTGCGGTTTTGTTGGCTCGGCGTCAGCGTTTGCGCTTATGCAAAGCGGACTTTTTTCGGAAATGGTATTGATTGATGTGGATAAAGATCGTGCGGAAGGCGAGGCAATGGATATCAGCCATGGTGCCTCGTTTGCCGGTCCAATGAAAATATATGCGGGCGGATATGAAGATGTTGGCGATGCGGCAATTATTGTAATTACGGCGGGTGCCAATCAGAAGCCAAATGAAACAAGGCTTGATTTGGTTCAAAAAAACGCAAAAATAATGACAGATGTTGTGACACAGATAAAAGAACAGGAGTACAAGGGGATTTTACTCATTGTCTCAAACCCGGTTGACATTATGACGCAGGTTGCGATGGAAGTGAGCGGATTCCCGGAACACCGTGTGTTCGGTTCAGGAACCGTGTTAGATTCTGCGAGACTTCGGTATCATCTGGGGCAGCATTTAGGAGTTGACAGCCGAAGCGTGCATGCCTTTGTAATCGGTGAGCATGGTGATAGTGAAATTGCGGCGTGGAGCAGTGCCAATGTGTCGGGCGTTCCGTTAAATTCCTTTTGTGAAATGCGGGGGCACTTTAATCACGAAGGAAATACCGAGAGCATTGAAGAACAGGTAAAAAACAGCGCCTATGAGATTATTGCCAAAAAAGATGCCACATATTATGGAATTGCGATGGTGGTAAAGCGGATTTGTCAGGCAATTGTGCGGGATGAAAAATCGATTTTTCCAATTTCACTCCGTATGCATGGCGAGTATGCTCTGGAGGATGTTGTGCTGAGTATGCCGGCAATTGTGGGAGCAAGAGGAATTGAGACAACGATTCCGATTTCGCTGGATGAAAAAGAGGTATCAAGACTTCATGAATCTGCGGAAATGCTGCGGGAGACAAGGAAAGAAATTCGGTGATGAATTGCCTTTATTTGTAGGTACTGGAGATTTTGCTCCTTGAGTGCCCTGCCCGTGCAAGTATAAAAAAACAATAAAGTTATTGAGTTAAGCCTCTAACAATGATATATTAGTTGTTAGGGGCTTTACATGGATACACATAAATTTTACATGACTTTACAAAACGTAGAGAGAGGATAATGAAATGTCTATATGGAATGTGATTAATTTGGCGGGTGGCCTTGCGATGTTCATCTTTGGTATGAACTTAATGAGTGATGGCTTGAAATTGGTGGCAGGCTCTTATTTAAAGAAAATTTTGGAAAAACTGACGCAGAATCGCATTATTGCTATGGTTGTAGGTGCTGGTTTGACTGCATTGATTCAGAGTTCCAATGCCATGTGTGTCATGGTGGTTGGTTTTGTAAATGCCGGTATGATGCAGTTGGAGCGTTCCGTTGGAATCCTGATGGGAGCAAAGATTGGAACAACGATTACCGGACAGTTGATTGCCTTTAATATTTCCGAAATTGCACCGGTGATTGCGTTCGTTGGTGTGGCAATTACTATGTTTTCGAAAAAACCTAAGGTAAAAAATGTAGGACAGATTATTGCCAGCCTTGGTGTATTGTTCATTGGACTTGGTACGATGAGTGCAGCAATGAAGCCGTTAGCAGGCGAGATTTGGTTCCAGAGTTTATTGCAGAAGTTTTCCAATCCGATTTTGTGCGTTGTGATTGGTGTTATTTTCACCGTTATTATTCAGAGTGCATCAGCATCCGTCGGTGTTTTGCAGATGTTGGCACTCAGTGGTGTTATGGCATTCCCGGGTGCCTTTCCACAGGCATTTTACATTATGCTCGGTATGAATATTGGTGCGAGTGTTGCACCGGCACTTGCTTCCCTTGGTGGACGCAAAGATGCCAAACGTGTGGCTTTTATCGTTATTTTGTTTGAGAGTATCGGCATGGTGCTGTTCATGATACTTACGCAGATTTTCCCGGTTATCTTCGATTGGATTTTAAATACAGCTCCGGGAAATCCGACCAGACAGATTGCCAATGCCAATACGATTTTCAACCTTGTGACAGTAGCGATTCTTTTGCCATGTGCGAAATATCTGGTTAAAATTTCTGAATTTGTCATTCGCGGTGAGGATGACAAAGAGGAAGCAGCACTTCATTATATTGATGAATCCGGTTATCAGTCCGGTACGGTTTTGATTGGACAGATTGACCAGGAAGTCGGCAGAATGCATTCTTTGGTTCGTGAAAATATGGAGGCTTCGACAAAAGTCTATTTTGGAAATATGACGATTTCCAAAGAGCAGTTCGAGAGAAATGAGGAAGCAGTGGACTTTTTGAATAAAGAAATCGTGGCGGCACTGATTCGTACAAACCAGCTTGGAGTTTCTGAGAAAGAAGCGACCCATGCCGGTAATCTGTATCATATTGTGACGGATTTGGAGCGTATCGGCGACCATGCGGAAAATGTTCTGGGATATGCACTGCAGATGAAAGAGGACAAGCGTAAGTTCTCTGATAAGGCATTGAAGAATTTGAAGGAATTGTCACAGGCAGTTTATAAGATTTACGATTTGGCATGTGAGCATTTTTCAAATCCGAGTGAAGAATTGTACCGCGTTATTTATGATTTGGAAGCGGATATTGATAAGATGGTTGACAAGATGCGTGCGTCCAACAGTAAGCGCTTGAGCAAAATGAAATGTGAAGCGGTTCAGGGCTTATACTTTAATGAAATTTTAGTAGACTTGGAGCGTGTGGCCGACCATTCATTGAATATTGCGCAGGCAGCGAAAAAATATGAAATTTATGATGAGGATGAAGATTTGTAAGCATGTCTAAAAATGTAGTGTTTTGCTAGGATAATACATTGCGTTATTACCTCCTTGTTTCGTATAATATCCATAACGATGGATGTTATGAAACAAGGAGGTTTTTGTGATGAAGCAGACAACAAAAAGAGTTGTGGCGTTTTTTGCGGCGATGGGGCTGATGGTTTCCGGACTTTCACTGAATGAGCCTGCGTCAGCCGATGCAAAGGCAAAAGCAAAAGTAAAATCAGTAACAATTAAAAATGTAAAAAAGAAGCTGACATTGAAAAAAGGAGATTCTTTCAAACTGAAAGTATCCGTTAAAGTTAAGCCCAATAAGGCGAAGTATAAAAAGGTGACATACAAATCGTCAAAGAAAAAGGTAGTAAAAGTCTCGTCAAAGGGAAAACTTACTGCCTGCCAGGCGGGTACGGCCAAAATTACCGTGCGGTCAAAGACGAATAAAAAGAAAAAGGCTGTTCTCACGATTGTGGTAAAGAAAGCTCAGCCAGAGAAGAAAACACAGAATGTAACGGTGGCACCGACAGCAAATTCGACGGCGGGCGCGACAACAAAACCGACAAATGGCACAGAAGAAACGCCATCGCCGACCGACAAGGCGACAGCGGCTCCGACGGCAAAACCGACGGAAACTCCCGTACCGGATGGCACCAGCACATTGATGCGAAAGCCATTTGCGGCTCAGGCTGAAGTGGGACAGAAGCTTTCAGAGGTTGCGATTTCTAGTGGAGAGATTGCGGACAGCAATGGAGAAAAAATCTCTGGCTCCTACGAGTGGGAACAGCCGGATGCCGTATTAAAGCAAATGGGGAAAAGCCATGCGACAGCAAAGTTTGTTCCAAAAGACAGTTCTTTTGAGGAGATTAAAGGAATTTCACTTCCGGTTTATACGGTAAAGAAGGCGGTAGTTGTTAAGACAAAGCCAAAATATACGGGAGCCGTGACCGGGAAAAAATTGAGTGCGGTTACACTTTCCGGTGGAAAAGTAACCGATGCAGACGGTGTGACGGTGGCAGGAAAATTCTCATTTGCCAATCCGGAACTTATGCTTACAAGTCCGGGCAAAAAACACTATATGGTAGTATTTACACCAAGTGATAAGGAAACATATAGAGAAGCATCTATTTATCTAAATATTTCCGTGACAGGGACAGCGGTTGCGAGCACAACAGCGGATAAAAAATTAGATTTGTCCGGTGGTATCTGGAAAAATGAAAATGCGTACAATGGTCAGTGGTCCGGCAGTATTTATAATTTGACATCCTATTTGTCGGGAATTGATATGACAAAGTATTCTACCGTTACGGTTACGGCAGAGGTATATGATAAAAATGGTGTCGAGATTTCGGATACTTCCGGAAATTTGGTTGGATTTAAGCTGGCCAATAAAGATGGTGACTGGGCCGGATTTTCGGATGCTTATGTAAATCGTACAGCGGAACTTTCACTTGCAGGATACGCAGGCGGTGATTTATATCTTGTGGTACAGAATGCGCAGGCATCAGTTGGTTATATTGAGATTTTGTCTGTAACTCTGGGAAATGGTGAAATTACAAACATTGTGGACGGAAGTTCTTTGAAACGAGCTTATGGTGATATGTTTGGCAAAGTGGGAAATGCGATTGGCAGTTATGAAATGAATAATTCCGGAAATATGAGTTTTGTTGCATCCCAGCACAATTCCATTACTATGGGAAATGAGATGAAACCGGATTACTTGCTTGGCAGTACAAAGGCTACGTTGTCGAACACAAATCCGGATGGATATGTAGACACCGCTAAATTTACCTACAAGTATAAGGATACAACCTATCCGATTATTAATATGGATTCCATTGATAACTGTTTAAACACCGCTTATAAAAACGGACTTAAAATGCGCTACCATGTGTTTGTGTGGCATAAGCAGACACCGCAGTGGTTCTTTAAGGAAAATTTCAGTAAGTCGGGTGCATACGTTTCGAAAGATGTTATGGATGGACGCTTGGAGTATTTAGTGCGTAATGTTATGACTCATATTTACACATATCAAAACGCGGATGGTGTTTATGTGGGACGAGAGGTAATTGATAACTGGGATATTGCCAATGAGTATTTGCACAATAACGATGGCGGCACAAAGAGTTACTGGGATGAAGTTTATTATCCGGAATATACGTATAATAAAAATAAGCATAGCGGCATTCTCACCCCTGTGTATATCAAGGAAGCATTTGCAATTGGACATTCGATTCTTGAAGATTTTGGACTTACGGATGATGTGAGTCTGCTTTGCAATGAGTATAATACCTATCAGGTGAGTGACAAAATGGTCAAGATGATTCAGTATTTTAATACGAAAGATGAGGTAAATAAAACCGGCGAAATCATCTGTGACGGTGTTGGCATGCAGACACATTTGGACATGGGATATCCGGCAATTGAGGATATTGGTACCAATGCGATTGATGTCTTTAAAGCGGCAGGTATTGAAATTCAGTTGACTGAGATGGACTTGACGGACAAGGTGCAGAGTGAAACCTCACAGATTAATCAAATTGCTAAATGGTATAATCTTATGATGCTTTTGATGACGGAAAAGGACAGTGGTGCGAAAATTACCGGCATTGTCTGGTGGGGAATGAGTGATAAGTATTCCTGGCGAAGTGAGGGAGTTCCTCTTTTGTTTAGTGATTACTGGAAAGCAAAAGAGCATTATTTTCAGGTGATTGAGGCCATTTCTTCCTATAATCAGGGAGATTCTGAATGGCAGATTTATGTATAGGAACGCCTTGCTCTAAATAGACGAATAATCCCCCTCTTTGGTGCATAGATTATACAAACACCAAATCAGGGGGATTTTTTTGAAAGGATATCATATTCAAAAAACACCGATTGAAGAGCGTGCGGTGGCGATTGCTGAATATATTGTAAAGAATAAGGCAACCGTACGGCAGGCGGCAGGCCAGTTTGGCGTGAGCAAGAGTACGGTACATAAAGATGTAACGGAGCGGTTACTTAGGATTAATCCTTCCCTTGCTGCAAAAGCAAGGAAAATACTTGATGTAAATAAATCCGAACGGCATATCCGCGGGGGGATGGCGACAAAGGAAAAATACAGCCATCTTCATGCAGAAAGACAGATGTTTCCGGGAAATCGAATGAGTTAATGAAACGGCGTTGGTCCGGTCTATCCGGGGTGGCGCTGTTTTTACATATTCAAACGGAAAAAAAAGGAAAAAATGTGTACAAACTTTGAAAATTGAGACGATAACTTGTCATTTTTGTCGAATGTGCTATAATGATAAATATGTATCAAAAACTCGGTAAAGGAGGAAGTTTCATTGGGACAGTCAACCTTTAAAGGGGGAGCACATCCTTATGAGGGCAAGGAACTCAGCATGGATTCTCCAATTCGTGAAATGGATGCGAAGGAGGAACTTGTATTTCCTATGAGCCAGCATATTGGAGCCCCGGCAACACCTGTCGTAGCTGTTGGTGATACAGTGAAGATGGGACAGATTATTGGCGAAGCAAGTGGTTTTATTTCCGCCAACATTGTAAGTTCTGTATCCGGTGAGGTCAAAGCCGTAGAGCCAAGACTTTTGTCATCGGGAGCAAAAGCAACGTGCGTTGTAATTGCAAATGATGGGGAATATCAGCCGGTTGAAGGACTTGGCGCAGACAGGGATTATACCCAGTTGACAAAGGAGGAAATCCGTCAGATTATCAAAGATGCCGGCATTGTCGGTATGGGAGGAGCCGGATTCCCGACAAACGTCAAAGTTACGCCGAAAAATGAAGAAGAAATTGATTATGTCATTGTAAACGGAGCAGAGTGTGAGCCGTATCTGACTTCGGATTACCGCTTGATGTTAGAGCGTCCGGAGGATTTGATTCAGGGACTTCACGTTGTATTATCTTTGTTTGACAATGCAAAAGGTGTCATTGCCATCGAGGATAACAAACCGGAGGCAATTGCAAAACTTCAGTATCTCACGGATTCCGATCCGGATATTGAGGTAAAGGTATTAAAAACAAAATATCCACAGGGAGCAGAGCGTCAGGTGATTTATGTAACGACCGGACGTAAGATTAACTCCAAAATGCTGCCGGCTGATGCAGGCTGTATCGTGGATAATGTACAGACGGTACTTGCTATTTATGATGCCGTATGTAAGACAACACCGTCGATGAGCCGCGTGGTAACACTGACCGGTGATGCGATGGCAGAACCACAGAACTATAAAGTCAAATTTGGTATGAGCCATGCCGAGCTGTTAGAAGAAGCAGGCGGACTCAAAGAAAATGCGAAGAAACTGATTTCCGGCGGCCCGATGATGGGTATGGCAATGTATGATTTGAACACGCCGATTACGAAAACAAGTTCTTCCATTTTGGCAATGAGCGAGGATGAAGTTGAAAAATTTGAGCCGACGAATTGTATTCGATGCGGCCGTTGTGCGACGGTATGTCCGAGCCACTTGGTGCCACAGATGATGGCACAGGCTGCTGAGCGCAATGATTTGGATTACTTCCAGAAGCTTAATGGTATGGAATGTTATGAATGTGGTACTTGTACATTTGTTTGTCCGGCGAAGAGACGCCTGACACAGATTTTCAAACAGGCAAGACGTGCGGTTATGGACCAGAACAGAAAAAAATAAGCATGTTTAGCCATGAAAATATGCTGCAAAAGCAGCAGAATGGAGGAAACAATGGAAGAGAAATTATGGAACGTTTCTTCATCTCCTCATGTACGTGACCATTCTTCTACGCAGTCCATCATGAGAGATGTCGTAATTGCCTTATTGCCGGCTACCATCATTGGTATTTATAATTTCCGGTTAAGTGCAGTATTAGTAATTTTAACCTGCTGTGTATCCTGTATGTTGGCAGAATACATCTGGCAGAGATTGATGAAACAGAAGGTAACAACAAATGACTTTAGTGCCCTTTTGACCGGCTTATTGTTAGCATTGAATCTGCCGGCTACGATGGGAAATCCAAAGTATCTGTGGATGTGTGTTCTTGGCAGTGTATTTGCCATTATCGTTGTGAAACAGTTATTCGGAGGACTGGGTCAGAACTTCATGAACCCGGCACTTGGCGGCCGCTGCTTTTTGATGTTGTCATTCAGTAGCGTCATGACAAGTTTTACGGTAAAAGAAGGAAGTAACTGGTTATACGGTATTTCCGTTGACGCAGCAAGTTCTGCCACACCGCTTATGGATGTTAAAGAAGGCGGTTACCCAAGTCTTTTGAAGATGTTTTTGGGAACAACGACAGGAACCATTGGTGAGACATCGACAGCAGCACTTTTGCTTGGTGCCATTTACCTTTTGCTCCGTCGTGTTATCGACTGGAAAATCCCGGTTATTTACATCGCAACATTTGCCGTATTTGACATTTTGTATATGGTAATTGCCGGTGCGGCTGCTTATCCGCTTTTGTATGAACTCTGCGGTGGCGGCTTGATGCTTGGTGCATTCTTTATGGCAACTGATTACGTGACGAGTCCGATTACTTCAAAGGGTAAAGTGATTTATGCAATTTTACTTGGTCTTTTGACCGGCTTGTTCCGATTCTTCGGTGAGTCCGCAGAAGGTGTATCCTTTGCCATCATTATCGGCAACTTGTTTGTACCATTGATTGAACGCTATACCGTTCCAAAGGCATTTGGAAAGGAGGGCAAAGCAAATGGATAAGAAAAGCAGTATGATGAAGGACGCCATTATCTTATGTGCGATCACCCTGATTCTTGGTGCCGTGTTAGCAGGTGTTTATATGCTGACAAAGGACCCGATTGACAATGCTCAGAAAAAAACAAATAACGAAGCCTGCGCTGTTGTTGTCGCACAGGGAGATTCCGTAAAGGATAACGATGCAGAAGCGGTATCCGGTGCGGCTGCTTATTTAGGTAAGCATGACCTTTCAAATGCAGAAGTAAAAGAAGGCGATTTGCTTTCCGAATATGTAGAGATTACTGAAGTACATCCGACAGCAAATGGCGGAAAAGTATATCTTGCCAACGCACTCAAAGGTTATGGTGGTAAAATCAGTTTTGCTCTTGGTGTAGATGCACAGAGTGCGATTACCGGTATTCAGATTACCAGTGAGAGCGAGACGGCAGGTCTTGGTGCAAACTGTGAAAACGATGAGTTTAAGGCACGTTTCAAAGGAATCAAAGCACCGGAGAGCACATCGGAAGAAATGTATAATAAAAATGAGACAACAGATACCCAGGTACAGGCATTATCGGGCGCTACGGTTACTTCCCGTGCGATTACGAGAGCGGTAAAGGGAATCTTGTTCTATGATGCATCCGGAAAGGAGGCTGGTCAGTATGAGTAAAAATGTTTGTGGCGAGCGCCTTATTAACGGTATCGTTAAAGAAAACCCTACGTTTGTCATGATGCTTGGTATGTGTCCGACTTTGGCGGTTACATCCTCGGCCATGAATGGTCTGGGCATGGGATTATCGACAACGGTTGTATTGATTTTATCCAATATGCTGATTTCAGCATTGCGTAAGATTATACCGGATAAAGTTCGTATTCCGGCATTTATCGTAATTGTAGCATCGTTTGTAACGATTGTTCAGCTGCTTTTGCAGGCGTACATTCCATTTTTGTACTCGGCACTTGGTGTTTACATTCCGTTGATTGTAGTAAACTGTATCATCTTAGGACGTGCCGAAGCCTATGCTTCCAAAAATCCGGTTATTGCATCAGCATTTGACGGAATTGGTATGGGTCTTGGATTTACGATGGGATTAACGCTGATTGGTATTTTCAGAGAAATCCTTGGAAGTGGTTCCATTTTTGGATTCACAATCCTTCCAAGCGCAGTAAATATCTCAATTTTTGTTATGGCTCCCGGCGCATTCTTTGTTCTGGCAGGACTTACTGCCCTTCAGAATAAACTGAAAATGCCGAGCGCAACAAACAAAGAAGAAGAGGACGAGGAAGAAAAGGAGGTTGAAAACGCATGAGTATTTTTACCATTCTTTTTACGGCGGCACTTGTGAATAACTTCGTATTGAGTCAGTTCCTTGGCATTTGTCCGTTCCTTGGTGTATCCAAGAAAGTGGAAACCGCTGCCGGTATGGGCGGTGCAGTTGTATTCGTAATTACGATTGCCTCCTTTATTACCAGTTTATTGTATAACTTCCTGCTTTTGCCAAATGATTTGGTATATTTAAATACTATCGTATTTATTTTGGTAATTGCAGCTTTGGTTCAGTTCGTTGAGATGGTATTGAAAAAAATGATGCCGGCTCTGTATCAGTCACTTGGTGTATACCTTCCGCTGATTACGACAAACTGTGCGGTACTTGGTGTGGCACTGCTCAGCGTACAGAACAACTATGGAGTACTGGCTAGTACCGTAAACGGTATTGGTGCATCACTTGGTTTCCTCCTTGCGATTGTACTGATGGCCGGTATTCGTGAGAAACTTGAAAATTGTAACATTCCGAGCGTACTGAAAGGAACACCGATTGTGCTGGTAACAGCAGGTTTGATGGCGATTGCTTTCTGCGGTTTCGGCGGCGTTAGCTTTTAGGAAAGGAGGAACTTGAAATGACAGTATTTATTTTCTCAGTAGTTCTCCTTGCGGTGCTTGGTATCCTGATTGGTATTCTTCTTGGGGTAGCAGGTAAGGTATTTGCCGTAGAGACCGATGAAAGAGTTGAAAAAGTACGTGAGTGTCTGCCGGGAAACAACTGTGGCGGCTGTGGTTATCCGGGTTGTGATGGTTTGGCAGAGGCGATTGTAGCCGGGGATGCACCGGTAAACGGTTGTCCGGTCGGTGGAGCACCGGTAGCCGGCAAGATTGCAGAAATTCTTGGTGTGGAAGCCGGAAGTTCAGAAAAACAGGTGGCATTTGTAAAATGTGCCGGAACTTGTGATGTGGCAGCAAATAAATATCACTATGTTGGTGAGATGGACTGCCGCCGTGCAGCGATGGTACCGGGACGTGGTGAAAAGGCATGTTCATATGGCTGTCTTGGTCTCGGCTCCTGTGTGGAAGTCTGTCAGTTTGGTGCATTATCCATTCAGAATGGAGTTGCTAAAGTAGACCGTGACAAATGTGTTGCCTGCGGTCAGTGTGTAGCAACTTGCCCAAATCATGTGATTGATTTGATTCCGTATTCTTCTGCTTATGCGGTACAGTGTAGTTCGAAGGATAAAGGTAAAGCAGTTATGGAAGTCTGCCAGTCCGGCTGTATCGGTTGTGGACTTTGCGTGAGACAGTGTGAATTTGGTGCCGTAACATTGGAAGACAATATTGCCGTAATTGATGGCACAAAGTGTCAGGGCTGTGGAAAATGTGCAGAAAAATGTCCAAAGAAAGTTATTCATGCGCAGCAGTAAAAAGTAAAGATAAAAAAGAAGCTACAGAGTGTCAGCCGATTGATAGGCGATGCTCTGCAGCTTCTTTTTTTCGTAGTACTTTTTGGGCTTTGTACTTGAAGTCGTACTGTCCGGAAGTACGGTTACGACGCATGATGCCGTTAAATTACGTGAAAGTAAGGTGGCGGTGATTGTTACCGTACCGGGAGAAACTCCCATTACTACGCCGCGGGAATTTACAATGGCAATACTTTCATCGGAACTTTCAAACACCGGTCTTTCGGCAGAAGTATTTGGTTTAATAATGGTTTCAAGTCTTGTTCTCTGGGAGAGAGGAACAGAAACCTGATTTTTCATAAATTTAATACTTACTGCATTTGGTGAAACACGAACCCGGCATTTGAGGTTGCGGACTACTTTTTTTCCTTTTTTGACAGTAACGGTAATGACCGAAGAACCGACTGCGAGAGCTGATACACTGGCATATCTGGCATTTTGCGTTTCGGTTTTTACTGTTGCAATCGAAGGTTTTGAGGAAGTGAAAGTAATCTTATGCCTCTTTTTTGCGTTATAAACGCGAAGTGAAAAGGTGCTTCCAACAGTCATATTTAATTTTTTCATGTTCAGTTTTGGTTTTTTTCCTGCGGCGAAAGAAGTTCCGGCCGGTAAAACCATACTGATTAGAAGTACAAATACCAAAAGAGAGGTAAACTTTTTCTTCATGAAAAGGCTCCTTTCCATTGCATATTTACTTTATACTGTAACTATATTATGTGCTTGTGGCACAAACTTGTCACTTTGTGAAGGGGTCTTGAAATTGGTTTTTGAAACTGTTATGATGGAAAAAAACAATAGGAAGAGATGGGAAAGGAGAAAGACCATGCAGAGAATTTTAATTGTAGATGATAATGAAGATATTCGAGAGGTTTTAGGTACTTATGTAGCAAAAGAAGGTTTTGAGCCGGTTGTGGCAAAGGATGGATTTGAGGCACTTGACCTGTTTAAGAAAGCCAATCCGGCAGTCGTGCTGCTTGACGTTATGATGCCGGGCATGGATGGTTACAAAGTTTGTGAAAAAATTCGAGAACAGTCGGATGTGCCGATTATCCTTGTTACAGCAAAAGGAGACGATTACGACCGTGTGATGGGACTGGATATCGGAGCCGATGATTACATTGTCAAACCTTTTAACGGAGACGAGGTTATGGCACGTGTTCGTGCGGTATTACGACGTATGGGACGTTCGGGGGCTACAGAGGAAAAGAAAATCTTAAACATCAGTGATTTGACGGTAAATATTGAGACTTACACCGTTTATGTAGGAGCGGAAAAACTTCCGATGACGAAAAAAGAAGTGGAGACCATGTGGATTCTTGCCGGAAATCCAAGCAAGGTATTTACCAGAGATAACCTGTTGGACAGTTTGTGGGGGCAGGATTATTTTGGTGACAGCCGTACAGTGGATTCCCATATCAAGAGACTGCGTGCAAAATTAGATAAAGTACCACATCCAAATTGGGAGATTAAGACGATTTGGGGCTTAGGATATAAGTTTGAACTGACTGTATAAGGAGCCGCTATGAAGAAAATATTTTGGCGTGTGTTCGTTGCCTTCGGCGTTGTACTTTTAGTGTTTACAATTCTGATTGGACTTATGTTTACACGGTTTAACCGCACGAATATTGTCGGGGCGTACAAACAACAGTTAGGGGATTTGGCAGATGGTGTTGTCACTCGGACAAGCCAGGCGGTAAAAGACCATGAAGAAGATGAATTTATGGATTATCTGCGTGCGATGGAAGATTTTGGAAGGATGCAGAATGTTGACATCTGGATTGTAGCAGACGAATCGAGTAAACATAAATTATCTGACACGTATACGAATGTGCAGATGGATGGATTGGATATTCCGAAGGAAACAGAGAATATTATCAAAACGGCATTTCAGGGGAAAAAGAAAAGTTACAGCGATTACGATGAAATTTACCAGACGGTTATGCTTCATGTGGCAGTGCCGGTTCGTGATAAGAGTGGTGACGTGTCGGGAGCAGTTGTCGTATCGGGACCGATGGAAATGCAGGAAAATACCGTGATTCAGTACGAAAAATACATGCTGATTTGCGTTATGGTAGGAGCGTTTTTGGCACTCTTATTATCCTTTTTCTTCTCCCGTCAGCTTGTCCGTCCGATTATCCGGATTAAAGAGGCAGCTCTTGTGCTGGCTGCCGGAAATTATGCTCATAAAACCGGAATCCGTCGAAAAGATGAACTGGGGGCGCTGGCAGAGAGTATGGATACCCTTTCGGATAAGTTGGTGGAAGCGGAAGAATTTCGCGAGGACTTAGAGCAGAGCCGCCGGGATTTCTTCTCGAATGTATCGCATGAACTCCGCACACCGATTGCTGTTATGAAAGGTTATGCTGACACGCTGGTGGCTGGTTATGTAACGGATGAAACCAAGCAGAAAGAATATTTGCAGAGGATTCAGAGCGAGTGTAACGGTATGGAACATCTGGTGTCTGATCTTTTGATTTTGTCGCGGATGCAAAATCCGGATTACGAATTAAATGTCGAAGTGTTAAATGTGATTGCCGTGGCACAGGATGCGATGCGTGGAATGCGTATTCTTATGCAGGAGAAAAAATTGACGGGCAGTGTTACCTATGACGACGAATGTTCCCTGATGAAGGGAGATTACGACAGAGTCCGCCAGTTGTTTACCGTTCTTTTGCAAAACGCCGTAAAATATTCGGACGAGGGAACGGAGATTACCATGCATGTTGCAAAAGAAGAAGGACTGATTGTGACAACGGTGCGCGATTTTGGCATTGTTATCCCGGAGAGTGAATGGGAAAATGTTTTTGAAAAATTTTACCGGGCAAGCAGCCACGGTGAAAAAGAAGGTTCCGGGCTTGGGCTTGTTGTGGCAAAGAATATTGTGAGCCGTCACGGCGGGCATATTTTTGTTCGAAGCGATGAAAAAAACGGAACTATTTTTACGATAGAATTTCCAGAAACTTCTGAAAATATTTCTTGATAAATTGCGATGTTTTCAGTATACTAATAGTATCAAGAAACGAACATCTCCTGGAGTGTTCGATACCTTCTGAATTTTTGAACCTACAATACTTTAAACGGGATTCTTATATCTGTAGTTGGATGTCGGGCCGTCACTGCCGCAAGGTACTATGGTGACATAGCAACGGAAGACAGAAGGCTGCATGCGGTTGCCCACCTAGCCGATAGCTAGGAGTCAAAAATCAGAAGCCGGCATTTCGGGTATTTACGAAAGAGTTGGGCAGCGATTGGTCGCTGCCCTTTTCTATATGTGGAAAAAGAAATGAGGAAAAAACGATGAAAAACGGATTTTTGAAAGTAGCGGTTACGACACCGGATTTGCGCGTGGCAGACTGCCAATATAATAAAAATCAAATGGTTGAAAAAGTGAAAAAAATGGCAGACGAAAAAGTTTCTCTTGTTTGTTTTCCGGAATTTTCTCTGACCGGATACACGTGCGGTGACTTGTTTTTGCATGATACCTTAGTGGAGGGCGCAAAAGATGCTCTGGCTGCATACTGCGAGGAGACAAAATCGTACGAAATCGTCAGTGTAGTCGGACTTCCGCTTGACCATAACGGAAAACTTTATAATGTGGCAGCGGTCATTTATGGCGGTAAAATTCTTGGGTTTGTGCCAAAAAGCTATCTGCCAAACTACAGTGAATTTTATGAAGCACGTCAGTTTGTAGAAGCACCGGCAGAAAACGGAGAGCATCTCTGGAAAGAAGGAGAGAGCGTTCCGTTTGGTGCCAATCTGATATTTACGCACCAAAAATACCATCGTTTTTCCTTTGGAATCGAATTATGTGAGGATTTGTGGACACCGATACCGCCATCCGGTGAACTTGCTATGGCGGGAGCACATATTATCTTGAATTTGTCGGCGAGTGATGAGCTGACCGGCAAGGCGGGATACCGCAGAGAACTTGTGAAGAACCAGTCAGCACGTACCCTTTCGGCGTATTTATATGCAGATGCCGGTGAGGGAGAATCCACGATGGATATGGTGTTTGCCGGTCATAATCTGATTGTGGAAAATGGCGTCGTTTTGAAAGAGAGCAAACCATTTGCCGGAGAAAAGGATTTGATTACGGAAATTGATTTGGGGCGGCTTCACAATGAAAGACGGCGTATGACGACCTTTACCAAAGGACAGAAAAAAGACGATTTTACGACAATCTGGTTTGATTCAAGTGTGCCGGAAGAAACAAAACTTACAAGAAGTTTTGAGAAGACACCATTTGTTCCTTCGACCCGTGCTCACAGAGAAGAACGATGTGAAGAAATTCTGGCAATTCAGTCGTATGGACTTGCCAAACGCCTGCGCCACACCGGCTGTAAACATGCGGTAATCGGGTTGTCTGGCGGTTTGGATTCGACCCTTGCGCTGCTTGTGACAGTCCGCGCGTTTGATACGTTAAATTTAGAAAGAGAAGGAATTGTCTGTGTCACAATGCCATGTTTTGGAACAACAAACCGCACTTATGATAATGCGGTTCAGTTAGCAAAGCAGTTAGGTGCGTCATTACGTGAAATTCGGATTCAGGATGCGGTTATGCAGCACTTTAAAGATATTTCACATGACCCGGAAGTGCAGGATGTAACATATGAAAACGGACAGGCAAGAGAACGCACACAGATTTTGATGGATATTGCCAATGAGGTCTGCGGTATGGTAATTGGAACCGGCGATATGTCGGAACTTGCACTTGGCTGGGCGACTTATAATGGAGACCATATGTCGATGTATGGCGTGAACTGTTCCGTGCCAAAGACGCTTGTCCGCTATCTGGTGCAGTTTTTTGCCGATACCTGTGAAAATGACATTTTGAAAAAAGTTCTCTATGATGTGTTGGATACGCCGGTCAGTCCGGAACTGCTTCCTCCAAAGGAGGGCGAAATTGCACAGAAAACAGAGGACCTTGTGGGACCTTATGAACTTCACGACTTTTTCTTGTATTATACATTAAGGTTAGGCTACGGACCGGAAAAAATCTTCCGTCTGGCCTGCGTGACGTTTGAAGGAGCATATGACAAAAAAACGATTGCCAAATGGCTAAATACCTTCTTTCGCCGTTTCTTTGCACAGCAGTTCAAACGGTCGTGTCTGCCGGATGGACCAAAAGTTGGTACGGTATCGGTATCGCCGCGCGGTGATCTGCGTATGCCAAGCGATGCCAGCAGGGCACTGTGGCAGACGGAGTTAGACCGGATTTGTGACCGCCTTGTTTAAGGCGGTGCGGATGCCTTCAATCAAGAGTGATTCGGTGTATTTACTTTTGTCTGAGAGAGGAATATCCTCCAGCTTAGTACCGGCAATCAACTCTTTTTCAATGGATTCCAGTGACGGTTTCACAAGTGGGTACATGGTCGTCACGGATTCTTCTAAGTTGACCAAAGCAACACTTTTTACCAGGTCGGCATCCACGGCAACTTCGAGGTTTAATGTGGTATCTCCAAGTTTAATCTGTGAAGTATAAACACCGGGCGTATAAATCTGCTTTGAGGAACCAGTCTTTTCTTTGTTTGATTTGTCCGGAAGAAACATAATAATAAGCAAAACGATGAGAAGTATACCAAGGCCGGCAAAAATTGCCGTATAAATTAATTCTTTCATTTGAATGACACAATTTTAGTTTTTGCCATGGAAAAACCTCCTTATGGATTTTGTGCTTGCGTGTGCTTACTGTTAATATATGAGCGGCATGCTGCCGCTATGCATTCTATTTTTGAGAGGAGGAGTTTGTTTGTCATTGCACTTTATTTTAGGCGGGAGCGGCAGTGGAAAAAGCACCTGGCTGTTCAAAAGAATTCAAAAAGATGCGTCAGAAAATCCGGGCATCAATTATCTTGTCTTAGTACCGGATCAGTTTACATTAGAAACCCAGAAAACATTAGTTTCCCTCAATGGAAATAAGGGGATTTTAAATATTGATGTGCTTAGTTTCCACCGTCTGGCATACCGTGCCTTTGAAGAGGTTCCGGCACTGCGTCGAACGGTTTTGGAAGATATGGGGAAAATCATGATTTTGTATCAGGTATTTTCCAAAAAGAAAAAAGAAATGCTGTATTTTAAACGTGGGTTAAATGCGGCGGGGTTTTTGGATGAATGTAAATCCCTTTTGTGTGAATTGGCGCAGTATGATGTGTCGGAAGAAGCATTGGAAGAACTTATGGAGAAAGTCGGAGAGGACTCACTTCTTGGCTTGAAACTGCATGATATCCGTCTGGTGTATCAGGCATTTACAGAGCGGATGGGCGATACGTATATGATGGCAGAGGAACTGGTGCCACAGCTTACACGGGTAGTTTCCTCACTTGAGATGATGAAACACTGTGTGGTTTGTTTAGATGGTTTTACTGGTTTTACACCGACACAGTATGAACTTTTGCGCGAAATTTTAGGGGTATGTGAGGATATGTACATAACGGTAACGACGGACCGCACCGGACACAGAGACCGTGTGTTTTCCATGAGTGCCGATACGATACGCCGTCTGACTCAGATGGCAGGAGAACGAGGTGTTCTTGTAGAGGAGCCGGTTATCACAGGGGCAGGCAGGGAAAAAATTCCTTACCGGGTAGCGAAAAATGAGGAACTTGCCTTTATGGAGGAGCGGTTGTTTACTCATGGGTTTAAACCGTGGGAAAAAGTGCCGGAGTCCATTCACATTACGATGTGCCACAGGGAGCGGGATGAGGTTTCCTATGTGGCGAGACGGATTTACTGGCTGATGAAAGAAGAGGGGTATGAGCCGGAAGACATTGCGGTTGTGACGGCAGATGAAGCGGCTTATGAGCCGCTTTTAGTGCAGGAGTTTGAAAAACTTGGCATCCGATACTTTTTGGACAGTACGAAAAGCATTGGGGCAAATGCGATGGCTGAGTACCTCTTAGCCTTTATCCATATGGTGCAGCAGAGACTTGATTATGAGAGCACGTTCCGTTTTTTACGCTGTGCCCTGTCACCGCTTACAAGGGAGCAGACAGACTGCCTGGAAAACTATGTGATAGCCAGGGGATGCCGGGGGATGGCAGCCTATCAGAGTGAATGGGAGTATGCTGTTTCCGGACTGGATTTACTGGAAGTCAATGAATATCGGAGAATTTTTGTGAATTCCATTGCGGAGACGCTGCAGGCATTAAAAGGCGGTAAAAAGAGTGTTCGTGAATTTACGGAAATTTTCTATGGTTTCGTTGAGAAGAACGGAATTTATGAGCGTCTTCTTGCCATGAGCGAAAATTTTGAAAACGATGGAAAGCTTATTTTAGCGAGAGAATATAAGAGCATTTACCGTTTGATGATTCATCTGTGGGATGAGTTTGTGGAACTTCTCGGAGATGAAATTGTCACATTTAAAGAGTATACACAAATGTTAGAGGCCGGAATTTCAGAAGGAATTGTCGGGTTTATTCCGCCAACGGCTAAGCAGGTCATGATTGGCGATGTGACAAGAAGCCGTTTGAAAAATATTAAGGTTCTTTTCTTCCTTGGTGTCAATGATAACTGTATTCCGAAGGCGAAAGGGGCACCGGGGCTTTTGACCGAGCGTGAGAGGGAGCGCATGGAAAAAGAGGGCGTGACGTTAGCACCGGATGCGGAAAAAGAATCGTATAACGAGCAGTTTTACTTATATTTAGCGCTTACGAAAGCGTCTGAGCAGGTGATTCTAACCTATTCGGTTATGACGTCAAAGGGAGAGAGCAAAAGACCTTCCTATCTGATTAACCGCGTTAAACAGGTGTTTCCAAAGCTTGTTGTGGAAAAAGAGGAAATGGATACTTCTTATGAAAAAATCATGGGAAGTGACAAGGGAAAGAGTTATTTAATTTCGCATCTGGCGGACGGCACTTATGCAAAGGATGTTATCTGGTTGGAAATTGCATCCCATTATGAAAAGAAAACGCCTGGTATTTTAAAAGATTTGCTTGGGATTCGGGAAAAACGTGCAGGAAATAATTCGCTCAAAAAAGAAGCGGCAAAGCGGTTGTTTGGCGATGTTTTGTATGGAAGCGTGACAAGATTTGAGCAGTATGTGCAGTGTCCGTTTGCGTTCTTTTCGCACTATGGACTTTTGTTGAATGAACGGCAGCAGTATGAAATCAGCAGTCTTGACCATGGAAATTTGTTTCATCAGGCGATGGAGCATTTGTCACATGAACTGGAACAAAGGAACAAAAACTGGCAGGATTTAAGTGAAGAAGAGGCGGTTTTACTGGCGGCTGAGTGTGTCGATGCCGTGGCAGAGCGGTACCAGGGCAGAAAATATTTTCAATCGAACCGAGTGTCCTTTATGTTAAAGCGGTTGAAAAACGAGGTGGTACATTCGGTCTGGGCGATGTGGCATCAGATGCAGGAGGGGGACTTTGTGCAGACTTACACGGAAAAAGGATTCCGGGGCAATGATAAAGAGTGGGAATCGATGTGTATTCCGTTTGGTGAAGATGCAAAAATCTGTCTCAATGGTGTGATTGACCGCGTGGATTTATGTTCTCTTCCGGGAGAGGAATTGATTAAGATTATTGACTATAAGAGTAGTGACTCACAGGATTTGTTGTTAGCAAAGGTATACTATGGATTGCAGATGCAGCTTTTGACCTATCTGGAGGCGGCAAAAGAAATGGTTGAAAAGGAGCATAAGGGCAAAGAGGCGGTTCCGGCGGCGATGCTTTACTATGCCATTAAAGAGAAAAATTTGGATTGGAAGCCGGAGAGCGAAGAAGAATACGAAAAACGTGTTCTCGACAGCATGAAGTGCAAAGGGTATGTGAATGAGGAGCCGGAAATTATTGGGCATCTTGACAAGTCGGTAGTAAATGGCGGTGAGCTCATACCCGGACAAAAATCCGGTGTGGTTCCGGTGGCTGTTGACAAAAAAGGACTTTTGAAAAAAAATTCCGGAGCACTTTCCACAAAGGACTTTGAAACATTGATTGCTCACACAAAGGAAAAAATGAAAGAATGTGGAAAAGCTATTCTAGACGGTAAAATCGAAGCTATACCATATGTGTATGAAGATAACGATGGATGCACCTATTGCCCGTATGGAAGTGTGTGCGGGCATGAGTCGAAAAAAGATGGTGTGCGTGAAATGAAAAAAATGAGTGATGACGAAGTATGGGAGGCATTGTATGGGGACGATTAATTGGACAAAAGACCAGCAGCAGATTATTGATATGAGAGGCTGCAATATTTTGGTTTCGGCGGCCGCCGGTTCCGGTAAGACAGCCGTGTTGGTGGAGCGCATTTTTAAGCGGATTACGGACAAAAAAGACCCGGTAAATGTGGATCAGTTTGTTGTCGTGACATTTACGAAACTCGCGGCAGCCCAGATGAAAGACCGCCTGCGCGAACGTATTGAAGAAGCACTGGCAGAAGACCCGTCAAATGAACATTTGCTGCGGCAGGAGGGGCGTCTTTCGCTTGCACATATTTCTACCGTACATAGTTTTTGCAGTGAAATCGTAAAACGGTATTTTCACCGGATTGGTCTTGACCCGGCTTTCCGTATAGGAACCGAGGCAGAGACAAGACTTCTTATGCAGGATGTTTTGGATGAATTGTTAGAGGAGGAGTATGGAAAGGGTGAAGAAGATTTTCTGGAACTGGCGGGGATGAGTGAGTTTAACCGCCGTGATGATGAACTGGGAAATCTGATTGGAAGAATTTATAATCAAATGATGGGGCAGCCGTTTCCGCTGGATTATTTGGATGAGATGGAGGCATTTTATGACGCCCGAACGGTGGACGAATGGGAAAACTCAGAATTTATGAAAAACTTACTGGCTTCCACGAAAACATTTCTTCAGGGAATACTTAAGGAATACAAGGCACTGAAAGATATTTGCCATGGACCAAACCAACCGCTGTTTTATGAGCCTTATCTGGATGAGATGCTGGCATTTTTGTCGGATTTGCCGGAGAACTCAGGATATGAAAAGTATCGTGCTTATTTTGGCAGACTTCCCAAACTTACAATTCGTGCACCAAGAGGCCTGACGGAAGAGGAAAAGGCAAATAAAGAAGCCGTTCGTTTAAGTTGCAAGGATGCTGAAAAACGTATGGTGGAATGGAAAGAGCAGTATTTTGATAAAGAGGCAGATGAGCATCTTAATGACTTAGAGGATTCAAGCCGGAAGATGAAGGCGTTATTCCGCCTGACTAGAAGGCTTCATGAATTGTTTGTGTCAGAAAAAAGGGAGCGGGGGATTCTCGACTTTAATGACTTAGAGCAGCTGACGATTTCGATTCTTTTACAAAAGGATGAGGAAAGCGGCGCATATATCCGCACGGACGCGGCGAAGGAGCTGGCGAATGAATTTGTTGAAATCATGATTGATGAGTATCAGGATAGTAACTATGTTCAGGATACGATTCTTCATGCGGTTTCGAGAGATGGGCTTGCCGGGGAAATGCCGAATATTTTTATGGTAGGTGATGCCAAACAGAGCATTTACCGATTCCGTGGTGCACGTCCTGAATTGTTTGCCGAAAAACTTTTGTCCTACAATAAAAAAGAGGGAACGTTATACCGCAGAATTGATTTACAGAAGAACTTTCGAAGCAGAGAAATTGTGTTAGAGAGTACGAATGAAGTATTTTCACGTATGATGCATACAGATATCGGCGGCGTGGAATACGACGACGAAGCCAAATTGCATTTAGGAAGTGATTTTGAAAATACAGACAAAAAAATTGCGAAAAATGTGGACGTCTATGCAATTTTGGGAAAGCAGAATGTGGAGGCGGAGGGCACGCTTGCAGCACTGAAAATTCAGGAAATGGTATCGGGGGAAACTCCGCTTTATGTGAAGGACAAAGAAGGGTATCGAAAGGCTGAGTATGGGGATGTTGTCATCATAGTCCAGACAAATTCACAGGGACAGGCGTATTTCGATGCACTGAAGGATTATGAAATTCCGGCAGTGATGGAGAAAAAGAGAGGATTTTTTGATACGAGAGAAATCGGTCTTATGGTTTCCATGCTTCAGGTGATTGACAATCCGCATCAGGATATTCCTTTGGCGGCAGTGTTACTTGGACCAATGTTTTCCCTGACTGAAGATGAACTTGCTGTTATCCGCATGGAAAATCGCACGGCAGATTTGTATGATGCCATTTTAACCTATGACAAGAGTGATGTTTTGTATGAGAAATTGCAGCACTTTCTCGAGACACTTTCATATTTTAGGAAGAAGGCGTCTTATGCGGCCGTTGGAGAAATTGTGCAGGATATTTATGACCATACAGGAATTTACGAGGCGGTCCGCCTAATGCCAAATGGTGTGCAGCGAAATGCGAATATGGACAGTTTGATGGCGATTGCCTGGGAATTTGATGGGACGACCTATCACGGATTGTATTCGTTTGTTCGTTATCTGGAAAAAATTTCACAGCAGACCGAGGAGATGGGCGAAGTAAATCTCTCAGGAGAAGAAGAAAATGTTGTGCGGATTATGACAATTCATAAAAGTAAGGGACTTGAATTTCCAATCTGCATAATCGGCGGCATGGGGCACGCAATTCATGTTTCGGATAAAAGCATCCTTACGATTCATCCGGATATTGCGATGGTAATGCCGGTTGTGGATAATGAAAAAAGGACAAAGAAGAAAACGATTTATACCCATTATCTCAAATACGTAAACGCCCAGGATGAACTTGGCGAAGCGATGCGTAAACTTTATGTTGCGATGACGCGTGCAAAGGAAAAATTGATTTTATTGGGATGTGCAAAGAATACGGATTCAGCGGCGGTAACCGGGGAAAACAGGCAGAAAATAAAGACCTTTTTCAATATGGTCTTGCCGGCGGTACATATCCGGACGGATTTATTTCATCTAGTAGAAGTCGAGACGGATGATTTGATTTTACAGGTGGAACATGGTATGGTACAAGAGACGGTAAAGGAGCAGGCTCTTTATAATTTTGACACAACCATCTGCTATGATAAACCTTTACAGGAGATGTATGAATGGATGGATGCGGCGGATGAGCCGGAGCCGGAACCACTGCCGGTAAAAGTGTCGGTATCCGATTTGAAAATTCAGTCGATGGAAGAACTGGACATGGAAGACTTTACCATTCTCACACATGAGGAGAAGGAGGAAGAAAAGCCGGTTCCTGCGTTTATGCAGACAGAGACAAAAGAAAAATCGGCAAACCGAGGTGCTTTATACGGAACAATCTGGCATCAGGTGATGGCGGTAATTGATTTTGTAAATACGGAAGATGAGGAACAGATTCGTAAAGAAGTAAAACGGTTAGTTGAGACCGGCAGACTTTGCGAAAGTGATACCGAGGTGTTAAATTATAGACGGCTGTCAGCTTTTTTTGACTCGACGTTAGGAAGAAAAATGCGACAAGCACAGAAGGAAGGACGTCTTTACAGAGAGCAGCCGTTTGTTATGGGGTATCCGGCACGTGATTTGTTTGATGAACGCGGGGAAGATGAGACAGTTTTGGTTCAGGGAATCATTGATGGATATTATGAGACCGATGACGGAATTGTGCTCATGGATTACAAAACCGATTCGCTTAAGCCCGGGGATGAAAAAGTGCTTATATCGCGTTATCGGAGACAGATGGAGTTATACCGGGATGCACTGGAAAAAATGACAGGAAAAAAGGTGGTAAAATGCCTGTTGTATTCTTTCTCACTGAGTGAGACAATTGAATGTTAGGAGGATATTGAGATGATGTATGAAGGATTTGCCAATGTATATGACCATATGATGAATCATATTCCCTATGAGACATGGTTTGAAAATCTTTTGCAGTATTTGCATGAGAAGGGCGTTTTGAACGGAAGAATCTGTGAACTGGGATGCGGTACCGGCGTAATGACGGAGAAATTTGCGGCTGCCGGATATGACATGATTGGTCTGGATAAATCGGTGGATATGCTTGCGATTGCGAAGCAGAAGCAGGAAGAGAGCGGTTCCGATATTTTGTATCTGCATCAGAACATGGAAGAAATGGAATTGGACGGCCCGGTAGATGCGATGCTCAGTGTGTGCGATTCCGTGAATTATCTGCTTCATGAGGAGGAAATGAATAAACTTTTTAGCCGGGTGAAAACGTATGTTAAACCGGGCGGTTATTTCATTTTCGATTTGAAGACGGCGTACTGTTACCGAAACATCATCGGCAACCAGACGTGGGTTGAGCAGGATGAGGAAGTCAGTTATATCTGGGAAAACTATTTTTATGAAGATCAGGATATTAACGAATATATGCTCACAATTTTTAGAAAACAGGCAGATTCCGAGCTGTATGAGCGCACGGAGGAAGCGCATTACCAGCGTGCCTATGATATGGACACATTAAAACGACTGATTGAGAAAAATGGGCTTGCGTTGGTTTCTTTTCTGGATGAAGATATGAAACAGATGCCAAATGAAACCAGCGAGCGCATTTATGTAATTGTACAAGCATGAGAAGGAGAGATTCGATGAACCGGAAAGTCTTTTACACCATTTTGGGAATGACAATTTTATGTGGACTGGTTTTTTTTCGCAGCGGTAATTCACTGGCGGCAAACCAGACGGGAATTGTGACGGCATCGTCATTGAATGTACGCACGGGGGCAGGTACTTCCTATGATATTTTACAGTATAACAATGCCAATGTTTTGTTGGCGAAAGAAGATAAAGTGACTATTTTGGAGAAATTGTCAGGCTGGTATCAGGTTAGTTTTGTAAAGGATAACACGACTTTGACAGGCTTTGTCAGTTCCAATTATATTGCGATTGAACAGGCGTCGACTGCGGTACCTGCACCGACAGTAACACCGGCATCTACATCAGAACCAACGATTACCTATCGCTATGAGACATCCTACCAGCCGGTTTCAGTGGGTGCAAAGGTGCTGAAAAAATCCAAGCTTTACAAAGCAAATGGAAAGAGTGTTTATAAGGTTGGCAGGAAAAAAATGTCGCTTGCAAAGGGAAAGAAAATAAAAGTAATTGGTGAAAAGACGCTGAAAGGGAAAAAATGGTTCCATGTTTCTTTTACATATAAAAAGAAAAAAAGAAAGGCATATCTGCAGAATAAATATGTGAAATTGACGGCGGGAAAAGGTATATATGCACAGATTTTCAATGTGAAAAAGGCGGCGAATATCCGTAAAAAGAAAGGAACCGGTTCAGCATATAAAAAGGTAGGCGGGAAAAAAGTATCCATTGCCAAGAAAGCGGCAGTTACGATTGTAAGTGATGTGGCAGTAAAGAGTACCAGATGGTATAAACTGCGTTTTAACTACAAGGGAAAGACCTATACCGGATATTCCAATGCGAAATATGTAAAACTTGCAAAGAAACCGGTGACGAAAAAAGTTGCGGTAGTTGCCATGAGCGATGCGCAGTTTGAGCAGGCAATGAAAAACGAGGGATTTCCGGAATCGTATAAACAGAGTTTACGTGCACTTCATTCGGCATATCCGTATTGGCAGTTTAAAGCCTATAAAACCGGTCTTGACTGGAATACGGCTGTAACGGAGGAATCGAAAACGGGTGTGAACCTGATTTCCAATGCGAGAGCAAAGGCATGGAAGTCAACCGAAAAAGATGCATACGATGCATCTACCGGCAAGTGGAAGGTATTTGACGGAAGCACATGGGTTGCTGCATCGAAAGCTGCGGTGGCATATTTTATGGATCCCAGAAACTATTTAAATGATCGAAGTATTTACATGTTTGAGTTACTGGAATATCAGTCGCAGTACCAGACAAAATCCGGTGTCAATACAATTTTGTCCAACACACCATTTTACAACAAGAAGTTTTCCTATACGGATGTCAACACCGGTGCGGCGAAAACGATGTATTATGTGACTGCATTCATGGAGGCAGCGAAGATTAGCAAGGCAAGTCCTTATCATCTGGCTAGCCGTGTCAAACAGGAAGTCGTGACAAGTGCGACAACAACGAGTACGGCAGTTACCGGTACGGTATCTTCCTATCCAGGAATTTATAATTTTTATAATATTGGTGCGACTAGCAGCAGTACACCGGTGTTAAACGGACTGAAGTGGGCGAGTGATAAAAAGGCGGGTACCTATTTAAGACCTTGGACCGACCCATACCGTTCGATTGTCGGTGGCGCGCAGTACATAAGTTCCGGCTATATTGCCAAGGGGCAAAATACGTGTTATCTTGAAAAATTTAACGTGACAAGTTATAAACGCTATTCCCATCAGTACATGACAAATGTGGAGGCAGCGTATGAAGAATCGATTAAGACGAAAAAGGCATATGCCGGTATGATGGACAAATCTCCATTGGTATTTTCAATTCCGGTTTATGAAAATATGCCGGCGGCAAACAGCCCAATGCCCAAATAAAAAGGACAAGAAAGGGAAGGGACGATACGATGAAAAAAAGAATGACAGCAGGAATTATTTTGATACTTATGATGGCATTTTGTCTGCCGGTTACGGCAAAGGCGGCGAGCGGTTCGCTGCAGTTATCGGCACTGTCAGAGACGGTAAGCAAGGGAAGTCAGGTGACGGTAGTATGTCAGGTGGCGTCTGCCGAGTCCTTTGCGGATGTTTCGTTCCGTCTTTCCTATGATGATTCGATTTTAACTTTTCTTTCCGGTGGCAAAAAGGTAAGCGGTGGAAATGGCATGCTGGAAATTGCCTCCACGGGAAATACGGCCGAAGTGCCGAAAAAGACCTTTTCCCTGCAATTCAAGGCAAAGAAAAAAGGAACCACGATAATCCGGGCAGACGGAGATATATCGGTGACAAATGCAAGCGGCGAAAAATTTTCCATGTGGAGTAACCAGGTGGCGGTTTCGGTTGTGAAAAAGAAGAAAAAGACGGGAAATACTGAGGTACAAACTACACCGAAGGCAACAAATGTTCCGGTAGTGACGGCACCGCCGGTAAAATCCAAAGAAAATCGTCTGAAAACGCTGAAACTTGACGCTGTTTCGATGACGCCGGAGTTTTCGCCGGAAGTTACGGCTTATGAGGCGACAGTAGATGCTAATTCGGATTCTTTGTATTATTCGTATGCGCTTCAGGATGAGAAAGCGAGAGTTTTGGTGCGTGGCGGCGAGAATCTTTCTGAGGGAAATAATGATGTATCGTTTGTTGTGACGGCGGAAGATGGCAGTGTGAGAGAATATAAAGTGATGGTTACGAAAGAAACAAAGGAAGAGACCGAGAGCCGGGAAGATGAGGCAGATACAACGCAGTCCGTTGGATTTGTGGTCGAGCAGAAAGGGGATAAAAAGATTATCAAAAATTCTTATGAATTTGAGGTTGCAAATCCCGATGATTTAGAGCGGGTGCCGGAAGGATATATTCAATCGTCCGTTGTGCTTTCCGGTGTTACGGTGCCGGCTTTTACGATGGAACATGATTTGGATAACAATTATCTGCTTTTGTATCTGAAGCCAAAAGGCGGTGATGCGGCACTTTACCAGTATGACCGCACGGAGCAGACGATTCAGAAATATACTGGAACGATGGTAGAACGTGTGAATAAGGGCGAAACGGCAGATGACAGTGGTTCATTTCCGATTTCCACGACAGTCCTTATGGCAGTGATTATTGTTTTGATTGTTACGGTATTGAGCCTTTTGATTGTCATGCTTAAGATGGCGATGAAGCGCCGGGATAAAAAAGGGAAGGAACTTGATTTTTAAGAGGCTATCTGTTATACTGCGGATAGAACAAAGGAGGAAATAAAAAATGTATATATCCATTGATTTTAACAGTGATGAAGCATTGTATCTCCAGCTTAGAAATCAGATTGTTTATGCGATTGTTAAGGCAGAGTTAAGAGAAGGGGAAAATCTTCCCTCCGTCCGTGATATGGCAGAGACGGTTGGGATTAATATGCACACGGTAAATAAGGCATATGCGATGCTCAGACAAGAAGGATATCTGCAGCTTGACAGGCGTCACGGTGCAATTGTGGCGGTTGATGTGGATGAAATTAAAGCGCGGATGGAACTGGCGCAGACAATGGATTTGATTTTAGCACAGGCGATTTGTAAAAATGTATCGCGTGAAGATGTACACAAGTTAGTGGACGAAATTTATAACCAATATGAAGGATATCGAAATGGAGAATCATTATGAGTAGACAGTTTACTACGGAAGCAGAAAAAGCGTTGAATAAAGCTGCTAAATTTGCCATTCGTATGGGACAGAGGATTGTTGGAAGCGAACACCTTTTGTTTGGGCTTAGTGCGGCACCCGGTGTGGCAGCAAAAGTTTTAAAAGAAAATGGCATGGATAAAGAGCGGTTAGACATAGAAGTTCGTGAATACTGCGGTATGTCGGATGTTGTCGAAATAGAGCCTTTGCGGGGTGAGACTTCGCCGAAACTGGAGGCACTTTTACTGGCGGCGGCAGAGGAAGCCGGGAAAATGCAGTTAAAAGAGACCGGAACCGAGCATATGTTGTTGGCAATTTTAAAAGACACGTCATGTGTGGCGTATAAGATTTTGCTGGCGTCAGGTGCGCCGATTCAGAAGCTTTATACAGACATTATTCTCACGACCGGCGGTGATATGGTACAGGCAAAAAATGAACTGATTGCCAGCCGTTCCCGCAACAAGAAAAATTCGGGTACTCCGACATTAGACCAGTATGCCAGAGATTTGACGCAGTATGCAAAGGACGGAAAACTGGATCCGGTATTAAATCGTGACGATGAGATTGAGAGTGTGATTGGAATTCTCAGCCGGCGCATGAAAAATAATCCGTGTTTGATTGGTGAGCCGGGTGTTGGTAAGACGGCAATTGTGGAAGGACTGGCATCCCGTATTGTGGATGGTGCGGTACCGGATACATTGGAACAAAAAAGAATTCTTACATTGGATTTGTCCGGCATGGTTGCCGGTTCGAAATACCGTGGCGAATTTGAGGAGCGGATTAAACGTGCCCTTCGCGAGACGAAAGCGGCAGGAAATATTTTACTTTTTATCGACGAACTGCATACCGTTATTGGTGCCGGCGGCGCAGAAGGAGCAATTGACGCATCAAATATTTTGAAACCGGCGATGGCGCGTGGTGAGATTCAGGTGATAGGTGCGACAACGAGAGAAGAGTACCGTAAGCATATTGAAAAAGATGCTGCCTTAGAACGCCGTTTCCAGCCGGTTGTCATTGAAGAACCATCTGCTGTTCAGACGATTAGCATGTTAAAGGGGCTTAGAAGCCGCTATGAGGAATTTCACAAAGTGGAAATTACAGATGCAGCCATTGAGGCAGCAGTCCAGTTGTCGGAGCGCTATCTGAATGACCGTTATCTGCCGGATAAGGCGATTGATTTGATTGATGAGGCATCTGCCAAATTCCATTTGCAGACTGTTTATGCACAGTCTGACCGCACGCAGGAATATGAAAAAGAGCGGGAAGATTTGTATGAGCAGAAAGAGCAGGCTTTGATTGCCGGTGACTTAGAGCGCGTGAGAGAGCTGCTTGCTGCGGAAAAGAAGTTAGAAAAGAAAATAGAAAAAGAAGAAGAATTAAAACAGGAACAGCGACAGAAAAAAGATAAAATTCTGCCATCTCACATTGCCCAGGTGGTTGCCAAGTGGACACACATTCCGGTAGAGCAGATGGAGGAAGCGGAAAAAGAGAGACTCAAAAAACTGGATGCCATTTTGCATGAGCGTGTCGTTGGACAAAATGATGCTGTTAAGGCTGTGGCTCGTGCAATTCGCAGGGGGCGCGTGGGCTTAAAAGACCCGAAACGCCCGATTGGTTCATTTTTATTCTTAGGACCCACAGGTGTCGGAAAAACAGAACTTAGCAAGGCTTTGGCAGAAGCTGTGTTTGGTTCGGAAAAAGATATGATTCGCGTTGACATGTCGGAGTACATGGAGAAACAGAGCGTGTCGAAAATGATTGGTTCACCTCCGGGATATGTTGGTTATGAAGAGGGCGGACAGCTCAGCGAAAAGGTTCGCAGAAAGCCGTATTCGGTTCTTTTGTTTGACGAAATTGAAAAGGCACATCCGGATGTCTTTAATATGCTTTTGCAGGTGTTAGAGGATGGTCACATTACGGACGCCCACGGCAAAAAGGTGGATTTTAAAAATACGATTATCATTATGACATCAAATGCCGGCGCAAACCGGATTATTTCTCCAAAAACACTTGGCTTTGGACAGGCGAAGACGAGCGAGGAGGAATACCAGAAAATGAAGGAAGGCGTGATGGAAGAAGTGAAACATATTTTCAAGCCGGAGTTCATTAACCGTGTGGACGAAATGATTGTTTTCCATGCCCTTAATAAGGAAAATATAAAAGATATTACAAAGATTATGTTAAAGCAGTTTGCAAAACGAGTGAAAAACCAGATGGATATGGAACTTTGCATAGCAGACGATGTGGTTGATTTTATTTCCGATAAAGGCTTTGATAAAGATTACGGCGCAAGACCAATCCGCCGTGCTTTGCAGACCGAACTTGAGGACGTTTTGGCAGAGGCTGTGCTTATGGGAGATATTTCTATCGGAGATACGGTGGATGTTTCGCTTTCTTGTGAAGGAACGAAGAAGAAAATTGTAGTAAAAAAGAAGACTTTTGCGGATGAGAAAAAGTGAAGAAAAAATCACAAAAAAGTAATGGCAAAATAAGTCGAAATATTGTATACTTGAAGTATAAAAAAGATGCTGCAATGAAAAGGCGTCAACGAGTGAACGAAGGAGGAATCACAAGATGGGCGTAGTAGAAGAATTGATTCGCAAAGATGCGGATGGGACGTTAAGTTTTGGCAATTATTTGCTGGATACGAAGACGAAAAAATCGGATTTTGCATTCGAGGGTGCAACCTACAAAATCAAGACTTTTAAGGAAATTACCAAATTGGAGAAGAATGGTACGTTAGTGTATGAATCGGTACCGGGTTCTACAGTAACAAAGTTTAAGGGTAATCCGGATGTGGTTGAGTTTGAAGTGGAAGCACCAAGCGATATCAGTTTCACGCTTGAGATGGAACCATCGACCGAGTATAAATTGGTTGTTGATGGTGTGTCGGCTGGAAGAATCCCGACGAATGTCGGAGGTAAACTCAATGCGAGTTTATCTTTGAACGAAGGCGCGAAATCCAGTGTTAAGATTGTAAAGTGCTGATAAGTATGGATACCTCGGAAAAGGAAATGAAGTGATTTTTGGGCACCGGCAAGAATTTGCCGGTGCTTCTGCACATTATATCGTGGGAAAGGTGACTATGGCGAAAGAAAAGACAGTATTTTTTTGTAAGGAATGTGGTTGTGAGTCCTCAAAGTGGGTTGGGCAGTGCCCGGCATGCCATGAGTGGAATACGATGGTGGAAGCACCTGCTAATGGCAAGCGGGGAAGAACTTCTTTAAGTGGCGGACACCGCTCTGTGCCGATGGCAGCAAAGCCTGCTAAAATGAATGAGATTGAGACGCAGAAAGAGTGCAGACGACCGACCGGTATGAAAGAATTGGACCGGGTTTTAGGCGGTGGTATTGTGCCCGGCTCTTTGATTTTGGTAGGTGGTGATCCGGGAATCGGAAAATCCACTCTGCTTTTGCAGATGTGCCGTCTGGTGTCCGCTGAAGGTACGAAAGTGCTTTATGTCTCCGGCGAGGAATCGGCAAGACAGATTAAACTACGTGCCGAGCGGATTGGCAAATTTACGGATGATTTGTATTTGTTTTCAGAGACATGTATCGGTACCATTTTACAGGCGGTGGATGAGGTGAAGCCGGAGGTGTTGATTGTAGATTCGATTCAAACCGTTTTTGAGGAAAGTGTGGATGCGGCACCCGGCAGTGTAAGCCAGGTGCGCGAAATTACTTCGATACTTTTGCAGCTGGCAAAAAGTCAAAATATTACGATTTTTATTGTTGGTCATGTGACGAAGGAAGGAAATGTGGCTGGCCCGAGAATGTTAGAGCATATGGTGGATACGGTGCTTTATTTCGAGGGTGATAAAACGGCGATGTACCGGATGCTCCGGGGTGTCAAAAACCGTTTTGGTTCGACAAACGAAGTCGGTGTTTTTGAAATGCAGAATCAGGGCTTAGTGGAGGTGCCAAATCCTTCGGAATATCTAATGCAGGGACGTCTCCCAAATGAAGCCGGTTCTGTGGTTGCCTGTACGATGGAAGGCAGCCGGCCATTTCTTCTGGAGGTTCAGGCTCTCGTCTGCCAGACCAGCTTCCCGATGCCAAGGCGTACGGCGGTAGGGACAGATTATAACCGTGTGAATCTTTTGATGGCGGTACTGGAAAAGCGAATGGGGGTGCGGATGGCAGACTGCGATGCCTATGTAAATGTAGCCGGTGGCATGAGAGTTGTTGAACCGGCGTTAGACCTTGCACTTGTGGCGGCACTTTTGTCGAGTTATCATAACCGGAGTCTCCAAGACGGCATGCTTTTGTTTGGTGAGGTCGGACTGGTTGGTGAGGTGCGTGCGGTATCACAGGCGGAGCGTCGTGTAACAGAGGCAATCAAAACGGGCTACACGGTGTGTGTGCTGCCGGAGAGTAACCGTGTCTCTATTGAAAAAGCGGGCAATCTTGATACCCAAAAAATTAAACTTATTGGCATTAGGCACGTGAGAGAACTGTTAGACTGCGCAGGTTTATAGAATTGTGTGTGCAGCTTGTGTAAAATATGATTGGAAAAAGGAAGGATAAAAGAAATGAAACAACTTAAAGAATTATGGACACTTGTAAACAACTGGCTTGGCAATGGAAAAAAATGCATCATTGGCTTGGTGTTTTTCCTCGTTGGTTTTGTCATGAACTGGTTTTCTCATCCGGTAGAGGGACTTTCTCAGATTCCGTTTACCTTGATGACCGCCGGAGGTTTGTGCCTTGTCAATGCGCTGTTTTCGAAGTGGACAGATAAAAATATCAATTTGTTGTTCTTTGTCCTTGCTTTTATTTGCGTAATGGACCTTGGAATTGTTCTTCTCGATGGTGATTTCTCACAGTTTACCACGATGGTTACTGTCACCTGTGCCTGCACAGGTTTTTCGTGGGCATTAAACTTTGCCCTTTTGCAGTCGGTAGAAGTAGACGGTGCTGCCAAGAAGATTGTAATGTCGTTTTTGGCAACGGTTTGCAGTGCCGTGATTATGGCAGCAGTGTTTGTTGGTTCGATTTGGCTGGCATCGTAAAATCTGTGGATTCTTTCAGTGAGACAACGTTATTTGTCTTAAAAGTCAAAAAGAGTTGCATATTTAAGAGAAAATTTTTCTAAGGACGTCCTGAAATGCAACGCTATGCACGAAATCAGTCAAAAAGAGTTGTAGAAAATAAAATAGTAATGGAAACAAACGCAAATAAAACAACGCTTTTCCTTCAATTGATGAGAAAGCGTTGTTTTTTTGTCGGTTCTAAACTTGTTGGCTCCTCCCGCTTCGCGGGCCCCTCCTCATAATATTAATTATCAGGACTCCTCCCGCTTCGCGGGCCCCTCCTCATAATATTAGTCAATATCATCGAAGAAGATAGGGAGTCTTTTTTTGAATAAGTCGAGGGCAATATTTGCTACTTCGCGCATCTGTGGGTGTGCATGGGAGTCACAACGCAGACGGAAGAAGTTACGCCAGGAGCGAAGATTCATTGTCACGACGATTTCTGTCTTTAAACTGTTTGGAAGTACCGAACGGGCTTCCTGTGGTGTGGCACCCAGTTCAATCAGCTCAAAGTAAGATTTCTCTGCATTTTCCATGGCGCGCATCCATGCTTCGTATTTCTGTAAATCAGTTTCGTTGTTTAAATCATAAGAAAATCCACCGGCGATATCGATAACAGTAATTTCGTTGCCGAATTTGTCACCGGAGTAGTTACAGTAACGTGTACTTTCCTGACTGTAGCTGGCAATGCGGTGGCGTACAATTTCATGGGTAATACCGCGGTCACAAATCATACGGACTGTAACAGCCTCATGTTCGATGACAGATTCATGTCCTCTTTTCAAAATATTGCGGATAAAACGTTCCGCGGACTCTTCCGTAATATTTCCCTCGCTCTTGTAGCATACACGTCCGATTTTCTCTATTTTACGAATCATTTCATCGTAATCTTTCATATCAATAATTTCTACACTGGGTTTTGTTACATTCATGATTCTTCTCCATTCTGTTCATCAATTTCTTAAGGCTAAGTATATAGTATGTGTCAGTTTTTTGCAAGCATAATACATTGACCGGGTTTTTAATTATAGATAAAATATTATCAGGTATTAAAATAAATTAATGCAAAATTATATGTAAAGGGGAAATGTTGGAATGAAAAGCAGAAACAAAGAAATGACAGCGAAAGCAGTACTTATCGCACTTTTGGTAAGTACAGCAGCCAGTCCGTTCCAAAGCAGCATGGCATCATCAAAATCTGCAGCAAAAAAGATTAGTGTGACGCTTAATAAAAAAACACTATCGCTAAAGACCGGACAAAGATTTCGATTGAAAGTGAAAAAGAAACCGGCAAAGGCGAAAGTTTCTTTTTCATCGTCAAAGCGCTCGGTGGTGTCAGTAAATAAAACAGGACTTGTCAAAGCAAAAAAGCCTGGAAAGGCTTCGATTACCGTGACTGTTAAATACAAAGGAAAAAAGAAAAAGGCAGTTTGCAAAGTGAGGGTTGTATCAAAAAAGAAGACAATCAATAAGCAGATACAACCATCTGCACCGGCAGCAAATACACAGCAGCCTGCACCAACGGCAACTGTAAAGCCGGTAATAACTGATCCGACTGCAACACCAAGTGCTACGCCTAAAGGAACACCGCGCGCAACGAAAACACCATCGCCTACGCCGGTAGAAATTACATATAAGGCCGATTATACAGTAGAACTTGGAAGTACCCTTGATGTGAAGAAAGAAGTAAAACCGTCGGAGGGAGTCATTACGGATTATAATGTTTCTACGTCGAATAATTATGTAGCAATTATTGATGCAAGAGGAAAGATAAAACCTCTGCACATTGGAAAGTGTACTCTCATTTTGACATCAAAGGCAGATGATACAAAAAAAGAAACTTATAAACTTTGTGTAACGGATGAATTTGTTGCGGAGGATGGTTATAATTTCTATAAAGAAGATATTGCACATGGCGAGGTATCGGATTTTACATATCCTTCCCAATACCGTGAAAGCGGCGAAGGGCATGCCAAGATTTATTTTCCACCGGATTATGATCCTAAAAATAAGACATATAATTTGTTGTTCTGTCTGCACGGTGGCGGACAAAATGAGGATTATTGGACTTGCGGAAGAAAGACTTCAGCCGGAGCCGGATGTCATGCAAACAATATTATGGACTATTTGTATGATACGAAAGAGGCGGAAGAGTGTATTGTAGTATTTCCGAATGGCAACATTAACTATGATAAAAGTAAAACATATCCAAATACAGAGCCTAATCCGGTTGTTCAGAATTCGTGGAGTAACTGTTATTTGTTCGAATATGAAGTGATTTATGATTTACTTCCGTATATGGAAAAAAATTATCCGGTAAAAAAAGGCGCTGCTCATACAGGTGTGTGCGGGCTGTCTATGGGCTGTGGAGAAGCCATTGAACTGGGGCTAAAACATCCGGATTTGTTCCAGTATATGGGATTCTTCTCGGCTGGACCATTTGCTTCAACCAAGCAGACGATTGTAACGACACAAGAGGATGCCAATCGTCTGAACAGTCAGATTAAGTTGTGTTTCTTTATCACCGGACAGCAGGACCATATGATGGATGATAGTGCAAGAAGATTTGTTAATCAGTGTGATTTGCTTGGGTTAAATAATATGTTTTTGGAAGTAAAAGGAACCGGTCATGATGACAGGTGCTGGGATCGTGCCTTTTATACTTTTATGCAATATGCATTCAAATAAAAATTATTTCAGAAAATGATTGACATTGGTTTTGTTTTTTGGTAATATATTATTCGCTGGCAGTGATTGTTAGCGAAAATGCGGAGTTGCTGGAATTGGCAGACAGGCATGACTAAGGATCATGTGCTCGTAGGGCGTGTGGGTTCAAGTCCCATACTCCGCATGTCATATAGATGCTGTATAGACGATGAAATCGGCTGTACAGCATTTTCTTGTTTTAAGGAAAATGAGTGGCGTGATACGCTGTCGATGTTTCTTTACAGATAGGGCGTGATATGATACACTTTTTTATGCGGTACAAGGCTTTTGTATCACGAAAAAAATTAAGAAAATGGATAAGCAGCAAAATAGGAGGAACAGGATGAAACGAATTATTTCTATGTGTTTGTCAGCAGTGCTTTTGTTATCCCTTTGTGTGACGGGAGCAGCAAAGACAAAGACAGCACAGGCAGAAGAAAAACAGAAAGTGATTGTAATTGATGCAGGACACCAGATTCGTGCGATGAGTGCAACGGAGCCGATTGGACCGGGCTCAAGTCAGAGAAAGGCAAAGGTGACCGGAGGAGCGAGTGGCTGTGTGACACATCTGCCGGAATATAAATTGAATCTTCAGGTGGCTAAAAAGTTACAGAAAGAATTGGTAAATCGTGGCTATAAAGTAATCATGGTGCGTACAAAAAATAATGTCCGCATGTCAAATGTGCAGCGTGCTAAAGTAGCGAACAAATACAAAGCGGACGCTTTTATCCGAATTCACGCAAACAGTGCGGGAAGTTCGAGTGTCAAAGGGGCACTGACGATAGCACCGGCGTCTAATAACCGTTACATGACAAAAGCAAACCGTAAGGCAAGCCAGAAACTCTCCAAAAAGGTTTTAAAAGCAATGTGTAAAACGACAGGAGCAAAGAACCGTGGTGTTATGTACACGAACAGCATGACAGGCATCAACTGGTGTAAAGTTCCGGTTACAATTGTGGAAATGGGCTTTATGAGTAATCCAAGCGAGGATAGAAAGATGGCAAAAGCTTCTTATCAGAAGAAGATTGTCAAGGGAATTGCGGACGGAATTGATAACTTTTTTTAACAGAATATAAGTCCCTAAAGCACAAAAACCGCTTGCGAATCTCTGCTAAAATGGTAAAATAGAAAGTATAAAAAAGAGTTCTTTTTAACAGAAAGGCGGGGATTATCATGAATAAAATAATTACGATTACAAGACAGTTTGGCAGTGGGGGAAGAGAAATCGGAAAGAAGTTAGCAGAGGCTTATGGAATTCCATTTTATGATAATGAAATCATTTCTCGTGCGGCAAAAGACACCGGTTTTGCAGAGGCGGCTTTTGAGCGCGCAGAAGATAAAGCAAGCAACAGTCTGCTTTATTCCATTGCGATGGGAATGAATGTATTTTCCAGTCAGGATGTCGGATTTTCCGGTTTGTCGTTAGATGACCGTATTTTCTTAGCGCAGTCGAAGGTGATTCGCAATGTAGCAAAAGAAGGTCCTTGCGTAATTGTTGGCAGATGTGCGGATTACATTTTGAAAAATCAGGAAAATGTAGTCAATCTGTTTATTCGCGCAACACTCGATTTCCGCATTAAACGTGCGATTGAGGTAGAGGGAATTCCGAAAGAAAAATCAGCAGAAATGGTTATGAAAAAAGATAAAAGCAGAGCGAACTATTATAAGTATCACTCTGGTGAACGCTGGGATAACGTGCTTAATTATGATTTTGCTATCCGTAGTGACTTGTGCGGAATTGATGGCACCGTTGCGTGTCTGAAAGCATATTTAGACCAGATGTAATAAGATTAAAGGAGAACGAAGACAATGAGTAAAAAAATTAGAACAAGATATGCACCGAGCCCGACCGGTAAAATGCATGTAGGCAATTTAAGAACAGCGTTATATGAGTACTTGATTGCAAAACATGAAGGCGGAGATTTCCTTCTACGTATTGAGGATACCGATCAGGAGCGTTATGTTGAAGGTGCTCTTGATTTGATTTATAAAACGATGGACCAGGCAGGACTTAAGCATGACGAAGGTCCGGACAAAGATGGCGGCTATGGCCCTTATGTACAGAGCGAGCGTGTAAAAACCGGTATATATCTTGAGTATGCGAAAAAACTCGTAGAAAAGGGAGAGGCTTATTACTGTTTTTGTACAAAGGAAAGACTGCAGAAACTTCATGATGAAGCAGAAGCAAGAGGGGAAAAGGCTGCAAAGTACGACAAACATTGTCTTCACTTGACCAAAGAGGAAATTGAGGCAAATCTGGCAGCAGGTGTGCCGTATGTTATCCGCCAGAACAACCCGACGGAAGGAGAAACATCCTTTGATGATGTAATTTATGGAAAAATTACAGCACCAAATGATGAATTGGATGATATGATTCTGATTAAGTCAGATGGTTATCCAACCTATAACTTTGCCAATGTAATTGATGACCATTTGATGGAGATTACACATGTTGTCCGTGGAAATGAGTATCTGTCTTCCGCACCGAAGTACAATCGCCTGTATGAGGCTTTTGGATGGGAAGTGCCAGCCTATATTCATTGTCCGATTATTACGGATGAGGAGCATAAAAAGTTATCCAAACGCCGTGGTGATTCTTCCTTTGAGGATTTGGTAGAACTTGGTTTTCTGCCGGAAGCAATTGTAAACTATGTTGCTTTACTTGGCTGGAGTCCGGCGGATGACCGTGAGATTTTCAGCTTGAAGGAATTGGAAGAAGTGTTTGACTATCATAGAATTAATAAATCACCGGCAGTATTTGATATTGTGAAACTTCGCTGGATGAATGGTGAATATATCAAGGCGATGTCCGATGATGCGTATTATGAACATGCACTTCCGATTATCAAAAAAGTGATTACCAAAGATTTGGATTTGAAAAAAATTGCGGATTTGGTAAAAACACGAATTGAAGTATTCCCGGATATTACAGAGAAGATTGATTTCTTTGAAGAATTGCCGGAATATGATGTGGCGATGTACACTCATAAGAAAATGAAAACAAACAGTGAAAATTCATTGGAAGTATTGAACGAGATGCTTCCACGATTAGAAGCATTACCGGATTTCTCATTTGAGAATGTAGAAAAAGTAGTAAAAGATTATGTGGCTGAAAAAGAATGTAAGAATGGATTGGCACTGTGGCCGCTTCGTACAGCGGTTTCCGGTAAACAGATGACACCGGGTGGTGCTTATGAGATTATGGACATTCTTGGAAAAGAAGAGTCATTAAAGCGAATTAGAAAAGGAATTGAGTTGCTTAATGGAGTGCAATAAAGAACAAAAAGAGGCAATTATGCACCGGGATGGACCTGCTATGGTATTAGCGGGTCCCGGTGCAGGAAAAACCTATGTTATTACCAATCGTGTGAAAGCATTGATTGATGAATATGGAGTTAAGCCGGAACAAATTCTTGTTGTAACATTTTCAAAAGCAGCGGCAGTGGAGATGAAGGAACGTTTTGAAATGCTGACGGGTGGACGGCGTCTGCCAGTCAGATTTGGAACGTTCCATTCTGTTTTTTTTCAGATTTTGCGGCTGGCGTATCATTATGAGGTAAAAGACATTGCAACTCCGGCATTAAAATACCGTTTTCTAGAAGAAACACTCAATGAAACCGGATACGGGGTGGACGATAAAAAGGAATTCCTTTCCGATATTGAAAAAGAAATCAGCCGTGTAAAAGGGGAAGGAATCGAAATAGACTGCTATTTTTCCTCGGCGTGTTCTGCTGAAATTTTTCAGAAAATGTACCGGGGATATCAGGAAAAACTACAAAGACACCGTTGTCTTGATTTTGATGATATGGTAGTATATACATATCAGCTTCTAAAAGAGAGAGAAGATATCCGCAGACGCTGGCAGGCACAGTTTCGGTATTTACTGATTGATGAATTTCAGGATATCAACCGTTTGCAGTACGAGACGGTTTGTATGTTGGCAGAACCGGAGAATAATCTGTTTATTGTCGGGGATGATGACCAGTCAATCTATGGATTCCGCGGTGCTAAGCCGGGTATCATGCTTTCTTTCCCGAAACGCTTCCCGGACACAAAACAGATTGTGCTTGGCGTAAATTACCGTTGTTCGGATGAGATTATGAAAGCGGCAGAACGGCTGATTGGAAAAAATAATGAACGGTACGAAAAACATATTGTTGCAAACAAGGGCAAGGAACAGCCGGTGCATATGAAAAAATGCGAGAATTTACCGGATGAAGCAGAGAAGATTGTGGCACAGATACAGATGTATCAGAAAGAAGGCATTGCGTATCAGGAGATGGCGGTGTTATTTCGGACGAATATGCAGATGCGTTTGCTAGCTGGGAAACTGATGGAACATGGAGTTCCATTTACCATGCGGGAAAATCTTCCGAATTTATTTGATACTTGGATGGCAAAAGATATTATGTGCTATTTGCAGCTTGCACTTGGAAACCGGAGCCGTGAGAAATTTTTAAAGATTGCAAACCGCCCGGTCAGATACTTAAGCCGTACGGCTTTTACAGAATCAGAAGTAAGTTTTGATAAACTCCGTGCCTATTATGCGGTGAAAAATCAGGAGTGGATGGAAGAGCGAATCTGGAATTTTGAGTATGATTTAAAAAATCTGGCATCGCTTTCACCCTATGCGGCAATTCATTTTATACGAAAAGGCATTGGTTACGATGAATTTTTGAAGACTTATGCCGATGAGAGAAATGTAAATGCCGATGACTGGTTTGATGTGCTGGATGAAATGCAGGAGATGGCACGCGACAAAAAGAGCATTCCGGAGTTCCTTTCTTTTGTAGAAAATTACGGGGATACGCTGGAGGAAATAAGGCAGGAGCAGAAGAAGCAGCAGGTCAAAGAAGAACCGGGTGTTTCATTGATGACGATGCACGCCTCCAAAGGCTTGGAATTTCCGGTTGTGTTTGTGCCGACATTAAATGAGGATATTGTACCGTACCGCAAGGCTGTTCAAGAGGGAAATTTAGAAGAAGAAAGACGTATGCTTTACGTGGCAATGACACGTGCAAAAACATATTTGCATCTGTCATTTGTGAAAGAGCGTTTCCATAAAGAGGCGGAGCCGTCACCATTTTTATATGAAATTTCGCCGGCTCTGAGGAATAAAATAAATAAGAAGCGAGGTAGATGAAGGTGAAAAAAGCAATAGCTTATGTGCTTGCCGGAGTAATGATGTTTGAAGTGGCAGGGCTGACAGCATCAGAACAGGCACAGGCGTCTGTAAAGGGAAAATTAAATGTGAAATCGGTTACCTTGGCAACCGGAAAATCGGTTACGCTGAAGGTGAAAAATAAAGGAAAGGCAAAGGTGCGCTGGAGTTCATCCAAGAAAAAGATTGCGAGTGTTTCTTCACGTGGTAAAGTGAAGGCAAAGAAAAAAGGAAAAGCAACCATAACAGCAACCGTTTCCTACCGTGGAAAAAAGAAGAAATTAAAGTGCCGTGTTACGGTTTTGCAGGGGGCAAAGAAACTTCGTATTGTGGACGAAGACAAAAAGAGTGTCAATTCCATTGTTTTAAATAAATTTGATTCTGTGAAATTGACCGGTGTAGTTTCACCAAAGAAATCAAACGACAAAGTGATGTGGAAGTCTTACAATCCGGAAGTGGCTACCGTTACAAGCAAAGGTGTTGTAACCGGTCAGTATGTCGGAAAAACGACGGTTCGTGCAAAGACCTACAGCGGCAAGCGCATCAAGGTAAAAGTTACGGTAAAAGCACCGGTGCTTAGTGATACGTTAAAGACCGCTTACATCAAAGATTTTAAGATTGGTGCAGCGGTGAATACGTGGCAGCTTGAGGGAGCCGGAGCCTACGCAAAAGCGAAGGCACTGATTACCAATCAGTTTAATTCGATTACAATGGAAAACCAGATGAAACCGGAGTCACTTCTGAGCAAAGAAAATCAGACACGCGGAACCGACACCAATGTTTTGATTAATGAAGAAATTCTTCAGAAAGTATTGAAACTTGCCAGTGATAACGGATTAAAACTGCGTGGACATACGCTTGTATGGCACAGTCAGACGCCGGAATGGTTCTTCCATAAAGATTATAATGTTGACAAGTCACTTGTTTCTAAGGATGTGATGCGTCAACGAATGGAAAGCTATATTAAGAAGGTTCTCACATACTGCCAGGAAAATTATCCGGGTGTTGTCTATGCATGGGATGTTGTAAATGAGGCGGTCAATGATGATGGTACGATGCGCACATCATCCAACTGGTATAAAGTATATGGTGATGCCGGCTATGTGACAGATGCGTTTACTTTTGCCCGTAAATATGCAGATAAAGATGTGAAACTTTTCTTAAATGATTACAATGAGTATGCAGCGGCAAAAAGAGACCGTATTTATCAGGTGGTAAAAGACTTGTATGACAAAGGCTTGTGTGACGGCGTTGGTATGCAGTCTCATTACTCCATGACAAGTCCGACAATTGCTGCGGTAAAGGTAGCAATTCAGAAGTACAACCAGATTGATCCGGGCAAGATTGAAATTCAGTTGACGGAGTTAGATATTCACAATACATTCCGAACAGCAGCTGACCAGAAAAGTGTAGCAACAAAATACCAGTCATTATTTAACATGCTGGTAGACAGCAGAAGAAATCAGAAAATCAATATTACCGGTGTTACCTTCTGGGGACTTACTGATGGGGATTCCTGGTTGTCTGATTTCAAAGGAGAAACGAGTTATCCATTGCTCTTTGGAGCAGACTATGCAGCGAAATCAGCTTATTTTGCTGTGCTGAACGCTGCCAAATAAGGAGGGATTGGTTTGAATCCAATTAGTGTTCTGATTCTTGTGTTAATTGTGGTTGCGGCTATCTTTGTGATTACTTATGTGGCGCATGACCGTGGTTCCTCGATGTGTTCCGGATGCCATGGTGATTGTGCAAACTGTGGCAAAAAGCCGAAAAAGAAATAGAAAAAAGAGTTCCCTTGTGCAGAGACGAGATAACGCTTTGCGTTATAGTCTCTCACAAGGGAACTTCTTGTTCTAGGCATCTACTTCAAAGGTAACGAAGATATATTTTTTGTCTTTGTTAAATTTTGAATTTTGAACTTGTGCTCCTGTTAATTTCTGGTGTTTTACTTTGATGTTTACAGATTTCTGTGTTCCATCATTAAATGTAGCAGTGCAGGTTATGGTAACATTGCCAAGTGCTTTGTTTCTTGCGTGTAATTCTGAATCGCTTTCTGCTTTTCCATCGAAAAGTGCCGTTGCATCGGCAGAAGAAATTTTACAGTCGTCATCGGTTATACTTACAGTAAACTGTTTTTCCGGTGTTTCTTTTGCGTTTACGGTGAAGAAACGGTAATTTAATTGAGAGCTTCCTTTGCACAATTCGCCCTCCTTGAAATATTTGGAGTGTTCTGCTTTTGTAACAAAGAAATGCCCCTTATTGATGCGGTATGTGACCGTTTTAATGTTGTTTCCCTCAAACTGCAACGGGGCATTTATACTGTAGGAAACAAACTGTTTGCCTGCCTCGCCGTCACACCACATCGAGGTATAACCGGGATTGGCATAGACCCTCATCTGATTTTTCTTTGTGTGTTTGATTTCTGCTGCGTTGACTTTCACAACAAAGGAATTTGTGACGGCTGTGTTCTGGGCTTTTTCCGGTTTAATAGTTTTATATCCAATGCCCCAAATAAGTGCCAGACAAGCGGCTGCGGCAATGGCGCTTTGTATTATTCGATGTTTTCTCATAGTGCTTTTCCTCCTTTTTGACCTAGACGGAGTTTCCTTTATGAGGATTTCCTCATCGGAAATATCCGGTCTGAGTGCTTGTTTTAAGATGTTTTCAAATTCAGTATCATTCATCATAAGGCAGCCTCCAATTTCTTTTTAAGAATCATTTTTGCGCGGCGCAGTCGGCTCTTTACCGTATTTTCTGAAACTTGCAGACAAGTGGCAATTTCTGAAATTTTTAAATCGGCAGAGTAGAATAGTTCGATTACCGTGCGGTACTTTTCCGGTAAATCAAAAACCATTTTTTGCACCAGTGCATTGGTTTCATTTTGCACTACCGTTTGCTCCGGTGTTTTAGTGTCAGCCGAAATAACTTTCAAATTGCCGCTCTCATCCTGTGCTTCATAACTTTCAAAGGATGCCAGCCGCTTTCGCCTTGCATATTTTCTTCTTTGATTTTTCCAGAGGAAGATGGCTACAGACAGCGTGTAACTTTTGAGGTTTTTATCAACATTCAAATGCTGTAATTGTTCCAGCAATTTCAGCATCGTATCTTGATAAAGTTCATCCCCCTCTATTTTGCTCGCTGTTGTCATGCGGCAGAATCGAAGGATGTCAGCACCCTGCGCCTGCACATATTCATTAAACTCCTGTTTTGTCACATGAATCTTCCTTTCTTTTGCTCAAAAGACATCTTTCACAAGTATATTGTCATGGGAGGGGAAAAAGTTTCAAGAAAAAACTTTCCCTTTATTTTAGTCAATGAAAAGTGTACACAAACAAATAAAAAAAGCCCCTTTGTGAGAGACTATATCGCGAAGCGATATCCCGTCTCTGCACAAAGGGACTTTTTTAATCCTCTAATTTTTTATTAATAAATTCATCCCAGACGCTGTCGTCTTCATCCTCTTCTGCATCGTCCTCATCTTCGACATCGATATCCGACATCTCGGAATCAATAATCTGCTGCAAAACATCGACAAGCTGTTCTAACAGGGCATCATCTTCGACCGGCGCAATTTCTAACTCGGTTTCTCCTTTCCAGTTTGTACTGCCATCAATGGAGAAGAAATAAAACTCACCGGTTTCATTCTCTGCCTCACAAAAAGCACCATAATCCTGTCCATCATATTCAAACACAAACTGAAGTTCACACTCTGTTGTTGTGCCGTCTTCATCTTCCATGGTAAGTGTCAAATCTTCTAATTCTTCATAATTAATATCTGCCATAATTTCCTCCAATTCAGATTTCTAATTTGTTTCTTAAACTGTATCATGTTTTTAGCGGAAATGCAACTATTCTGGCACTAACATTGTATTTTAACCACTTGCGTCCGCGCCATCCTCGTTTTATACTATAGGTATGAGCAAAGAAAAGACGATTAAAATATCCGTAAGAAACCTAGTGGAATTTGTTTTCCGCGAGGGAGATATTGTAAGTGGCGGCGCGGGTGTGAGAAATGTAGAGGCGATGCAGCTTGGCAGCCGTATTCACAGAAAAATACAAAAAAGTATGGGCGTTGGGTATGAATCCGAGGTTCCTTTATTTACAATACAAAAATTTAAGAGCGCCGAATATGAAGAAGATTTTTCCTTGAAAATTGAAGGGCGTGCGGACGGCATTTTTACCGATGGCGATTTGACAGTGATTGATGAGATTAAGGGCGTGTATCTGCCGGTGCAGGATTTGGAAAAGCCGTTGTTTATCCATCAGGCACAGGCAATGTGCTACGCCTATATCGTGGCGGAAAATGAAAATCTGGATGAAATCGGAGTGCAGCTTACCTATTGTCACATGGAGACCGAGCAGGTGGTGCGGTTTCGGGAGACATTTTCACGAATTGAGATTGTGCAGTGGTTTCGGAATTTGATGGATGAATATGAAAAATGGGCGGTTTATCAGTATGACTGGAAAAAGCAGAGAAATGCATCCATTACGGAACTTACCTTTCCGTTTTCCTATCGTCCGGGACAGAAAGAACTGGCGGCGATGGTTTATCATACGGTGGAAAAAGGAAAGCGGCTGTTTGTTGAAGCACCGACGGGGGTAGGGAAGACGATTAGTACAGTCTTTCCGGCGGTAAAGGCAATGGGAGAAGAAGTTTGCGACCGGATTTTTTATCTGACGGCAAAAACGATAACCAGAACGGTGGCGGAAGACTGTTTTGAACTGCTTGGAAAACAAAAACTGCTTTTTAAAACCCTAACGATTACTGCAAAGGAAAAAATGTGTGTAATGGACACGGTTTCCTGCAATCCGGGTGAGTGTGAGCGTGCGAAAGGGCATTATAACCGAGTGAATGAGGCGGTTTACGACATGTTAATTCATGAGCATAAAATGAGCCGGGATATGATTGAGAAATATGCCGAAAAACATCAGGTTTGTCCGTTTGAAATGGCGTTGGACGCCGCCCTTTTTGCAGATGCCGTGATTTGTGATTACAACTATGTTTTTGATCCGAATGTGTATCTGCGTAGATTTTTTTCGACTGAGAAAAAAGGAAATATGGTGCTTTTGGTGGATGAGGCACACAATCTTGTGGAGCGCGGCAGGGAAATGTATAGTGCGAGGCTTGTGAAAGAAGATTTTCTTGCAGTAAAGAAGATTGTGAAGGCGATGGAACGGCACGAAAAACGCCCGGAAGTACATTATATACTGCGGAAATTTGAAAAATCGCTGGAGGCGGTGAACCGTGTGCTGCTTGCATGGAAAAAAGAGTGCGACGAATTTGAAGTGATTTCGGATGCGGGAATGCTGGAGTTTGCCCTTCTTCGTGTGGCAGGAGATTATGAATTGGTGGCAAAAGAATATCCGGTACTGCCAGAGCGTGACACGATTTTATCGCTTTATTTTGATGTCCGCAGGTTTCTTGCAGTGCTGGAAAAATTTGATGAGAGTGACCGGATTTATCTGGATTATGATGAGGAGCGGAAGTTTCGCATTAAAATCCAGTGCATGGACCCGTCCGGCTGCCTGAAAGAAGTGATGGAACGGGTGCAGAGCACCATCTTTTTCTCGGCGACTCTTTTGCCAATCCGCTACTATAAAGAACAGCTTGGCGGGGAGAAGGAAGATGCCGCGGTTTATGCTAAATCCGTATTTTTACCGGAACAGAGAAAAGTGATGATTGCCCGCGATGTGACGACAAAATATACAAGGCGCGGGGCGGCAGAATACGAAAAGATTGCGGCGTACATTGACGGTTTTATCTCAGCAAAGGAGGGAAATTATCTGCTCTTTTTCCCGTCGTACCGTTTTATGGATGAAATTGTAACAAGGCTTCCTAATAGAGAGAATCAGAAGATTCTTGTACAGATGCCTGAAATGCGTGAGCGGGAGAGAGAAGAGTTTTTGGAGGCATTTTCTGAAGAAACAGACAAAAGCGTGATTGGATGCTGCGTCATGGGAGGCATTTTCAGTGAAGGAATTGATTTGAAAGAAGAATGTCTGATTGGCGCGGTCGTAGTAGGAACCGGGATTCCGATGGTTTGCCATGAAAGGGAGTTGTTCAAGGATTATTACGAGGAGAAAAAAGGGGATGGGTTTTCGTATGCCTATTTGTATCCGGCAGTAAATAAAGTGTTTCAGGCGGGTGGACGAGTGATTCGTACAATAAACGACAAAGGGGCAATTCTTCTTTTGGATGAGCGGTTTATGCAAAAGCAGTATCAGGATTTGTTCCCGAGGGAATGGTACCCATTTGATGTTGTGAATTGTGAAAAGATGAAAGAACTGCTTGCAGAGTTTTGGCAGGAATAAAAACGACGGATTCCATATTCTTTGGAGTCCGCCATAATTTTAGTATGCATTTTTATTTACGAAACCTTTGAAAATTGTCAGGAATAAAATTTTAATATCCAGTCCTAACGTCCAGTTTTCAATGTAATACAAATCACAGTCGATTCGCATGCGGATGGATGTATCACCGCGGTAGCCGTTTACCTGCGCCCAGCCGGTGATGCCCGGACGAACCTGATGTTTAATCATGTAACGAGGAATCTCTTCCTTAAATTTTTCCACAAAGAACGGACGCTCCGGTCTTGGTCCGACAAGGCTCATATCGCCTTTTAACACATTGAAAAACTGTGGTAATTCATCCAAACTGGTTTTTCGGATGAATTTGCCAATTGGTGTTACGCGGGGGTCGTTCTGCACCGTCCATGCCTGTTTTTCTTTTGAGGCGTCCTGCACTTCCATTGAGCGGAACTTAAACATTTTAAACGGCTTATTGTGAAGACCAACACGCTCCTGCTTGAAAATAAGTGGTCCCGGCGATGTGATTTTAATAATCGCTGCCACCACTGACATCGGAATGGAGAACAGGATAATTAAAAGCAGTGCACCTACAATATCAATTGCACGCTTGCAAAAACGGTTAAACGAGTTTGAAAGCGGAATATTTCTCACGTGGATAACCGGCAGTCCATCCAAATCTTCGGTATACGGACGGGTTGGAATGATATTGTTGTAATCCGGAATAAACTTTGTGTGAACGCCGGATTTTTCTGTTACGGCAACAATCCCTTCCAGACTGTCGTAGTGGTCGATGCTCAGCGTAATTGCTGTTTCATCGTAATCATTTTCAGACAGCATTTTCTCTAACTCGTCCACTCGCCCAATCACATGAATGTCGCGGTAAGAATAGCCAAGCGGTTTATGGTTGTCCAAAATACCATGAATGGAAATACCCCATTCCGGATGTGCCAACAGTCTGTCGATGTAACCTTCTGCGGCACGGCTGTAACCGATTAATAAAATATGTTTGTGGTTCATTCCTTTTCTGCGAATCTTGCGAAGAAGTGTTGTCGTGCAAAAACGGAATAAAACTTCCAGTATAAAATTCAGCGTAACAAAAATAATAATAAACAAACGGGCGTAAGTACCATTGCGAATAAAAAACAGAAAGGCAACGCAGTAGAGAATTCCTACAACATTGGATTTTAAAATGTTAAAAATTTCTGATTTTCTGCTCTTGGTACGTTTTGGGTCATACAAGTGGAAAAAATAATAGGAAACGAGGTAACAAGGAATCAGCATAATCAAAATTTGCATGTAATCCTTTAACGAGCCGTAAATACCGACCGGTTCCTCAATCCATTCCCACCGAATTAAAATGCTATCGTTGCTAAAGCGCAGGTAATATGCGCGGATGAACGAAAATACAATAATTGCCGTGTCTATTAATATACGAAAAAGATTTAGGAGTTTTTGATTTCCCTTAATCAAATCAATCCAGTCCTTTCTATTTATAGTTTAGTATGTCCATAAGTATAAATAGTATATCTCATTTTTGCCTTTTTCACAAGAAAAATGTCAGCGGCTTTTTTATTTTCGTAATTTACCGGGAAGGATTGCTACTCATGTGCCGCTCCCGCTTAAGGTACGCGCAGAGGTATCGATATGCAAAATTCGCATATCAGATACCTGCGTGTACCTAGCACATTCTTTGCAATCCTTCCCGGTAAACTGCTGGAATATCAAAAAAGGCACTTGACAGCATTAAGTAGGAAGGGGTGAAGAGGTGCGAAAATACATTCAATGGTTTTTAATTTGCACAGAACAACGCTTTTGGCTTGATTAGGCTCATAAGGTTGCATTTCAGCCGTGTTATTCGAGTTTGGCAGGACAAATTCGTGGATAAATGCAACTCTTTCCCTTAATTGCAGTCGTTTTGGTTGCATGATTTTGAAAAAAATTTAAAATCATGCAACGTTTTTGGGAGTTTGTAAGGATTTTGGTTGCATAACCTTCCTGCCGCCACATCAGAGCTATTTGATTGCTTATAGATGATTTATAACATTTGTGGATTGTGGGTACAAATGCGTGGGTATCCGGCATGTGTATTTTACATGCCGATACCCTTACGCAATTTGTCAAGCGAGAGCGCCCACAAGACGCAAATATTATAAATCATTCACATTCTCAACACAATTACTGTCTATAATAAACCTAACTTAAGACGAAAGGAAGTTTTAGCATGGACGAAAACAACATGGGAAATAACAATAGCATAGAAAATAACAACGATGCCAATGGATTTGTCATGGTTGACAATCCGGCACCACAGGCTCCACAGGAGCCGCAGACTGAGAACCAGAATCAGAACCAGCCGGTGCAGCCGTCACCGATGCCATCTGAAGATAATACGTACCGTTTCCAAAATGTAGAAGCGCAGAACGTGAAAAAGAAAAAAGAAAAGAAAGCAAAAAAAGGAATGTCAATTCCTAAAATTTTAGTTAGTGCAGTTTTATTTGGCGTGATTGCAGCGGGATGTTTCTTTGGAGTAAATAAGGGATTATCTGATTTGTTCGGAACAAAGAGTGAGATTCAGGGCGTGGATAACAGTTCCAATAATGGTGTTGCCCTGACAACGGTATCCGGTTCAGCAGCTACGGTTGCCGATGTGTCCGGTATCGTGGAAAAGGTTATGCCATCGATTGTTGCGATTACAGAGAAGAGTACCCAGACTTCTTACTTTGGACAGACTTATTCTTCCGAGGGAGCAGGTTCCGGATTTATTGTAAAGCAGGATAATGACCAACTCTTGATTGTGACAAATAACCACGTTGTAGCTGATGCGGATAAAATTTCAGTTACTTTTAACGATAATGAAGTAGCGGATGCGACGGTAAAAGGAACAAGTGAGTCGAATGACCTTGCGGTTATTACCGTTAAATTAAGTTCCCTCAAAGAATCCACGAAGAAAAGTATTCGCGTTGCTTCCTTAGGAAATTCAGATCAGGCGAAAGTCGGACAGATGGTAATTGCCATCGGAAATGCTCTTGGTTATGGACAGTCTGTAACCGTTGGTTATCTGAGTGCGAAAAACCGTGAAGTGTCTGCATCGGATGGAAGCGGAAAGAGTACGACGCAGGTTTTGATGCAGACAGATGCAGCGATTAATCCAGGTAACAGTGGTGGTGCTTTGATTGATACAAACGGAAATGTAATCGGTATCAACTCGTCCAAATATTTCTCCTACGGTTCAACAAATGTTGAAGGTATGGGATATGCGATCCCGATGAGTGATGCAGTTTCTGTTATCAATGACTTGATGGACCGCGAAGTTTTGAAAGACAGCGAAAAAGGTTATCTGGGTATTACCGGAAGAGACATTTCAGAAAGTGTAAGCAAAGCATATGGTATTCCGGTTGGAGTGTATGTTGCTGCAGTATCCGATACCGGTGCTGCTTATAAAGCAGGTATTAAACAGGGCGATGTTATTACAAAGATTGGTGACCAGACGGTTAAGACCATTCAGGAAGTACAGGAAAAGGTAAACAGTACAAAAGCCGGTACGACCATTAAAGTTACCGTTCAGCGAAGCAACGACGGAACTTATAAAGCGAAACAAGTAGATGTTGTGCTCAAAGGTAAAGATACATTAGATGGATTGGATGATGGTTCGACACAACAGCAAAATGATTCCGGTCAGAATTATAATAACGATAATTATAACAACAATTATGATAATGACAATTCTCAGGTAGTACCTTGGGGCGGAAGTATTTACTAATTGAGTGAAATCGGGTATAATAAGTCCCACCGCATATTTGTGCGGTGGGATTTGTGCTAAAAATGGAGGAAACTATGAGTGAAGAAATAAAAGAGATGAATCCGGATGATAAGAATCATAAAAAGGATTCCGATGGTTACGAAAAAATTTGTTATTTGTGCCATCGTCCGGAAAGTAAAGTAGATAAAATGATTACCATTCCGAATCAAATTACAATTTGTTCGGATTGTATGCAGAAAACGTTCGACCAGATAGGAATGCAGGGAATGCCAAGTTTTCCGGGAATGGATATGATGAATCTTGGCAGTATGGGTTTAGAGCCACCGAATGAATTTCAGGAGCGCCATCAGGTGAAAACGAAAAAGAAGAAAAAACAGGAAAAACCGGCACTGGATATTAACAAACTTCCGGCACCTCACGTCATTAAAGGAAACCTGGATGAATATGTGATGGGGCAGGAGCAGGCAAAGAAAGTGCTGTCTGTTGGCGTTTATAATCATTATAAGCGTGTGCTTGCCGAGCAGACCGATGACGGTGTGGAAATTGAAAAGTCGAATATGCTGATGTTAGGACCAACCGGAAGTGGAAAAACATTTATGGTTAAGACGATGGCGCGCCTTTTGCAGGTACCGCTTGCGATTACAGATGCCACAGCATTAACAGAAGCCGGTTATATTGGCGATGATGTAGAGAGCGTTATTTCCAAACTTCTTGCCAATGCAGATAACGATGTAGAATTGGCAGAGCGAGGTATTGTTTATATCGATGAAATTGATAAAATTGCGAAAAAGCAGAACACCAATAACCGCGATGTAAGTGGAGAATCAGTGCAGCAGGCACTTTTGAAATTGTTGGAGGGTGCCGATGTGGAAGTGCCGGTTGGCGCAACCAATAAAAATGCAATGGTTCCGATGACAACGGTGAACACGAGCAACATTTTATTTATCTGTGGTGGAGCTTTTCCGGGGCTTGAAGACATCATAAAAAAACGTCTTACCAGTCAGGGAACGATTGGATTTGGTTCGGAACTTCGGGATAAGTATGACCATGAGAAAGATTTGTTCCGTTTAGTAGAAACCGAAGATATCCGCGAGTATGGTTTGATTCCGGAGTTTATCGGTCGTCTGCCAATTGTATTTTCCTTACAGGCGATGGATGAGGAATTGTTAGTTCAGGTGTTAAAGAAACCGAAAAATGCTATTTTGAAACAGTATCGTAAACTTTTGCAGATGGATGAAGTGGATTTGGAATTTGAGGATGAAGCCATGATGGCGGTAGCGAAAAAAGCAGCGGCGAAAAAGACCGGTGCCAGAGCACTCCGTTCCATTATCGAGGAATTTATGATGGATATTATGTATGAAATTCCGAAAGACGAAATGATTGGCAAAGTTATCATTACCAAAGATTATATTGAAGGAAAAGGTTCTCCTACCATTTTGATGCGAAGTAATGGCTGATGGATAAAAGTAAGACCTTCTGCGTAAGATGAAACAAAGCGCAGGAGGTTTTTTTATGCAATGCAGGGAAGCAGTTTTTGCAGAGGATGTTCTCGTTTACGTTTTGGATAATTACCGTGGTGAGGAGTATATAAGGGAAGTGTACAACCCGGATTGTTATATTCGACTGGATGACAGGCAGGCAATTATTTACCAGCAGGTTCAAAATGTAAATGGTGAGGCGATACAAAAATATGGTTTTTCAGCAATTCCAAATGTCTTTGGTCTGATGAGTGAAGAAGCGCTGGAAGCCAGTGGTGTGCTTCGGATTCGCAGGCAGCCGTCCCTTGATTTATATGGACAGGGTGTACTGATTGGGATTGTGGACACCGGAATTGATTTTACACATAAGGCATTTGTGGCGGCGGATGGAACTTCAAGGATTGTGTCAATCTGGGATCAGAGTGTAGAAGAAGGGGTTGGAAATGAAAAATTTCCATACGGACGGATGTATTCAAGGGAGCAGCTGAATCAGGCACTTTCGTCGGAAAATCCGTTTGAAATTGTGCCAAGTCAGGATGAGATTGGTCACGGAACATTTATGGCGGGGGTAGCGGCAGGAAACGAGAACCGGGCCGAAGAATTTTCCGGGGTGGCACCATTATCTGAATTGGTTGTTGTTAAATGCCGTCAGGCGAATGAAAGTTATCGAAATTATTATAGAATCCCGTCGGATGTGCCGGCTTATCTGGAAAGTGATGTGATGACCGGGCTTACTTATTTACTTTCCGTGGCGGCGCAGGAGAGAAAGCCAATCATTCTCTGCCTTGGTATGGGCAGCAGTATGGGAAACCACAACGGAAGTACAGCGCTTGGCGTTTATTTGAACCGGTATTTGTCGGTAGGCAGTGTGGCAATTGTAACGTGTGTGGGGAATGAGGGAAATACAAGACATCATCACACAATACGCCGCAAAGAAGATACGATAGATATCAGTGTATCCGCAAATATGAATGGATTTATGGGGCAGTTGTGGTGGCAGACGCCGGGAAGCTTGTCGGTGGATGTCATTTCACCGAGCGGGGAGACAATTCGCGAAATCCGTGCGGTTTCAGGAATCCGCTATGAGCATCGGTTTGTGCCGGAAAATACAACGGTCGAAATTTATTTTGGTGTAGCGCAGGAACTGACGAGAGAGCAGGTTGTCGTTTTTCGCTTTCAGAATCCAACGACCGGAATTTGGAAAGTGCGAACACAGTTTGATTATGAAGTTCCTAATTTTTCCATGTGGCTTCCGATTCAGCAGTTTTTGGAAAAGGAAGTTGTATTTTTAGATCCGGACCCCGATATGACGGCTACAAATCCATCGACAACGCCATTTGTGACGGGAGTGTCGGCATACGACGTAAGAGATGGTGCTCTGTATCTGCAGTCAGGGCGTGGTTTTACTCCTTTTGGCTACATTAAGCCGGAAGTTGTTGCACCCGGCGTGGAACTGACGGGAACGTATCCGGGAAACCGATACGGCACAATGACGGGAACAAGTGTAGCAGCGGCTTTTGTGGCAGGAATCAGCGCACTTTTTATGCAGGAATATGCAGATGACGGTGCAAACAGTAATACGGTGCGTGAGGCACTCATCCGGGGGGCCGTGCCAAGAGGAGAACCCTATCCGAATACCGAGTGGGGTTATGGCATTGTTGATGCGTACCGGAGTATAACAGACTATTGACGGCAGAGAGCGAAAGGAGTATATTTAGGGAGAAAAAAAGAGGAGGGTACCAATGAAAGCTTGGGAAGAAAATATTCGAAAGGTTGTTCCTTATGTTCCGGGTGAACAGCCTCAGGTAAAAGATATTATAAAGTTAAATACAAACGAAAATCCATATCCGCCGTCACCGGGGGTAAAAAAGGCTCACGAAGAAATGGAAGTTTCACGGTTTGCCCTATATCCGGATCCGGCAGCAAAAGAATTAGTGACAGCACTTGAATCGTATCATGGACTGGATGCCGGACAGGTGTTTGTCGGTGTTGGTTCAGATGATGTTCTGGCACTTGCATTTCTTACGTTTTTTAATTCCGATAAGCCGATTCTCTTCCCGGATATTACATATTCGTTTTATCCTGTTTGGGCTAATGTTTACCGGATTCCGTACGAGTGTCCAAAATTGACAGACGATTTCCGAATTTGTCCGGATGATTATAAAAAAGAAAATGGCGGCGTTGTTATTGCAAACCCGAATGCCCCGACCTCTCTTGCGTTAAGCCGGGATGAAATTGAGGAAATTATTGCGGCAAATCAGGATGCCATTGTGATTGTGGATGAAGCTTATATTGACTATGGCGGAGAGAGCGCACTTTCGCTTCTGCCAAAATATGAAAATCTGCTTGTTGTGCGTACGTATTCGAAATCACGTTCCATGGCAGGTATGCGTATCGGTTATGCGATGGGAAATAAACGTTTGATTCAGGCAATGACCGATGTAAAAGAGTCAATTAACTCATATACGATGACGAGAGAATCCATTGTGTTAGGGGCGGCTTCTCTTGCTGATGAGGAGTATTTTCAGGAAAAGAAACAAATGGTGGTTGCAACTCGTGAGCGGACAAAAGAAGAATTGAGACGCCGTGGATTTGAGGTGCTTGATTCCAGCGCAAATTTTTTGTTTGCAAAACCGAATTCAGTGGATGCCGGCTGGTTATTTGAAGAACTGAAAAAAGAAAAAATCTTCGTTCGTCATTTTAATGGAGAGCGGATTAAGGATTATCTTAGAATCTCGATTGGAACCGATCAACAGATGGATTGTCTGTTGCAGGCAATCGACCGTATTATGGCATAAAAAGAACGAAAGATTGGCACGACAGAGCGACCAAGGAAAAAAGTCTTAAAATTTTTGAGAAATTAGTTGACAAGCAGGTGGTTCTATAATATAATAGGTCTTGCGTCACGGCTCAGAGACGCTGGAAAGACACAAAAATATGTGTTCAATCCGGGGTGTGGCTCAGCTTGGCTAGAGCGCTTGATTTGGGATCAAGAGGCCGCAGGTTCGAATCCTGTCACCCCGACTGCGACTGTTTTATACAGTCGCTTAATTGTATAAAAAACCCTATGCGGGTGTAGTTCAATGGTAGAACACTAGCCTTCCAAGCTAGATACGTGGGTT
>ERZ826242.119-NODE-119-length-130531-cov-4.876636_pt1 | contig 130531 bp, 117 predicted proteins | sample MGYA00519871_ERZ826242 | MGnify/ENA primary metagenome ERZ826242 (study PRJEB31778, sample SAMEA3449226) | human gut metagenome | biome: human gut; feature: human-associated habitat; material: faeces | place: United Kingdom | collected 2010/2012 ... | reverse complement strand
AACCCGGATTTTAAGGGGAAAATCATGATTACGGCAAGGGATCATGCAGGAAATGTGTCGGATACGAAGATGATAGGCACGGATGGCAGTGGCATCCATGGTATTATCGTGGAGGATCATGCACCGGAGATCACATTTTTGGTAAATGGCAGTGAAAGTCCGGAAAAAGAATATGAGAAAGCGCCGACAGTCATTGTGACGGTAAAGGATGACAAGGAGAATGCTATTTCCGCGGGACTGGCTTCGGCAGCTTATCAGATCGGAAATAGTGCAGAGTGTGTATTACAGGAGGATTTTACCACAAGCATTAGAACAGAGGTCAAATTCAGCATACCCACAGAGAAGCTTCCGGCAGCCGGTGCGGACATTACCGTGAAAGCTATGGATAATGCCGGAAACCGGGCAGAAAAGAAAATCACGGTAAGGATACATACTCACAGAGCGGTTCTGGTGCAGGCTGTAGAACCAACGTGTCTTGCAAAGGGAAACAAAGCCTATTATGTCTGTGACTGTGGAAGATGGTATGCCGACAGCAGTTGTACGACAGAAATCACATCGCAGGATGTGGTACTGCCGGCAAAAGGACATAGTTTTAGCGGAGATTACGTATACGATACAGACGGACATTGGAAAGTATGCAGCCGATGTGATGCATTGGGAAAAAAGCATAGCCATGTATATGACGATGATAAGGATGCCATCTGCAATGACTGCGGCTTCGACCGGACGATAAAGAAGCCGGAACCGGAGAAACCGGGAGGCGGCGGAACAGAAACACCATTACCACCAGCGCAGCCAGAAAAAACGGAGAACATACCGGAAAACAAGCCGGAGAATAAGCCGGAGAACATGCCGGAAAACAAGCCGGAGAATAAGCCTGCTGGCAGTCCGGATATATCCGGATCATTGGAGAAGCCGGCAGACAAGCCGGGTATATCAGAACAGCCGGGCATAAAAGATATATTACTTGTACCGGAAATGACAGCTGGCGGCAAGGTGGACACATCGGGTGAAGCTGTGCCGACAGGAAATGTGAAGGGCATGGCAGATACAAGTACTGCCCTGAAAATTGGAGAAGGCACAGTCACTGTAATGGTTGTCTGTGAGGAACAGGAGTATACGGCAGAAGTGTCTGATACTGCTGCAGTAGTGAGTGCAGTGCTGACACCGGCGCAGCTCCAAAGTGCAGCTGCTGGAGAAAACATAGAAATCCGGGTAGAGGTGAAAGATATTTCCGGCAATGTTCCAGAGAAGGATAAGAGTGCGATCGAGAACGGTATAAAGGAGTACCATAAGGAAATACCTGATCTGGTACTTGGAATGTATGTTGATATTTCTCTGTTCGTAAAAATAGGAGAAGCTGACTGGAATGCTGTTACAGGAACGGTAGAACCGATCGAGGTAGTGATCGGTATTCCACAGAAGCTGCAAAGCATTGCCAGAGAGTTTTTCATTATCCGTTCCCACGAGGGGGAATATACCCTTTTAACCGATATGGATGATGCACCGGATACAGTAACGATCCATACAGACAGATTCTCTGCTTATGCAATTGCGTACAAACAGCTGAGTCAGACACCGCAAGCCGGTAAATGCAGTTTATGCCACATTTGCCCGACCTTCCTTGGCATCTGTTATTTTGTGTGGCTGATACTTATCATGGCAGTGCTTTTGATTGTCTTTAGAGTGATACGAAGAAACAGAAATGTGAGAGAAAAACAGAAGCCGTAATGGGTAAATAAAACCCTTCAGAAATCCGATGAAGTGTGTCGGGATTCTCTGAAGGGTTTTGTTATAGTTTTTTATTTAGCCTGCTCAAGAGCAAGTGTTACTGTTGTGATGTCACATACCTCAGCCGGTCCGTAGTACTGGATAGCACCAGGATATTTGAAGCAGGTATTTTCAGACCACTCTTTACGGTGAGCCTCGAAGTACTTGAACGGTGCACCGTCAAGCTCAACAAGAGCTTTTCTGATAACCGGTTTGTCTTCGCCATGTCTTCTTTCGATGTTCATCATCTTGGTGATCGGCATACCACCTGCAACCCATTCACTTGCGGGAGCAGAAAGGTTGGAAACCTTGGATAAGTAGCCATTGTAACCATACTGGATGAGCATGAATGCGTTGTATCCTAAGGAGTAGCAGTAGTCTGAGTCAAAGTTTGAAGGGAAAGCGCATCTTCCTTCATAACCTAAGAAGTGATGAAGAGGACTGAACTTACCATTGTAGGTTCCGGCTGCTTTTCTTGCTGCTAATTTATCTTTTACAAGAGCGGAGAATAACTTCTCGGACTCGATCAGGGAAACCTGAACGTTTCCGTGAGGATCTCTCTCAAGGAATAACTGCTGCTGGATAGCCTGGGGAAGGATAGCGAATACCTCCATGGATTCCTTGGTCAAGCCTTTCTCGATGAAAGCGTATTTTTCTTCCCATGTAGGAAGTGCATTGAAGGCATCAGCCTTGCTTCCTGCAAGAAGCTCGTTGATCTCCTGGATCAGTACGGAGAATTCAGGTACGAATTCAACAACACCCTCAGGGATGATAGCAACACCGAAGTTCATGCCCTTTGCAGCTCTTGCAGCTACGGAATCAGCAATATAATCAGCAATTGCGGAAAGGGACATCTTCTTCTCTGCAACCTCTTCAGAGATCAGACAGATGTTGGGCTGTGTCTCAAGTGCGCATTCAAGAGCAACGTGGGAAGCACTACGCCCCATAACCTTAACAAAATGCCAGTACTTCTTAGCGGAGTTTGCATCTCTTTCGATGTTACCGATGATCTCACTGTAAGTCTTGGTTGCAGTATCGAAACCGAAGGAGCATTCGATATCTTCATTCTTTAAGTCACCGTCGATGGTCTTCGGGCAACCGATCACCTGAACACCGGTGTTGTGTGCTGCAAAGTACTCTGCAAGAACAGCAGCGTTGGTATTAGAATCATCACCACCGATGATAACGATAGCAGTGATGCCGTGCTTCTTACATACATCAGCAGCGATAGCAAACTGCTCATTGGTCTCAAGCTTGGTTCTGCCGGATCCGATGATATCGAAGCCACCGGTATTTCTGAACTGGTTGATATATTCGTCAGTCATAACGATATAATCATCCTCGATCAGTCCGCTCGGACCACCCTTAAAGCCATAAAGCTCGTTCTCCTTGTTGGTTGCCTTTAAAGCATCATATAAACCGCATACAACGTTATGTCCGCCAGGAGCCTGTCCGCCGGAAAGGATCACGCCAACGATCTGCTTCTTCATTTCGGAAGTATTCTGACCCTTTTCAAAGGTGATTTCCTTCTTGCCGTAAGTGTTGGGGAACAGTGCCTTGATCTTCTCCTGATCAGCAACACTCTGTGTTTCTTCGCCTTCCTTTACGCAGATATCTGCAATGCCGTGTCTGAGCATGCCCGGAAGCTTGGGAGCATACTCATATCTGGCTTTCTGTAATGGTGAAATGCTCATGTTATGTCTCTCCTTTATTTTTGATAAAACTTCTTGATTACATACGACATAATTCTAATATATTTTGGAAATAAAGTAAACTGTTGTATTAAAATTATTGAAGCATCTATAAGACAGAGATCTTACAGCAGCTCTCTGTCCTTTGCCATATAAAACAGGGCGATAGTATCCGGACCTACGTGGCTTCCGGTACAGTAGTCATAGGAGGTGTTGATGAATTCCCTTACCTGGATCCGTTTCTGGATCTCTTCCATGACATAAAGGGAATCCTCATAGGAATCAGCATGAGCGATACCGATGATCTGCTCTTTGGGATCAATGATGGTTTCACAGACAAGGGAAACCAGTGTATTTAAAGCGGCTTTTCTGCCACGACATTTCTTATACTGGACAATATAACCGTCCTTATTGCCACGGAGAATTGGCTTGATGCTCAGGATGTTGCCGATCAGGGCAGCGGAACCACTGAGCCGGCCTGTTTTTGCGAGATACTTCAGATCACCTACAGTAAAGATACCATTCATTCTGGCAGGATAAGTCTCCAGAGTATCGGCAATGGTGTCAAAATCCATTCCCTGGCTTCTCATCTCACTGGCGTAGATAGCAAGGATACCCTGTGCAAGAGAAGCGTTTAAGGAATCGATCATACGGATCCTGCGTCCCATGGGAGGATTTTCCATCAGCTCCTGTGCAGCGATCCTGGCGGAATTGAAGGTTCCGCTGATATTCTTACTGAGGGAAAAATAAAGGACATCCTCATTATTTTCCATAATGCTGCGGAAGCATTCCTCGAAATCACCGCTGCTGATCAGGCCGGTCTTGATCTCGGCACCGGCACGGAGAGCATCATAATACTCTTTTCCTTTGACACGTTCCTGCTCCATGGTGAGGTCAGGATCAAAGCAGGTCAGAGGCTGACCATTTACATAGTTGACAAAGGAGATGACTCTGATATCATATTTTTTTACAAGCTCCGCAGGAATATTGGCGGCAGAATCAACTACAATCTGAAACATAGGATTATCCTTCACTTTCTATATAATGCTGATGAGTACAGAGATAAATATCGGTATCTGTAACATGTTACAAACATTATATGTAGTTATTAATACTATGTCAATGGATTTTGAAAAACAGTTATTGATAAAAACATCTTAAATTTGTCCCTGTTTCCATTTACCTGACAGATGTGTTATACTTAAATCTGACATCATAAATTCAGAAGAGTATTTTAACGGGCTTTAGTTAAAGAGATATAGCGGGTATTATTTATGGAAAAGAAAAAATCTCATCCACTGATTGCTTTTTTTCTGTGGATCCTTTTTCTGTCAGGGGTTTTTGGGGTTGCTTATCTATCTGTGCAGGACGGAGAGGAGACCAAATTAATAGGAAAGAGACTGATCCAGTATCTGGCGGTTCAGAAATATGGGGAAGCGGTGACAGAAATGCAGCTTCTGGCGATGACCTATCAGTTCAGACAGACGGGAAGGATCGTTGCCTTCTTTGCGATCGGCATTCTGGGGACGCTGACGATCCATGTGACCTTTTATAGGTGGTACTGGGTCATCAGGACATTTTTGTCAGCGGGGATTCTGTGTGCGATCGCCTGTGTGACAGAGAAGTGCAAGAATTATATACCGAGCAGGCATTACAGCCATGAGGAAATGATGCTCTCCGTAACGGCAGTGATCCTTGGATTTTCGCTGGTTTCGGTTATTATGGTGTTGTTTCATATTTTGAAGGAAGTTTTTGATGTGATCGCAAGAGCGGTAGTAAAGCATCAGTAAGGGAAGCTTATTATGAAAGATCTGACAAAAGGGAAACCGATCCGGTTGATCCTGCTTTTTGCTGTGCCTCTTTTTGTGGGACAGCTTTTTCAGCTATTCTACAGTCTGGCAGATACAAGGATAGTGGGACAGACACTGGGGGATGAAGCGCTGGCTGCGGTTGGTGCCACAACAACACTCAGCGATATGCTGCTGTCTTTTCTGAATGGACTGACCAACGGGTTTGCCATTGTGATCGCCACCTGCTTTGGTGCAAAGGACGAAAGGCAGATGAAGAAGGCTATGGGGGGAACGATCCTGCTTGGCTCCTGCTGTGCAGTTGTTTTAAGCGGACTGTGTCTCCTGAATATGAGTGGACTGTTAAAGCTCCTGAATATTTCACCGGAGCTTTTTGCAGCAGCAAGGGGATATATCGGGATCGTCATAGCAGGGCTTCTTGCAGCAACTCTTTATAACATCTGCGCAGCCATGCTCCGTGCGATCGGGGATTCCTTTACACCGCTTTTGTTCCTGATCCTCGCAGCGTTCCTGAACATTCCATGGATTATGGATTTATCCTGTGCCTCCATACCGGTGTGGAAGGGGCGGCCTATGCAACTGTGATCGCACAGGCGGTTTCAGCGTTTCTGTGTTTTCTCTATATGAGAAGAAAGTATCCGCAGCTTACGCTTAAGAAGGAAGATTTTAAACCTGATATGATATTATATAAGAAGCTTTTCGGAGCGGGACTTTCCATGGGATTTATGACGTCACTGGTAGGTATCGGTACAATGGCACTGCAGACAAGTATCAATACCTTTGGTACAGATATCATTGTTGCCCATACGGCGGCAAGAAAAATCTCTTCTATATATATGCTGCCGTTTTCGGTAATGGGTACGACACTGGCAACCTATTGCGGACAGAACCTTGGAGCTGGAAAATACTCCAGGATCAGGCAGGGGATCAGAGATACGGTTCTTGTTACATTTGTCTGGTGCACCGGGGTGATCATCAGTGCCTATACAGTGGCACCATGGCTGATCCGTACGGTCACGGCTACACAGAAGAAGGATATTATTGATACAGCGTCGCTGTACCTCCGTGTAAATACCCCATTTTATTATGTACCGACTGTGATATGTCTGTTCAGGAACAGCATGCAGGGCTTTGGAGATAACAGGACACCGGTGATCTCCAGCTCCCTTGAAATGATTGGCAAAGTGCTGATCGCATTGCTTCTGGCACCAGCGATCGGATATTATGGCATCATTGTGGCTGAGCCCATTGTATGGTTTATCATGGTGATCCCTTTAGTGGTCAATATGGTACGGAGTCCTGTTTTAAAAATGAAGGACAGGGAAGGTACATCAGCTTAGCATGCCACCCAGCATGCCACTGCCGCAGCAGAGCAGGAGAACAGTAAAGAAATGCCCGGAAAAGCCCTGCGGCGAGTGATTGACAATCAGGGAGATCAGAAGCAGGATGAGAAAATAAAGACCGCCGAGAAGAAGACCAAAAAGAAACTTCCGGCAGCCTTCTTTTTTACCCGCGAGGAATCCGGCAAGAAATGTAACAAGGATATAGATGCCGGTGATGCACAGGGTGACTGTCTTTTCGCTGAGAGAAAAGCGGTAGAGCAGCAGGGAAAGCAAAAGGAGAAGGAGCGCGGTGAGCAGATAGGAAAGAAGCAGATCCTTCAGGATAAAGGTAAGGCGGCTGCCAGGATTTTTCGTAGGGAACATAAGAGCCTCCTGTGTCAGAAATTACATAATCTTTACACTTAAATGATATGAGTGAACTTGACAGGTAATACCTCTGTATTGTATATTTTATTCATTATATTAAAAACAAGGAGTGATTTAAATTTTGGATACCGATGGTGTCATACAACTGATTATTATTTTAATTCTTATCATGCTTTCTGCATTCTTTTCTTCTGCAGAGACAGCACTGACTACGGTGAACAGGGTGCGTCTTAAGGCAATGGCAGAGGAAGGCAACAAACGTGCGAAAACAGCCCTTTCTGTTCTGGAACAGTATGGAAAGATGCTGAGCGCCATTCTGATCGGTAATAATATCGTGAATCTGACAGCTTCATCACTGGCTACTACCCTTGCAATCAAAATTAATCTGACGGTAGGAATCGCAACAGGAATCCTGACGGTTTTTATCCTGTTCCTAGGTGAAATTATGCCTAAAAATGCAGCTGCGGCTTATTCAGAGAGCCTGACTCTTTTTTATGCACCGGTCATATCGGGACTGATGAAGGTAATGACACCGGTGATCTTCGTGGTGGATGCCATTACAGAGGGAATGAAAAAGCTGTTCCATATGGATAAGGATCTACATACCGCTATGACGGAGAAGGAACTGCGTACCTATGTGGAAGTCAGTCATGAGGACGGTGTGATCGAATCAGAGGAAAGAGAGCTGATCTATAATGTATTTGATTTTTCAGATACGGTAGCCAAGGATATCATGATCCCAAGGATCGATATGGCAAGCATCAGCGAGGACGCAGGCTATGAAGAGGTGATGGCACTGTTCCGGGAATGTATGTATACGAGAATTCCCGTTTACAGTGGGGATAAGGACAATATCATTGGTCTGATCAATATCAAGGACTTTATCCTGGTGGAAGAGAGAAGCAATTTCCATATTAAAGATATCATCAGGGAAGCCTATTATACATATGAATTCAAAAAGACAGCTGATCTGATGCTGGAAATGCGGGAAAAGCGGATCAATGTGGCTTTTGTGCTGGATGAGTACGGTGCAACTGTCGGCATGATCACTCTGGAGGATCTTTTGGAAGAGATCGTCGGGGAGATCCGGGATGAATATGATGAGGATGAAGAAGAGCAGATCCAGAAAAAGGGAGAAAGAACCTATTTGGTAGAAGGCAGCATGAAGCTGGATGATATCAATGATGAGCTTGGTACAGAGCTACATTCAGAGGACTATGATTCCATTGGTGGCCTGCTGATCGAGAGTCTTGACAGATTGCCTGAGATCGGGGAGACGATCACATTGCCGGACGGGATCATCCTGAAGACAGGAGACATCAGGCAGAACAGGATCGTTAATGTGCTGATGACACTGCCTGACGAGAAAAAGGAAAAGGCGGAAGAGATTCCTCTTGTCAGCAAGGAATGACCTATGCTATAATATCAAATAATGTCGGTATATTGATACCGGTTTGGGAAGAGAAATTTGCTTTTAAGGAGATAAGATTATGAAGCGTATTAAGACATTAACAACGAGAGACTTAAAGGAATCCATGAAGAAGGGCGGCTGCGGCGAGTGCCAGACATCCTGTCAGTCAGCTTGCAAAACAAGCTGTACCGTAGGAAACCAGAGCTGCGAGCAAGCAAAATAATCTCTGAAAAGCGGAGTGAAGGTGCGGTATTTATCAACAAGTAGATAAGGTATGTAAGCAGCGGTGGATCATCGCTGCTTATTCTACGTTTCCAAGCTTACACAATATCGCACAGGAAAGGAAACAGAAACGTGATACATCAATACAAAAACAATGGCTACAACATCGTACTGGATGTGAACAGCGGATCTGTCCACGTGGTAGATGACGTAGTCTATGATGTGATCCCGGCTGTAGAAGAGGCTCTTTGTACGTCCAGAGAGGGAAAAGAACTGGAAGAAACAGTCCTTTCTGCCCTGAAGGATCAATATGAAGAGGCTGATATCAGGGAAGCTCTTTTAGAGGTTCTTGAACTGAAGGATGCGGGATTACTCTATACAGAGGATATTTACGAAAAATATATTACTGACTTTAAGGGCAGACAGACTGTTGTCAAGGCGCTCTGTCTCCATATTGCCCATGATTGTAACCTTGCCTGCAGATATTGCTTTGCAGAGGAAGGGGAGTATCATGGAAGAAGAGCATTGATGAGCTATGAGGTCGGTAAGAAGGCACTGGATTTTCTGGTGGCAAATTCTGGAAAACGTGTCAACCTGGAGGTGGACTTTTTTGGCGGGGAGCCACTGATGAACTGGCAGGTCGTGAAGGATCTGGTAGCTTATGGCAGGAGCCTTGAGAAACCGAATAACAAGAAGTTCCGCTTTACCCTGACGACCAACGGTATCCTGTTAAATGATGAGATCATGGATTTCCTGAATCAGGAGATGTCCAATGTGGTACTCAGTATCGACGGACGTAAGGAGATCAATGATCTGATGCGTCCTCACAGAGGCGGACAGGGAAGCTATGACATGATCGTTCCCAAGTTCCAGAAGGTAGCAGAGAGCCGTAACCAGACCAATTATTATGTACGTGGAACATTTACACGTCATAATCTGGATTTTGCAGAGGATGTGAAGCATCTGGCAGATCTTGGCTTTGAACAGATCTCCGTGGAGCCTGTTGTGGCAGCACCGGAGGAAAGCTATGCCATCACGGAAGAGGATATTCCGGCTATTCTCGAAGAGTACGATGAACTGGCCAGAGAACTTCTGAAGAGAAAGAAGGAAGGAAGAGGTGTGAATTTCTTCCATTTCATGATAGATCTGAAGGGTGGTCCCTGCGTGGCCAAGAGGCTGTCAGGCTGTGGGTCAGGCACCGAGTATCTGGCTGTGACACCCTGGGGTGATTTTTATCCCTGTCATCAGTTTGTGGGTCATGAGGAATTTCTAATGGGAAATGTGGATGAGGGTATTACAAGAACCGACATCCGTGACGAGTTTAAGACATGCAATGTTTATGCGAAGGACAAATGCAGGAAATGCTTTGCCAAGTTCTACTGCAGCGGCGGCTGTGCCGCAAACTCCTACAATTTCCATGGAAGCATCAACGATGCCTATGATATCGGATGTGAATTGCAGAGAAAGCGCATAGAGTGTGCGATCATGATAAAAGCGGCGCTGGCCGAAGAAGAAGGAGAATAAAAATGAAAAAGAGTAGAGCAATCATTGTGCTGATCGTTCTGGTGCTGCTTCTTGGCGGTCTCGGATACACAGCAACAGAAGGGATCGGAACAGACAGATCCGGTTCTGCATCAGACATTAAGCTTGGTCTTGATCTGGCAGGCGGTGTGAGCATCACCTATCAGGCAGTAGGCGAAGAAAAGCCGAGCAGCGAGGATATGGCAGATACGATCTACAAGCTGCAGAAGCGTGTAGAGAATTACAGTACAGAAGCTGTTGTGTATCAGGAGGGGGATGACAGGATCAATATCGAGATCCCCGGTGTAACAGATGCCAATGCCATTCTGGCAGAGCTTGGCAAACCCGGTTCCCTGTATTTCATCTACGAAACAGATGAGGATGGCAATGCCAACTATCAGGCAACCATGGATGCAAGCGGCAATGTGGTTTATATGCTGACCAAGGATATTGATACGATCGTGGCAGAGGGCAGTGCACCTCTTTCCGGTACGGATGTCAAGGATGCCCAGGCGGCGACTGCTACAGACAATATGAACAATTCTGAGGTTGTTGTTGATCTTACCATGACAACGGAGGGAACCAAAAAGTTTGCAGATGCAACTACAAGAGCATACAAGAAGGGCGAAACGCTTGGTATCTATTATGATGGACAGATCATCAGTGCTCCAAGGGTACAGGCAGCCCTGACAGATGGTAAGGCGCAGATCAGTGGTAACTTTGATTATGAAAGCGCAGAGCAGCTTGCGTCCACTATCCGTATCGGTGGTCTGAAGGTTGAGCTGGAGGAGCTTCATTCCAAGGTGGTAGGTGCACAGCTTGGTGGAGAAGCAATCGCTACCAGCATCAAGGCAGGTCTGATCGGTTTTGCTATCATTGTTGTATTCATGATCGCGATTTATTACATTTCCGGTGTGGCAGCCAGTCTTGCACTGACGCTTTATGTAGAGCTGATCATCATTCTTCTGAATGGTTTTGATATTACATTAACCCTGCCCGGTATCGCAGGTATTATTCTTTCAGTAGGTATGGCAGTAGATGCCAACGTTATTATCTTTGCCAGAATCCGCGAGGAGTTGGCAGAGGGCAGAACGGTAAAGACAGCGATCGATATTGGCTTCAAGAAAGCGCAGTCTGCTATTATCGATGGAAATATCACCACCCTGATCGCTGCAGCAGTGCTGGCAGTGATGGGTTCCGGTACTGTTAAGGGATTCGCCTATACACTGGCACTTGGTATTGTATTATCCATGTTTACAGCCATGGTAGTGACTAAGCTGATCATGAAAGCATTCTTTGCCCTTGGGCTTACAAATCCGAAGCTGTATGGCGTAGCAAGAGAGAGAAAGGCAGTTCAGTTCACAAAGAAGAAGGCAGTTTTCTTCACCGCTTCCCTTGCCGTGATCATTGCAGGCTTCGTCTTTATGGGCGTGAATAAGGCACAGACAGGAAACCCTCTGAATTACAGCCTTGAGTTCGTTGGCGGTACTTCTACAAGTGTTACCTTCAATGAGGATATGAGCCTTGCAGATATTGATTCCAGGGTAGTTCCACTGATCGAGGATATTACCGGTGACGGTAATGTACAGACACAGAAGATCGACGGAACCAATGAGGTTATTTTCAAGACAAGATCCCTGACACAGGAAGAGCGTGAGTCCTTTAAGGATGCCATGACAGATAATTTTGAGGTTGACGGAGAGAAGATCACAGCGGAAACCATCAGCTCCACCATCAGTAATGAAATGAAGCAGGAATCCATTGTAGCTGTGCTGGTAGCAGCGGTATTTATGCTGATCTATGTATGGCTTCGTTTCAAGGATGTACGTTTTGGTGCAAGTTCCGTACTCTGTCTGCTCCATGATGTGCTGGTTGTGCTGACCTTCTATGCGGTAGCAAAGGTATCTGTAGGTACTACATTTATTGCCTGCATGCTGACGATCGTAGGTTATTCCATCAATGCGACCATCGTTATCTTCGATCGTGTCCGTGAGAATATGAGAAGCATGAGCCAGAAGGATGGTCTTGAGCCTATTGTAGATACCAGTATCACACAGACTCTGTCAAGAAGTATCTTTACTTCCCTGACCACCTTTATCATGGTTGCCATGCTCTATATCTTTGGCGTGACAAGCGTGAAGGAATTTGCATTGCCGCTGATGGTAGGTATCCTCTGTGGTGCTTATTCTTCTGTATGCATCGCAGGTTCCCTGTGGTTAGTGCTGAGAAAGTGTTTCGCTAAAAAGAATAAATAAAAGAATCTGAAATAGATCTGAAAAGGCAAGGATATTCTGAATGGCAGAATGTCCCTGCCTTTTCCTTTCTGAGGAGTAAGGAGAAGACGTGGAAAAATGGATGGTGGCAGCCAAAAAGGCTGATTTTAATGCGATTGCACAGAAATATGGGATTACACCGGTGCTTGCCAGGATCATGAGAAACCGGGATCTGACAGAAGATGAGGAGATCCGTCTGTTCCTGAAGGGGACTCTGGCTGACAGACCCTCACCTTTTGCCTTGTATGGAATGGAGAAAGCGGCAGAATTGCTGCTTTTAAAGATCCGGGAGGGGAAAAAGATCCGTGTGATCGGAGATTATGATGTAGACGGGATCTGCAGTACCTATATCCTATGCCGTGGGATCCAGGCACTTTCCGGAAAGGTGGATCGTGTGATTCCACACCGGATCCGGGATGGCTACGGGCTAAACATCAGCCTGATCGAAAATGCCAGAGAGGATGAGGTGGACACGATCCTCACCTGTGACAATGGCATCGCGGCTTTTGAAGAGATCAGTCTTGCCAGAGATTATGGAATGACCGTAATCGTGACAGATCACCATGAGGTGCCCTATACAGAAGAAAACGGGAATAAGGAATATCATCTGCCGCCGGCAGATGTGGTGGTGGATCCCAAGCAGAGTGCGGATACCAGCCATTTTAAGGGAATCTGCGGTGCCCTTATCGCCTATAAGCTGATAGAAGCCCTCTGTGAAAAGTCAGGAGAGGAAGAAAAGAAAAAGTCCCTGCAGAAAGAGCTTCTTCCTTTCGCAGCACTGGCTACGGTCTGTGATGTGATGGAGCTTCGTGACGAGAACCGTATCATTGTGAAGTATGGCATGCAGCAGATGAAGGAAACGGAGAATCCGGGGCTTCTGGCTCTTTTGCAGGTCAATGACCTGATGGATAAGGAGCTGTCTCCTTATCACGCAGGCTTTATCCTTGGACCCTGTCTGAATGCGACAGGAAGGCTGGACAGTGCTGACAGGGCACTCAGATTATTTGAGGAGACGGATTTCAAAAAAGCAGTAACAGAGGCCTATGACCTGAAAAGCCTGAATGACAGCCGTAAACAGATGACAGAGGATGGTGTCAGTGAAGCAGTCCGTATGCTGGAGGCGGAAGGCAGAGAGCAGGATCCGGTGCTTGTGGTATATCTGCCGGACTGTCATGAAAGCATTGCAGGGATCATAGCAGGAAGGCTGAAGGAAAAATATCATAAGCCTGTACTGGTTGCGACAAGGGCAGAGGAAGGGATCAAGGGAAGCGGACGATCCATCGAAGCTTATTCCATGTATGAGGAGCTGTCAAAGTGCCGGGAGCTGTTTACGAAATTTGGAGGCCATAAGATGGCAGCCGGATTTTCCCTGGCAGGTGAGGGAGATTTAAATGAGCTCAGGAAAAGGCTGAATGAAAATTCCACCCTGACAGAGGAGGATTTCAGAGAAGTTGTACATATAGATGTTCCGATGCCGTTATCCTATGCCGATAATCGTTTTGTAAAGGAGCTGTCGCTTTTAGAACCTTTTGGAGCAGGAAATCCAAAGCCCGTATTTGCGCAGAAAAATGTACGCCTGTTATCCGGGAAGATTCTGGGTAAGAACAGAAATGTTGGAAAATTCAGAATTGCAGATGAAAGCGGCAGTGGATATGATATGATCTATTTTGGAGATATGGAGAAGCTGGACAGGTTCCTAAGTGAAACGTATGGAGAGCATGAAAAGGAGGCGTTGTACAGTGGCAGCAGGAGCTTTGAAGGGCTTACGGTCAGTATGGTCTATTATCCGGAGATCAACCGGTATATGGGACGGGAAAGTATCCAGATCGTCATGCAGTATTACTGTTAGGGAGGGAAATGTATGATCACAACAATAACACTCAATCCGGCTTTAGATAAAACCTGCTTCGGGGAACGGATGTGCCCTGGACAGGTCAACCGTATGGACAGGGTCAGAAATCTTCCGGGAGGAAAGGGAATTAATGTCACGAGGGTGCTGGCCGGTTATGAATTTCCGGTGAGAGCCATGGGATTCCTTGGGGGACATACAGGTATTTTTATTGAAAACGGAGTCAGACAGTTTCCGGCAGAATGTGCCTTTACACAGATTTCCGAAAGCACCAGAACCAATACCAACCTGATCACAGGGGACGGTTATGTGACAGAAATCCTGGAGCCTGGTCCGGTGATCACAGAAACGGAGCTTTCTAGATTCCGGGAAGATTATGAGAAAGCACTTGCAGATACGGAGCTTGTGGTAATGAGCGGCAGTGTGCCTCCTGGCATCAGCCCGGATATATACAGGGAGCTGATCGAAAAGGCTTCCTCTTTTGGGAAAAGGGTGATCCTTGATACCAGTAAGGAAAGCCTCCGGGAAGGAATCAAAGGAAAGCCCTTCCTGATCAAGCCAAACACAAAGGAACTGGAATATCTTACAGGAAGAAGCCTAAGGAACAGGGAAGAGATCACGGAGGCTGCACTTATGCTTTGCCGGAAAGGTGTCCACAGCGTAGTCGTTTCCATGGGAGAAAAAGGACTTCTTTATATATCAGAAACAGAAAGGATCGCGGCAAGACCGCCGAAGATCAAGGCAGTCAATACGGTTGGCTGCGGTGATACCGCAGTGGCATCCCTTGCCATGTCTGTGCTTGCAGGAGAAGATGCAAAGACGGCACTTGTGAAGGCGGCAGCGATTTCGGCAGCGAATGCAACAACAGCAGAGAACGGCGTGTTTTCCAAAGAATTTGCGGAAGAACTGATGCAGAAGGTGACAGTGGAGAACCTATTTATTTTTTCTTAATTTTGATTTTATACTTTTATTAGGAAGTAGTCACAATTTGTACACATTTACTGGGTATTATAATAATCAAGATAGTTGAACAACTCACTATCTCCCCCCTCATAAGAAAAGCAAACCCCCGGTATCCCCCGGGGGTTTTGCTTTGTCTGTAATGGATAAGTCTGCAGTGCGTCAGAAAACAACCCCACAGTTGAAAAAACATGGCAGGCATGCTATTTTATTATAAGGATAGCTGGCAAAAAAGGAGAATGAAAATGACGGAAAAAGAGTATTGCTGCAGAGACCTGCTGGCAGGACTGTCTTATGAGTGTGTCAGGGGCAATGTGGACAAATGTGTAAATGAGGTTGTATACGACTCCAGAAAGATAAAAGAAGGATGTCTGTTCATCTGTATCTGCGGATACAATACAGACGGACACAGCTATATACCAGAGGCTCTTGAGAAAGGCGTTTCTGTACTGGTCGTGCAGAAGGACGCAGAGATACCAAAGGACAGTGATGTAACCGTGATCAGGGTGGAGGATACCAGATATGCCATGGCATTTATCGCTGCAGCATATTTCGGGCACCCTGCAGACCAGCTGAAGGTCATCGGCATCACGGGAACCAAGGGTAAGACGACGAGTACTTATCTGATCAAATCTATTCTGGAGAGTGCAGGATATAAAGTGGGACTGATCGGAACGATCGAAACGATCATAGGGGATACCCATATTCCGTCCAAAAACACCACGCCGGAATCCTTCGTTCTGCAGGAAACCTTCCGGAGGATGGTGGATGCAGGCATAGAGATTGTAGTCATGGAAGTGGCATCCCAGGGACTCAAGCTCCACAGAACCCAGGGCTTTGTTTTTGAAGTAGGTATTTTTACCAATCTTGAGCCTGATCATATCGGACCGAACGAGCATGCGAGCTTTGAAGAATACCAGGCATGCAAGGGACTTTTGTTCAAACAGTGCCGTCATGGGATCGTCAATAAGGATGACGAACACATGGAAGCAGTACTTAAGGGGCATACCTGTGATCTGGAAACCTATGGCTTTGACAAGACAGCAGATCTTTATGCGGAGGATCTGAAGCTGATTGACAAGCCGGGAGAGCTTGGGGTTGATTTCCATGTAAAAGGAAAGATGGACTTCGAGGTGGAGGTACCGACACCAGGCAGATTCAGTGTGTATAATGCACTGACGGCGATCGCTGTCTGCAGACATTTCAGGGTAGAGATCCCGAAGATCAAAGAGGCACTTCTGAAGGCTCATGTAAAGGGCAGGATCGAGATGGTGCCGGTTTCTGACAAATTTACCCTGATCATTGATTATGCGCACAATGCCATGAGTCTGAACAGTCTTCTTTCCACCCTGAAGGAATATCATCCAGCAAGACTTGTCTGTGTATTTGGCTGCGGCGGTAACCGCTCCAGACTCCGCCGGTATGAGATGGGAGAGGTCAGCGGAAGGCTGGCTGATTTAACGATCATTACTTCGGATAATCCAAGATTTGAAGAACCGCTTGCAATCATGGCTGATATTAAGACAGGGATTGATAAAACAGATGGAAAATATATTGAAATCTGCGACCGGAAGGAGGCGATCGCTTATGCGATCGATCATGGACAGCCGGGAGATATTATCGTTCTTGCTGGAAAGGGACATGAGGATTATCAGGAGATCAAAGGGGTCAAGTATCCTATGGATGAAAGAGTCCTGATTGCAGAGATCCTGCAGGAGAGGGCAGACAGGAGCTGACCCTTCCGGGAGAATGGCATGAAGGAAAAGAAATATGCGGATGTCATTATTGACATTTCCCATGAAAAGGTAGATCGGACCTTTCAATATAAAATACCGGAGGCCTTAAGAGAGACGGTGCTTGTGGGAACCAGTGTGATGGTGCCCTTTGGAAGGGGAAACCGTCTTTCGGCCGGTTATGTGGTGGAGATCACAGATCAGGCAGAGTTTGACGAAGAAAAAATGAAAGAGATCTACAGCCTGTCAAAGCAGAAGGTTTCTCCGTCAGAGGATGCGTTGAAGCTGGCAGTCTTTCTGAAAGAAACCTATGGCTCCACTATGATCGCTGCCCTGAAGACAGTGCTTCCTGTGAAGAGGGAAGTAAAGGCGAAGGAAAAGAAAACGATCGTACGGCAGATGACCGGGGAAGAGATCCGTTCACTTCTTGCAGAGAGCATAAGGAAGCATCAGACGGGAAAGACAAGGTTTTTGGCAGCGCTGACAGAAGAAAAAAAGCTTCCTTATGAACTGGTGACAGGAAAACTCCATATAGCACCATCGACTATAAAAAGCCTGATCTCACAGCAGGTGATTACAGTAGAGACAGAGAGCTATTATCGTAATCCGGTACGACTGGAAGCCGGCGGGAGGGAAGAAAAAAAACTCAGCAACGAGCAGCAGGCGATCGTAGATACAGTGATCGCTGACAGGGATGCGGGGATCTGTAAAACCTACCTGATCCATGGTATTACCGGAAGCGGCAAAACAGAGGTATATCTTTCCCTCATAGAGGAAACGGTAAAAAGAGGAAGACAGTGTATCATGCTGATCCCTGAAATTGCCCTGACCTATCAGACCCTGCTTCGTTTCTACAAACGGTTTGGAGACCGGGTATCGGTCTTAAACTCCAGCCTTTCCGAGGGGGAGAGGTACGACCAGTGTGAGCGGGCAAGAAAAGGTGAGATTGATGTGATCATAGGGCCAAGATCAGCTCTGTTTGTACCTTTTGAAAAGCTTGGCATGATCGTGATCGATGAGGAACACGAGCCGAGCTATAAAAGTGAGACCATGCCAAGATATCATGCAAGGGAAACCGCAGAGTACCTTGCTTCTCTTAAAGGAGCCAGTCTTGTGCTTGGCTCTGCCACACCTTCCCTGGAGGCTTACAGCAGGGCAAAAAAGGGTGAATATGAGCTCTTTACCCTGACAAGGAGACTGACAGGCGGCAGGCTGGCAGATGTTTCAGTCGTGGATCTCAGAAAAGAGCTGAAGGAGGGGAACCGCTCTATTTTCAGCAGAAAGCTGCAGGAACTGATAGAGGACAGACTATCCAGAAAGGAACAGATCATGCTGTTCCTGAACCGGAGAGGCTATGCAGGCTTTGTGTCCTGCAGATCCTGCGGACTCGTGATGAAGTGTCCCCACTGTGATGTATCTCTTTCACAGCACAGAGGTGGAAAATTAGTATGTCATTACTGCGGATATGAAATGCAGGAGCCAAAGAAGTGCCCGTCCTGTGGATCGCCCTATATCCTGGGCTTTAAGGCGGGAACCCAGCAGATCGAGGATCAGATCAGGAAGAGATTTCCGGGGGCAGGAGTGCTCCGTATGGATGCAGATACGACCCGGAGAAAAGGAAGCTATGAGGAGATCCTCTCTTCCTTTGCCGGGGAGGAAGCAGATATTCTCCTTGGAACCCAGATGATTGTAAAGGGACATGATTTCCCAAAGGTGACGCTGATGGGCGTGCTGGCAGCGGATCTTTCCTTAAATGACAGTGATTATCACTGCGGGGAGAGAACCTTTCAGCTTCTGACCCAGGCGGCAGGCAGAGCCGGGAGAGGGGTAAGGAAGGGAGAGGTAGTGATACAGACCTATCAGCCGGATCATTACAGCATTACCCTTGCTGCAAACCAGGACTACGAGGCTTTTTATGAAGAGGAAATGGGATATCGTGAGCTTATGGGATATCCCCCGGCAGAGCATCTGCTGGCGATCCTGTTTACTTCAAAGGAGGAAGGGCAGGCTCTCGCGGCAGCAGAAGAAACAGGCAGGATCCTCAGAAACTATCAGGAAGAAAGCGGCAGATCAGATGGTTCTGTTATCGGACCGTCGAAAGCTGCAGTCTCCAAAATAAATGATATATATCGTTTTGTGATATACTGTAAGGAAAAGGATTATCAGAAACTGCTGATCTATAAGGAGCTGACAGAAAACTACAGAAAAAATCTGCCGGGAAACAGCGCATTTGTACAGTTTGATTTTGACCCGGTAAACACATATTGACGACAGAAGGGATGGAGAGGAATGGCAATCAGAAATATCAGGGAAATGGGTGATCCGGTTTTGAACAAGACCTGTAAGCCGGTCACAGAGGTAACGGAAAGAATCGCGGAGCTGATTGAAGACATGTTTGAGACCATGTATGATGCAGACGGAGTCGGACTGGCAGCGCCTCAGGTGGGAATCCTGAAGCGGATCGTAGTCATTGACGTAACAGGAGAGGATCCGATCCTGCTGATCAATCCGGTTATTATCGAGACAAGCGGAGAACAGACCGGCAATGAAGGCTGCCTTTCCCTGCCGGGCAAGACCGGCGTGGTAACAAGACCGAATTATGTAAAGGTCAGAGCTTATGATGAAGAGATGAAGCCCTTTGAAATTGAAGGAACAGAGCTGCTGGCAAGAGCTTTCTGCCATGAGATCGATCATCTGGACGGTCACCTTTATGTGGAAAAGGTAGAGGGCGAACTGATGAGTACAGAAAGCCCGGAGCAGTAATGTAAGGAGAGGTTCGGATGAAGATTATTTATATGGGAACACCGGATTTTGCGGTAGCGCCGCTTGAGGCGATCCTGAAAGCCGGACACGAAGTGACGGCAGTAGTGACACAGCCTGACAGACAGAAAGGAAGAGGCCGGGAGGTGCAGTATTCACCGGTGAAGGAATGCGCCCTGTCCTATGGTATTCCGGTGCTGCAGCCTTTGAAGATCAAAGAAAAGGATGCCGTAGAGGAACTTAGGAAGTATCCGGCAGATATCTTCGTAGTGGCAGCTTTCGGACAGCTGTTATCAGAAGAAATTTTAAATATGCCAAGGCTTGGCTGTATCAATATCCATGCCTCCCTCCTTCCGGCTTACCGGGGAGCAGCGCCGATCCAGTGGTGTGTGATCAACGGGGAAGAGAAGACCGGAGTGACCATCATGCAGATGGCAAAGGGAATGGATACCGGAGATATTCTTCTGCAGAAGGAAGTTGTCCTTGATGAAAAGGAAACCGGCGGCAGCCTGTTTGACAGATTGATGGAAACTGGGGCGGAGCTGATCGTGGAAGTTCTGCCAAAGATCGAGGCTGGAGAGCTTACTCCTGTGGTACAGAAGGAAGAACTGGCAACCTATGCAGGAAAGATCACAAAGGATATGGGAAACATCGACTTTGCGAAGTCTGCCGTGACCATTGAAAGACTGATCCGGGGCCTGAATCCCTGGCCCAGCGCTTTTACCCATTATAAAGGAAAGATACTGAAAATCTGGGAAGCTGATGTGGTGTCAGAATGTGCAAATGCAGAAAATCCGGTTCCCGGCACAGTGATCGCCATGGATAAGGAATCCTTTACGCTGGCAACAGGAGAGGGTGCCCTGAGGATCAGATCCCTGCAGCCTGAGGGAAAGAAACGGATGAGCTGTGCGGAGTTTATGAGGGGCTATGAGGTAAAAGTGGGAGAAGCATTACACTGATCAGAAAAGCGGATCAGAAAAGGAGAGATGAAACATGGGCTATTATTATGGTTTTGACCCAACTTATATTCTGGTAATCATTGGTGCTGTTATTTGTATGCTGGCAAGCAGCAACGTCAATAATACCTACAGAAAGTATGCGAAGATCAGAAGCAGAAGCGGAATGACAGGCGCAGAGGCAGCGGCGAGGATCCTTGCCATGTCGGGGATCCATGACGTATCAATCCAGCATATCAGCGGAGATCTGACAGATCATTATGATCCGTCAAAAAAGGTTCTGCGGCTTTCCGATGCGGTATATGATTCCCATTCGGTAGCGGCGATCGGTGTGGCAGCCCATGAATGCGGTCATGCTGTGCAGCATCAAAAGGGATATCTGCCGCTGAAGCTGAGATCCCTTCTGGTACCGGCGGCAAATCTTGGTTCAAAGCTTGGTCTTCCTATCGTTATCCTTGGACTGATCCTTGGAATCGGCTTCCGGCTCCCAAATGGCGATTATTTTTCATTAGCCATGCTTGGTGTATGGATCTTTTCCCTGGCGGTGCTGTTCCAGATCGTAACACTGCCGGTAGAGTTCAATGCTTCCAGAAGGGCGCTTTCCATGCTTCGTGATTATGGCATGCTGTCTTCGGATGAGATTGGGGACTGCAGAAATGTACTGACGGCAGCAGCACTCACCTATGTGGCTGCGGCAGCTTCTTCTATTTTACAGCTGCTGCGACTGTTGATGCTGAGTAACCGCAGAAGGGACAGAGATTAGGAAGGCATACCGGATTGGAAAATATAAGAGAGCTGGCAGTGGATATGCTGTCAGAGATTATGGAAGAAGGAAGCTACTGTCATCTGGTGATCCGCAGTGTGCTTCAGAAATATAATTATAGAGACAGCCGGGATAAGGCGTTCTTAAAACGGCTGGTAGAGGGAACCGTGGAGAGATGTATCCAGATCGATTATGTGCTGGATCAGTTCTCCAAAGTGCCCGCAGTCAAAATGAAACCATTTATACGGAATCTGCTGCGCAGCAGTGTATATCAGCTTCTGTTCATGGACAGTGTACCGGACCGGGCTGTGTGCAATGAAGCGGTAAAGCTTGCAGGAAAAAGAGGCTTCCGCCAGCTTTCCGGCTTTGTTAATGGGGTACTGCGTAATATTGCCAGAAATAAAGAACAGATCTGTTTCCCGGAGGAAGAGAAGGATCTGGTAAAGGCACTTTCCGTGAAGTTTTCCATGCCTGCATGGCTTGTTGAAAAGCTTCTGAAAGAGCAGGGAGAAGAGAAGACACGAAGGATGCTGGAAGCATTTCTGCAGACAAAGCCTGTGACGATCAGACTGAAAGAGGATCTTTCTGCATCTGAAAAGGAAAGGCTGATCTCAGCCATTGAAAAGACCGGCTGTAAGATGGCGGCACATCCTTATTTACCTTATGCGTACTGTATCGAAGGAGCAGAAGGGCTTTTGGCACTCCCCGGCTTTGAGGAAGGCTTGTTCCAGGTGCAGGATGTGAGCAGTATGCTGGTCTGTGAATGTGCCGGGATCCGGGAGGGTGACAGGATCCTTGATCTCTGCGCAGCACCGGGAGGCAAGAGCATCCATGCAGCCCAGAAGCTGAAAGGGACAGGACTTGTGGTCTCCAGGGATATCAGTGAGGAGAAGACAGCACTGATCCGTGAAAACCAGCAGAGAATGAAAATACAGAATATGGAAGTCTCAGAAGGAGACGCCAGGATCTTCTGCGAGGAAGATAAAGAGGTCTATGACGTGGTACTGGCAGACCTTCCCTGCTCCGGACTTGGTATTATGGGAAAGAAGCCGGATATCCGCTATCATGCGAAAAAAGAGGGACTTGAGAGCCTTAAGGCGCTGCAGCGTGAGATTCTCAAAAACGCCGTTTCCTATGTGAAGCCCGGTGGCATACTTCTTTACAGTACCTGTACCATCAACCAGGGAGAAAATGAAGAAAATGCAGTGTGGCTTACCAGGCAGTTCCCTTTCGGGCTGGAATCCCTTTCCCCGTATCTGCCAGAGGTACTGAAGGAAGAGGGAAAAGATGGCATGTTACAGCTTATTCCCGGAGTACATGAGACGGACGGCTTTTTTATTGCCAGACTGAAAAAACAGGAGAATAAACAGACATGATGGAACAGTCAGGTCTTTTAAAGGAGAAAAAAACAGATATCAAGTCACTTACACTTCCGGAACTGACGGCTGAGATGGAAGCCATGGGAGAAAAGAAATTCAGGGCAGGACAGCTATATCAGTGGATGCACCAGAAGCTGGCAGGGGATTATGAGGAAATGACCAATATCCCGGCAGCACTGAAGGAAAAATGCCGGGAGAGATTTACCTATACTTCCCTGGTCTGCGTCAGGGAACAGATCTCAAAGATCGATGGAACAAGGAAATATCTGTTCGGACTGTCTGACGGTAATGTAGTAGAGAGCGTTTTCATGCGCTATAAGCATGGAAACAGCGTCTGCATTTCTTCACAGGTGGGGTGCCGGATGGGATGCCGGTTCTGTGCTTCCACCCTGGATGGCCTCGAGCGGAATCTCCTGCCCTCTGAGATGCTGGATCAGATCTATGCCATTACGAGAATCACAGGTGAGAGGGTTTCCAATGTAGTTGTGATGGGAACAGGGGAACCTCTTGATAATTATGACAATCTGCTCCGGTTCCTGCAGCTTCTGACAGCAGAAGAGGGGCTGAACATCAGTCAGAGAAATGTGACTGTGTCCACCTGTGGCATTGTAGAAAAGATCAGGGAGCTTGCAGATGAAAAGCTGCAGATCACACTGGCACTTTCCCTGCATGCGACGACAGATGAGAAGAGAAGAAAGCTTATGCCCATTGCTAATAAATACTCCATAAAGGAGCTGATGGAGGCCTGTGCCTATTACTTTAAACAGACAGGAAGACGGATTACCTTTGAATACAGTCTGGTAGGCGGGGTGAATGATACCCCGGAGGATGCCAGAGAACTGATCGCCCTGATCAGTCCCTTAAACTGCCATGTGAATCTGATCCCGGTGAACCCGATCAAGGAAAGAAACTATGTACAGTCAGAGGAGAAGGCCGTTCTGCGGTTTAAAAAGACGCTTGAACTCTCCGGAAATAATGCTACAATTAGGAGAGAACTGGGCAGAGATATTGATGGTGCCTGCGGACAGCTGCGGCGCAGACATATAGAAGAGACACCACAGGAGGTAGGAAAGTGATCAAGTCCTTTTCTGTAACGGATATCGGCAGAAAAAGAAAATTGAATCAGGATTTTGTATATTCATCAGATGAAACTGTAGGCAACCTGAAGAACGTTTATATCGTTGCAGATGGTATGGGAGGTCATCAGGCGGGTGATTATGCTTCCAAGTGTACAGTGGAAACCATGGTACGGGAGATCAAAGGCTGCTTTGAACAGAGCCCCATCCGTATTTTAAGCAGGGCAATCCGGATCGCCAATGATCAGGTGAGACGGAAAGCACGTGAAGATGAAAGCCTGTATGGTATGGGAACTACAGTAGTAGCAGCGACCGTTCTTGGTAAATATCTGCAGGTAGCAAATGTAGGTGACAGCAGACTTTATATCATTAATGAGGAAGTAAGACAGATTACAAGAGATCATTCCCTGGTGGAGGAAATGGTCAGGATGGGAGGCCTTGACAGAGAGGCAGCAAGAAACCATCCGGATAAGAATATTATTACCAGAGCAATTGGTGCAAGAGATACCATAGAGATTGACTTCTTTCATGAAGAACTGAAGAGTGGAGATCTGATACTTATGTGCTCTGACGGACTGACCAATATGTTAGAGGATGAAGAGATCGGCAGGATACTGAAGACTCCGGGTACGATTGAGGAAAGAGCAGAGAGACTGATCGATGCGGCCAACCAGAACGGCGGCAGAGATAACATAGCGGTAATTCTGATTGATGCGTTCGCCAGAGAGAACGAAGATTAAAGACCCACGAAGCATGGAGAGGTAAACATGATTAAGATAGGAATGATGATAGGAGACAGATACGAAATACTGGAAAAGATCGGTACAGGTGGTATGTCCGATGTCTACAAGGCAAAGGATCATAAGCTGAACCGGTTTATTGCAGTGAAGGTATTAAAGCAGGAATTCAGTGAGAATGCCAATTTTGTATCCAAATTCAGAATAGAAGCACAGGCAGCAGCAGGCCTGATGCATCCCAATATCGTGAATGTATATGATGTCGGTGAAGAGGACGGTATTTATTATATTGTCATGGAGCTTGTAGAGGGGATCACCCTCAAAAAGTATATCGAGAAAAAGGCCAGACTTTCGGTGAAGGAGGCAGTCAGTATTGCCATCCAGGTGAGCATGGGTATCGAAGCTGCCCATAACAATCATATCATCCACAGGGATATCAAACCCCAGAATATTATGATCTCCAAGGAAGGCAAGGTAAAGGTAACAGATTTTGGTATTGCCAAGGCAGCAACCAGTAATACTATTACCTCCAATGTGATGGGATCGGTACATTATACCTCACCGGAGCAGGCAAGAGGTGGATATTCAGATGAACGGAGTGATATCTATTCCCTTGGAATCACGATTTTTGAAATGCTGACGGGCAGAGTGCCCTTTAACGGGGAAACTACAGTGGCGATCGCCATTAAACATATTCAGGAGGATCTGCCTTCTCCAAGAGATTTCGTACCAGAGATCCCTGTCAGTGTAGAGCAGATCGTATTCAAATGCTGTCAGAAAAGTCCGGACAGACGTTACCAGTCCATGGGTGAGCTGATCACGGATCTGAAGCGTTCCCTGATGACTCCTGATGAAAATTTTGTCAAGCAGGTCAATGCAGATGAGGAAGCATCCACAAGAATGATCTCAGATAAGGATTATTCACAGATCAAGAAGCAGTCCGGCGCTTCCATTGAGGAAGCCATGCATCTTCGTAAGGAAGAGGAGGTGCGCAGAAATGTGCAGAAAAAACAGCAGCCCTCCGGACAGAAGAAAAAACAGCAGCCTTCCGGCAAGAAGCAGGTAAAGCGTAAGCCAAAGCCACAGCCCCAGCCGCCAAAGAAGGAGCGGGAGGACGTTTATCACAGCAGGAGAAAGTATGAACCTGATGAGGACTATGAAATTGATGAAGAGCTGGAAGAGGATGATGAGGAAGAAGAAACCACTTCTGGTATGGAAAGACTGACCACGATCCTTGCAATCGTGGCAGCCGTTATCATCGGCTGTATCATACTCTTTCTGGCAGGACGGGCGATCGGTCTGTTCCATACAGGAGGTCAGGACAGTGAAGAAGAGGTGACAGAGGAAAAGAAGCAGGTAGAAATGATCGATGTCGTTGGAAAGAACATTGATGATGTAAAGGTTGCCCTGCTCAATATAAACCTCACACCTGAGATCCAGTATGAAGAAAATACCCAGTATGCGCAGGGCATTGTCATCAAGGCCAGTGCGGATGCAGGGGAAATGGTAGATGAAGGAACCAACATCGTACTGACAGTCAGTGCAGGATCAGAAGGGATCGAGGTTCCAAAGGTAGTCGGACTTTCAGAGGCGGAGGCAGTTTCCAATCTGGAGCAGAAGGGCTTCCAGGTATCGAAGACATCTGCAGCTGACCAGTATATCCAGAAGGGAAATGTCATCAGCCAGTCACCGGAAGGGGGAAGTAAAGCTTTTTCCGGGGCTACGGTTACGATCTGCATCAGTACAGGCATTGAAAATGCCAAGATTTCAGTACCGGATGTGATGGGAAAAAGTGAAGATGAGGCCATGAGTATTCTGGTGGAAGCCGGTCTCCAGCTTGGCAGTGTAACAGAGGTTACGAACAATAACACAGATTATCTCGGACTTGTATGCTATCAGAGCTATTCTGCAGGAACCTATGTGGATGCGGGTACCAGGGTAGATATTCATGTCAGTGCAGGTCCTGCGCAGGCAACCTACCGTTTTACAGACAGTATTACACCGCCAACCAGTGCGGAGGATCCTAATTATAAATCGGGAACAATGGTGACAGTGACACTGATGGCGGATGACGGAACGCAGCTGATGAGTACGCAGACATCTTCATTCCCTATTGCACAGCAGAATATTACCGGGATCAAGACCAGTACCGGCTATATTCTTTTCCAGTATCAGAACACGATAGAAGGTTCCACGATCACAAATGAGGACGGCAGTGTCACAACCACGGAAGGATCGACAGAGAATAAAGAGATCCGCCGTGCAGTAAACTTTGTACAGGAGTAGGGCATGCAGGGAAAGATCGTCAAAGGAATTGCAGGCTTCTATTATGTTTATACAGCGTTAGGATTGTTTGAATGCAAGGCCAAGGGAATATTCCGGAAGGAGCAGAAAAAGCCGCTTGTAGGAGATCTGGTAGAGATGGTGCCGGTGGACGTGGAAAAAATGACCGGTAATATCACAGAGATCCTGCCAAGGAAAAACACACTGATCCGTCCGGCATCCGCCAATGTGGATCAGGCACTTGTGATCTTTGCTATCGTGAAGCCGGATCCCAATTATAATCTTCTGGATCGTTTTCTGATTACCATGGAGGAGCAGTCCCTTCCCTGTCTGATCTGCTTTAACAAGCAGGATATTGCCACTGAAGAGGAAAAGCAGGAATTGATCGAGGCTTATGGAAAAAGCGGTTATGAAGTGCTTTTTGTCAGCGGAAAGCTGCAGGAAGGCATAGATATGATCAGAGAGAGGCTGCAGGGCAAAACCACAGTGGTGGCAGGGCCAAGTGGCGTTGGCAAGTCCACGATCATCAATGCTCTTTATCCGCAGGCAAATATGGAAACCGGCGAGATCAGCAGAAAGATTGAAAGAGGAAAGCATACAACGAGACATGCAGAGCTCTTCGCACTTTCCGAGGATACCTTTATTTTTGATACACCGGGATTTACATCCCTTAATCTTGGAGAGATGGAAAAGGAAGAGCTGCAGGGGTTTTATCCGGAATTTACACCTTATGAGAAATACTGTAAATTTACAGGCTGTTCCCATATCAGCGAGCCGGTCTGCGGGGTAAAGGATGCCCTTGAAAGGGGCGATATCAGCCGGGTCAGATATGAGAATTACAAGGTGCTTTATGAAGAAATCAAAAACAGAAGAAAATATTAGTTGACAAAAGGATGTCTTGCAGATAGAATAGTTAGTGGTAACTAACCAACCATTAATACAAGGCATACTTTTCATGAGGACGGCCAGAAGAGGTTCTGGCCGTTTTCTGAAAAGAATAGTTAGCCAAAACTAACTATTAAAAGCCGTGGAGAATTTTTTACTCGGGAGAGCAGGACTTGAGCAGAGAAACATGGGAACTGATAAAGCATATGGAAACAGAGGGACTGGAGGTGCAGATGATCATACAGTGTGCTCCTGTGATCGCTGGTCTTAAGGTATCCAATCTGCTGATCATTCCTGAAGGACAGCTTTTTCAGTTACGGGAGCTTCTGAAGGACAGCAGCATCAGTATGTATCTTCTTCTGAAGGAAGAGGGACGGCTGGTTATCCTGCTTTATCACCGGGAATGGCTGCAGAGGATGCTCGGAGAGCCGGACAGAAAAGCATGGCTGGTAAAGGCCGGGTATAAAGCAGATTATGACAGTGTACGGGCAGGAGATGAGGGCATCAGCCTGTCAGCGGTTTTGGCCCGTTTCCGCAGAAGATACCAGTCCTACAGCAGGGGTATGAAAGACTTTCCACATGAAATGGGAATCCTGCTTGGATATCCGGTAGAGGATGTGGAAGGCTTTATCTTACATAAGGGAGGCAGTTACCTCTGCAATGGGTATTGGAAGGTGTACTATAATGTTTCACAGAAACAGAGAACCTTCCGCTGGTATTCCTTTGCAGAACATCATCTGCTTTGTCTTCTGAAGGAAGGACGCAGCATACCGGAGATCATCAGGCTGTATCAGAGACCGCTTGGAATCGTTCCGGCATAAAAAAGAGAGGAGAATCATTACAATGGAAACAGTAAAAATCGTATTCTGGTCACAGGGTGGAAATACAGCAGCTATGGCAGCAGCCGTAGCAGAGGGTGTGCAGGAAGCAGGCAGCAAGGCAGAGATCATCAATGTCAGTGATGCATCCGCAGCCGATCTGCAGAGCATGAAAGGATTTGCTCTTGGATGCCCTGCCATGGGAGCAGAAGTTCTGGAAGAAATGGAAATGGAGCCCTTCATGTGTGAACTGGAAGGAAGCCTTGCCGGCAAGAGTGTAGGCCTGTTTGGTTCCTACGGCTGGGGAGACGGCCAGTGGATGCGTGACTGGGAAGAGAGATGCAAGGCAGCCGGCGCAGCTGTTGTAGGCGGCGAAGGCGTGATCTGCCAGGAAACCCCGGATGATGGTGCGATCGCAAGCTGCAGGGCACTTGGCAGGGCACTGGCAGCCTTATAAATCAAATTGCTTATTACCTAACTTCTAAAATCTTATATCACACAAAGGCCATGCGCTGCATGGGACATAAGAGTGGTGTCCTGTACGGTGACATGGCTTTTGTATTTTTACTCAGTCGAGCAGCTGTTCCCGGAGGAGAAAAACATGCTTTACAGATCGATATTTCACCTGTAAAGTTGATATTGTGAGTGATAAGACACGAAAGGAATTATAAGGAGGGGTTCTTTTGAAAGGATTGCTGGAAATTTGCTGTGGCAGCTTTGAAGATGTGAAAACGGCCTGGGAAAATGGTGCGAACCGTGTGGAGCTTAACAGTGCACTGTATTTGGGCGGATTGACTCCGTCTCTTGCAAATTTGATCTGCGCAAAGGAGCAATGTGATATTCCTATTGTGACTATGGTCAGACCAAGAGGGGGTGGCTTTTGCTATTCGGAAGAGGAATATAAGACCATGCTTTTGGATGCACGCATGCTTTTGGATCACGGGGCGGATGGGATTGCTTTTGGCTTTTTGAAAGCAGATCATACGCTGGATGTTATGCGGACGAAAGAAATGCTTGCGCTTATTCATGAAAAGGGAAAAGAAGCAGTATTTCACCGGGCATTTGATTGTGTTGTACAGCAGGAGCATGCGGTGGAAACCTTGATCTCTCTTGGAACAGATCGGATTCTTACCAGTGGTGGTGCACCGGATGTATGGATGGGAAGAAAACAATTACAATGGTTGCAAAGCCAATATGGAAACGAAATCACATTTTTAGCAGGAAGCGGCGTGAATGCCGAAAATGTAATTGATTTGATGGAATATACGAAAGTGGAGCAGGTACATACATCTTGTCGAAAATGGTGCGTGGATGTGACTGCCTCACAGCAGGAAGTGGATTTTTCTTATGCCGCAGGTCAAAAGAATGCATATGAGATGGTGGATGCAAAAAAAGTGAAAAAAATGGTAAAAATACTGACCTTGTAGTTTGTATAGGGTTTAGAATCCAGACTGTAAAAATCAAAATGCACAGGGTATTTTGATGGTTGTCACCGTCGGCTTACAGGATGTAGATGGACTGAAAACGTCTGAATATTTGTATGAAGCTGCAAGGAAGAATATTAGAGATGGTAAGACTACAAGCGTACTGATTGGCGCATCCAAGCCATCGCAAATACTGGATAATATCAAGGCAATCCGGAATATGTTCTGTGATGAAAATAAAAAAATTATTTTATAGAACGAATTTGAAAAGCCATTTGCAGCATAAGCGTATCCTCTGGCTCATCCAGCGATAGGGGAAGAAGCGCCTGGATTTTTTTCAGGCGATAGCTAATGGTATTGCGGTGTGTAAACATCGTATTAGCTGTATCCAGAATGCTTTTCTGACACTGAAAGTAAATGTGTAACGTTTCCAGAAGCTGGGTTTTGTTTTCGGCATCAAAGCGTTCTAAGATTCCAAGAGATTCTTCATAAATATGATGAAGAATCTCTTTATTTGTTACGGAATAAAGGATACGATGAATGCCAAAATCCTGAAAAAAGAGATAGTCCTTATTCTGCTGCATAGCAGCATCCAATGCAACGACAGCGTTTTCGTAGCTGTATCTGACGTGCATCAAAGAATGGACAGTTTCGCCAATACCAATGCGGGGATGTGAAACCTGGCTGTTCTGACGTTGCCTAAAATGATTGTTTGCTAATAACAAATCTAGAAAGTTCTGAATAATTTCGCGAGCACAGTTTTGTGCAATGAGCACAATCTTATCTTTCTTAAGAAATAAACAATACTTTATCTGCAAGGAATCCAGGTGATTTTGAATATTAATGATGGAAACGGCATTGCCAAATAAAAGAACAGTATACTGTGCTCTTTCAGGGAAGCCGTAGGATTCTAGCTCAGTATACTTTTTTATTGGATAGGAAGAATCGGTCATAATGTCGCTGAACAGATGAGTAATTGTATTTTCCTGATAGGTATTCATAAAAATTTGATTACAAATATCCTGCATAATATCAACAATGTGAATCTGCCAGGGCATTGTAAACAATGGAAAATCGTGTCGATCGCAAAGCGCCAGTATTTCAGGGGAAATGGAATCTGCTTTTATATAGTTTCCGATATTGATAATCAGTCCGCTGCAGGAAGAAAATGCAAGCTCTTCAATCAGCTTATAAAGCCAGTCAGGATCGCTGCGAATCATCATACCGGTGGTGATGACAAGCTCTTTACCGCGCAGAAAAGAAATATTACCAATATCCTCTGTGTAATAAAGCCAGGAAACAGACGAACTGAGCCCATCAGCACCCGCAATCAAACGCAGGCGATACTGTTCACGATAGCTGTGATAAATATTCAGTAATAATGGCTGCATAGGTACGCTCCCCCTTTAAAGGAATTTTTGTCATTATAACAAAATAATTATTGTGCGTCAAGCACAATGAAGATTGAAAAAATTGTAAAATGAACAAATTGAATTGTGCTTTATGTTGTGATATATTTTCAATAACAACAAAAAGAGCAGGGATGTTACAAGAAAGGTGGAGAAAATGACAATGTTAAAAAATGAGCTGCCTAGAATTGTAACAAAACAAATTCCAGGGCCAAAAGCAGCAAAATGGATAGCAAGAAGAGGTGAGGCAGTTCCTTCAGCAATCAAATGTGTATACCCTATCGTGATAGCGCGAGGAGAAGGCGCCATGCTTGAGGATGTGGATGGAAATTATTTCCTTGATTGGGTAGGTGGTGTCGGTGTGCTGAACATTGGATATTCCAGGCCTGAACTGATAGAGGCAGTAAAAAAACAGTCAGAGCGGTATTTCCATGGAATGTTTAATATTGTTACACATGAAGGATATGTTGCGCTGGCAGAAAAGTTAAATGCCATTGCACCGGTAAAGGGTACGAAAAGAAAAACGTATTTTGCTAACAGTGGTGCAGAGGCAGATGAAAATGCAGTAAAAATAGCAAAGGCTTTTACGAAGAGACCTAATATTATTGTATTTTCGGGAGCGTTTCATGGAAGAACCATGCTGACAATGGCGATGACATCAAAAAAAGCATATGCTTATGGCATGGGTCCATTTCCAGATGGTGTATACCGTGCTGAGTTTCCCTATCTGTATCGGAAGCTAGAGGGGATACCGGAGACAGAAGCAATTTCTTATTATATTAAGAGTATTGAGCAGGTATTTGAACAGGCATCGCCTGCAGAATTTGTGGCAGCAATTGTGGTGGAGCCTTTGCAGGGCGAAGGAGGATTCGTACCCGCTCCGATAGAATGGGTAAAAGCAGTTAGAAAAATTTGTGATAAGTATGGAATTCTTTTAGTCGCAGATGAAGTGCAGAGTGGATTTTGCAGAACAGGGAGAATGTTTGCAAGCGATTACTGGAAGGATGCGGATGCACAGCCGGATATAGTAACAACAGCAAAATCCATTGCAGGTGGTATCCCACTCAGTGCAATCACTGCACGGGAAGAAATCATGGAAGCAGTGCCTTGTGGTGTAATAGGAGGTACTTTTTGTGGAAACCCGCTTGCATGTGCTTCTGCACTTCAGGTAATTGAGATTATGGAGAAGGAAAATTTTGAGGCACGGGCAGTTGAAATTGGAAAAAAGGTAATGAAGCGTTATCAGAAAATGCAGAAGAAGCTGCCAGTTATTGGCGATGTAAGAGGGATAGGCGCAATGATTGGCCTTGAAATTGTAAAAGACCAGGAGAGCAAGCAGCCTAATCCAACGCTTGTTTCTGAAGTTGTTCAGGAGTGTATACAGAATGGATTGATTATTGAAAACGCTGGAATTTATGGAAATGTAATTCGCTTTTTGGCACCACTTGTGATTACAGATGAGCAGCTGGAGGCTGGCTTGGATATTCTTGAGGCAGCAATCCGTAGATGTATGTAAGCTGAAGAAGGGAGACTGGATATGGATTTTCAATTTTATCTGCCAGTGAATCTTTCTTTTGGTGAGGGCTGAGTAGAGACCGTGGGAGTGGAGACCGCAAAATATGGAAAGCGGGCACTGCTTGTTACAGGAAAAAACAGTACCAGAAAAACAGGTTTGTTAGACAAAGTAAAGGCTTTGCTGGAAAAAGCAGGTGTTGATTGTGTTGTTTTTGCTCAGGTATCAGCGAATCCTACTTCTGACATAATGGAAGAAGGCGTCAGGCTGCTTACGGAACAGCACTGTGATGTAGTAGTTGCACTTGGCGGAATGAATATTAACATGGCAGGCGTTACGGCACCGCATGGTATGGAGCACCCGGCAAGTGGATTGCGTGATATTGTACATGGACGGGGATTGGCGGCTTTGACACCGATTATTTATCAAAAGTCCTTTGAGACTGCACCGGCAAAGTTTGATAAAATCTCAAGGCTGCTGGGTGGAAAGGACAGAAGAGAACTTGTTCCCAGAATACAGGAACTGCTGGAGGTGCTGGAAGTGAAAACAACGCTTTCACAGGAAGGAATAAAGGAATCAGATGTGGACTGGATGACGGATAATTGTGCAAAGGTATCCGCACCTGCAATGGCTGCGCATCCACAGCATTTTACAAAGGAAGAAATCCGGGAAATTTACCTGGAGGCTTTATAAAATAAAGAAAACTATTATGGGAGAACAAAGGTAAAAAAGGGAGGACACAAGATGAAGAAAAAGGTTTTAAGTCTATTATTAGCACTGGCTATGACGGTGGCAGGCACAACCGGCTGTGGAAGTGGAAACGGAGCAGGTGGGACTGCAGCAATCGATCCTAATAAGATTGCTATTGTAGCAATGGGGGATTATCTGGTACAGGATTGGGATCCTGCGATTTCCTATGGTGTAGATCCCCGTGTATTCTGCAATGTATATGAAACATTGATGACCAGTAATCCGGACGGAACCTACAATAATGTACTGGCAACAGATTATACAAGGAGTGAGGATAGTCTGACATGGACATTTACGCTGCGGGATGGCGTAAAGTTTCAGGATGGGACGGACTTTAATGCAGAAGCAGTGAAGTATTCGATTGACAGAACAATTGCTCTTCAGAATGGCGGCTCTTATATCTGGGGACCGGTAAAGGAAATCAAAGTTATTGATGATAAAACGGTAGAGTTCACACTGAACTATCCGGTTGACCTGCGGGAGATTGTTTCCTGTCAATATGCAGCATTCATCTATGCTCCATCAGCAGGTGATGATCTGGATGCGTCTTCCAAATGGTTTTATGAATATAATATGTGCGGCACGGGGCCTTATATGCTGCAGGAGTATTCTAATGGAAGCCACCTGATTCTGAAGAAATTTGCAGATTACTGGCAGGGCTGGGATGGTAACCATATTGAACAGATTATTTTTAAGTCTGCGGAAGAATCTACGACCAGACGTCAGATGATAGAAGGCGGAGAGGCAGACATCGCATTTGACATTACGGCCAGCGATGCAGAAGCCATGGCTTCGGATCAGAATCTGACGATTGAGGTAACAGACACAGAAAAGAATCTTCAGTGCTTCCTGAATGTAGAAGCTGGACCGTTACAGGATCAGAAAGTAAGACAGGCAATCGCATATTCTTTCCCGTATCAAGATGTAATTGATTATGTACAGTATGGAAAGTACGCAACACTTCCAAAGGATGTGATTGCACCGGCAACCTTGATTGGCTCTACGACAGAGATACCGTATACATACGATTTGGACAAGGCAAAGGCATTGCTGGAGGAAGCCGGCAAGGCGGATGGCTTTGAATTGACTGCTTCTTATCACAATATTGATGAGGATACAAAGAAGGTATTGGAGCTTTGGAAATCAGAATTGTCTAAGTTAAACGTTACCTTAAATATAGAAGCAAACTCATGGGAGGTTGTATACAATAAGGCGAAGAGTGCCAATCCGGAAGAGAGAGATGATTTGTTTATCTGCAAAACCTTTGCGGATACCAATACAGCGTATGGACCGTACAGTACCTGTGTAGAATCCGGAGCTGGCTGGAACTTCTCTGGAATTAAAAATGCAGAATATGACGAGAAGATTGAAGCTGCTTACCAGGCAGGTGCTTTTGACCAACGACAGTTTATTGATGGTTTCCACGAAGTAGGTGCAAAGATTGCAGAGGACTGCTTCCAGATGAACCTGTATGATTTTTCACAGATTACCGCAGTTAGCAAAGATTTTCATGGCTTTACATTAAACCCGGCATATCAAAGTGCAGTACTTTTTTATAACTGCTATAAAGGAAACGAATAAAACATAGCAAAAACAAAAAAGGCGGCGCGTCAGTTTGTGCCGCCTTTCTCTAAAAGGAGACAGCGGAATGATTCGATACATTGTCAAAAGACTTTTGCTTGGAATTCTGGTTTTATTTGGCGTAACCGTAATTACCTTCAGTATTACACATCTGCTACCGTCAGATCCGGCGAGAAGCTGGGCAGGTGCAAAAGCAACGGAAGAGCAGGTGGCGGCGGCCCGGATAGAGCTGGGACTTGACAAGCCAATTCATGTTCAATTTGCAAATTATATTTCAGATTTGCTTCATGGAGACCTGGGTGTTTCCTATACCTCCAGACGCCCGATAACAGCCGAGATGGCAGAAGCTGTTCCGGCTACATTGGAACTGGTATTTTATGCTATCTTTTTTGGCATTATTCTTGGCGTTATCATGGGGGTATTTGCTGCAAAGTATAAAAATGGTATTCTGGATCATCTAGTGCGGATTTTTGCAATTGGTTCAGCTTCTATTCCATCATTTGTATTTGCGATGGTACTGCAGTTAATCTTTTTTCAAAAACTTGGCTGGCTGCCTTTAGGGGGAAGACTCAGCACAACTGCAACTATTTTATATAATGTGCCAAATATTACAGGCTGGCTGACGATTGACAGTCTGCTGGTAGGTAATTTTGCATTGTTTCAGGATGCACTGCTACATTTGATTTTGCCGGCAATACCCATTGCTGTATACCCGGCAGGAACTGTAGCGAGAATGACACGTTCCAGTCTGGTAGAGGTATTAAATGAGGACTACATTATGGCAGCAAGGTCCTATGGAATTTCAGAGAGTAAGGTGCTTTGGAAAAGTGCATTGAAAAATACAATTGGAACAACGGCAACGGTAGCGGCATTGTCAATAGGATATACGCTGGTAGGCACCTTTTTGGTAGAATCTATCTTCGGCTGGCCAGGGATTGGAAAATTCATGTCAGATTCTGTTACTTCGCTGGACTATCCTGCAATTATGGGGGCAACCCTGTTTTCAACAGTGGCATATCTGATTTTGAACCTGATTGCAGATATTATTGTAGCGCTGGACCCTCGCGTCCGTGTGTAGTGGAGGAGAAAAAACATGCTGAATAAAGAAATATTACGCTCCAAATGGAAGGAGTTTAAGCTTTCTGCTTATCTGCTAAACAGAAATCTATTAACCAGAATTTCCATGATTGTACTGCTCCTTTTAATTTTAAGTGCAATATTTGCGCCGATGCTTTCGCCATATCCAGAGGATGCAATCAATGCGACACATCCGGAAATTGCACTGCAGGCTCCAAGCGCTGCCCATATTTTTGGAACGGATGAGCTTGGAAGAGATATATTGAGTAAAACGATATATGGTATCCGGATTTCGTTGAGCTCAGCACTGATTACTGTATTTTTTGCAATGGTAGTTGGAACGCTCCTTGGCGCAATTGCCGGTTCTGTAGGTGGTATTTTAGATGAAATTATTATGCGCATAACAGATATATTTTTGAGCTTTCCCTCTCTGCTGTTAGCAATCGTAATAGCTGCTTTTCTTGGACCGTCCCTGGAGCATGCGCAGATGGCTATGGTAATTTCCTGGTGGCCCTGGTACACGCGTATTATGCGGGGCGAGGCAATTTCTATTAAAGAAAGACAATATATCAAAGCAGCGGACACGATTGGAACGCCAAAGCTGATTTCAATTTTTAAGCATATTATTCCAAATGGACTTTCTCCCATTATTATTCAGGCATCTCAGGATATGGGAGCTGTGGTATTGACAGTTGCAAGTCTGGGCTTTTTGGGATTGGGAGCACAGCCGCCAACACCGGAATGGGGACTCATGGTTAGCACAAGCAAAAGCTACTTTATGAACGCGTGGTGGTATACGGTATATCCTGGAGCGGCAATTTTTATTACGGTTCTGGTTTTCAATGTCATTGGGGATGGTCTGCGTGAGGTATTGGACCCGAAGACAAGAAAGATATAGGGGGCTGCATAATGGAAAATTTTTTGGAAATCAAAAATTTGCATGTGAAATATAAAACACTTGATGGGGAAAAGACAGTTCTAGCCATTGAACAGCTTAACATCCAAAAGGGTACTACTTTTGGATTGGTAGGAGAAAGTGGCTCCGGTAAGACAGTGCTTGCCCAGACAATTATGGGACTTTTAGCAACACCGCCGGGAGTAATTGAATCTGGAGAAATCCTTCTGGAAGGGGAGGATTTACTCAGAAAGACAAAAAAGGAAATGGAGCAGCTGCGCGGTGAGAAGATGGCAATGATTTTTCAGGATCCGTTATCCTGCTTGAATCCAGTCTTTACAGTGCATCAGCAGATGCTGAATGTGGTACGTGCACATAGAAATATACCAAAGGCAGAAGCTGACAAAATGATTAACGATATGGTTCGTAAAGTAAAGCTGCCGGATCCGGAGCGGACAATAGAAAAATATCCACACGAGCTTTCGGGTGGACAAAGACAGCGTATTATTATTGCAATGGCATTGCTTTGTGGTGCAGAATTTCTGATTGCGGATGAACCGACTAGAAATCTAGATGTAACCATTCAGGCAGGTATTTTGAAGCTCATTAGTGAACTGCAAAAGGAATTTCGTGTTACAGTACTTTTTATCGCAAATAATCTTGGCCTTGTATCTGCGGTATGTGATCAGGCGGCAATTTTAAAGGATGGTGAAATACTGGAGCAGGTACCGGCCAAAAGGCTGCTTGAGGACACCAGGGAGCCTTACACAAGGCAGTTAATTGATGCGATTACGCCAGATACTGGGGAAACACATCATAATTACAATCCATCAGAAATTATTTTAGATGTAAAGAATTTAAAGAAATATTTTCCGGTTAAAAATGATTTCTTCAGTAAAAAAGGACTTTCTGTGAAAGCGGTGGACAATGTATCGTTTTCGATTGCCAAGAAAGAGACGATAGGAATCGTTGGAGAGTCAGGCTGCGGCAAATCCACATTGGTAAATACCATTATGCTTCTGCATAAGCCCACTGCGGGAGAGGTTACCATGTTTGGAAAGGACATCAACCATATCAGTGGAAGGGAGCTCCGTGAGCTGCGCAAGCAGGTACAGATTGTATTTCAGGATCCTTTCTGGTCTATGGATCCGAGATGGTTAGTAAAAGATATTATCGGGGAACCAATTAAGGTGCATGAGAAACTTTCTATGGATGAATACGTCAGTACAGTTCAGGAAATGGCAGAGCTGGTAGGACTGAAAAAGGATGATATTTTTAAATATCCACATGAGTTTTCCGGTGGACAAAGACAGAGAATTGCCATTGCAAGAGCACTCTCGGTAAGACCAAGACTCATTATACTGGACGAGCCTACCTCCGCAATTGATGTAATGTCACAGGCACAGATTTTAAAGCTGCTGGATGAATTAAAGGAAAGCATGGAGCTGTCTTATGTGATTATTTCACATGACTTGAGTGTTGTAAATTACATGTCAGATAATATCATCGTTATGTATTTGGGAAAGATTGTAGAGCAGGGGGCAGCGGAGAAAATCTTTGCAGAACCAAAGCATCCTTATACCAAAGCGTTATTTAATGCAATACCGGATATTCATACAACAAGTATTGATGAACTGGCGATTGTGAAAGGGGAAGTTCCGAGTGCAATCAATCCGCCGAAGGGATGCAGGTTTCATCCAAGATGTGAATTCTGTACGGAACGCTGTAAGCAGGAAGAACCACAGATGCACATGGTAGATGGAAGAATGGTAGGTTGTTTTTTGTATGAAAGTTAAATAAGGAGTTAATGGTTTTATGAACAAAGGTGTGAAACAAGGCTATATTTATGTCTTTCTCAGCGCCATTTTATGGGGAATGCTGCCTGTATTTACCAGATTGCTTTATGCAGCAGGCTCGACACCGTTAGAGGTATCATCCGTCAGAGCATATCTGGGGGCAGGCATGGCTCTCCTTGCAATGCTTTTCAGTGGGGATATTCGGAAATGCAGATTAAAAGATGTTCCTTTTTATATGCTCTATGGAACATTTGCCATTGCAGGAGCGTTCCTGTTCTATGCTTTATCAATGCGGCTGCTTTCAACGGCAATGGCGGCAGTCCTGTTGTATACCGGTCCGGCATTTGTAAATATTTTTAACAGGATTTTGTATAAGATACCTATTACACCGGTAAAATGGACTGCGCTTGTACTGACAGTGGCAGGCTGTGCGCTGGTCGTCAGAATATATGACCTTGCAAGTCTGAAAGTAAATGCAGTTGGAATTCTGATTGGACTGCTTTCAGGAATCTGTTATTCCATTACGACAGTTATGTCAAGAAAAGCAAAAGAAAAATATTGCGGGCGAATGAATGGCTGGCTGATTCTGATTTTGGGAACGCTTCCTTTCTGGGTGATTTCTCCTCCCTGGAGGATACCTGCGCCTACACCACAGCAGTGGGTGTTGTTTGTTGGAATCGCAGGCTGCTGCAGTATGATTCCATATACAGTATATCTTACTGCTTTAGATGGCGAGCTGGATGGCGGTGTTGCAAGTATTGTAGCAACGGCAGAACCGATTGCAGCAACTTTATTTGGAACTATTTTTTTTGGAGACCAGCTGGAGAAGCTGCAGATTGCTGGAATTGTAGTTGTTATAATTGGCGTTATCATTCCGATTTTATCAGAACTTTCGGAACAGGGTGGAATCGGGGGCAGCTTCGCAGAAAAAAATTCTGGTGGGAGCACGCAGAAGCGAAGGAAGAGCAGATATGAAAGAGAAAATAAAGAAATTTGTGGAAGAACAAAACTTAAGAATTTTTGATTTATCAATAATGTCAGAGAACTTTGTTGAAAAATTGACCTTTTGTCCCTCTAATTCCTGTAATGAGAATTATTCCATTACAAAATTTTTTATAACCACAGCGATAGGAATTCTGACAGACAGGAAACAGCTGGCTCTGGATGAAAAACTGGTGGATATTTTATGCGATCAGATAAGGAAGCCCTATGATTCTGTTTGGAATAAAGTAACGCTGCGCCATGCGCTGCAGCATAAAATGGGCATTGATGCAGGCGTATTGGACATAGACAGAGATGACATCACTGCTTATGGAACGAAAGACCTTCTGGAGTTTGCATTGCGCTATGCGCCTAAATATGAGCCAGGGACGTATTATTGCTATACAGATGTACCACATTATCTATTATCGAGAGTGATTACTGCTGTAACAGGAAAGCCTGCGGATGATTTGATAAGAGAAGAAATTTTGGAGCCATTAAGGTTCCGGCAGGCAGCTTTTTGCAGATGCTATTTGAATTATACGATTGGCGGAACTGGTTCCTATATGCGTACGGAGGATCTCGTGAAGTTGGGGTGGATTTATCTGAATGGCGGGCATTATCTGGGGCGGCAGATTATTTCAGAGAAATGGATTAAAACGGCAGAGCTGGAAGGCTTTATGGATCAAAAGGAATTTGGGGAGACAAGCTTCAAAGGGAAGACTGGCATGAATGGACAGATGGTGATGTATAGCCGTGAAAAGGAACTTGCAGTTGCATGGCATGGATATGAGCCGGAGGAGAAGGACAGGATGTTGATTCCTTTTCTGGAACAGTTATAAGGAGGCACTATGGATATGCGGGAACAGATTACCGGGCTTGGGCATATAGGAATTCCGGTAAGGGATATAGATGATACGGTTGCGTTTTATCAGATGATTGGCTTTAGGGTTGTGCTGGATACTGTGAATCCACAAAATAGTCAAAAGGTGATTTTTCTAAAGCAAAAAGACGTAATGCTTGAACTTTATCAACAGGAGGAAACGGCTTTAGTGGCTGGAGCAATAAACCATATTGCGCTGGATGTAAACGATTTGGATGCTATATACCGTTATGTTTGTGAAAAAGGTTTAAACAATACGAAAGATACAATACACCAGCTTCCCTTTTGGAAAAGCGGGGTAAGATATTTTACGATTGAAGGACCGAACGGAGAAAGGATAGAATTTAGTCAATACTTATAATTCTGCCTTTTATAAAATGGTTTTTGAGGATTCTTACGAAATACACCATGCTACGATATAAATAATGTAGTGTGGTGTATTTTGTTTATCAAAATTTATTGGGGGCAGTAAAATGAACCAAAAGAAGGCGGAAATAACCAGGGAACTGAAAAGGGCTTTGGTAATCCTGGCGTTGGCGGGCGTTTTGTTCGGCTTTGATAAGGCGCTGTATGCAAATGGCGCATCCCAACAACTGCAGTTTTGCAGTTATCCGGTACGAGAATTCCGGCGACACCGCCAAAATATTCGTATATATGGACATGTGCATTGATCTATGGGTTCTGCTTCATGTCCAGGAATGCTTCCACGTATGCATACTGGCGGTATGTCATCGCATCGACAAATATGTAGGCTTAAAAACAATGCATAAGGTGTAGTTATGCACTATCTGATAAAGCTGTAACAGAAAAAACGGAGTTGTACGGTCATAAAAACTCAGAAAAACGTGCAATATATAGTTTGATAATCCAAGAAAAATGTGATATGCTATTGGCGTACTAAGGAAAGGCTGGTGAGTCGCATGAAACGCAATGCAATTCAGAAACTTGTAGCATGGAAGTCCAGTGAAGACCGCAAGCCGATGGTGCTGAAAGGTGCCCGGCAGGTGGGAAAAACCTGGCTGATGAAGGAGTTAGGGCAGAACTACTACGACAGCTATGTCTACTTCAACTTTGATGAGGAAGATGAGCTGAAATCCATCTTTGAGATCAATAAAAATCCCCAGCGGATCATCGAACTACTGTCTTTGATCGCGGGGGAGAGAATTCTGCCGGAAAAAACACTGATTATTTTTGACGAGATACAGGAGTGCCCGGAAGCACTAAACACGTTGAAATATTTTAAAGAAAAGGCCAATGAATATCATGTGATCGCCGCCGGCAGTCTGCTGGGAACCCTCCTGGCGCAGCCCAAGTCCTATCCCGTGGGCATGGTCAATCTGCTGGACATCTATCCGCTGGCTTTTGACGAGTTTCTGGAGGCCACGGATGAGAGCCTGTACGCCTACTATTCCAGTATCCAAAAAGAGCAGCCGATTGAGGGAATTTTCCACAACCGGCTGCTGGAGGCATACAACTACTACCTGATCATAGGTGGAATGCCGGAGTGTGTCTCCTCGTGGATTGCCCATAAGGATCCGGCAAAGATCTCGCAGATCCAGAAGGAGCTGATTGAGGTCTACGAAAACGACTTTTCTAAACACAACGGTAAAGTCAACAGTGGACGCATTCTGATGGTGTTCCGCAGCATTGTGGCCCAGCTGGCAAAGCCAAACGAGAAATTTATGTACGGAGCTGTCCGCGAGGGTGGCCGGGCCCGAGATTTTGAGGAAGCCATCGAGTGGCTGGTCTCCGCCGGGATGCTGAATCGTGTCTACAATGTCTCCAAGATGGAGCATCCCCTGGCAGCCTTTGACAAACTGGATCAGTTCAAACTCTTCGTGTTCGACACCGGCCTGCTCAAACACATGGCAGGCATTGATAACAGTGCCATTCTACTGAAGACGGATTATCAGTTCAAAGGTCCGCTGACGGAAAACTATGTCCTGCAGCAGTTTCGCGGCCAGTTCGATGTGGAACCCCGCTATTACTCTGATAAAAACCGTGAAATTGATTTCATTATCCAGTACGGCACCAAAATCATCCCAGTGGAGGCCAAGGGCGGCGAGGACAAATCTGCACCTTCCTTTAAGAAGTATATCGCCGACCGTCAGCCGGAGTATGCCCTGCGCTACTCCAAGCGGGAGTACCGGAAGGATGGAACCATTACCAATCTTCCATTGTACCTGGCCCAGAAGACAAAAGAACTTCTTTGACAAAGCAGCTCCTCACACTCGTTGTGAGGAGCTGCCGATCTCTAGTGGCAAGGTTTTTTCACAGCATTGAACTATAAAAATTTTGTGGTTTTAAATATGTGAAAGTTATGATTTAATCCCATCTTTGACACTTTGTAGAGTGAAAAACAGCCATAATCCCAGTATTTATGGGAAATGTGGCTGTTTCCATTTTTGCATCGATATGTACTATTTTTGAAATTGTGCTATTTTTTCTGCTTTGTTTCTTTGATGACTGCGCGCATATCTGCTTTTGAGATGAATTCGTAATCCGTCCTAAAGCCAAAGGCTGTATGCAAGGCATCTGTCAGTTTCGTACGTTTGTAGGACGGGATGTAGCCACTATCTTTAGACAGCAGGGTCGTGTTCATTTCCCTGAGGGTTTTCAAAATTTCGCTGCAGGTGAATTCTTCTAAAAGCTTCTTTTCCAGCAGCCGGTATACCAGAAGGCTGATGTAACAGGTTAAAAAGTGGGATTTGATGCTGTCCTCCCGTCTTACAAAAAAACGGGTACTTGATTTCTCAAGCACCCCATTGTATAATCTACTTAGAAAGCGAATCGGATGCAATATCCGATTTTGCCCTCAGTTGCAACTATGAAATAGCATTCACTTTGGTCGGAGGATGCTATTTCTTTTTGTCGTTATGGTTATCTATGTAAGATAGAGCCGCAAAAACAACGAATAAAAGAGTAAGCACTTCTAATGTGTTCATTGGCATCATCCCTCTTTCGTAATACTAGAGGGCATAACTCGGAAAATCACATCCTGCTTTCTTTTCAATTACACAATAACAGTATAACATAAAGAGAACAGATGTTCAAACAAAAAGAGGTAAATCTACTATATAATATAGAAGAGAAACCTCTTATTTTTATGACTGCTGCTTTTTATGGATATTATCAACAGCCTTTTCTAATTCGATGGTCTGCCAGCGTTTACGGATCACATCGCTTTTCAGTTGTGCTAATCGTTTGTTGGTGTATTTCTCAAACCAACGTATAAGGGATTTTGGTATGAATCTGTCTGGTGTGTGTTGTAGAATGGAAAATAACATATCTTCCAGTTTAGAATGAATCTTATGTAACAGGTTTTTGAAGCGGTTCTGCTTCTGTATCTCAATGTAAATGTAAATCAACTCCTTCTATATATAGTATAAGCTGTTTAATGTAAAACAGAAAAATGGGAGAACTAAATCGCTGCTGTTATCTAAAAATTAAAATTAGTGAGGTAACAACATGGCGAATAAAGAAGAAATAAAAATTAGCGAGAAGATCCTTCTGACTATAGATGAAGCTGCTTTATTAAGTAATATAGGACAAAATAGAATTGCAGATTTACTGAGAAAACCATCTTGTCCTTTTGTACTCTATGTTGGACGAAAGAAATTAGTGAAAAGGCGAGCGTTTGAGCAGTTCCTAGAGGCTAACATAGAACTTGAATAAAAAATGCAACACAAAGAAGCTTATCTATGGTATAATATTTCGTACTGTATTTAGGCTTCTTTTTTTGAAAGGGGCTTATTATGGGAAAAGATTTAAAAGGTAAAGATCTGGGTGTGGGTATTACCCAGCAAAAAAACGGTTTATATAATGCAGGTTTTGTTGATAAGCTAGGCAAAAGGAGGGTTAAGCGTTTTAAAAAGCTGCAAGAATGTAGAAAGTGGCTTGATGAGGCAAAGTATATAGATGAGCATAGCAGTATAACAGAGGCGAATACCATGATGGTGGATGCTTGGTTTGAATACTGGATTTCTATTAAAGAGAAAACAGTTCGACCTAATACGGTACGTAACTATCGAGAACGCTATCATAGAAATATTAGCAAAGTTAAGATAAAAGTGATTCCTATGGAGTGGGCAGATCAGGTATTCCTTTGCAGAAAAGGAGAGCCGGTAAAGAACAGCACTTATGACACAGCGCTGTTCAAGATTTGCGATAAAGTTGGCATTAAGAGATTTTCGATGCATGTTCTCAGACATACATTCGCCACAAGATGTATTGAGGCAGGTATGATGCCAAAGACACTTCAAAAGATATTGGGACATTCTAATATCGGAATCACCATGAATTTATATGTCCATATTACTGAGGACGAAAAGCACAAAGAAATTGAGCTTGTAGCAGGTGCGTTGAAGGTTATATAATTCTATAAAAATCCTTATATTTATTATAAAAATGTAACACCAATTGTAACACCTGCATAATTCGTAGGCTTGAAAAACTTGTAAAATCAATACTTTTAAAGGAGATAAGATAAATATGAAACTAGGAATCGTCGGCTTACCGAATGTAGGAAAAAGTACTTTATTTAATTCACTGACCAAGGCAGGCGCAGAGTCAGCAAACTATCCGTTCTGTACCATTGACCCCAATGTGGGAATTGTAGCCGTACCGGATGAGAGACTGAAGCTTCTTGGAGATATGTATCATTCCAAGAAGGTAACACCTGCAGTGATTGAATTCGTAGATATTGCCGGACTGGTAAAGGGAGCCAGCAAGGGTGAGGGACTTGGCAACCAGTTCCTGTCAAACATCAGGGAAGTGGATGCGATCGTACATGTGGTAAGATGCTTTGAGGATCCCAATGTCATCCATGTTGACGGAAGCATTGATCCCCTCCGTGACATTGAAACTATCAATCTGGAGCTGATCTTTTCTGATATTGAGATTCTGGAGAGAAGGATCGCCAAGACAGGCAAGCAGGCGAGAATGGACAAGTCTCTCGCCAAGGAAGCAGCACTCCTTGAGGCACTGAAGGCACATTTGGAGGAAGGCAGGCTTGCAAGAAGCTATGAGACAGAGGATGAGGATGAACTGGCGCTGCTGGCTTCCTACAATCTGCTCACTTATAAGCCTGTGATCTTTGCAGCTAATGTGGCAGAAGAGGATCTTGCCAATGACGGTGCTGACAATAAGGGTGTTGCACAGGTACGAGAATTTGCGAAGGAAACAGGCAGTGAGGTATTTGTGATCTGTGCGCAGATCGAGGAAGAGATCTCTGAACTGGATGATGATGAGAAGGCCATGTTTCTTGAAGATCTTGGTTTAAAGGAATCCGGACTTGAAAAGCTGATTAAGGCAAGCTACCATCTGCTTGGTCTGCACAGCTTCCTGACAGCAGGAGAGGATGAAACAAGAGCATGGACTATTAAAGTGGGTACCAAGGCACCTCAGGCAGCCGGTAAGATCCACAGTGATTTTGAGAGAGGCTTTATCAAGGCAGAGGTTGTCAATTACAAGGATCTGCTGGAAATGGGAAGCCTTGCAGCAGCGAGAGAGAAAGGACTTGTCGGTATGGAAGGCAAGGACTATGTGGTAAAAGATGGAGATGTTATCCTGTTTAGATTTAATGTCTAGGAATCAGACTGGTCATAAAGTCCGGCATTATAACATTTAAGAAAAAACTTAGGAAAAATTAAGAAAATTTTGGAAACAGGAAGAAGGCAGCTACCACATGTGGTGGCTGTCTTCTTTTTGCGCCACAATATCTTGAAAACCCAGTATTTATGCGGCTTTGCGGCATATGGCAGGATCACATTTTTGCTTTTTTTCTATTGAATAATGCTCTTGAATGGGGTAGAATGTTCATAAAAGTGGTAGAAAGTGGTTTAAAGTGTATCGAAGTGGTGCGAAGTGGTAGATTTTTAGGCTGACGGGTGAATGCATATGTTTATGGGTGAGTACAACCATACAATAGATGCAAAAGGCAGACTGATCATTCCCGCCAAATTCAGAGAGGTTCTCGGAGATGAATTTGTTGTGACAAAGGGAATGGATGGCTGTCTGTTCGTTTTTGACAATTCCGAGTGGCAGGTCTTTGCAGAGAAGCTTCGATCACTGCCCATGATAGATAAAGAGGTCAGACAATTTACCAGATTTTTCCTGGCAGGAGCAGCCAGTGTAGAAGTGGACAAGCAGGGAAGAATCCTGCTTCCTTCTGTCCTTAGGGATTTTGCCGGCATCACCAAAGATACAGTACTGATCGGTGTGGGAAGCAGAATTGAAATCTGGAGTAAGGACAGATGGGAAGGCACCGTTACTTATCAGGATATGGACGAGATTTCCACACACATGGTAGAACTTGGAATCGGGTTATAGGAGAAACGGCTATGAAATTTAATCATACTTCCGTCCTGCTTCAGGAAACTATTGACGGTTTGAATATAAGACCGGATGGCGTTTATGTAGATGGAACTCTTGGAGGTGGCGGACATTCTTATGAAATTGCCAGCAGACTTTCAGACAGAGGACAGCTGATTGGTATTGATCAGGATGAAGCAGCGATCACTGCTGCAGGAGAAAGACTGAAGGAGTTCGGTGACAGGGTTATTATTGTCAGAAGCAATTACAGAAACACGAAGAGCATTCTGCAGTCTCTGCAGATTGAGAAGATAGATGGCATGATGCTGGATCTTGGAGTGTCATCCTATCAGCTGGATACAGAAGAGAGAGGATTCTCCTATCGCTATGATGCACCGCTCGATATGAGGATGGACAAGCGTCAGACTCTGACAGCGAGAGATATTGTCAATGGATACAGCGAAATGGAGCTGTTCCGGGTGATCCGGGACTATGGAGAAGATAAATTTGCCAAGAACATAGCAAAGCATATCGTGGCGGCGAGGCAGCAGTCTCCCATTGAAACCACAGGGCAGCTCAATGAGATCATAAAAGCAGCGATCCCGGCGAAGATGAGAGCAGAAGGAGGACACCCTTCGAAGAGAACCTATCAGGCGATCCGGATCGAATGCAATAAAGAGCTTGAGGTGCTGCGGGATTCGCTGGAGGAGCTGATCGGGCTTTTAAATCCGGGGGGAAGGCTCTGCATCATTACCTTTCATTCCCTGGAAGACCGCATTGTAAAAAGTGCTTTTAAAAAGGCTGAAAATCCCTGCACCTGTCCACCATCATTTCCGGTCTGTGTATGCGGGAAGGTGAGCCAGGGAAAGGTGATCACGAATAAACCGATTCTTCCGGGGGAGGAAGAACTGGAGAGAAATTCAAGAGCGAAAAGTGCAAAATTGAGAATTTTTGAAAGGGCGTAGGAGCTGTGCCTTAAATGGGGAAAAGGCTCCTGACAGAGCCGACGGGGGGAAAAATGGCAACAGGCGGAAGAAGAAATCCGAATACGGGGAGAGTGTATCGTGGTACTGCTGAAAGCAGTATGTACGTTTATGGAAATACCGCAAGACAGTTACAGACAGTGCCTGCAGAGAGGAACAGACCTGTCAGGAAAAATCATGCAACACGCCGCAACCGGGAACGGGCACTGCACATGAATGTGGGTTATCTGCTTTTCCTTGGCATGGCACTGATGGCAGTAGGCTTTGTGCTGATCAGTTATTTGAGCCTGAAATCAGATATTACAAACAGTGTAAAGAATATTGCCCGCATGGAGAGCCAGCTGAACAGTCTGAAGCTGGATAATGATGAGCGTTTAAGCCGCATTTCCAGCAGCACCAATCTGGAAGAGGTGAAGCAGAAGGCGATTCAGGAGCTCGGAATGCAGTATGCGGGTGAAGGTCAGATCATTGCCTTTAACAGTGAGGATAATGATTATGTAATTCAGAAGGGAGAGATCCCCGACTAAACAGGAGCTTCATGGGAAGAGGAAAATCATATCGTAAATTTACAATTAAAATGCAGAAAAAGCTGGTGGTACTGTTTATTGCGGTGCTGCTGGCTTTTGCCGGGTTATTCTACCAGTTGTACCGTATTTCCAGAGATAATGGTGAACAGTATAAGAAGCAGGTGCTGTCCCAGCAGAGATACGACAGTACCACGATCCCTTATAAAAGAGGAACGATCCTGGATGCCAATGGAAGTGTGCTGGCTACCAGTGAAAAGGTTTATAATGTGATCCTGGATTCTGTTGCCATATCGGAAAAAGAGGAGTACCTGGAACCTACCTTAAGTGCTCTTCAGAGAGAATTTGGCATTGATACGGCATCAATCAGAGACTATATCGAAAAAAATAAGGAAACCTCAAGGTATCATGTGCTGGCAAAGCGTCTGAGCTACAGTGAGATCTCTGATTTCCTGGATATGCAGAATGAAGAGGGTTCCCAGATCAAGGGAATCTGGTTTGATGAAGAGTATAAGAGGGTCTATCCTGGCAATTCTCTTGCCTGTGATGTGATTGGGTTTACCACAGCTGATAACAGGGGTAATTATGGATTGGAGGAATATTACAATGATGTTCTTTCCGGGATCCCGGGCAGAGAGTATGGCTACCTGAATGATGACTCGGATCTGGAAAGAAAAACGATCGCAGCGGAAGATGGTAATTCGCTGGTGACGACCATAGATGCCAACATCCAGAGTATTGTAGAGAAATACCTGCTAAAATTCAATGAGGAATATAAGGATAATTTTCATCCGGGAAATGGTGCAGAAAATGTAGGCTGTATCATCATGAAGGTGGACAGCGGAGAGATCCTTGCCATGGCCAATTATCCGAATTTTGATCTGAATGATACAAGAAATACGGACACACTTATGGGCATGCCGTTACTTGATGAGAAGGGAAATAAAACCGGAGAGTACCTGACAGAAGAGAATATGGATGTACTGGATGATGAGGAAATGCTGTACCAGCATCTGGATGCTCTCTGGAAGAACTACTGTATCAGCAGCACCTATGAGCCGGGATCTGTAGCCAAGCCCTTTACGGTAGCGGCAGGCGTGGAAAGTGGCAAGATCACAGGAACAGAGACCTATAACTGTGAAGGAAGTCTTGAAATTGGTGGATGGCCGATCCGGTGCCATAACAGATATGGTGATGGTCTTCTGACTGTGCAGGAAGGAATTGAAAGATCCTGCAACGTGGTCATGATGAAGATCGGACAGGCAATGGGAACCGATACCTTTGTTAAATTCCAGCATATTTTTAATTTTGGATTAAAGACCAATATCGATCTTCAGGGAGAAGCAAGAACAGCAAGTCTGATTTATACGAAGGATACCATGGGCTCTACGGAAATGGCGACCAATACCTTTGGACAGTCCTTTAATGTGACCATGATCCAGATGATCACAGGCTTCTGCTCCCTGATCAATGGCGGATATTATTATGAACCTCACATGGTCAGCAAGATCGTAAGCCCTTCCGGTGCTACAGTACAGAATATTGAACCAAGAGTATTAAAGCAGACGATCTCAGAAGATACATCAGATATGATCAGGGAATACTGCAATACTGTTGTAACAGGAGAGCATGGTACCGGTAAAACTGCAAGACCGGCAGGCTACATGATCGGCGGTAAGACAGGAACAGCCGAGACACTGCCCCGTAAAAACGGACAGTACGTGGTATCCTTTATGGGCTATGCGCCGGCGGATGATCCGCAGATCGCTATTTATGTTGTGGTAGACAGACCAAATGTGCAGTATCAGGATGATGCCAAGTTTGCTACAAGAATTGTAAGAGGGATCCTGACTGAGGTTCTTCCTTACATGGGAATCTTTATGACAGAAGAGCTGTCTGACAGCGAAAGAGAAGAACTGGAAGCACTGCAGATCGAGATACGGACAGCGCCGGCAGCAGAAGAAGAGGCAGAAGAAGGCGGGGGCACCACAGAAGAAGGAACCGGAGAAGAAAACGGTGAGGACACGGGTACCGAAGGAGAGGAAGAAACAGAAAAGGAAGAAGTATGGAAATCCTTCCCGATTGATCCGGCAACGGGTTATGCGGTTGATCCCAATACCGGTGATATGGTAGATCCGGTAACCGGAGCAGTCATTGGCGGCAGCTACGATGAGAATGCAGAGGAGCCGGATGCCTCTCCGTCCCCGGAAGCATCTGCAGATCCGGAAGGTGATACCGGAGATACCGGGCAGTAACAAAAGCATACCTGAGGAATAACCTCATAGATCAGGTAATAAATTATAATAATACCTTTTCTATGAGGTTTTCTACAATGAAAAATAAGACCTTTAACCGACAGAAGATCGTTATAGTTTTCTTTGCCTGCCTGTTTATCTTTCTGCTGCTGCTTGGCCGGCTGACCTGGCTGATGGTGGCGGATTCCGTTTATTATACGGAAAAAGCAAGAGAGCTTCATGAAAGGGAAAGAAGCATCAAGGCGGCGAGGGGAAGGATTCTGGATGCTGGTGGAAAGGTCATTGCGGACAATAAAACAGTGTGCACCATTTCTGTGATCCACAGTCAGATCACAGATCCTGAAAAGGTGATAGAAGTACTTTCGAGGGAACTGGAGCTGCCGGCTGATTCTGTCAGAAGGCGTGTGGAAAAATATTCCTCCATAGAGAGGATCAAAAGCAATGTAGATAAGGAAATGGGCGACCGCATCCGGGAATATGACCTTAATGGTGTGAAGGTAGATGAAGATTATAAGAGATATTATCCATATGAAAAGCTGGCATCTAAGGTGCTTGGCTTTACAGGAGGTGACAATCAGGGGATCATCGGACTTGAAGTAAAATATGAAGACTACCTGAAGGGAACTGACGGCACGATCCTGACAGTAACGGATGCAGGTGGTGTGGAGATCGAGGAAGCCGGGGAAAACAGAGTAGAGCCGGTGGATGGAAATGATCTTTATATCAGTCTTGATATGAATATCCAGAGTTATGCAGACCAGCTTGCCAGACAGGTAATGGAAACAAAGGAAGCTGACAGGGTATCGATCCTTGTGATGAATCCGAAGAACGGTGAGATCCTTGCCATGGCAGATGTGCCGGAATTTGACTTAAATCACCCTTATGAGATTGGAGAGGAATACGGAAGTGTATCAGAGGAAAAAAGGCAGGAGATCCTGAATGGAATCTGGCGGAATGGCTGTATTAATGATACTTATGAACCCGGTTCCACCTTCAAGGTCATCACCGCTGCGGCAGGGCTGGAGGAAGGGGCAGTAACGGTGGAGGATACCTTTTTCTGCCCTGGTTATATTATGGTAGAGGATCGGAGGATCAGGTGTCATAAGACGACCGGTCACGGATCAGAAACGTTCGTTGATGGGACAAAAAACAGTTGTAATCCCGTTTTTATTACGGTGGGTCTAAGAATCGGTGTAGACCGTTATTATCACTATTTTAAACAGTTTGGACTATTGCAGAAAACGGGTATCGATCTGCCGGGAGAGGCAGGGACGATCATGCACAAAAAGGAGGATATGAAAGCTGTGGAACTGGCTACCGTATCCTTTGGACAGTCTTTTCAGATCACACCGATCCAGCTTGCCGCAACGGTGAGCAGCATTGTAAATGGAGGAAACCGGATCACGCCTCATTTCGGGGTGCGCAGCATGAATAAAGATAAGACACAAATAAAGAATTTCTCCTATCCGGTGACGGAACATATAGTTTCAGAAGAAACCTCAGCTACAATGCGGATGATCCTGGAACAGGTGGTGGAGAGTGGCTCTGGTAAGAATGGTTATGTGGAAGGAGCAAGAGTCGGCGGTAAAACGGCAACCAGCCAGACACTGCCTAGAGGAAGCGGGAGATATATTGCATCATTTCTTGGCTTTGCACCGGCAGATGATCCTGAGGTGCTTGCACTTGCCATCATCCATAATCCACAGGGAGTCTATTATGGCGGACAGATCGCAGCACCAGTGGTCAGGCAGCTCTTTGAAAATATTCTTCCTTATTTGGGGAAAATGGATTATAATAATCCGTAATGGACAGGAACAGAAAAGAAAGGAAATGAAAATGGAGTTACAGGATAAAGAGGTTCTTGTGATTGGAACCGGTATCAGTGGAATTGGTGCAGCCAGGCTGCTTTTACAGGTTGGAGCCAGACCTGTTTTGTTTGATGGAAATGATAAACTGGATATAGAAGAGATCAGAAAGAAGCTGGAAGGAGCAGAAGGAATCCGGATCGTGCTCGGGGAAGTGCCGGAGGAGATGAAGGAAAAGATAGATCTTCTGGTGATCAGCCCCGGAGTTCCCATTGATTCCCCTCTGGTGGAAGAATTTCAAAAGAAAAATGTACCGGTGATCGGTGAGATCGAGCTGGCAAGTCAGTTTGCCAAAGGAAAGATTGTTGCCATTACAGGCACCAATGGCAAGACGACCACAACAACCCTGACAGGGGATATTATGAAGGCATATTATGATTCTGTATTTGTAGTGGGAAATATCGGAAATCCCTTTACCACAGAGGTGCTTTCCACGACAGAAAAATCTGTGACAGTAGCAGAGATCAGCAGCTTCCAGCTGGAAACGACAAAGACCTTTGCACCGGAGGTGTCAGCAATCCTGAACATTACACCGGATCACCTGAACAGACACCATACCATGGAATGCTATGTGGAAACCAAAGAGAAGATAGCCATGAACCAGACAAAGGATCAGGTCTGTGTGCTGAACTATGAGGATGGTTACACCAGAGCCTTTGGTGAAAAATGTCCGGCAAAGGTGGTTTATTTTTCATCCAGAAGAGAACTCCCGGAAGGCATTTACCTGAAAGGAGAGGATATTTACCTTAAGGAAAACGGAGCAGAAGAGAAGCTTCTGAATATCCATGAGCTGAACCTTGTGGGGATCTGTAATGTGGAAAATGTCATGGCAGCGATTGTGATCAGCCGTGCCATGAAGGTTCCCATGGATGTGATCCTGGATATCGTAAGAAATTTCCATGCAGTGGAGCACCGGATCGAATTCGTGGCAGCCAAAGAAGGCGTAGATTATTATAACGATTCCAAGGGCACTAACCCGGATGCGGCCATCCAGGGAATACGTGCCATGACAAAGCCAACAGTGCTGATCGGCGGCGGCTATGATAAACAGAGCGAATACGATGAATGGATCGAGGCCTTTGACGGTAAAGTCAAGGCACTTGTACTGATCGGTCAGACAAGGGATAAGATCGCAGCGTGTGCAAAGAAACACGGCGTGGAGAATATCATTCTGGCGGATACCTTTGAGGAGGCATTTGAGGTTTGCAGACAACAGGCAGAGCCGGGAGATGCTGTGCTGCTGTCCCCTGCCTGCGCAAGCTGGGGTATGTTCCCCAATTATGAGGTAAGAGGTAAGATTTTTAAAGAGCTTGTGAATAAAATAGGAGAATAAGCTAAGTGGCAGATAGAAACGCTGGAAGAAGAAAAAAAGGGCAGCAGGAATCATTTTTTGATTATACACTGTTGTTTATAGTGCTGTTTTTGCTGGGCTTTGGTCTGATCATGCTGTATTCTACCAGTTCCTATGAAGCCAACATGGACTTTGGGGATTCCGCCTATTATCTGAAAAAGCAGCTTGTGGCAACGCTCATGGGACTGGTTCTGATGGTAATTGTTGCCAGTATTCCCTACCATTTCTGGGAACGGTTTGCTACCCTTGGCTATCTGGTGTCGGCATTTATGATCCTGCTGGTACTGACGCCCCTTGGCTACGAGGCAAACGGTGCCAAGAGGTGGATCCGTATTGCAGGAATGTCCCTGCAGCCTGCGGAGGTGGCAAAGCTTGCCATGATCCTGTTCCTGGCAAGTCTTGTGTGCAAGATCGGCAAGGGAATACGGACGACCAAGGGATTTATGATCATGCTGGCAGCCCCGCTGCCGATTTGTGGTGAAGTATATCTGATCACCAAAAACCTGAGTTCTGCGATTATCATTTTCGGGATTGCGGTACTGATGGTATTCGTGTCCAGTCCGGATTATAAGAAATTTGTCCTGATCGGTCTGGCGGGTGCAGCAGCAGCGGCACTCGTGGTATTCCTGATCGTTAATGCAGCCAGCTCAGATAACATGAGCTTCCGTGGAGGACGTATTCTGGCGTGGTTAGATCCGGAGGCCTATGCAGATGGCAAGGGCTTCCAGACCCTGCAGGCACTTTATGCCATTGGATCAGGGGGTATCTGGGGAAAGGGACTTGGACAGAGTATGCAGAAGCTTGGCTTTCTTCCGGAGGCACAGAATGATATGATCTTTTCTATCATCTGTGAAGAACTGGGGCTGTTTGGTGCGACTGCTGTTATCGTGCTTTTCATCCTGCTGATCTGGAGATTTATGGTCATTGCCAATAATGCGCCGGATCTGTTTGGTGCGATGCTGGTCGTTGGTGTGATGGGACATATTGCGATCCAGGTGATCCTGAATATTGCTGTTGTTACCAATACGATCCCCAATACCGGTATTTCACTTCCGTTTATCAGCTACGGAGGCTCCTCAGTTCTGTTCCTTCTGATCGAAATGGGACTTGTCCTGAGTGTAGGCAAAGGAATCAAGCTGAAGGATCTGTAAAGGCGTACAGACACTTTTCCTGAAAAAGAGCATATAGTAGAATAGGTCTAATCTGCAAAGGGTGGATGAAATTTGGATGCTGTTCATATAAGAGGAGGAAATGCTCTTTTCGGGGAGACAAAAATACAGGGATCTAAAAATGCGGTATTGCCGGTTATGGCAGCCGCACTTTTAATAGAAGATATCAGTATTATTGAAAATTGTCCCAGGATATCGGATGTATTCCGTATGCAGAAACTCCTTGAGAAGATCGGCTGCCGGGTAAGCAGAGCAGATCGTACACTTTTGATTGATGCAAGAGACGTATCCAAGGAGATGATGGAAGGGGAATCAGTTACGGGGATGCGCTCGTCCCTGATGCTTCTTGGCGCCATGCTTGGAAGATTCCATGAGGTTACCATGGAATATCCCGGGGGATGTGTGATAGGAAGACGTCCTATTGATATTCATCTGAAAGCGCTGGCCAGAATGGGAGTGGATATTGAGGAGAAGGACGGGGCATTTACAGCAAGAGCCGGGAACCTCACAGGGAATGTGATCACGCTTCCTTTTCCGAGTGTGGGAGCAACAGAAAACGTGATATTGACAGCTGTTATGGCAAGGGGGATCACGGTGCTGCAGAATGCAGCCAGAGAGCCGGAGATCGTTGCGCTTTGTCAGTTTTTATGTAAAAGCGGCGCCATGATCGAGGGTGCCGGTGGATGTGTGATCCTGATCGAAGGTGGCAGAAAGCTGCATGGAACCCGTTTCCGGGTGCCGGCAGACCGGATCGTGGCAGGTACGTATCTGCTGGCAGCCCTTGGAGCCGGTGGTCATGTTTTCTTAAGAGAAGCACCTGCCATGCAGATGAACTGCGTGATCTGGCTGGCCAGGGAAATGGGAGCAGAGGTCATGATCACCAGAGAGGGGATCACAGTGATGACAGATCCTGTGAAAAAGCCGGTTTCCTGTATCCGGACAGAAGTATATCCTGGCTTTCCCACAGATCTGCAGTCTCCCCTGATGGCAGTTCTGTCAAAGGCAGAAGGAAAAAGTGTAATAGAAGAGAAGATCTTTGAAGACCGTTTCCGGATAGCAAGTGAGCTTTGCAAAATGGGAGCCTGTATCCGGACGGAAGGTGATATGGCAGGAATCTGTGGTGTGGAAAATCTGCGGGGATGCCTGGTAAATGCAGGAGAGCTGCGGGGCGGTGCAGGACTTGTGATCGCAGGCTGTATGGCACAGGGGGAAACTACAGTGACAGGCAGGCACTTTATAGAAAGAGGCTATGAGGATATCTGCAGAGATCTGCAGGATCTTGGAATCAATATTGTGTGTGGATAGGATTATGGCAGGAAAAGTCACGAAGAAAAGAAAACAGCAGAAAAAAGCGAATATACCTATGACAACAATGTCCCTGCCAAGATTCCGTGTACTGGAGGGTGAGGCAGGGAAGAAGCCGAAAAAGCGGAAAAGAGAGAAGGGCAGCTTCCCGGTATGGGGGATCATTCTGCTTGTGGTTCTTGTCCTGCTTGCCGGCATTACGGCAGCAGCCTATTGGTATATCACGGCCAATTATACGGTTACCAATGTTTATGTGGAGGGTAATGTCCATTACAGCAATGAAGAGATCATGGATATGGTCATGAGCGGAAGGTATGGGAATAATTCCCTGATCCTGTCACTGAAGTACAGGGATAAGAGCATAGAGGGGATTCCGTTTGTAGAAAAAATGGACGTTTCTGTTCTGGATCCTCATACGGTAAAAATAGAAGTTTATGAAAAGGCACTGGCCGGCTATGTGGAGTATCTGGACAGATATCTGTACTTTGATAAGGATGGGATCGTAGTGGAAAGCTCTCCTGAAAAAACAAAGGGTATTCCCATGGTCACGGGACTTACATTTGACCATGTGGTTCTTTATCAGGCACTTCCTGTGGAAAATCCTGAGATTTTCAGTGAGATTTTAAGCATAACCCAGCTTGTGAACAAATATAATCTTATAGTAGACCGGATTTTCTTTGGTTCGGACAACTCCCTGACCCTTTATTTTGAAAATGTAAAGGCAGCTTTTGGTAACAGCGGCAATCTGGAGGAAAAGGTGATGGAGCTGCAGTATATCCTGCCGGAGCTGACCGGAAAGAGTGGAACACTGCGCATGGAAAACTATACAGAAGAGACGAAAACGATAACTTTTGAGCCGGATTCTAAGACAGAATAAAAGAACGTACAGGCTTTAAAAAGTTTATGAAAAACTGAAATTAGTGGTTGATTAATCACTGGAAAAATTATATGATAATCTATATGAGTTTTTAGGGAATGATGAAGGAGGAAGCACCTTGCTGGAGATTAAGACAAACGACGCTGAGTCTGCTGCCCGCATTATTGTAGTCGGTGTAGGCGGTGCAGGCAATAACGCTGTTAATAGAATGGTAGAAGAGAATATTACAGGAGTAGAATTTATCGGGATCAACACCGATAAGCAGGCCTTACAGCTTTGCAAGGCACCAAAGCTCCTGCAGATCGGTGAGAAGCTGACCAAAGGACTTGGTGCAGGAGCCAAGCCTGAGATCGGTGAGAAGGCAGCTGAGGAGAGCAGCGAAGAGATATCCGCAGCACTGAAGGGTGCAGATATGGTGTTTGTAACCTGTGGTATGGGAGGCGGAACCGGAACCGGTGCAGCGCCGGTAGTGGCCAAGCTTGCCAAGGATATGGGTATCCTTACTGTAGGCGTTGTTACCAAGCCCTTCCGTTTCGAAGCAAAGGCACGTATGGTCAATGCCATAAGTGGTATTGAGAGAATTAAAGATAATGTAGATACGCTGATCATCATTCCCAATGACAAGCTTCTTGAGATCGTAGACAGACGGACAACCATGCCGGATGCCCTTAAGAAGGCAGATGAGGTGCTTCAGCAGGCAGTGCAGGGTATTACAGACCTGATCAATGTTCCTGCTGTTATCAATCTGGACTTTGCGGATGTGCAGACAGTTATGAAGGACAAGGGTATTGCCCACATCGGTATTGGTGAAGGCAAGGGAGATGATAAGGCAAGCGAAGCTGTCAAGATGGCAGTAGAGAGCCCGCTGCTTGAGACAACTATTTCCGGTGCTACCCATGTGATCATTAATGTATCCGGAGATATTACCTTGGCAGATGCATCCGATGCAGCAAGCTATGTTCAGGAGCTTGCAGGAGATGATGTGAATATTATCTTTGGTGCCATGTATGATGCAAGCAAGACAGATTCCTGCAAGGTTACTGTTATTGCGACTGGTCTGGTTGATGAGACACTGCCTAATAACAAGACAATGTCCAATATGGGAACCTACGCAAATAAATATGTGAAGCCGGTTACCCCGAATGTGAATCTGAAGAGCAGACCTTTCACAGCTCCGGCTGAGAATCCCATGCAGGGACAGGTACAGACACCTGTAAGAAAGCCGGCACAGGGAATCATCAATCCCGGTGATATCAGAAGCAAGGTAGAGAACAAGCCGTTAGATATTCCAGGATTCCTGCAGAAGAAATAAAAGAGATAAGTAAGCACAGGAGCTGTATATCATCAGATATACAGCTCTTATCAATTATTATGGGAGAAAGAGTATGAATGAGGAAGAATTAAAAGAGGCACAGGAGTGCCTTACCTTTATAGAAGAGAGCATGAGCTGTTTCCATGCTGTAGAAAATGTAGAGAAGCGCCTGCAGAAGAAAGGCTTTGTCGGACTTTCGGAAAAGGAAGGATATGGTCTTACAGAAAGATTAAGAAAGGATCCGGAACAAAACCGGTATTATGTGAAGCGGAATGGTTCCTCTCTGATAGCATTTACCCTGCCGGAGGGGAAACCAAAGGGCTTCCACATTATGGCATCTCACAGTGATTCTCCCACCTTTAAGGTAAAATGTGAAGGGGAGATGAAGACCGAGGGCGGTTATGTCAGACTGAATGTGGAGCCATATGGAGGCATGATCCATGCCACGTGGTTAGACAGGTGTCTTTCTGTAGCTGGAAGGATTGTCTATCAGAAAGAGGATCAGCTTCTTTCCAAAACAGTGAATGTGGATGAGGATCTGCTTGTGATCCCCAATGTGGCTATTCATATGAACCGTGGCATGAATGACAAGCTGACCTATAATCCCCAGACTGATCTGCAGCCGCTTCTTGCCGTAGAGGAAGGAAAGGAAAAGAAGGCTGGCGATATCCTGATGGACAAGGTGGCACAGTATGCCGGCGTGAAGAGGGAAGATATTCTTGGGAAGGAATTGTTCTTATATGTCAGGGAAAAAGGAAGACTTGCAGGAGCTTCGAAGGAACTGATCATTTCTCCAAGACTGGATGATCTTGCCTGTGCATATGGAAGCCTTAAGGGGTTTCTGAAGGGTGATAGTAAGGATTATATAAATGTTTATGCTCTTTTTGATAATGAGGAGGTGGGAAGCCTTACCAAGCAGGGTGCAGCTTCTACATTTCTGAGGGATACCCTGCGGCGGATCAGTGAAGAGTATGATCCTTCTGAAAGCACTTATCTGCAGCTTCTTGCCGACAGCTTCATGATCTCTGCAGACAATGCCCATGCCATGCATCCGGCTCACCCGGAAAAGGCAGATCCGGGAAACAGGCCATATCTGAATGGAGGCATTGTGATCAAGTATCATGGAGGGCAGAAATATACCACGGATGCATATTCGGAAGCTGTCATGAGAAGGGTATGCAGGGATGCCGATGTACCTGTCAGTGTATATTGTAACCGTTCTGATATTGCAGGTGGATCTACACTTGGTAATATTTCTGCAGGGCAGGTTTCTATTCCCTGTGTGGATATCGGGCTGGCACAGCTTGCCATGCATTCCAGCGTGGAAACAGCAGGAACGAAGGATATCAGAATGCTTGTGAAGGCAGCCAGAAGCTTTTACAGTATGTGATCACGGAAAGGAATAAAGGAGCCGGAGAATGTGTACCGTTTGCAGAAACGGACATGTTTCCCGGCTCCTTTTGCGATGAGTTATGGGAGTGAAGTCCGGATTTTGACAAAATCCGGACTTCAGAATGATTATAATGATGAAGTGCCATGGAAAGAGAGGTGACACTTGCAAAAAGTTCTGTATCTTGACAGTATCTTTCTACATAATCTGGTGCCTGATTTTCTGATCCTGAGACTGATCCTTAAGACCCTTAGGAAATCTACCACTTTTTTTCGGGTCATGGGCGGGGCAGCGGCAGGAGCAGGGATGTACTGTATTACCCTGTGCCTGCCGGGAAGCCTGCTTTCCGGGATCTTTGTAAAAGTGATCACAGCACTGCTCATGCTGAAGATCACAGCACCTTTTCAGAAAGGAAAAGAACTGCTTACAGGGATGCTGCTTTATTTCACCTTTGCATTTTTCATGGGTGGGGGCATGCTGCTTGTAAAGCGTCTTCTCCTGGAAAACAGCATAAGAGTCCAGGGAGATCTGCTTATGCTTTCGGGCATGGCAATATATGGACTTGCGGCTTTTTGGCAGGACTGGAAGCAGAGAAAAATGCAGACACATTTCTGCAGGGTATGGCTTCCCGGGGATGACGGGAATTTCGCCATAACAGGACTGATCGATACCGGGAACGGGCTGATTGAGCCCGTCAGCAGAAAGCCGGTGGCAGTACTGGATGAGGTGTGCTTTGAAAAAATGAGCCACTGCAAAAGACCTGAGAAATACAGGATCATTCCCTTTCACAGTATAGGAACAGAAAGAGGAATGCTGGATGCCTATGAAATAGAAGAAATACAGCTGGAGGAGGAAACGGGCAGAAGACGCCTTAAGCAGGTGATGATTGCCGTGTGCAGAGAGCGTGTGTCCGGAAGGAAGAAATATCAGATGATTCTGCCACAGCAGTGGTTTTTATAGGAGGAGCAGTTATGGTTTTTAAGGTTGCAATGCCAGGAAGATTCCAGTTTAAGATATATCGGAGAGAAGCAGGATTTCTTACAGGAAGGCAGGGAGATGTACACTATATCGGAGGAAGTGAGGTGCTGCCACCGCCTCTTGAGGCGGATAAGGAGAATGCAGTGATCAGTGACCTTGGCACGGAGTATGAGGATGAAGCCAAATCAATTCTGATCGAGCATAATTTAAGACTTGTTGTTTATATTGCAAAGAAGTTTGATAATACCGGGGTGGGTGTGGAGGATCTGATCTCCATTGGTACGATCGGACTGATCAAATCCATCAATACGTTTAATCCGCAGAAAAATATCAAACTGGCAACCTATGCGTCAAGATGTATTGAAAATGAGATTCTGATGTACCTCCGGAGAAACAATAAGACAAAGCTGGAGGTTTCGATTGATGAGCCCCTGAATGTGGACTGGGATGGGAATGAACTGCTTTTGTCAGATATTCTTGGAACGGATGAGGATGTGATCTACCGGGATATTGAAACAGAGGTGGAGCGAAAGCTTTTATTGAAAGCGGTAGATAAGCTTTCTGACAGGGAAAAGACGATCATTAATTTAAGGTTTGGCTTAAGCGATCCTTCCGGGAAGGAGCTGACCCAGAAGGAGGTGGCTGAAATGCTTGGTATTTCCCAGTCTTATATTTCCAGGCTGGAGAAGAAAATTATGAAGCGTCTGAAAAAGGAACTGATTCAGGCTGTCAGATAGTTTTTCATGGTCTTTAAGGCATTTTTCTCAAGGCGGCTCACCTGCGCCTGAGAAATGCCGATCATGCCGGCCACTTCCATCTGGGTTTTTCCTTCAAAGAAACGCAGGGAGATGATCTCATTTTCCCGTTTATTCAGATGCTTCATAGCTTCACTTAAGGAAAGATGTTCCACCCAGTTCTCTTCTTTATTCTTCTTGTCACTGATCTGATCCATGACATAAAGGGTATCCCCGCCATCGGTAAAAACAGGCTCGTATAGGCTCATTGGATTCTGGATGGCATCCAGGGCATAGACAATATCTTCCTTAGAGATGCCGATTTCTTCCGCAATTTCACTGAGAGTAGGATCCTTCATATTTTTCTTTAACAGCATTTCCTTTGCATAAATGGCTTTGTAGGCTGTATCCTTCAGGGAGCGGCTGACCCGGATACAATTGTTGTCACGGAGAAAACGCCGGATCTCTCCGATGATCATGGGTACGGCATATGTGCTGAATTTGACATTCAGGGAAACATCAAAGTTATCAATGGCCTTGATCAGACCGATACAGCCGATCTGGAACAGGTCATCCGCATTTTCGCTGCTGGATGAAAAACGCTTGATCACGCTGAGGACAAGACGCAGGTTCCCCTCGATATATTTTTCCCTGGCAGAGGTGTCCCCCTGCGTGATTTTTTTAAAAAGAGCCTCTTTTTCTGCTGTCTTCAGCAGGGGGAGTCTTGCCGTATTTACCCCGCAGATTTCAACTTTTCCCTGTGCCATAAAGAATCCTCCTGTTTACTAGATACTTGTAATCATTCTCAAAAGACCAGGAAAATATTCATGCAGAAAAAGGATTTCCAGATTTGTCTGTCTGCATAAAATAATAAAAAGAGGAAGAGGCAGGAAAAGATGCGTTATTCAGAACTGAAATGTAAGGACGTGATCAATTTAAGGGACTGCAGGAAGCTTGGCAGGATCGGAGATCTTGAGTTTGATGAATGCAGCGGAAGGATATGCAGTGTCACGGTACCGGGAAATAATAAATTCTGTAATCTTCTGAAATCGGAACCGGATTACTGTATTCCCTACAAGGATATCAAACAGATCGGACCTGATATTATTATTGTAGATGTCTGCGGTTGACATGCTTTTCTGTGCGGAATATAATATTCTCAAAGAACCAGAACAGGAGAAAGCCTATGAAATGTCCCTATTGCAGCCATGAAAATACAAGAGTCATTGATTCAAGACCGGCAGAGGATAACAATTCCATCAGACGAAGAAGAGTGTGTGATGAATGTGGTAAACGCTTTACCACCTATGAGAAGATAGAGACGATTCCCCTGATCGTGATCAAGAAGGATGAGAACAGGGAGCCATATGACAGATCCAAGATCGAAGCAGGCGTTCTTCGTGCCTGCCATAAGAGACCGATCAGCATCAATCAGATCAACCAGCTCGTGGATGAAGTAGAGACAGAGATTTTTAACAGGGAAGAGAAAGAGATCCCAAGCCGTGTGATCGGAGAACTTGTCATGGATAAGCTGAAGAATCTGGAAGCTGTAGCCTATGTCAGATTTGCTTCTGTATACCGGGAGTTCAAGGATATCAATACCTTTATGGACGAACTGAAGAAGGTACTGAAATAAAGAAAACAGAGAGAAAAACAGAGATAAGGAACGGGGAAAGCCGTTTTCCCATAAAAAGAAAGCAGTCCTGAAAAAAGGATTGCTTTTTTAAAAAGAATCATATACAATAAGCGAGGCATTTAAACAGAATGCAAAATTTCATAACAAGAATGAGAAAGGAATCAGAAACATGAAAAAAGGAGCAGTAAAATGGCTTCTGGTCTTCATGCTTACCACACTTGCTGTTGCACTGGGCGGATGCGCAGGTGACAAGGAAGGGGAGAGTTCTTCTCAGATTACCATCGGAATCCCCCAGGATCTGGAGGATAGTCTTGACCCCCACAAGGCAGTGGCGGCAGGAACTAAAGAGGTATTATTCAATCTGTTTGAAGGATTGGTTAAGCCGACCAGTGATGGTGATTTAATCCCTGCAGTGGCAAGCGCCTATGAAGAATCAGAAGGCGGGAAGGTATATACCTTCACATTAAGAGACGGAGTAAAGTTTCACGACGGAAGCCTGGTTACGGCAGAGGATGTAAAGTTTTCACTTGACAAATGCGCCGATACCAGTAACGGAGGACCTCTGGTACCGGCGTTTTCCAATATTGAGAGCGTGACGATCGCAGATGATCATACCGTAGTTGTAACACTGCAGGAAGCAGACACAGAATTCCTGGCTTATATGACGACAGCAATCATTCCAAAGGCCAATGAGAATCCGGATACCAATCCCATCGGAACAGGACCTTACAAATATGTATCCCGTTCACCCCAGGAGAACTTTATAGTAGAGAGGTTTGATGATTATTGGGGAGAAAAGGCTAATATTGAGAATGTAACCTTTAAGATCTGTGCCAATGCCGATTCCATTGTCATGAATCTGGAGGGCGGATCCATTGATATGTTCGCAAGAGTGACAGCAACCCAGGCAGCAGAGCTTTCTGACAAGTTTGATGTACTGGAAGGGACGATGAATCTGGTGCAGGCTCTTTACCTGAACAATGCTGTAGCGCCCTTTGATGATGTAAGGGTCAGACAGGCTCTCAGCTATGCAGTAAATCCGCAGGAGATCATGGATATCATTTCAGACGGTAAGGGAACCGAGCTGGGAAGCTCCATGTTTCCGGCGTTTGGAAAGTACTATATGGAAGAACTGAATGATACGTATCAGCAGAATTTTGATAAGGCAAAGGAGCTGCTTGCAGAAGCCGGTTATCCGGATGGCTTTTCCTTTACGATTACAGTACCTTCCAACTACCAGCCCCATATAGATACCGCACAGGTTCTGGTAGAGCAGTTTGCCAATATCGGTGTGACTGCCAATATCCAGCTTGTAGAGTGGGACAGCTGGCTGAGTGATGTTTATACAGACAGAAACTTTGAATCCACGGTTGTTGGCGTAGATGCATCAAGTCTTACAGGAGCAGCCCTTTTGCAGAGATTTACCAGTACGGCATCCAATAACTTTATCAACTATAACAATGCAGACTATGATACGGCTTTTGCAAATGCACTTGCCAGCACGGATGATGCAGAGAAAACAAAGTATTACAAGGAATGCGAAACAATTCTTGCTACAGATGCAGCAAATGTTTATATTCAGGATCTGCCGGAGTTTGTAGCATTAAATAAGAACTATACAGGATATGAGTTCTATCCCTTGTATGTTCAGGATATAGCAAAACTGAAGCTTGTCAGCCAGTAATCTGACGATAGGAGGACAAAGAGATGAGATATGCAGGCAAAAAGATTTTGACGATGTGCGTAACCCTGTTTGCAGTCACGCTCTTTGTCTTTCTTGCTTTTCATATGATATCGGGAGACCCGGTGACCTCCATGCTGGGCACCCAGGCAACACCGGAGAGGGCAGAGGCACTGCGGGAGGAGCTTGGATTGAATGACCCGGTGCTTGTGCAGTATGGCAGATGGGCTGCCGGTTTCCTGAAGGGAGATATGGGCACCTCTTACAGCTACCGGATGCCGGTCAGCGAAATGATCCTGGATAAGCTGCCGGTTACCATTACCATGACACTGATGGCTTTTGTATGGATGATACTGATCTCCATTCCTGTAGGCCTGTATGCGGCAAAGCACGAGGGAGGAATGACAGACCGGATCATTACCGTGGTCAATCAGATCATTATGGCAGTACCGCCTTTCTTTGCCGGGATCCTGATCACCTTTGTGTTTGGAATGATCTTCCGGCTGTTTACACCGGGTGGTTATGTTTCCTATCAGATAAATATAGGAAAGTTCGTGGGATATCTGTTCTTTCCTTCTCTTGCCATAGCACTGCCAAAGGCAGCCATGGCGGTCAAGCTTCTTAGGAGCTCTGTGATTTCGGAAATGAAGCTTGATTATGTGCGGACAGCTTATAGCAGAGGAAACAGTAAACGGAGCGTCCTGTACCGTCACGTACTGAAGAATGCCATGATCCCGGTGATCACCTTTCTTGGGATGGCACTTTCTGATATGATCGCAGGCAGCATTATCATTGAACAGGTTTTTGGGATCCCTGGGCTTGGAAGGATTCTTCTGACGTCTATCTCTAACAGGGATTATCCGGTGGTGATGGCGGTGATCGTGTGTATTGCCGCGCTGGTGCTTGTAGTCAATATGGTGGTGGACGTGATCTATGGTCTGGTAGATCCCAGAATATCAGTGGAATGATCCGGGGAGAAAAGGATGAACTGGAAAAAGATCAGAAAAAACAAGAATTTCATTGCGGGCAGTATTCTGACAGGGATCATGCTGTTTATGATCCTGATGGGATGCTTTTATACTCCTTATAATCCCAATACCATGGATCCTTCTGCCAAGTTTGCCGGCATATCGGTGAAGCATCTGATGGGCTGTGACAATTTTGGAAGGGATATTTTCTCAAGGGTACTCTCCGGGAGCAGAACGACTCTGATCGTGGCTGCGGGAACTGTACTGATCGGTGTCACTTTCGGTATTCTGATCGGGGCGCTGACCGGATATTATGGCGGCATCCTGGATGAAGTGCTGATGCGGATCAATGATGCTGTGTTTGCCTTTCCCAGTATCCTGCTTGCCCTTTTGTTTATCAGCCTTCTTGGCAGAGGCAAGTATCATGTGATCATCGCACTTGGCATTGCCTTTGTACCAAGCTTTGCCAGGATCGTGCGGAGTGAATTTATCCGGAATAAAAACATGGATTATGTGAAAAGCGCAAAGCTCCAGGGAGCAGGGGACTTCAGGATCATGTTTGTACATATCCTGCCAAATACCATGACAGTGCTGCTGTCAGCCATTATGATCGGCTTTAACAATGCTGTTCTGGCAGAAGCGGGAATGAGCTTCCTTGGGATCGGTGTACAGCCACCGGATGCCAGTCTTGGAAGAATGCTTTCTGAGGCACAGTCATTTCTATTCAGTGTACCCATGTATGCGCTGTTCCCCGGACTGACGATCATACTGCTGGTGCTTGGATTTGGTTTATTGTCGGATGGGCTTAAAAATGAGTAAGGAAATGATAAGAGTTACAGATCTGAATATAGAGTTTTTTGACCATGAGAGACCGGAGACTGTGGTCTACGATTTTGACCTTACCTTGCATGAGGGGGAGATCGTTGGACTGGTAGGAGAATCCGGCTCCGGAAAATCTATGAGTGCGCTGGCAATCGCAGGGCTTCTGAGCAGGAAGGACATGAAAAAAAGAGGAGAGATTCTGTTTGAGGGAGTGAATCTCCTTGACTGTGACCGTAAAACACTGCGTAAGTTCCAGGGAAATGAGATCGGTATGATATTCCAAGAGCCGATGACCTCTTTAAATCCTGTGAAAAAGATCGGCTGGCAGGTAGAAGAAGCTCTCCGCCTGCACACGGAACTTTCAAAGGAAGAACGGAAAAAGCGTGCTATAGAAATGCTGGAAAAGGTGGAACTGCATAATCCGCAGCAGGTGTATGAGCAGTATCCACACGAGCTCTCCGGAGGTATGCGCCAGCGTGTCATGATCGCAGCGGCCATGATCTGTGATCCGAAGCTCCTGATCGCCGATGAACCGACGACAGCACTGGATGTGACGATCCAGGAGCAGATCGTAGCATTGCTGAAAAGGATCAATCGGGAAAAGAAGACAGCTATTCTTTTTATCTCTCATGACTTAAGTCTGGTGCGTCAGCTATGTGAACGGGTGCTGGTGATGAGGAGAGGCTATGTGGTAGAGAGCGGACCTGTGGATGAGATTTTTTATCATCCGAAGGAAGAATATACGAAGAAGCTGATCGCAGCGATTCCAAGGGTAATCAGAAAGACAGAAAAGGATTCATGATGACAGAGAATATTCTGGAGGTTACGGATCTGCAGGTGTTTTATCCTGTGAGCCGGAAAACTCCCTTTGAAAAGAAAAAAAGCATACAGGTGCTGAAGGATGTTTCCTTTGCCATGAAACGGGGAGAGGTTCTTGGCCTTGTGGGAGAGAGCGGAAGCGGTAAGACGACTCTTGCCAGAAGTATTCTGCAGATGATTCCCTATGAAGGGACGATCATAAGAAATACAGAGCAGCCCCAGATGGTATTTCAGGATCCCTACGGATCCTTAAATCCATCGAAAAGGATTGCATGGATTCTGGAGGAGCCGCTGCGTCTGAAGGGTGGGCTGTCAAAAGAAGAGAGAGTGCTAAAGGTAAAGACCATGCTGGAGCGGGTAGGACTGGAAGAGAAGATTCTGGAGCATTATCCAAGAGAGCTTTCTGGTGGACAGAGACAGAGGATTGCGATTGCTGCAGCACTGATGCTGGAGCCGGAGCTTCTGATCGCCGATGAGCCGGTATCAGCACTGGATGTGACAATACAGGCACAGATCCTTGCACTTTTAAAGGAAATCCAGAAGGAAATGAATCTGTCCATTCTTTTTATTTCCCATGATCTGAGAGTAGTATATGAGATGTGTGACCATGTGCTGATCATGCAGCAGGGACAGATCAGGGAGAGTGGGGATGTGGAGGAGGTCTACTTCCATCATAAAGATCCCTATACAGGCAGGCTCCTTAAGGCAGCCGGGATCCTGGTGTAGGAGGCCGCACTTCGAAAATATACGAAATATGAAAACGATGTTAATTTTTTATTCTCATGGATCGATATATATGATATAATCATGAAATAATGTTGACAGAAAGGAGTAAAGCGATGGCAATCAGTCTGATGTCAGGCTACAATAATATATCAGCTTATTACCGGATACCGGAAGCCTCCGCAGTTACTCCACAGAAGATAGAAGCACAGCAGGAAACAGTACCTGGCAGTACCAAGTCAGGAAATGCAGCAGAGGAGCAGCCCACAGGTGGACAGATACAGCAGAGTGCGGCTGAGGAGAGTGCATTACAGAAGAGAACCTCTGTGAATCCTTCCGAAATCTCGATGACCTTCCATAAGGAAGAAACCTTCGATTATCTGGGCAGTGAGAGCAGTCTGATGAATCTGGATATGCAGAAAGCGATCTCTGATATGAAGAAGGATTCCATTTTGCAGGACTACCAGTATTTTGTAGGAAGCACCATTTCGGTAAATCCGGAAGATGGCATGGTAATCCGTAAATAGACAGTCCGGGAAATATAGGGGGACTGTTTTATACAGGCAGCATAAACAACACCTTGCACAAGTGCAGGGTGTTTTGTTATACTCATCAGAGAGAGAAATGAGGAATCGTATGCTGCAGACTTTTTATCCGGATCTGTATATGGATTCGGCTTATGGAATTGATTATGAAGAATATTACCGGAGAGGATTCCGGGGGATTATTTTTGATATTGACAATACGCTGGTGGAGCATGGGGCACCGGCAGATGAAAGAAGCATTGCCCTGATGGAGCGTCTTAAGAAGACAGGCTTTCAGATCATGCTCCTTTCCAATAATAAAGAGCCCAGAGTGAAAATGTTTAATGACAAAGTCCATGTCTCCTATATTTTTAAGGCAGGAAAGCCGGCGAAAAGAGGCTATGAGGAGGCAATGTCAAAAATGGGAACAGACAGAGGTACAACCCTGTTTGTCGGAGATCAGCTTTTTACGGATGTATGGGGTGCCAGAAGGGTGGGGATTTTTTCCATTCTGACAAGACCCATTGATAAGAAGGAAGAGATCCAGATCATTCTGAAACGGCGGCTGGAATGGATTGTCCTGTATTTTTATAAGAAGAAATGCAGAAAAGAAGGTACAGAATTTCTGGTTCATGGGAATGGGAGATAAGATATGGAAATTAACGGACATACAAGACTTTGCGGACTGATTGGGAATCCGGTGGAACATACCCTTTCACCGGTGATCCATAATACGGTGGCAGAAGAGATGCATGACAATCTGGTCTACGTGCCGTTCCATGTGGAACAGGGAAATCTGCAGAAGGCCATTGCAGGTGCTTACAGTCTGAATGTACTGGGACTGAATGTGACAGTACCCTATAAGCAGGCGGTGATCCCTTATCTTGACTGCGTAGAAGGACTGGCAGAGAAGATCGGTGCCGTGAATACCCTTGTCAGAACAGAAAACGGCTTCCGTGGTTACAATACAGATATGATGGGCTTATACCGTGCGATGGAGGAGGAAGGCATTGCCTTTGAAGCAGAGGATATGATCCTTCTTGGGGCAGGTGGTGCGGCCAGGGCAGCCGCTTTTCTCTGCGCAGAGAAAGGGGCAAAGAGAGTATATCTTTTAAACCGCTCCTATGAAAAGGCAGCAGTTCTTGCAGAGGAAGTGAACAGGGCTTATGAAAGAGACTGTATTCTTCCAATGGCGCTTTCAGAGTATGAGAAGCTGCCGGAAGAAAAGATGACAGCCATCCAGGGAACCAGTGCCGGGCTGTACCCCAATACGGAGGATGCCGTGATCCTGGATCCGGCTTTTTACCAGCATATCAGCAAAGCCTATGATCTGATCTATAAGCCTGAGGAAACCAGATTTATGAAGCTGGTGAAGGAAGCTGGTGGAGAGGCTTATTGCGGTATCCGGATGCTCTTGTATCAGGGGATCATTGCCTATGAACTGTTTCTGGATACCAAAGTACCAGAGAATGTGATCCGTAAGGTGTCCGCTCTGCTGCAGGAAAAAGTCAAAGGATAGAGACGGATGAAAAATAATATTATACTGATCGGGTTTATGGGATGTGGCAAGACAAGCACGGGGATCCGGCTTTCCTATGCACTCAGGAGAACACTGATCGATACAGATAAATGGATTGAGAAAAAACAGAAAATGAGTATTTCCGAACTGTTTGCCAGTAAAGGAGAAGCCTGCTTCCGGAAAATGGAAACGGATTGTATCAGGGAGCTGATCCGGACAGAGGATAACAGGATCATCGCTACTGGCGGGGGACTGCCGCTCAGGGAAGAGAATGCCAGACTGCTTGCAGAACTTGGGAGTATTTATTATCTCAGGATCACACCGGAAATTGTGTATGAGAGACTGAAGTATGATACTACAAGACCCCTTTTGCAGGGAGAAGATCCGAAGGGGAAGATCAGGGCACTGCTGGAACAGAGAGCACCATTATATGAGGCATGTGCAGATCATGTGATCGATGTGGGAGAAAAGAATTTTGGTGAGATCATTGATGAGATATGCAGGCTTCAGGGGGAAGAGAGATGGAATGGAAAGGACAGGGAAGAAAAATGAAAATCTTGATTATTAACGGGCCAAACCTGAATTTTCTAGGCATTCGTGAGAAGAATATCTATGGAACGCAGGATTATGATTATCTGCTGCAGATGATCGCCAAAAAGGGAGAAGAGACAGGCTGCACCATAGAGGTATTCCAGAGTAACCATGAAGGTGCCATCATTGACAGGATTCAGGATGCCTACTTTGATGGAACAGAAGGGATCGTGATCAATCCGGGAGCCTATACTCATTACAGCTATGCGATCCATGATGCCCTTGCCAGCGTGACTATGCCAAAGGTGGAGATCCATATTTCCGATATCACAAACAGAGAGGAGTTCCGTAAGGTTTCCGTAACAGCGCCGGCATGTGATAAACAGATCTACGGACATGGTCTTCCGGGTTATCTGGAGGCAGTAGATTTCCTGCTGGAAAGACAGGGAAAGTAGTTTTTTGTAATTAGTAGCAGAAAACAGTTGAAAATTATCGGTATTTATATTAAACTTAATAAGAATTATAACGTGAGAATTTTAGGAGGAATATTTTAATGATTTCTGCAGGTGATTTCAGAAATGGTATTACGATTGAGTTAGATAATAATGTTTACCAGATTATTGAGTTCCAGCATGTAAAGCCCGGTAAAGGAGCTGCATTTGTAAGAACTAAGCTGAAGAATATCAAGAGTGGCGGCGTAGTAGAGAAGACTTTCAGACCTACTGAAAAGTGTCCTCAGGCACGAATCGATAGAAAAGATATGCAGTATCTGTATTCAGACGGAGACCTGTATAACTTTATGGATGTGGAAACCTATGAGCAGATCGCACTGGACGCTGATACAGTTGGCGATGCCCTGAAGTTTGTAAAAGAGAACGAAATGGTTAAGGTATGTTCCCACAATGGCAGCGTATTCGCTATTGAGCCTCCGCTGTTTGTTGAGCTTGAGATCACAGATACAGAGCCCGGATTCAAGGGTGATACAGCAACTGGTGCTTCCAAGCCTGCTACTGTAGAGACAGGAGCAACCGTTAACGTTCCTTTATTCGTTGAACTTGGTGACAAGATTAAGATCGACACCAGAACTGGAGAGTATTTATCCAGAGTATAAGACGTACCACGAGACAATGATAAGCCTGAAAGACAATGAACTTTGATTCATTGTCTTTTTTTGCGTGTGCAGAAATAAAATCAGCAATATTCTAAAAACACATCTAAGAAAGAGGTATCTTATGGAAAACACATCTATGAATTTTAATGTATTTGCAGAAACAGTTGTCAGGGAACTGAAGAAAACAATGGGAGAGAGGTTTCAGATCACAACTACAGTAGTAAAAAAGAACAATGGCGTGGAGCTTCTTGGTATCGTTGTCCAGGAGGAGGGGCTTAACACATCACCTACTGTATATATCAATGACTTTTATGAAAATTACAAGGAGGGGACGGCAGTTCCAAAGATTGTGGAGGCACTTGCAAGGATCCTTCATCAGAGCAGGATCCCGGAGGAAGTAAATCTGTCAGATTTTCTTGATTTTGAAACGGCGAAGGAACAGATCTCTGTCAGGCTGATCCATTATGAAAAAAATAAGAAGCTTCTGCTGGATACACCCTGGAGACCGGTGTGTAATCTGGCTCTTGTCTGTTATTATACCGTACAGCAGTCACCCTTCTATGGAAAGGCTTCTATTCTGGTTAAAAATGAGCATCTGGAAAAATGGGGCATTACGGATAAGGATCTGTTTGCAGAGGCATTGGTTAATACACCTGTCAGATATCCGGCGTCTATAGAACCGATCGAGGAACTGATCTTCAGGAACTGGGCAGATGAAAAGAAGGAAAAGCTCCGGGAGGAGCTTCAGTCGGATCAGGTAAGGATTCCACTCTTTGTACTCAGTAACCGTCAGAGACTGCAGGGAGCTGTATGTATGTTTTATCCAGGTGTACTGAAGCAATTTGCCGGAAGGATCGGCAGGAACCTTTATATTTTGCCAAGCTCTGTGCATGAGGTTCTGCTTCTGCCGGATCAGGGAGACCGAAACAGACAGGAACTGCTTCGGATGGTGACAGAGATCAATGAAAACTGTGTGGCAGACTGTGAAATCCTGGCGGATTCGATTTATTATTACAGAAGAGAAACCGACCGGATTGAACAGCTCTGCTGACAGGAGCCTGGGTTCACAGTTTTTTCATAAATGGTGGGGTAGACATTACGGGATTCTTATGATATGATATTCAAGGTGATGTAACAAATTTGTAATAATTATTTTTTATGCACCCGTAGTCTAATGGATAGAACGAAGGCCTCCGACGCCTTTAATGCAGGTTCGATTCCTGTCGGGTGCATTTGCATCACCTTGAATAAAAGAAAGGAAAGCTATGAAACAATCCAATCAGAACAAATTGCATATGCTGAAAGAAAAATCCATAGCAGTCAAAGACTGGATCATGGATAATACTAAGATCGTAATGCCGGTTGTTCTTGTTGTATGTGTACTCATTACCATATTTGTTGCCATTAATGCAAACCAGAAAGAGGCACTGAAAAAGGAAGCGGAAGAAGCTGCTGCGGCAATTGCAGGTCAGGAAGAATCAGCTTCAGTGGAAGGACTCAGTACACCGGTTTATGAACTGGAAGAAAATGCCTATCCTGAGATCAACAATATTATCAAGACGTATTACGATGCACAGGCATCAGGAGATGTGGAGACAATCGCATCCCTGAACACTTATCTGAACGACATTGAAAAGATCCGTATACAGGAGATGAGCAAATATATTGAAGACTATCCTGTCCTGAATGTTTATACGAAGCCGGGACTTGATGAGAATACTTATGTAGCCTATGTCTATTCAGAAGTGAAATTTACAGATGTGGATCAGGAGCTTCCGGGGCTGAAGACATACTATATTGGCCAGGATGGAGACGGACAGTACTTTATCAATGATGGTACCTACGATGATACAGTAAGGAACTATATTAAAGAAGTAACACTTCAGGATGATGTGGTCGATCTGAATAATAAGGTTGTTGTGGAGTATAATGACCTCCTTGCAGAAGATGATGAACTGAATGAGTACGTCGCATATCTGAAGGAAAAGATCAATGAAGATGTCGGTGTGATCCTTGCCAAGGAGGAAACTCCGGATGCAGAAGAAGCAGAGGGAGAAGCTGCGGAAGAAGAAACAGAAGGAGAAACAGAAGAACCTGGCAGCACAGACGACAATATTGTGACAACAGTCACTATGGTCAAGGCTACGGATGTAGTAAATATTCGTACCTCAGACAGTGAGACTGCGGATAAGATTGATAAGGCACAGATCGGACAGGAGTTCAAGCTTCTTGAACAGCGGGGAAATGGCTGGAGTAAGGTCGAGTATAATGGTAAGGATGCTTATATCAAAAGTGAGTATCTGGAGACAGTATCAGAGGAGACAGTGGTAGATACCGGTAGTGCTGAGGCTGAGAGTACTGATGCAGATTCCGGAACTGTCTCGGGAACAGTCACTGTGAAAGAGAATGTAAAGGTTCGTACCAGTGCAAGTACGACAGCAGATTCCCTTGGCACCGCGTATGTTGGTGAGAAGCTGGATCTGATCATGAAGCAGGCTGATGGCTGGACCAAAGTCAAGTATAAAGGACAGACAGCATTTGTTAAATCCGATTATGTAGAATAAGGAGAATGCTTATGTTTGAGAAGTACAATATCGGTATTATGGGAACCGGTAATATAGCCGGTATTATGGCTGATACGATTAAAAAGATGAAGGGTGTGAAGCTGTATGCAGTAGCATCCCGGACAAGAGTCAAAGCAGATGCCTTTGCGGCAAAGTATGGCTGTAAGAAGGCTTATGATTCCTATGAAGATCTGGTTTCTGATAAGAAAATAGACCTGATCTATATTGCTACTCCTCATTCAGAACATTATGAAAATGCCAGACTCTGTATCCTGAATGGAAAGCCGGTACTGTGTGAAAAGGCATTTACAGCAAATGCACAGCAGGCACAGGAGCTGATCTCTCTGGCAAGAGAAAAAGAAGTATTCATTACGGAAGCAATGTGGATCCGCTATATGCCAATGGTAACTACGATTCAGGAGGTTCTTGGAAGCGGTATTATTGGTGAGCTTAAGACTCTGACAGCAAACCTCGGCTATGTTGTAGGCGATAAGCCTAGGCTGAAAGAGCCGTCTCTGGCAGGTGGTGCACTTCTGGATGTTGGTGTTTACCCATTGAATCTGGCAGCCATGCTGTTTGGTACGGGCATAGAAGGAATAGATTCCTCCTGTACTTATACAGAGACAGGTGTAGATGAGCAGAACAGTATCACGATCCGCTACACGGATGGTAAGGTTGCAGTGTTGAACAGTTCAATTGTATCCCTGAGTGACAGAAAAGGTGTGATCTATGGAACAAAGGGATTCGCTGTTATTGACAATATCAACAATTTTGAAGCAATCCGTGTTTATGATGATTCCTATAAGCAGATTGCCGCTTATATGCGTCCCAAGCAGATCAGCGGTTATGAGTATGAGGTAGAGGCCTGCCTGAAGGCTCTGGATAATAAAGAACTGGAATGCGTACAGATGCCTCACAGTGAGACAATCCGTATCATGAGGATCATGGATGAGCTGAGAAAACAGTGGGGAATCCGTTATCCTTTTGAAGAAGATGCTGCTGAACAGCCGGAAAGCCAGAGCGAAACCGTGGAACAGCCTGAAAGCCAGAGCGAAACTGCGGAACAGCCTGCAGGCGGAGAAAGTCCTGTCCAGGAAGAACAGGATGCGGAATTACAGAGTCCGGAATAAAATATGATATACAGGAAATACTAAAACAGAGTGAAGATATCTTCACTCTGTTTTTTTACTCCACAGGAAATATCGCTCCGTCGCCAAACGTGAAGGCGAGATCTCAGCAGAGCAGAATGAAGGTGAAAGGAAGGCAGGGAAACGGAATGAACGAAGATGATGCAAGGGTATTGCAGGAAGTGCAGAAGAATACACAGATGGCTATGCAGGCGGCATCCATGATCGGAAATAAGATTTATGACAATGATCTGGCCATGGTTGTCAGACAGCAGGAGATGGGATACCAGTCTCTTTATCAGGAGGCTACAAAATGCCTGATGAAGGAGCAGGTAAAAAGCTATCAGAGCAGTGGTTTCCAGGAACTGATGCTGAAAAGTGCGATTACAGGAAATACCATGCTGAATGACAGTACAAGCCATATTGCGGAGCTGATGATAAAAGGGAATAACCGGGGACTTACGGATATGTGGAAGATCATGAACCATCATAAAAATGCGGGAAAAGAGTCAGTAGAAGTAGCTAAGGAACTGATGGATTTTGAAGAAAAATGTATTCAGAGTCTGAAAGTTTACCTGTAGAAGAAAAGAAAACAGTCAGTTTTTTTACTAAAAAAAGTACGAAAAAACTTTTCCGATTTAATTGCATAAAGTGTATTGTGCTTTTTTTTGACATGATATATAATACAAAAAAAGTAATCAGAAGTACAAACATACACAAAAGGAGGACATATTACAATGTCATATGTTGATGAAGTATTTCAGATGGTAGTGGAAAAGAACCCTGCCCAGCCTGAGTTTCACCAGGCGGTAAAAGAGGTTTTGGAATCTCTTAGAGTTGTTATTGAAGCAAATGAGGAAGCATACAGAAAGGATGCTTTACTGGAGAGACTTGTAACTCCTGAAAGACAGATCCTTTTCAGAGTTCCCTGGGTTGATGACAAGGGACAGGTTCATGTAAACAATGCGTTCCGTGTACAGTTTAACAGTGCTATCGGACCTTACAAGGGCGGTTTAAGACTGCATCCCAGTGTAAACCTTGGTATTATCAAGTTCCTTGGCTTTGAGCAGATCTTTAAGAACTCTCTTACCGGACTTCCTATTGGCGGCGGCAAGGGCGGATCTGATTTTGATCCCAAGGGTAAATCTGACAGAGAGATCATGGCATTCTGCCAGAGCTTTATGACAGAGCTTTACAGACACATTGGAGCAGATACCGATGTTCCTGCCGGTGATATTGGAACCGGAGCAAGAGAGATCGGATATATGTATGGACAGTACAAGAGAATCAAAGGTCTTTATGAAGGTGTTCTTACCGGTAAGGGCTTAAGCTATGGTGGATCTCTTGCAAGAACAGAGGCAACAGGTTATGGTCTGTTATATTTCACAGAAGAGATGTTAAAGTCAAACGGCAAGGATATCGCAGGCAAGACCGTTGCTGTATCCGGAGCTGGTAATGTAGCAATCTACGCAATCCAGAAGGCAGAGCAGCTTGGTGCAAAGGTTGTTACCTGTTCTGATTCTACCGGATGGATCTATGATCCCGAAGGAATCGATGTAGCACTTCTGAAGGAAATCAAGGAAGTGAAGAGAGCAAGACTGACAGAGTACGCTGCAGCAAGAAAGAGCGCAGAGTATCATGATAAGAAGGCTGAAGGAACCAATCAGTGGAGTGTTAAGGTTGATATCGCACTTCCCTGTGCAACACAGAACGAGTTGTCTCTTGAGGATGCCAAGACACTGGTTGCTAACGGATGCTTCGCAGTAGCTGAAGGTGCTAACATGCCTACAACAATTGAAGCTACTGAATATCTCCAGAAGAATGGTGTTCTGTTTGCACCTGGTAAGGCTTCCAACGCCGGTGGTGTTGCTACTTCTGCACTTGAAATGAGCCAGAACTCCGAGAGACTTTCCTGGACATTCGAGGAAGTTGACAGCAAGCTGAAGGGAATCATGGTTAATATCTTCCACAATCTGGATGATGCAGCTAAGAAGTATGGCCTTGATGGCAACTATGTAGCTGGTGCTAACATAGCAGGCTTCCTGAAGGTTGCAGATGCTATGACCGCCCAGGGTATTGTATAGTAAGCATTAAGAAGTCCCGGAAACGTGATGTTTCCGGGCTTTTTTAATTGTCAGAATTGTTTATAAACCAGAGATAAAAGCAGTTAAAATGAGGTCGAAGTACACAGGTGGGTTACAAGTGGGACACACAATATTTTCGGAAAGAAACAATGCAAATCCGGATGCCTTGAATGACTGGAGAAGATGTGCTATACTGCCGGTATGGAAAACCACAGAGCCGGGCAGCTTACCCTCTTTATCGGAGGGGCTACCCTCCAGACGAAAGAAAGGAGGGCGTTGCCAATGGTTACATATTCTGATATGATTCAGTTTTGTATATTCATTTGCGCCCTTGTCGGGTTGTGTTACACAATCTTCAAGGGGAAACGAAAATAGCCGCCAACTACCACGAATAGTTGACGGCTGTTATTAAGTAACAGTCAATTACTTTGAGGGTAGAGCCGCTTCTGTGGCTTTCCCTTTTCTTAGGTATAATATAGCATATCTGTTTTGAAATATCAAGTAAAGCCATAGTGACGGCTTAGGAATGACGGTTTATACGGTTCTGTTCCAACTGATATTGAACCAGCGGAATGATGGTATCATGCAGTGGGACTATACGTAGAATTGAGATCTGAGTGAATTCGATTTGACAATCCATGCAGAATAGTAGACAATAAGGATAAATAATTTAAATACCGTTTGGGAGATTAATCCATTATGTATCAACGTAAATCAAAATTGCAGACGCTGCTGATCTTATCTGCTGATTGTGTCTGTATTTTTGTCAGTCTGATTCTGGCTAACTATATCAGAAATAAGAGACTTTTTGAAAGTGATAATGCGAGGATGGACTTTGGGATGCTGCTTGGCTCCTGTCTTGTGGTCTATCTTGCCATGAACCTTCTTCGTAATACCAACCGGAATATGTTCCTGAGAGGACCGCTGCATGAACTGGCGGGGATTGTCAGGAATAACCTGATCATGTTTGGCGGGGCAGCGGTGATCCTGTACTTTTTCAACCTGCTGGATGCCTATTCCAGACTGGTTCTCTTTCTGTTCCCGGTGTTCAACTGTGTACTGATGTTTCTGGTTCATCAATTATGGAAAAAGATGATGCCCTCACTGTATCAGTGGATCTTTGAACAGCGTAAGATCCTGCTTGTGGCAGATGAGGAGAATGCTGCGATGCTGGTGGAAACCATGAAGGGGATGAAGGATTTCAGCTATGATCTGACAGGAATTGTTCCTATCGCAGAGAGTACACCGCTGTGGACAGAGGGAGAAATCTCCGGTGTTCCAGTCGTGGCAGACTTTGAGCATCTGATCGAATACTGTCAGATGGCATCTCTGGATGAAGTGATCGTAGTTGTTGAGAATAAACGCAGGAAGGATATGCTTCCCATTCTGGAGACTATGGCAGAAATGGGAATTACCGTGCATTATGAGATTCCGGTGCCGGAGCTTGCAAGTGCCAGCCAAAAGGCGCTTTCCCAGTTTGGAAGCTTTTATGCAGTTACCTATGCAAACCGGGTGGCACCGATAGGACAGCTGATCCTGAAAAGGGTGATGGATCTGGCCGGTGCGCTGGTGGGTTGTGTGATCCTGCTTGTACTGACGGTCCTTGTGGCACCTCTGATCAAGCTGGAATCGCCGGGACCTGTCTTTTTTGCACAGAAAAGAGTAGGCAGGAACGGGCGTGTATTTAAGATGTACAAGTTCCGATCCATGTATGCGGATGCAGAAGAGCGCAAAAAGGAACTGATGGCACAGAATGAAATGAACGGTCTGATGTTTAAGATGGAGAATGATCCAAGAATTACGAAGGTGGGAAAATTCCTTAGGAAGACAAGCTTGGACGAGTTTCCACAGTTTCTGAATATTCTGAAGGGGGATATGAGTCTTGTGGGAACAAGACCGCCGACATTGGATGAGTTCAAGCATTACAGCCCTTATCATAAGAAGAGACTGAGCTTCCGTCCCGGACTGACCGGTATGTGGCAGGTCAGTGGAAGGAGTGATATTACGGATTTTGAAGAGATTGTACGGCTGGATGTAGAGTATATTGATAACTGGTCCTTTATGCTGGACGTGAAGATATTACTTAAGACCGTACTGGCCGTATTTAAGGAGAGCGGAGCCAAATAAGCAGTATGAAAAAGGTAGCATATCAGAAGGAAAATATCAGAGTCACCTTGAACATGGCGTGGCCCTCTATTATTGAATCGTTTTTTGTAGCATTTGCGGGATTGATTGATTCCCTGATGGTCAGTTCACTTGGATCCTATGCAGTTGCTGCAATCGGACTGACGACACAGCCAAAGTTTATGGGGCTGTCTTTATTTTTTGCAGTGAATGTGGCAATCTCGGCACTTGTTGCCAGAAGAAGAGGAGAACAGAAGCAGGAGGATGCCAACAGGATCCTGAGTACGGTGATTATTTTTATCATAGCGGCGGCTGTCATACTGAGTATTCTGTTTGTGTTATTTGCAGGACCGATCATCAACCTGTGTGGATCCAATGCGGAAACTCATGACAGTGCAGTTGCCTATTTCCGGATCGTTATGGGAGGCATGATCTTTAACTGTGTACAGATGGGCATCAATGCGGCGCAGAGAGGTGCCGGCAATACAAAGATCACCATGCGCACCAATGTGACTTCCAATACGGTGAACATTATTTTCAATTATCTGCTGATTGGCGGACACCTGGGATTCCCGGCGCTTGGAATTCAGGGTGCAGCACTTGCTACTGTTCTTGGAACGGTAGTTGCCTGCATTATGAGTATTCTTTCCATACGGAAAAAGGAAGGCTTTATCAGTCTGCCTTATATTATGGAAAAAAGGATCATGCCGTCCTGGCAGAGCTTTGTACATATTGTAAAGGTCGGCTACAGTGTATTTTTTGAACAGGTTCTGATGAGGGTTGGTTTTATGCTTACGGCAGTGATGGCAGCTGGGCAGGGAACGGCAGCTATGGCAGCACATCAGGTTGGCATGAATATCATGGGACTTTCTTTTTCCTTCGGAGATGGACTACAGGCAGCAGCAGTGGCACTGATCGGGCGAAGCCTTGGTGAAGGAGATGAAAGGCTGGCAAAGGAATATGGCAGTATCTGCAGGATGCTTGGAATGGTGATCTCTGTATGTCTGGTGGCCATTTATTTCTTTGGGGCAGAGCCACTGATGCGCCTGTTTTTTGAAGAAGAGGAGATCATTACGATCGGTGTCCATATCATGTATGTGATCATTTTTGTCGTCATTTTCCAGATTTCCCAGGTGGTTTATATGGGATGCCTGAGGGGAGCCGGAGATACACTTTACACAGCAGCTGCTTCGACGATCAGTGTGACTCTGATCAGAACGCTGGTATCTTATCTTGGAGGCTATGTGTTTGGCTTTGGTATTATCGGTATCTGGATGGGTGTCCTTGGAGACCAGGTATCCAGATTCCTGTTTGCCTCCACCAGATTCCGGGCAGGAAAGTGGACAAAGATTAAGATTTGAGCCAAAAAGACCATATAAAAAAATTGAAAAAAAGGCGCAGATAGAGTAAAATAGATTTATCTAACAGGAGGGTAACATATGCTTGCAACGTTAATACCTTTATTTGATGAAAATGTAGCTGTAAGGGCATATTCCTTATTTGCCCAGAAGAGAAATTCCTTTTTGGATCCCGGTTTTCTTGGAACAGCCAGCTATGATGGCATTGGTGTGATTGCCGGTCTTGATATCATTCAGGGAATGGGGATTGAGACACTGTCTGCAGATAAGGATGTTTTTGTAGAGGTCAATAATATTTCTCTTTTTGCAGACATTAACAGCCAGTGCAGTGTGGATCATGAAAGACTGATCCTGCTTTGTGACAATACTGTACTACCGGAGAAAATGTACATTGACAGACTGAAGGCACTGAAGGCTGATGGATATCAGCTTGCCATGAAGAAGCTGCCAGTAGCCAGGTTTGAAATATACAGGGAAGTGTTGAGCCTGATGGATTATATCTTCCTTGACCATAAGAAGATCGATATCAGTAAGGCCAAGATTTATTTCAGCAAGATATATCCGAATATCAAGCTATGTGCAGTCAATGTCAATACACAGGAAGAGTTTGATACCCTGCGTAAGGATGGAGGGTATACACTGTATGAAGGAGAGTTCTACCGCATTCCTGTTACCAGAGGTCAGGAAGAGGTTTCTCCTTTGAAGGTGAATTATATTGAACTGCTGAATATAGTCAATGATGATGATTTTGACCTGACAAAGGCAGCAGATATTATCGGACGTGATACGGCGCTTGTCATTCTGCTTCTGAAGATGGTAAACAGAATGACAGTGAATTCGGGGATCACCTCGATCAGGCATGCAGCAGCCATGCTGGGTCAGAAGGAACTGAAGAAGTGGATCAACACAGCAGTGACAAGTGAGCTCTGCGCAGATAAGCCGAATGAAGTGACAAGGCTTTCTCTGCTGCGTGCTAAATTTGCGGAGAATCTGGCACCGGCTTTTGAGATGGCAGGACATTCTTCTGAACTGTTCCTGATGGGACTGTTCTCCGTTCTGGATCTGATTCTGGATAAGCCTATGGATGAGGCACTGGATATGGTCAAGGTATCGAAGAATATCAGAGAGGCGCTGATTGACGATAAGGGAGAACTGGCAGAGGTTCTTGACTTCATTGAGCATTATGAAAGAGCATCCTGGCAGGAGGTTTCCAGACAGATGATCCTTCGCAACATTGATATGAATAGTGTATACAATGCGTATGTGGATTCTCTGAAGTGGTATCGTGATCTTTTTGCAAAATAAAAGAAGCTAACAGACAGGCATTGTAGAAATGCCTAAAAACAGCAACTGATTTTAAGGAAATATGCCGATAGAACAAGAATGCAGAATTTGATATAATATAGAAAACTCGGAAACCGAAATGAGTTTCCGGGTTTTCTTTTTACCAATAAGGAAACCATAAAATGAAATCTGGTTTCCAACAAAAAGGATCTAAACCAGAAGAGGATCAATGACAGGAAGGAAAGCGAATGGAAAAGATTACAGAGATACAGGAAAAGATTCTGAATGCGGCCATAGCGGAGTTTGCAGAAAAAGGACTGAAATTCACCATGAATGACGTGGCAGGGCGTCTTACCATGAGCAAGAAAACACTGTATACCATTTATGAAAGCAAGGAAGCCATGCTGCTTGCCCTGGCAGATTACTGCTTTCGGGATATTAAACGCAGTGAGCAGGAGATTGTAAAGGATCCCTCCCTTTCCATCATAGAAAAGATCGAGAAGATAATGGTAGTGCTTCCTGAGAAATATCAGAATATCGGACTGAGCAATCTGTATCAGTTAAAGGAAAAATATCCTCATGTCTACCGGAGCGTGGAGCAGTATCTGGATACGGACTGGGATGCAACGATCTCACTGATCGAGCAGGGGATTGATAGAGGAGAGGTAAGACCGGTGTCCATACCGATCATCAAGAGTATGCTGGAAGGGACGATCAGCCATTTCTTTGCCAGCAATGTACTGATAGAAAGCGGGATCAGCTATGAAGAAGCACTGCAGGAAATGATACAGGTACTGATCCATGGCATGAAGGAGGAAAGGCAATGAACAGAAACAGGGAAAACAGGATCTACTGGAACAGAGGATGGTCTTTTTTTGAAGAATATACTCCAGCTTTGTGTGAAAAGGAAACAGCTGGGTTTCCGGAAGGGACAGAGGTAGAACTGCCACATACAGCTGCTGTCACACCGCTTCATTATTTTGACGAAAGCATCTACCAGAAGCACTGTGCGTACAGAAAATGCTTTGTACCGGAAAAGGACTGGGAAGGAAAACGGATCTTTCTGAATATCGAAGCGGCAGGCCACAGTGCCAGGGTTTATCTGAATGGCATTCTGATGACGGAGCATTTCTGTGGCTACACAGCATTCCAGGCAGAGCTGACGGCAGGGATCCGTCAGGGAATGGAAAATGTCCTTCTGATCGAGGTGGATAGCAGGGAGAGCCAGGATCTGCCGCCCTTTGGAAGAGCTATTGATTATATGACCTTTGGCGGACTATATCGGGAAGTTTATCTGGATATCAGAGAAAAGTATTGTATCACAGATGTGTTTGCCAGAACAGAAAAGGTAATGGAAGAAAAGCCGGTACTTTCCAGTGAGATCACACTGGATACAGGGGAGGAGATCCGGCGGCTTTCTCAGGATAACTGGGAGGACTGGCAGGAAAAGCTGCAGACAGAAGGACTTATGATCAGACAGAGCCTTATTTTTACAGAGCAGACAGAGGAAGGACCGACATCCGGTATTTACCTGCTTACGAAAAATGAGCTCGTACATGAGGTAGAAGGGGTGAAGCTGTGGTCTCCTGAAGATCCGTTCCTTTATCTTTTCAGGACAGAACTCTATCGGGAAGGAAAGCTGCTTGACACCTATGATGTCCGGATCGGCTTCCGGGAAGCTGAGTTTCGGAAGGATGGATTTTATCTGAACGGCAAGAAACTGAAGATCAGAGGATTAAACAGGCACCAGAGCTATCCCTATGTGGGATATGCAATGCCGGCTTCCATGCAGAGACAGGATGCGGATATTTTGAAACAGGAGCTTTCAGTGAATGCTGTCAGAACCTCCCACTATCCGCAGTCACAGCATTTCATTGACAGATGCGATGAGATCGGCCTTCTGGTATTTACAGAAATTCCGGGCTGGCAGTATGTGGGAGGAGAGAAATGGCAGGAGCAGGCTGTGAAGAACACAGAAGAAATGATATTGCAGTACCGGAATCATCCTTCCATTATCCTGTGGGGTGTGCGGATCAATGAATCGGAGGACAATGATCCTTTTTACCACCGGACCAATGAGACAGCACATCGCCTGGATCCTGGAAGGCAGACCAGTGGAGTAAGATATCTGCAGAAAAGCTCTCTGCTTGAGGACGTCTATGCCTTCAATGACTTTTCGCATGAAGGGAACAACAGAGGCTGCAGGAAAAAGAAGGCAGTAACACCGGATCCTGAAAAAGGATATCTGATCAGTGAATACAATGGACATATGTATCCGACCAAAACCTTTGACAGTGAGGGACACAGGACAGAGCATATGCTGCGTCATGCCAGAGTCATGGATGCCTATTATGGGGAAGAGGATATTGCCGGGGGCTTTGGCTGGTGCATGTTTGATTACAATACCCACAAGGACTTCGGCAGTGGTGACAGGATCTGTTACCACGGCGTCATGGATGCCTTCCGGAATCCCAAGCTTGCTGCAGCGCTTTATCAGAGCCAGGGGGAAGAAGAAACGGTACTTAAGATATCTTCTTCCATGGATATCGGCGAATACCCGGCCAGCCTGATCCGGAATGTGTATGCAGTGACCAATGCAGACAGTATCCGGGTATATAAAAATGAAGAGCTGGTGGGAACCTTTGAAACATGGGATTCTCCTTTCAGAAATCTCCCACACGGTCCCATTCTTTTGGATGATTTCATAGGAAATCTGCTGGAAACGAAGGAAGGCTTTTCGAAGGAAAAGGCAGCAGATGTAAAAAAAGTGCTGCTTTCCATTGCGAAAAACGGACTAAACCATATTCCGTTTGGAACGATCCTGATGGCACTCAAGTGCGTGCTGTTTCGGGGAATGAAGATGCAGGATGCGGTAGAACTTTATAATAAATATATTGGAAACTGGGGCGGTATCGCGACAGAATATCGTTTTGAAGCAGTGAAGGATGGTGTGGTCGTTTTCACAGTGCGGAAAGGACCGGCGAGACAGCCTCATCTCAAGACCAGAGTATCAGACAATCATCTGGTGATCGGAGATACCTATGATGTGGCAGAGATCAGGCTGATGGCAGAAAGTGAGTATGGAGATATGTTATGCTTCTGTCAGGAAGCACTGAAACTGCGCACAGAAGGCCCAATAGCACTGATCGGACCGGAGATGATCAGTTTAAATGGAGGTATGGGCGGTGTCTATGTCAGAACGACAGGCGAAGAGGGCAGAGCTGTGCTTATATTGAGCAGCGGGCTGTTCGGAGAAATGCGGATTGATTTTACGGTAGAGAAGGAGGTATTGCAATGAAGCTTTCAAAAAAGGAAACGATTTCTTATGGACTTGGTGCAGTAGGCAAGGATATGGTGTATATGCTGTCTGCCAGCTACGTGCTTTATTATTATCAGGATATCCTGGGGGTCAGTGCCTTTGCCATGGGGGTGATCCTGATGGCAGCCCGTATTTTTGATGCCTTTAACGATCCGGTCATGGGTGTGATCGTGGCAAAGACCAGAACCAGATGGGGACGGTTCAGACCCTGGCTGCTGATTGGTACCTGCCTGAATGCGGTAGTACTGTATCTGATGTTCGCAGCACCGCCCGCTCTTTCCGGAAACGGACTGATCGCCTATGCAGCTGTATTTTATATCCTCTGGGGTGTGACATATACCATGATGGATATTCCCTTCTGGTCTATGATCCCTGCCTTTACAGAGGGAGGAAAGGAAAGAGAGAACCTGACGACCATAGCACGTTCCTGTGCTGGTGTCGGCTCGGCACTGATTACAGTGGTTACTATGATCTGTGTGCCGCTGCTTGGAAGAATCGGACATTCTCATATGACAGAAAGAGAGATTGAACGGTACGGTTTCCAGTGGTTCGCCCTTGTGGTCGCGATCCTTTTTGTTGTACTTTTGGTTCTTACCTGTATCAATATCAAAGAAAAATCAACAGTGGATATGGAAGCTCCTTCTATTGGGCAGATGTTCCAGGCACTGATTAAAAATGACCAGGCAATGACGGTAGTGATCACGATTGTACTGATCAACTGTTCCCTGTATATTACCTCCAATCTGCTGATCTATTTCTTTAAATATGATATCGGTGGTGCAAACTGGAATGCAGGTTATGTGCTGTTTAATACCTTTGGTGGTGGTGTGCAGATCCTGTCCATGATGCTGTTTTATCCGCTGCTCCGGAAGTTGCTCAGTGCACTGCAGGTGTTTTATGTGAGCTTTGTGATGGCTGTAGGCGGCTATGCTGTATTGCTTATCCAGATGTTTATGGGAGTCAGAAATGTGTATCTTCTGCTGATTCCCGGGTTCTTTGTATTTATGGCCTTTGGTATGCTGACCGTGCTTACAACGGTATTTCTTGCCAATACAGTAGATTATGGGGAACTGAAAAACAGCAGAAGAGATGAAAGTGTGATCTTTTCCATGCAGACCTTTGTGGTAAAGCTGGCAAGTGGTGTGGCGGCTATGATTGCATCCATCTGCCTCAGCATCAGCCATATCAGTCAGGATACCTCGGCAGCAGAGGCAGCTGCAGCAGGTGCGTCTTCTGTGGCGGTTCTCAGGATGACAATGACAGTACTTCCGATTGCTGGTCTTTTGATAGCAGTTTTTATCTTTACCAGAAAATATATGCTGACTGATGAGAAGCTTAGAGAGATCACAGAAGAGCTGCAGAGAAGGAAAGGGGATATACGATGATCACAGAAAATAATGGAAGATTTTTGATTGAAACAGACCATACCAGCTATCTGTTTTATGTAGATCCGGCAGGATTTCTGACGCATCTCTATTATGGGGAAAAGCTGTTTCTGACGGAGGACGGGATAGATGCCATGATCCCGGTGATATCCAATCAGAACGGCTGCAGTATCATCGCTGACCAGAAGGAAAGTACGGTTTCTCTGGATGACTGGTGCCAGGAAGCTTCCTCCCGTGGAAGGGGAGATCTGGGACAACCCATGATCGAGCTTGTGTATGCGGATGGAAGCAGGAGCAGTGATTTCCGGTTTGAAAGCTTTCGGATAGAAAGGATAAAGGAACAGCCGGATGGTCTGCCTGGGGCATACAAAGAGGAGGAACAGGAGGGCAGCTCCCTGGTTATTGTTCTGCGGGATCAGAAAAGCCGGACAGTACTGGAGCTGGTTTACAGTGTCTTTGAAGAGTGCGACTGTATCACCCGCTTTGCCAGAGTGAGGAATGAAGGAGAAGAGCCGGTGCGTATTCTCCGGCTGATGAGTACACAGCTTGATGTGAGGACAGATGGACAGCAGAAGATCTTAAGCTTTTCCGGAGAATGGGCGAGAGAGATGGAGCCTGTGGAAACTATCCTGTCCGCATCAAGGTTTACGGTGGAATCCGGTGGCGGCACTTCTTCAAACAAAGCCAACCCTTTCATAATTTTTGGAGAAACAGAACTTTCCGAAACCTATGGACAGTGTTATGGATTTAACCTGCTTTATTCTGGAAACCACCAGGAAACACTGGAGATCGGTGGGCATGGAAGGGCACGTTTCCTTTCCGGGATCCATCCTGAATTTCTGGAAATCACCCTGCAGCCTTTAGAGAGCTTCTGCAGTCCTGAGGCGGTACAGACGTTTTCGGACGGCGGCTATCAGCAGATCAGTCTCCATATGCATGCCTTTGTCAGGGAGCATATTGTCAGGGGATACTGGAAAAAAAAGGAGCGTCCGATCCTCATTAATTCATGGGAAGCCATGTATTTTGATGTGAGGGAGAAAAAGGTACTGAAGCTGGCGAAAGAGGCGGCAAAAGCGGGAATTGAACTGTTTGTACTGGATGATGGATGGTTTGGAAAGAGAAATTCTGACAAAGAAGCGCTTGGCGACTGGAAAGACAATACCGAAAAGCTTCCAGGTGGGCTTGCCGGACTTTCCGAGAGGATTCATGCCATGGGCATGAAGTTTGGGATCTGGGTAGAGCCGGAGATGGTCAGTGAAAATTCAGAGCTGTACAGAGCACATCCGGACTATGCAGTGACAGTCCCCGGTACTGAACCGGCGAGGGGAAGAAATCAGCTTCTCCTTGATCTGACGAGGGAAGAGGTACAGGAATATCTGATCCGGGAAATGACAGGGGTATTCACGAGAAGCAGGGCTGATTATGTGAAATGGGACATGAACCGGAACTTTTCCGATTATTACAGTCAGGCATTGCCGGCAGAGGAGCAGGGCGTCTTTGCTCATCGGTACGTGCTTGGACTTTACCGGGTGATCCGGGAGCTGACAGAGCGTTTCCCCAAGATCCTCTTTGAAGGCTGTGCTTCTGGCGGCAACCGGTTTGATCTTGGCATGCTTTGCTATATGCCACAGATCTGGGCCAGTGACTGTACGGATGCACTGCAGCGGGCCAGGATCCAGAATGGCTACAGCTACGGCTATCCCCAATCGGTACTGGGAGCTCATGTATCGGCAAGTCCAAATCATCAGACTCTTCGAAGAATCCCTCTGGAGAGCCGGTTTGCCATAGCGTGTGCAGGAGTTCTTGGATATGAGTGTAACTTAAGTGACCTGTCCGCAGGAGAACTTGCTGAAATCAGGGAAGAAGTAAAGCTTTATAAGGAATGGAGAGAGGTTCTGCAGTTTGGACAGTTCTACCGGCTTAAGGGGCATGCGGCAAAGGGAAGGTTTGATACGGAGGCTGTGAGATGGAATGTTGTGAGCCTGGATGGAACAAGGGCAGTCGGGATCACGCTCCAGAATCAGGTGCTCCCCAATTATTCCCACAGATATCTGAAGACCAGGGGACTTTTGGAGGACAGAATATATCATGTTTATAACAGAAGCCTTAAATATGATATCCGGAGAATGGGGGATCTGATCAATACTGTATCACCCATTCCGGTGAAACAGGATTCCCTGCTTCATGGGGCGTTATCTCATCTGGTACAGCTTGATGGAGAAAAGGAAGACCATATCGTGACAGGAAGTATCCTGAACAAAGCGGGGATTCCTCTTGCAAGTGGATATCAGGGAACTGGCTTTGAAGGAAATACGGCCTTTTATCAGGATTATGATGCACGTATTTTCCTGATAGAGGAGGCAGCGCCTGCAGAAGGAACAGGGATCAGAGAGGCTGTTTCCCGATCCGGCGGTAAATAATAACAAAATAAATGATCTGTGCCAGTGCAGTGATGCTCCAGGAAAATGCATAGAGCAGATACAGGGACTGGATCGTATGAAAATAGGCGAATATGGTGTAGATCCATATGATACGGAATACACAGGAGCCAAGGATGACCATAACGGTAGGAACGATCGTTTTGCCAAGTCCTCTGGAAGCTGCAATGGTACAGTCCATGAATGCAGAAATGCTGTAGGAAAGCGCCATGACGGAAAGCCGGATGATTCCTGCATCTACAACCTCGCGGTCGTTGGTAAACAGGGACAGGAAAGGATAGCGGAAGAGATAAAGGGCACATCCCAGAACAAGACCGATCATAAAGGAATAGAACAGGGAGATGAAGTAACTTTTCAGAACCCTGTCCTTTTTCTGTGCTCCATAGTTCTGGGCAATGAAGCTGGCACAGGCGGTATAAATAGCAGCCATCAGATCATAGAGCAGGGGATCTGCATTCTGGGCAGCGGAATTGCCCTCCACCATGATATGGTCGAAGGAGTTGACGCCGGTCTGGACAAAAAGATTGGCAATTGCAAAGATCGTATTCTGAAAGGCAGAAGGTACACTGATGGACAGAATACGCCTCACCTTATCCCTGGTCATATGAAGGGCAGACAGGGTGATGCCAAAGCTGCTGTCCGTTTTCAGGAGCAGCCGCAGGATCAGCAGGGCAGAAATATACTGGGAGCTGATGCTTGCAATCGCAACACCAGCTACGTCCAGCTTACATACGATGACAAAAAACAGATTCAGGATCACATTGAGGATCCCGGCAAAGGTCAGATAATATAAGGGGCGTCTGGTATCGCCTGCAGCACTCAGCACCGCATTGCCAAAGTTGTACATGGACAGAGCCGGCATGCCAAGCAGATAGATCCTAAGGTACAGGACAGCACCGTTTATCAGTTCGTCCTTGGTATTGATGAGTCTGAGCACCTGAGGGGTAAACAGGATGCCGAAGATCATGAGGAGCATGCCGAGGATAAAGCTTAAGATGGCTGCAGTATGTACTGTTTCAGTCAGGTCTCTGTCACTCCTAGAGCCGATATAAAGAGCAGTCAGGGCATTGATACCGCCGGCAAAGCCGATCAGAAGCCCGGTAAAAAGAGTGACAAGGATACTGGTTGATCCTACAGAACCAAGTGCAAGTGATCCTGCAAATTTACCGACAACCGCAATGTCTGACATATTGAAAAGCACCTGAAGGATATTGGAAAACATCAGGGGAATGCTGAATATGGCGATCTTTTTAAAGAGAGAACCTTCACAAAGGTTCATTTCATACTTTTTCATAATACCTCACATCAGTTCTAAATTCGTTGAAAAAAGCCAAAAGCAATATTATCATATACTAATAGAGAAAAAAAGCAAGAAAAAAGTAAGAAAGGGTAAGGAAAATGGATTGCTTTTATTGTGAAAGAGCATTTCCGGCAGACTGTGCCTTGAGTGGCAATCTGGTCAGCAATGACGGTTTTCTGCATGTACGCAGGAGGATGGGCAGCAACGTGCTGATCTATGTACTGGAGGGGACGCTTTACATTGCAGGCAATGGTGTCAGGAGAGAGGTAAAGGAAGGACAGCTTCTTCTGCTTCCCGGAGGGGAGGAACATTACGGTTATCGGTCATCCGAAGGACGTCTTTCTTATTTCTGGATCCATTTTGATACAAACGAAAAGCTGCAGCGTATGGGAGAACGTCATCTGCCTGAAAAGCCGGGAGAGGACGCCTGTATCCTGCCGGAGTATGGAAATGCCTGCAACCGGGAGAGAGTAAGTCTTCTGTTCCGGCAGGTGACCCAGTATTCCAGAAGAGAAGATCTGTATTCCGGACGGATTTTAAACAGTGCACTGGAGCTGCTTCTGATGGAGCTGACGCAGGAATTCCTGGAAGCGGCTTTTGGAAGAAAGGATGGGATATCTCCCTCCATGTACCGGGTCATGGAGTGGGTGCGCAATAACTGCGGCAGATCTCTTAACCGGGAGATGATAGCAGAGACCTTTCAGTACAATCCTGATTATCTTTCCATGCGTTTTAAGAAGGAGACAGGAATAGGACTTATGTCTTATCTGAACAGAGAACGGATCAGCAGGGCAAAGGCACTTCTTTCCTGCGGAAATATCAGCATCAAGGAAGCCGCTTATGAGAGCGGCTTCCAGGATGAAAAATACTTTATGAGAACTTTCAAAAGGCTGGAAGGGATCACACCCTCCCAGTATAAGAACACCTTTTACCAGCACTATATCAATTAACAGGATTTATTCTCCTTGGCAGTAAAGTAAACCGTATAGGCTTCGTCCATAACCTCATAGAGAGGCTTTAATTCAAAATTGATATCCTGGTTTCTGGTGCTGTAGTGATTCTGCTGCCAGGGATAGGTTTCATAGGTATGCTCATTCCTTGGAGCAAGGAAGCTTTCGGGATGCGCCATATCACCACGGATGCCGGTGTCTTTATCTGTCATGCCGGCAAGAACAATAGGACCGTCCAGGATAGCGGTAAGCTCAGGAATATCAGCAAGAGCCTCTGTATGTAGCAGATTCTTAAAGAAGATGGTGATCACTGCCTGATCCAGTCCTTCTTTGAAATACAGGAATCCATCCTTGATCACAGGGGAAGCAACGTCTTCTTCATTGACCTGGATACGGAGGATGCCTTGGCACCAGGAAGGAACACGCAGAGCCAGGGTCAGTCCTTCCGTATTGACAGCATTGATCTCAAACTTCAGGAGCCATCTGGACATCTGTCCGTCATCCTTTTCATCGAAAAGTGCCTGTGCATTGTAGGCTTTCATGGCTGTGGTCTGCCTGATCGTACCGGACGCGTTTCCGAGAGCAAAGTGGTATTCGGAAGGAATATACTGGTTGATGTAAAGAGTATCTGCAGCAGCATCTTCATAATAGATCAGCTCCGGATAGAGGCACTGTGCCTGCACCATGGTACCGTGACAGCACCAGAAGTCGTGGCGCCTGGTACCCCATTTCTTATGACCGCCTGCACGCAGGGGCAGGAAATAGGCAGGCATACCGGTTACGGCATTCTGCTGTGCAAGAAAGCCGTTGTACAGACACCTTTCAATATAATCACCATATTTGGATTCTCCAGTGAAACGGAAGAGGTAGCTGGCAGTACGGACCATATTATAAATAGTACAGAATTCCTGATCCCTGTCAGAGAGGAATTGTCCCTGCATAAAGGGCGGTACCCAGAACTCACCGGCATTGCCGCCACCGGTTGCATACATGCCTCTTTTTGTGACAGCACAGTCAAAGAACAGCTTCACAAGATTCAGCCATCTTTCATCGCCTGTAATCTCATAGAGCTTGGCAGCGCCGTGGGAAAGGGGAACACTGGCATTGGAGTGACAGTTGGTAAGGGCATCCTTACCTTCCTCCAGCTTGCGGAACAGGCTGGGTGCATAATAATGCTTTACCAGAGTCATGTACTTTTCATTCCTTGTAAGCTCATAGAGGGTAGCCCATACCTCCAGCATACCGCCTTCCTCTCCGGAGTAGACAGCATGGGGATTTCTTGACTGCATGGCATCAGCCCAGCGGATATACCAGTCAGCCAGCTTGTTGATGATAGTGAGGGCCTGCTCATTGCCGGCATAGCTGTAGGCGTGCATCAGACCGAGGATGGTTTTGTGCATGGTGTACTGGGGAGACCAGATATACTGATTCCTGGCAAGTCTTTCAAAATATTTTTCGGGGATGGAGCCGACCCATTCACCGCCGTTTTCTTCCTGACATTTTGCCAGCTCGGCTACAATGTGGTCCAGCTTTGCCTTTAAAAGGATATCACCGTCGAAGGCAGCATAGTGAGCGGCAGCAGAGAGAAAATGACCAAGGAAATGACCTCGGAGCTGGCAGTTTGGTGCTTCCCAGCCCCAGTGGAGGTTGGCACTTTCCGGATGCTCGATCACCTGAAGACCGGGCAGGATAAAGCCTGCTTCCAGATAAAAGTTCTGGAGAAGACAGGTGGAATCAAGCTCCATTAAGTAAGAGCGGTTTACGTCCATACGTTCCCGGAACAGACCGGGGAGAATGGAAACGGTATTGTTTTTTACTGATTGCAGCATAAAGAACCTCCTGTTCCATATAAAAATTCATCAGAATCTGATATGATTATAACAGATCAAAAAAAAACAGGGGTAGATAAAAGGACAGATTTAGTGTCAAATTCAGACAGAGAATAAAAAAGGAGAAGCCTAATATGAGATATCCGGAATTTCTTAAGGGAAATGGAACAATCGGCTTTGTAGCACCATCCTTTGGCTGCAGCACAGAGCCCTACAGAACTGCCTTTAACCATGCACTGGACAAGTGGAAAAAAGAGGGGTATGGAATTGACATAGGACCAAATTGCTATGAAAACAGCGGTGTTGGTATCAGCAATACACCTGAGAAGTGTGCAGAAGAGCTGACAGAGTGGTATTGCAGGAAGGGAAATGATATCCTGATCTCCTGCGGCGGTGGGGAACTGATGTGTGAAGTGCTTCCCTTTGTGGATTTTGAAAGAATCCGAAAGGCAGATCCCAAGTGGTATCTGGGATATTCAGACAATACCAATATGACCTATCTTCTGACAACGCTCTGCGACACGGCGGCTGTTTATGGACCCTGCGCAGCCTCCTTTGGCATGGAGCCGCCACATCCGTCCATAAAAGACACCTTCGCCCTGCTCAGGGGAAAAAAGCTTTCATTTGAAAGCTATGAGCTGTATGAGAAGGAAAGCCTGAAATCAGAAGAAAACCCGCTGGCACCCTACAACTGTACGGAACCGGTCAGATCACGGTTCTTTGTACCGGACAGTAAAGGAAAGCTTAAGGAGAGCAGTGAGGTAAAGCTGCAGGGAAGACTTCTTGGCGGCTGTCTTGACTGTCTTGCCAATTTATCCGGAACAGAATTTGACAGGACCAGGGAATTTTGTGAAGCCTACAGGGAGGATGGGATACTCTGGTTCCTGGAAGCCTGTGACCTTAACGTATTTTCCATAAGAAGGGCGCTGTTCCAGCTGAAGCATACAGGGTGGTTTGCCCATACGGCAGGCTTTGTTTTTGGCAGATCACTGAACGGAGGAGCTATGATGGATCTGGATGAAGCAGGGGCGGTTCTTCCGGTTCTGGAAGAATACAGGGTTCCTGTGATACTGGATGCCGACTTTGGTCATTTACCGCCGGCAATCCCCTTAATCTGTGGAAGTATGGCAGAGATCGGGGGAATAAGTGGAAAAATAACGATATCCATGAGCCTTTGCTGAAAATCCATGCGATAAATGACAGTTGAAGAGAGGTTTTCTGTTCCTTATAATGGATTCGTAAAAGGATTTGTTATAATATGGAGGAATTAGGATGGAACAGCTAAATTTTGCTTCTGTTAAGGATACCGATAAGGTATATCGTATCCTGGGTGATCTGATCAATGCAAACCGGGAATTCCAGATCATGATCACAGTACCAAGAGACGGAAAAAATGTTATAACGGAGGAGAAGCCGCAGGAAAAGGAGCCAGGGATGATACATCAGAGAAATCTGGAGAAGGATGTTACGGACATGATCCATGAGATCGGTGTACCGGCGCATATTAAAGGATATCAGTATTTAAGGGAGGCAATCATCATGTCGGTGGAGGATGCAGACATGGTAGGCTCCATTACCAAAGTACTGTATCCGACGATTGCCGCCAGATACCAGACTACTGCAAGCAGAGTGGAGAGGGCGATCAGACATGCAATAGAGGTAGCCTGGAACCGTGGAAAAATGGAAACACTGGATTCTCTGTTTGGTTATACGATCAACAATGGTAAGGGAAAACCCACGAACTCAGAGTTTATTGCCCTGATCGCAGATACCATACGTCTGCTCTACAAGGACTGATCCCAAAAGCTTTTTCAGGGGCTTTTTCCAAATTATCTCTTTTATTCAACCGTAGAATGCGGTATACTGGATTTTAAGAATAATGTTGGAGGGCTTGTGATGAAAAAAATACTTTTTGTCGCATCAGAGGGTGTACCATTTATTAAAACAGGGGGACTGGCAGATGTAGTGGGCTCTCTCCCCAAGTGTATTGATAAGGAATATTTTGATGTCAGGGTGATTCTTCCCAAATATACCTGTATGAAGCAGGAGATGAAGGATAAGCTCAGCTATGTTACGCATTTCTATATGGACTTCCATTGGAAAAATGAATATGTTGGAGTGCTGTATGCAGAGGTAGATGGCGTCAAATATTATTTTATTGACAATGAGATGTTTTTTAATGGCTTTAAGCCATACAGTGATAATGCATTATTTGAAATAGAGAAATTTGCTTTTTTTTCCAAGGCAGCGCTTTCTATTCTTCCGGTGATCGATTTCAGGCCGGATGTGATCCACTGCCATGACTGGCAGACAGGACTGATTCCCGTATATCTGAAGGAGCGTTTCCAGGGGAGTGATTTCTACAGAGGGATCAAATCGGTTATGACCATACATAACCTGAAATTCCAGGGGAAATGGGGGATCAGGGAGGTACAGGATATTACCGGACTGCCTGATTATTACTTTACTGCTGATAAACTTGAGGCCTATAAGGATGCCAATCTGTTAAAGGGAGGGATCGTATTCGCAGATGCGATCACAACCGTAAGCGCCACATATGCAGAAGAGATCAAGACAGCCTTTTATGGTGAGGGACTGGATGGTCTTCTAAGAGCCAGAAGTAAAGATCTGCGTGGTATTGTGAACGGTATCGATACAGATGTATTCAATCCGGAAACAGATAAAAACATAGAGTTTAATTATAATGCCATGAATTTCCGCAAAGAGAAGATCAGGAATAAGCGTGCCCTTCAGGCAGAGCTTGGTCTTGAACAGGATGACAAGAAGTTTATGATCGGTATTGTTTCAAGACTGACAGATCAGAAGGGTTTTGATCTGATCTCCTATGTGATGGATGAGCTTTGTCAGAGTAATGTCCAGATCGTTGTGCTTGGAACAGGAGAAGAACGGTATGAGAATATGTTCCGTCACTTCGACTGGAAATACAACAATAAGGTATCTGCCAATATTTATTATTCAGATGCCCTTTCACACAAGATCTATGCAGCCAGTGATGCGTTCCTGATGCCGTCTTTATTTGAGCCGTGCGGACTCAGCCAGCTTATGAGCCTGCGCTATGGAACTGTCCCTATCGTGAGAGAGACAGGAGGACTTAAGGATACGGTTGAGCCTTACAATGAATATGAAAGCACAGGAACCGGTTTTTCCTTTACCAATTACAATGCACATGAGATGCTTGGAACAATTTATTATGCAGAGAAGATCTATTATGAAAAGAAGCGTGAGTGGAACAAGATCGTAGACCGTGCCATGGCAGCAGATTTCTCCTGGAATGTATCAGCAAAGAAATATCAGGAGATGTATGACTGGCTGATCGGATAAAGCAGAAAACCTGTAAAACAGATGATCACAGCATAAGACTTGGAGAACAGGTTATGCCAAATAAAAAACAGAGTCAGGGATTGATTATGCAGGCGGGTATCCTTGCCGCTGCAGGAATTATCGTTCGTATCATCGGGCTGTTGTACAACAGCCCGATGACAGCGATTCTTGGAGATGAAGGAATCGGGTACTATAATACGGCTTACTATGCGTATACCATTGTCCTTCTGATCTCATCCTACAGTATTCCTTCGGCAATATCCAAGGTGATCGCCCAGAAGCTTGCAGTAAAAGAATATCGGAATGCACACCGCATTTTTCAGTGTGCATTTATTTATGTGCTGGTAGTCGGTAGTGTTGCCAGCTTATTTGTATTTTTCGGAGCAGGTCTGCTTGTGCAGATCGAGGCAGCGATACCGGCACTGCGGGTACTGGCGCCTACCATATTCCTGAGTGGTATTCTTGGTGTGCTCCGTGGGTATTTCCAGGCACATAAAAGTATGGTTCAGACCTCTGTATCACAGATCGTGGAACAGATCCTGAATGCAGTTTTCAGTATCCTTATGGCATATCTTCTCCTGCAGGCAGCGGGAGGGACACAAAGTGAAAATGGTCTTGCCTATGGAGCAGCAGGCGGTGCGATCGGTACAGGCATAGGTGTGCTTGCAGCTCTTTTATTTATGGTATGGCTTTACCTTGTGAATAGACCGTTTCTCAAAAGAAGGATACTTCATGATACCGGGCATAAAGAGGAATCCTGTCAGGAAATTTTCAAAATGATCATTATGGTGGTGACACCTTTTATTCTGAGTACCTTTATTTATAATGCCAATACCTTTATCAATCAGACGCTTTATCAGAAGCTGATGATGGATCTGCATGGTCTGACAGATGCCGGGGTTGCGGCTCATACAGGTATCGTTGGTAAGGCAGTAAAGGTTTCCAACATCCCCATAGCACTGTCCTCAGCCATGGCGTCTGCACTGATTCCCGGTATTTCCGGAGAATATGCGAAAAAGAATCTGAAAGAGACAAGAAATCAGGTTGCCAGGGCAGTCAAGGCAACCATGCTGATCTCGATTCCGGCAGCAGTAGGAATGGGCGTACTGGCAAAGCCGGTCATGCTGGTTCTGTATCCCCAGAAAGCCTCGATCGATCTGTCCTCGTCTCTGCTTATGGTACTGTCAGTCAGTGTGATCTTCTATGCGGTCTCCACACTTTCCAATGCGGTGCTGCAGTCGATCGGAAGACTGAACAGTCCGGTGATCAATGCGGCCATTGCACTGGTGCTTCAGACAGCAGGGCTTGCAGCCATGATCATTTTTCTGGATGAGAGCTATGGACCGTATTATTATGCGGTAACGATCATCCTGTACGCTTTTCTGATGTGTGTCCTGAATGGAGCGGCATTAAGGAAGCATCTGCGTTATAAGCAGGAGATAGGGAGGACATTTGTAAGGCCGGTTCTTGCCTCTGCTGTGATGGGAGCAGCAGCATTTTTTATATATCAGGGGATATACCTGCTCCTGCACAGCAATCTGGTTTCCCTGTTTGTGGCAGTTGTATTGGCAGCAGCGGTTTACTTTGTTATGATCCTGTTATTAGGTGCAGTGACAGAGGATGAGATGAAAATGCTGCCCAAAGGTTACCTGCTTGTGAAGATTGCCAGAAAAACGAGACTGCTGAGAAGCTGAAAGACAGAGAGAAGAGAAAAACAGAGGGCAGACATTTGGGTCTGCCCTCGTTTGTATTAGTCTGCCTTACGGATACCGGAAATGTCCGTATCGATCATCATGGAATAGTTGGTATAGTACACTACGAAGCCGGGCTTGCTGCCACCGGGCTTTTTTACATTCTTCTTCTGCAGATAGTCCACTTCCAGCTTCTGCTGCTCACGGCCGCTGGAGTAGTAGGCCGCCAGTCTGGCAGCTTCTTCAAAGGCGGCATCGGATGGTGTTTTGTTTCCACACTTCAGGACAACATGTGAACCAGGTATGCCTTTTGCATGGAACCACCAGTCGTTGCCGGCTGCCAGGGAAAAGGTGATCTCATCATTCTGATAATTATTTTTCCCCACGTAAATATCATCCCCGTCACAGCTGATATAGTGGAAGGGTACGCTTTTGAAAGAAATTTTTTTCTGCTTTCCCTTCCGGCGGATATAGCCGCTTTCAATCAGTTCTTCTTTGATCTGTACAAGATCCTCTTCCTGCAGGGCAATCGAAAGAGAGGTCTGCACAGACTGAAGATGGGTGATCTCATCCTGTACCTCTTTTGTGAGGGCAGTAAGCGCTTCAAAGGTACGCTTCAGTTTATTATACTTCTCGAAATATTTCTTGGCATTTTCAGAGGTGGAAAGCTGAGGCTCCAGGGGGATCGTGATCATTTCCCCGGTATAATAATTCAGAGCTTCCATGGAGGAGGCACCGGGCTCAACACCATAGCCATAGGTATTTAAAAGCTCCCCATAGATTCTGTATTTCTCACGCTTCTCTGTATCCTTAAGCTGTCTGACCTGCAGATCATATTTCTTGACATTGCGCTCCAGGGCAGTCTGGACGATCCGTCTGAGGTCAGAGGATTTCTGGCGGATCCGGGAGATCTGGTTTTTCTGGGCATAATACAGCTCCAGCACCTCTGAAATGGAAGAAAAGTGTCTGCAGTTTTCTTCCGGCCAGGAGGAAAGGGTGATTGCGGAAAATTCTACGGGTTTTCCGGTTTCATAAATGATAACAGGGGAAAAACACCCCTGTTTTACACTGTCCATGACTGCGGAAAAAGAACGGTACAGACCAGAGAGCAGATCAGCTCCGTCTTGGCTTTCTGCAAAAACAGCCGAAGAGCAGTCCGCATCCAGATGGGCTGCGTGGCAGATTTCCTGTGAGATCACAGGGGAAAGACCGGTATAGGAGGTATAAAGAGCCTTATAAATGGGCTGCGCTTTTCCAGTGATCAGGGCTTTAAAGGAAGCTTCATCTGCAAGGAGGGGATCCTGCTTCTGGTCAGCACCCGGGATAAAATAGTCTCTTCCGGGCAGAACCTCACGGACAGAGCTGACCATACCGGAGATATGCTTGATGCTGTCTATGATCTTATTTTCATCACTCAGGAAAATAATGTTGCTGTGCTTGCCCATGATTTCAATGGCAAGTGTCTTTTTGCAAAGATCGCCCATTTCGTCCAGATGCTCAATGTGAAGCTGGATGATGCGCTCAAGACCGGGCTGTGTAATATCCGTGATCCGGCCATTCTGCAGATGCTTACGAAGCAGCATGCAGAAGCCAGGGGCTGTCATGGGAGCCTGTTTATTACTGCCTGTCAGATAAACGAGAGGAAGGGAAGCTTCTGCTGAAAGGAACAGCCGTTTCTGGCCTCCGTCAGTAGTTTTTATCGTAAGAAGCAGCTCATCCTTTTCCGGCTGGGCAATCTTATAGATCCTTCCGGCCAGGAGATTGTCCTTTAATTCTTTTACTACGGCTGCTACCGTAATTCCATCAAATGCCATATTGTAATCTCACTTTCTTTCCGGCAGCCTCTGGCTGCCTTTCCTTAGTATAGCGCACTTGACGTTTTTCTGTCTATATCCTATAATACTATGGAATACGCAGAAATTATTTTCGGGTAGGATACAAAGGAGAAAAGCATGATTAAGAGCATGACAGGCTTCGGCAGATGTGAGATCGCAGAAGCTGACCGTAAGATTACGGTAGAAATGAAATCAGTCAATCACAGATATCTGGATGTCACCATCAAAATGCCTAAGAAGCTGAACTTCTTTGAAGCAGCGATCCGGACAGAGCTGAAGAATTACATGCAGAGAGGCAAGGTAGATCTTTTTATCACCTATGAAGATTTTACAGAGTCAAATGTCTGTGTGAAGTACAATAAGGAACTGGCTGCGGAATATATGCAGTATTTTGACAGAATGGCTGAGGATTTTTCTCTGGATAATGATATCCGGGTATCCACACTGGCAAGATTCCCCGAGATCCTGACGATGGAAGAGCAGACTGTGGATGAAGAGCAGCTCTGGAAGCTTCTGGATAAAGCACTGAAGGGTGCCGCAGAGAACTTTGTGGAGACCAGGATCAGGGAAGGGGAAAACCTCCGGAATGATCTGATAGCAAAGCTGGAAGGAATGCTTGCGCATGTGGATTTCATCACAGAGCGTTCTCCGGAGATCATCGAAGAGTACAAGGAGAAGCTTACGAAGAAGGTAGAGGAGCTTCTTTCTGATAAGCAGGTGGATGAAAGCAGACTTCTTATGGAAGTGACGATTTTTGCTGACAAGGTATGTGTAGATGAAGAACTGGTGCGGCTTCGCAGCCACATCACAGCTACAAGGGATGCACTGCTTGCAGGTGGAAGCATCGGAAGAAAGCTGGATTTCATCGCACAGGAAATGAACCGTGAGGCGAATACGATCCTGTCAAAGTCAAGTGACCTTGAGATCTCAAACCGTGCGATTGAACTGAAAACAGAGATCGAGAAGGTAAGAGAGCAGATCCAGAATATTGAATAGAAGGTTTTGATGTGAACAAATTAATCCATATCGGCTTTGGAAATATTGTAAATGCCGGAAAGATCATTGCGATAGTCAGTCCTGATTCGGCACCTGTCAAGCGTATGGTACAGAAGGCCAGGGAAGAGGGCAATGCCATCGATGCGACACAGGGAAGAAGGACAAAGGCAGTCCTGGTGATGGAAAACAGCCAGCTTGTGCTTTCGGCACTGCTTCCGGAAACCATTGCCCAGAGGGCACAGATGGAGAGTAAAGATGAAAACGAAACAGCATAAAGGAATTCTGATCGTTGTTTCCGGATTTTCCGGGGCAGGCAAGGGAACATTGATGAAGCGGCTTGTCAGTGATTATGACAATTATGCCTTATCTGTTTCCATGACAACGAGACAGCCAAGAACAGGTGAAGTAGATGGAAGGGAGTATTTCTTTTCCACGAAAGAGGAATTTGAAAAGAAAATAGAAGAAGAGGGACTTGTGGAATATGCCTGCTACTGTGGCAACTACTACGGAACCCCGAGAGAGTATGTGGAGAAGAAGCTGGAAGAGGGGAAGGATGTGATCCTGGAGATCGAGATCCAGGGAGCCCTCAAGATCAAACAGAAGTTTCCCACAGCCCTGCTGCTGTTTGTGATGCCGCCGAGTGCAGCGGAGCTGAAGCGCCGGCTTGTAGGACGCGGTACAGAAACAGAGGATGTTATCGAAAAGAGGCTTAAGAGAGCCACAGAAGAGGCAGAGGGAATCGAGAATTACGATTATATCGTGATCAATGATAACCTGGAAGAATGTGTGAGGGAAATGCACGGCCTGATCATGGCGGCACATGAAACACCGGCACGAAATCAGGAATTTATCAATAAAGTAAGAAAGGAGCTGGAAGCTTTCACAGAATAGGCTTTCAGGGAAGGAGAAAATTATGTTACATCCGTCTTATTCAGATTTAATGAAGGTAGTAAACAGTGAGGTTGAGCCTGGAGAGGCTCCCGTAGTTAACAGCCGCTATTCCATCGTTATGGCAACATCCAAGCGTGCCAGACAGATCATTGGAGGAGATGAGCCGCTTGTGAATGCAAAGGACAGCAAGCCTTTATCCATTGCGGTAGAGGAGCTGAATCAGGGCAAGATCAAGATTCTTGCAGATGAAGACTAAAGAATCAATGGCGGCCGGCAAAAGGGCCGCTGTTTCACTATTAGAGAGCAGGGAAGGACAAAGGCATGAATATTTTATTTGTATCCCTTGGCTGTGATAAGAATTTGGTAGATTCTGAAGTGATGCTTGGCATGCTGAAGGAGAGGGGATACACCTTTACCGATGATCAGACACAGGCAGATGCGGCGGTAGTCAATACCTGCTGCTTTATCAATGACGCCAAGGAAGAGAGCATCCAGACGATCCTGGAGCTTGCTGAACTGAAAAAAACAGGGCAGCTTAAGGCACTGGTCGTAGCGGGGTGCCTGGCACAGCGCTATCAGGCAGAGATCCAGAAAGAAATTGAAGAGGTAGATGCCATTATCGGCACAACAGCGCTGGAAAAGGTAGTTGAGACACTGGATGAGGTACTGGCCGGTAAGGGAGAGAACCATCTGGAAGCTCTTGACAAGGCGCCTCTTGGAGGTAAAGAAAGAGTACTTACAACAGGAGGATATTTTTCCTATCTGAAGATTGCAGAGGGCTGCAACAAGCACTGCACCTATTGTATTATCCCAAAGGTCAGGGGCGAATACAGGAGTGTTCCAATGGAGCTGCTTCTGGATGAGGCAAGACAGCTTGCCGGTAAAGGAATTAAAGAACTGATCCTTGTTGCACAGGAAACGACCCTGTATGGAATGGATCTGTACGGAGAAAAAAAACTGCCGGAGCTTCTTGACAGGCTTTGTGAAATAGAAGGGCTTATCTGGATCCGGATCATGTACTGTTATCCGGAGGAGATCACACAGGAGCTGATCGATGTGATGAAGAGGCAGACGAAGATCTGTCATTACCTGGATATTCCGATCCAGAGCGGCACTGACAGGATTTTGAAGCTGATGGGCAGAAGAACAGATACGGCGCAGATTGAAGCACTGGTAGACCATCTGCGGGAAGAGATCCCGGATATCTGCATCAGGACTACTTTTATTACCGGATTCCCTACAGAGACAGAAGAAGATTTTGCAGAAACCATGGATTTTATCAACCGTATGGAGTTTGACAGGCTGGGAGCCTTTACCTATTCACCGGAGGAGGGAACACCGGCGGCTGTCATGGATGGCCAGGTGGAGGAAGAAATTAAGCTCAGAAGGCAGCAGGAAATGATGGAGCTCCAGCAGGAGATCGCTTTTGAAGCGGCAGAGAACATGAAGGGCAGGGAGCTGACAGTCATGATCGAAGGAAAGCTTGCTGAGGAGGATGTTTATGTGGCAAGAACCTATAAGGACGCTCCTTCGGTAGATGGCTATCTGTTTGTGGATACGGACTGGTCACTGATGAGCGGTGATTTTATAAGGGTGCGCGTGACAGGAGCCAATGAATATGACCTGATCGGTGAGATTATAGAAGAATAAAGAGGAGAGCAAGTTATGAATTTACCTAACAAACTGACAATATTCAGAGTGATTCTGATTCCCTTTTTCCTGGTATTCCTTTTAGTACCTGGTATTCCGGCAGACAACTGGATCGCCCTTGGTATCTTTATTGTAGCCAGCCTGACAGATCTTCTGGATGGAAAGATCGCCAGAAAATACAATCTGGTTACAAACTTCGGAAAATTTATGGATCCGCTGGCAGATAAGCTGCTTGTGTGTTCTGCCCTGATCTGCCTGACCGGGCTTGGCAGGATCCCTTCCTATATGGTAGTTATTATTATTGCAAGGGAATTTACGATCAGTGGCTTTCGTCTGATCGCAGCAGATAATGGAGTTGTGATCGCAGCAAGCTACTGGGGCAAGTTCAAGACGACCTTCCAGATGATCGCAGTCTGTCTGATGATCGCCAACATCCAGGCACTGCAGCTTCTGACAACGATCATAACCTGGATCGCAGTGATCCTCACAGTCGTATCACTGATTGATTATCTGATCAAGAATAAAGATGTACTGAAGGAACAGAAATAATGACACTGGAAGAAACAGCAGTAGAAAAGCTGCTTGCAAAAGGGTATACGGTAACTACGGCAGAATCCTGTACAGGTGGGCTCATCGCAGCAACTCTGATCAATGTGTCCGGTGTTTCAGAGATTTACAGGGAGGGCTACATTACCTATGCCAATGAATCCAAGGAAAAGCTTCTTGGGGTTAAAGGCGAAACCCTGAGAAATTATGGTGCAGTCAGTGAACAGACTGCATATGAAATGGCTGCGGGAGCTGCAAAAAATGCAGGGGCGGATGCAGCTCTTGTTTCTACTGGTATAGCAGGACCTTCCGGAGGAACAAAGGAAAAGCCGGTAGGACTTGTTTATCTCGGATGCTGTCTGAGGGGCAGGATAACTGTCAGAAGGGAAATCTTCCATGGTGACAGGGAAAGTATCCGCAGACAGGCGGTAACAGCAGCACTTAAGCTGCTTATTGCCATACTTTCAGAAGAACCGGATTCTCAGGTACAGGAGGGATTGATTTGAAAAAGAAATGGACGACCGGAAAAATTATTGGTGTCAGTATGCTTTTAGTACTTGGTGTTGTGATCCTGTGGATCGCATTTGTGGCGAGTGTTTACCAGCTTGCTACAGTGATCGAAGGAATAGAGAGGACAACAGCAGGGCGTGCGGGAATCACCGGAGACTCTGACGATATGGATGGGTATGATATAGAAGATTTCCTGAATGGTGACAGTGATGAGGAGTATTATGACTTTGAGCAGGATATCAGGGATGATCTGTCCTATGAAGTGGAGCTTGAGGAATTTGATAAGGAAGATTATGACTGTCCTGAAGGGGCAGAGGCAAGGCTTATCATTACATATCCAGTAGTGACCGGTGATATTCCGAATGTGGAAGAGATCAACCGGAAGCTTTATGAAGAAGTCACAGCAACGGATGAATATATCACTGCCGTTGCAGATCTCATGGAAGATGGGGACTCCTTTGAATATCAGAGTGAATGCTATGTTACCTATATGGATGAGGATATTCTGAGTGTTGCATTCCAGGAACGGGGGATACTGAATGATTCCACGATAGGGGCTGTCATCGTTTCCATGAATTTTGACCTGCAGACAGGGCTTCCTGTGGGTAATACCGGCATCCTTGATATTGATGATGAGTTTGCCATTGATTTCAGAAAACGCTGTGAGGAACAGAATGGTGAGATCAATGGACTTAACTATTATTCAGATCAGCAGATCAGAGAATATCTGACAAATGAAAATTCATTGATCATCTTCTATACACCACTTGGAATGGAGGTTGGAATCAATTATGATGACGGCTGGGCAACCGTTACCTATAAGGACTATGAGAAGTTTACAAAACAGTTCTGATTAAAAAATAATGTGCTTCCTGATCTGCCAGGAAGCGCATTATTTTTTGATATCCGTTTCTTGCGAAAAGCATGGCTTTATGGTAATATAAAGCAGTAATCGGATCCGGGATCACAGGGATCCGCCATCAAATATCTGCTTTGCATATCCGGCATCTTCTGCCAAACATCCAAAGCGATCAGAAAAGAGGGGAGAGATGCCATTGAGGGAGTTTTTTGGGACTCGTAATATGATAGAATAAGGATATAAGAAAAGAAAACAAAATTAGGATTGACAGGAACAAATGTTTGGTATACTCTTGAATAAGAACAGATGTTCCTTCTGGAAGGAGAACTTATTTTATGGAAAAGAACGAAAAGCTGAAGGCATTGGACGCTGCCCTTGGACAGATTGAGAAGCAGTTCGGTAAGGGAGCTGTCATGAAGCTGGGAGATCCGGCAGCACAGATGAATATAGAAACGATCCCTACAGGATCCCTGAGCCTTGATATTGCCCTTGGCCTTGGTGGTATTCCCAAGGGAAGGGTCATTGAGATCTATGGACCGGAATCCAGTGGTAAGACGACGGTTACCCTGCACATGATCGCAGAGGTGCAAAAGACAGGCGGTATTGCCGGGTTTATTGATGCTGAGCATGCGCTGGATCCTGTATATGCGAAGAATATCGGTGTAGACGTGGATAATCTGTATATTTCACAGCCTGACAATGGTGAACAGGCACTGGAGATCACAGAGACCATGGTACGCTCCGGTGCCCTTGATATTGTTGTTGTTGACTCAGTAGCCGCCCTTGTACCGAAGGCTGAGATTGATGGTGATATGGGAGATTCCCATGTCGGTCTACAGGCCAGACTGATGAGCCAGGCACTGCGTAAGCTGACTGCAGTGATCAGTAAGTCCAACTGTACGGTTGTATTTATCAACCAGCTCCGCGAGAAGGTTGGTGTGATGTTCGGCAATCCGGAGACTACGACCGGCGGGCGTGCACTGAAGTTCTATTCTTCAGTCAGGATGGATGTCAGAAGGATTGAATCCCTGAAGCAGGGTGGTGAAGTGATCGGAAACAGGACCAGAGTCAAAGTGGTGAAGAATAAGATCGCACCTCCGTTTAAGGAAGCAGAATTCGATATCATGTTTGGGGAAGGTATTTCCTATGTGGGAGATGTGCTGGATCTGGCATCTAATGTGGGTATCATTAACAAGAGTGGTGCGTGGTACGCTTATGAGGGAAATAAGATCGGACAGGGAAGAGAGAATTCCAAGATCTATCTGAAAGAGCATCCAGACATTTGTGAGGAAGTAGCGGAGAAGGTACGTGAGCATTTCCATATTGGAGAGACACCTGCCACAGAAGTCAAGGAAGAGGAATAGCTCATGACTGTTACTGCAATCAGGGAGATAGCGAAATCCCGGGTTTTGGTCAGTGTTGATGAAACACTCGCCTTTGTATTATACAAAGGCGAATTGCGTTCTTACGGGCTGAAAGAGGGACAGGAAATAACAGAAGAAGCCTACAGGGATATTATGGAGAATCTTCTGCCAAGAAGGGCAAAGCTGCGGGCTATGAATCTGCTTAAAAACCGAAGCTATACCGAAAAACAGCTTTATGACAAACTGAAGGCGGGTGATTATCCGGAGGAAATCATAGAGCAGGCACTTGATTATGTCAGATCCTACCATTATATAGATGACAGACAGTATGCAGAAGATTATATTGAATATCATAAGGAGAGCAGGAGCAGAAGCAGGATCCTCAGGGATCTTGTACAGAAGGGAATTTCTATTGAGCTTGCCGGGGAGGTTTATGAAGAGAAGGCAGGAGAGGACAGAACAGAACTTGAAAAAGAACAGATCCTGAATCTGATGCATAAGAAAAATTTTGTCCCGAATGAGGCTACTTTTGAAGAAAAACAGAAGTTTTCAGCACTTTTGTACAGAAAAGGATTTCAGGTTGATACGATCCGATGTGCACTTTTACTTGACAGCACAACGATTTAAGTTTAAAATTTAAGTGTTGTAAATTTGTTGCTAGAATGTTTCTACATACATTCTATATAGATAAGCGTACAATGAAAATTTAATAAGGAGGTGCTCCTGTAAATGGTGCAAGTTTTGATAGCAGTAGTCGTTACCCTGATTATTGCCGCTACTGTCACCTGGTTTCTGGCATCTGCATACCATAAGAAAGTATCAGAAGCTAAGATCGGAAGTGCAGAAGATAAGGCAAGGGAGATTATTGATGAAGCTCTGAAAACTGCTGAAACCAAAAAGCGTGAATCTCTTCTTGAGGTCAAGGAGGAGTCCATTCGTACCAAGAACGAACTGGACAAGGAGATCAAGGAACGTCGTGCCGAAGCACAGCGTTATGAGCGCAGAGTCCAGCAGAAGGAAGAAGCCATCGATAAGAAATCAGATGCGATCGAAAAGAAAGAGGCCGGGCTGGCTGCAAGGGAGGAAGAACTTGCAAAGCAGCGGGAAGAAATTTCAAAGCTGAACGAGCAGAGAATACAGGAACTGGAACGAATCTCAGGTTTAACCTCCGAACAGGCAAAAGAGTATTTACTTAAAATTGTTGAAGATGAAGTGAAACATGAAACGGCTGTCATGATCAAGGAAATGGAAAGCCGTGCTAAAGAAGAAGCAGACAAAAAAGCAAAGGAATATGTAGTTAACGCGATTCAGAAATGTGCAGCAGATCACGTATCAGAAACTACAATTTCCGTTGTCCAGCTTCCGAATGACGAAATGAAGGGCCGTATCATCGGAAGAGAGGGAAGAAATATCAGAACTCTCGAAACACTGACAGGTGTGGATCTGATCATTGATGATACACCGGAAGCCGTTATTTTATCAGGTTTTGACCCGATTCGCCGTGAGGTGGCAAGAATTGCCCTTGAAAAACTCATCGTGGATGGAAGAATCCATCCGGCAAGAATTGAAGAGATGGTTGAAAAGGCGCAAAAAGAAGTAGAAGTGATGATCAAAGAGGAAGGTGAGGCAGCTACCCTTGAAGTAGGTGTGCATGGTATTCACCCTGAACTTATCAAACTCCTTGGTAAGATGAAGTTCAGAACAAGCTATGGTCAGAATGCATTAAAGCATTCCATCGAAGTGGCACAGTTGTCAGGACTGCTTGCTGCAGAAATGGGACTTGATGTCAGAGTTGCCAAGCGTGCAGGTCTGCTGCATGATATTGGTAAGGCTGTGGATCATGAGATGGAAGGTTCCCACATTCAGCTTGGCGTAGACCTTTGCAGAAAGTATAAGGAATCCGCAATTGTGATCAATGCCGTTGAGGCGCATCATGGTGATGTAGAGCCCCAGTCATTAATTGCATGTATTGTACAGGCTGCAGATACAATATCCGCTGCAAGACCGGGCGCAAGAAGAGAAACGCTTGAGACATATACAAGCAGACTCAAACAGTTAGAAGATATAACAAACAATTTTAAAGGTGTAGATAAGTCTTTTGCTATTCAGGCTGGTAGAGAGGTTCGTGTAATGGTAGTTCCAGACCAGATCAGTGATTCTGATATGGTATTGCTGGCAAGAGATATTTCCAAGAAGATTGAAGCTGAAATGGAATATCCCGGACAGATTAAGGTCAATGTAATTCGCGAGAGCCGAGTAATTGATTATGCAAAATAAGTAATTGAAAAGGGTTTTGGCATGTTATGCCAGACCCTTTTTTCTTGTGTATGTACAGAAAAGGGGAAACCGCTGAAGAGGAGCAGAATGTTTTCAAAAAAATACTTGCTGTATTTTATCCTCTATAGTACAATATATCGTGGCAATTGGATTGTATACAATTATCCAAAGATACGACTTAGTTTATGCAAAGGAGATCTTATATGAAGGCGTACAAAGATTTAAGTAAAGAAGAACTTCTGACTTTACAGAAGCAGCTGAATAAGGAATATGAAGAGGCAAAGGCCAAAGAACTTAAACTGGATATGTCGAGAGGAAAACCGGCAGCTTCACAGCTCGATATGGAAATGGATTTTATGAATGTTCTGAATGCTGACTCCATATTTAAGACGGAAGCGGGCGTTGATTGCAGAAACTATGGTATAATGGATGGTATACCGGAAGCAAGAAAGCTGATCGGAGATGTTCTGGGGGTTTCGGCAGATAATGTTATCGTATTTGGAAATGCCAGCCTGAATATTATGTATGATACAGTGGCAAGGTCTGAGATATTTGGTGTGATGGGAGAAACACCCTGGTGTAAGTTAGATAAGGTGAAGTTTCTCTGTCCTGTTCCCGGATATGACAGACATTTTGCGATTACCGAGCAGTTCGGGATAGAAATGATCAATGTGCCCATGACAGAGGATGGACCTGATATGGACATGGTAGAGGAGTTGGTAAATACGGATCCGGCAGTCAAGGGAATCTGGTGTGTACCAAAGTACTCTAATCCGCAGGGATATACTTATTCCGATGAGACGGTAAAGCGGTTTGCAGCACTGAAGCCGGCAGCAAAGGACTTCCGTATTTACTGGGACAATGCCTATGCAATCCATGATCTGTACGAAGAAAAAAAGGATACTCTGTTAGATATCATTTCAGAATGTGAAAAAGCAGGTAACCCGGATATGGTATATGAATTCTGCTCTACCTCAAAGGTTACTTTCCCGGGAAGTGGTATTGCAGCATTGGCTGCATCAAAAGCCAATCTTGATTTCATTAAAAAATTTATGACGATTCAGACGATCGGTTATGACAAGGTCAATCAGCTGCGTCATGTAAGATATTTTAAAGACGCAGAGGGAATGAAAGCACATATGATGAAGCATGCAGCAATTATGCGTCCTAAATTTGAGGCGGTGTTCCATGTACTTGAAAGTGAACTGAATGGTCTTGGCATAGGTTCCTGGACAGAACCTAAGGGTGGCTATTTCATTTCCTTTGATGCACTGGAGGGCTGTGCAAAGAAGATCGTTGAGAAGTGTAAGGAGGCAGGTGTGGTACTGACAGGCGCCGGTGCAACCTACCCCTATAAGAAGGATCCAAAGGACAGCAATATCCGTCTGGCACCCAGCTTCCCGACACCAGAAGAACTGGCAATGGCGACAGACCTGTTTGTCCTTTGCGTAAAGATTGTCAGTGTAGAAAAACTGTTGAAAGAGGCGTAGATCATTTATCATGGAAGAATTTCAGAGATTGTCCAGGGATCTTGTGCAGAAGGGTGCCATTATTGATTATTATCAGGACACGATTAAGGTTCCGAATGGAAATATTGTTAAGTGGGATTTTATCAAACATAAGGGTGCAGCAGCGGTGGTTCCAGTGGATGATAAGGGACGTCTTATCATGGTACGCCAGTACAGGAATGCACTGGATCGTTATACACTGGAGATTCCGGCAGGCGGACTGAATGGAGAAAATGAGCCGACAGATCAGGCAGCACTTCGTGAACTGACAGAGGAAACCGGCTATCATGCAGAAAAAATAGAATTGCTTCTCCGCATCAGGACCACAGTGGCTTTTTGTAATGAAAAGATCGATATTTATGTGGCAACAGGTCTGACACCTGGAAAACAGCATCTGGATGAGGATGAGTTTGTGACGGTGAAAGCGTACGATCTGGATGAACTTATTTCGATGATCCTTGATGGAACGATTGAGGATTCCAAGACAGTATCTGCGATCCTGGCCTATAAAGAAAAATATGTAAGATAAAGGAAAATTGCAGGATAAAAGAGACAGGCAGTGCATAGGTATATGTGCTGTCTGTTTTTCATATATTAGACAAACATATGAGATCGGAAAAGAAGGGGAAGAAATATGCGGGAACGGATGGAATATATCAAACGAAGGCGGCTTTACAGAAGCTGTCTGCTTTATTTTCTGGCTGGAATCCTGGCAGGCATTCTGTTCATGTACTTCACAGGACACGGTGCTGCAGGCACAGAGACATTTTTCAGAAAAAGTGTCCTTCTTGAGATGAGTTATGGAAAACTGGATAAGGGACAGTTTCTTAAATATGAATTACCAAGGAGATTACGTCCTGCAGCCTGTCTGCTTCTTCTTTCTACCACATGCTTTGGTTTTCTGGCAATCAGGCTTTACACTGTAATGAAAGGCTTCCTGGTAGGGCTTCTTTTCTCTGGAACAGTATTGGCTTACGGAGGCAGGGGAGTGCTGTTCCTGATCGTACTACTGTTCCCGCACCAGCTGCTCCTGCTGCCGGCCTTTTTTCTGCTGCTTTGCTTCTGTTATCAGATAAGCTGCATTTCAAGGGCACCGGAAGGCTGCATATGGCCGATATACACAGGACGGAAAAAGCAGCTCATTTCACTGCTGTTGATCCTCTTGTGGATCCTGTTCATCACAGTGATGGGCTGCTTTCTGGAATGCTATGTAAATCCCCTGCTGGTAGCAGATGGGGTAAAGCTGCTTCTTTAAAAGAGAAGTCGTGTCAGATTATTCATATTCAGCAATATCATAAATAAGCTGCTCAGAATCTTCAAAGCCAAGGCAGGGATCGGTAATGGATTTTCCATAGACACCCTCACCTACCTTCTGGCTGCCTTCTACCAGATAGCTTTCGATCATGACACCCTTAACGAGGTTATGGATATCGGGACTGAGCTTACGGCTGTGCATAACCTCCTTGATAATACGGATCTGCTGCTTGTACTGCTTGGAAGAATTGCTGTGATTGGAATCAATGATCGTAGCAGGATTCTTCAGATCCCTTTCATTATAAAGCTGCAGCAGCAGATTCAGGTCTTCGTAGTGATAGTTGGCAAGGTTTTGGCCATGCTTACTGGTGGCACCACGCAGAACGGTGTGGGCAAGGTCATTACCGGTTGTATTTACCTCCCATCCACGGTAGATAAAGGTATGGGGGTGCTGGGCTGCATAAACAGAATTCAGCATAACGGTAAGATCTCCGCTGGTAGGATTTTTCATGCCGGCAGGCACATCAAAACCGCTGACGGTCATACGGTGCTGCTGATCCTCTACGGAACGGGCGCCAATGGCCACATAGGAAAGAATGTCGGAAACATATCTCCAGTTCTCGGGATAGAGCATTTCGTCAGCAGCAGTAAGACCGGAAACATCCATGGCATGGATCTGCATCTTACGCATGGCGATCAGGCCTGCCAGAAGATCTGGTTTTTTTTCAGGATCCGGCTGATGCACGATCCCCTTGTAGCCCTCACCGGTGGTACGGGGCTTATTGGTGTAGATCCTGGGGATCAGGATCAGCTTATCCTTTACCTTTTCGTTGACCTTTGCAAGACGGCTGACATAGTCGCAGACAGCATCTTCATTATCTGCGGAGCAGGGACCGATGATTACAAGAAATTTATTGCTTTTTCCGGTGAGTACATCACGGATCTCCTGATCTCTTTCTTTCTTTAACGCAACAAGCTTTTCAGGAACAGGATACTGCTCCTTGATCTCGCTTGGAGTTGGCAATTTTTTCACAAACTCAAATGACATAATAGTTTCCTCCTCTGATGTAAGCATTTGTTATTATAATATAGAAAAAAAGAAAGCGCAAGGTTGCAAAGCATCTGGAAACAGTGTAAAATTACGGGGTATCATCTATCAAAGTATAAAAGAAAAGGGAGGCCGGATTATGGCACTTAGTAAGAAACCGGTAACCGGTATGAAGGATATTCTGCCGGAGGAAATGAAGATCAGAGATTACGTGATCGGTGTGATCAAGGAGACCTATGGTAAATTTGGATTTACTTCCATTGAGACCCCCTGTGTGGAGAATATAGAGAATCTGACCAATAAGCAGGGTGGAGAGAATGAGAAGCTGATCTTTAAAATATTAAAGCGTGGAGAGAAGCTGAATCTTGAAGCAGCAAAGGAAGAGAAGGATCTGGTGGACGGAGGTCTCCGTTATGATCTTACTGTTCCGTTAGTGCGGTATTACTCTGCACATGCCAATGAACTTCCGACACCCTTTAAGGCTCTGCAGATGGGAAATGTATGGCGTGCTGACAGACCGCAGCGTGGCCGTTACCGTCAGTTCATGCAGTGTGATATTGATATTCTGGGAGAACCCTCCAACCTGGCAGAGATCGAGCTGATCCTGGCTACGACAACGACTCTTGGCAGGCTTGGATTTTCAGGATTCCAGATCAGGATCAATGAAAGAAGGATCCTGAAGGCTATGGCAGCCTACAGTGGATTTGCAGAAGAAAGCTATGATCATGTGTTTATTACCCTTGACAAGATGGACAAGATCGGACTTGAAGGAGTAGAAGTGGAGCTTCTTGAAGATGGCTTCGCCAAGGAAAGTGTTGATAAATACCTGGAGTTGTTCAGGGGTATGGAGGCTTCTGAAAATGGTCTTGCCTATCTTGCAAAAAAGCTTGGTGATTTCCTGGATGAGGAAGTAAGGGAAAGCCTTCAGGAGATCATGGAAAGTGTAAATTCTACCAAGAGTGCTGATTTTGAACTTGTATTTGATCCCACTCTGGTTAGAGGAATGTCTTATTATACCGGCACGATTTTTGAGATCGCAATGCCGCAGTTTGGCGGAAGCTGTGGTGGCGGCGGCAGATATGACAGAATGGTAGGTAAATTTACAGGAAATGATGTTCCCGCCTGCGGCTTTTCCATTGGATTTGAAAGAATCATCCTGCTTCTTATGGAGAATGGATTTAAGGTACCTTCCCAGCCTGAGAAGGTAGCTTTCCTGATCGAGAAGGGTGTGGCAAAGGAAGAGCTGTGCAAGGTGATCGCAGCAGCACAGGAGGAGAGAAAATCAGGAACTCAGGTGCTTGTTGTCAGGATGAATAAGAATAAAAAATTCCAGAAGGAACAGCTTACGAAAGACGGCTATACAACCTTCCGCGAATTCTATAAGGATCCTCTGAAATAAATATGGAAGAATCTGAGAAAAGCTCTCATTAAAAACTCTTGTTTTGCAGAAATCCTTTTTGTATAATAGTTCAAGAGTTAGATACAACTAACTTGCGAATAAATCATGGAAGACTCCCATCGGCTCTGAGCTGCTGAATCAGAAGCCACCGGAAGAAAACCTTCCGGCAGGGAGTATCTTCATTTACAGAAAGGAGACAGCAGGGATGAATTACCTGGAAATTGAAAAAGTTATCGGGAGAGAAATATTAGACTCAAGAGGAAATCCTACCGTTGAAGCGGAAGTGACACTGGCTGACGGAACCGTAGGAAGAGGAACAGCACCAAGTGGTGCTTCTACAGGTGAATTTGAAGCGCTTGAACTGCGTGATGGAGATAAGGGACGATATTTGGGGAAGGGCGTGCAGAAGGCTGTTCAGAATATCAATACAACAATCAATGAGGTACTCTGTGGCATGGATGCATCTGACATCTATGCAGTAGACCAGGCAATGATCAAAGCAGATGGAACAAGGGATAAATCGAAGCTGGGTGCCAATGCGATTCTGGCAGTATCCATTGCATGTGCAAGAGCAGCATCCATTTCCCTGGATATTCCGTTGTATCGTTTCCTTGGCGGTATTTCCGGGAACAGACTGCCGGTTCCCATGATGAATATTATCAACGGAGGATGTCATGCACTGTCTTCCGGACTTGATGTACAGGAATTTATGATCATGCCGGTAGGAGCTCCTTCCTTTAAGGAATGTCTGCGGTGGTGTGCAGAGGTATTCCATGCGCTGGCTTCTATTTTAAAGGAGAGAGGACTTGCTACATCAGTAGGAGATGAAGGTGGATTTGCACCGGCTCTTAGGTCTGATGAAGAGGCAATCGAAACAATTCTGGAGGCAGTAAGGAAGGCAGGCTATGAGCCTGGCAGAGATTTTAAGATTGCCATGGATGCTGCATCTTCTGAATGGAAGAGTGAGAAGGGCAAGGGCTATTATAAGCTTCCCAAGGCCGGTACAGAATATACGGATGAGGAACTGATCGAGCACTGGGCAGACCTTTGTGAGAAATATCCGATCATTTCCATCGAGGACGGTCTGGATGAAGAGGACTGGGAAGGCTGGCAGAAGTTGACAAAGAGACTGGGTGATAAGGTACAGCTTGTCGGAGATGACCTTTTTGTGACCAATACAGAAAGACTTTCCAAGGGAATCTCACTTGGTGCCGGTAATGCCATTCTGATCAAGTTAAATCAGATCGGTTCTGTTTCTGAGACACTGGAAGCGATCAAGATGGCACATGAAGCAGGCTATGCGGCGATCAGCTCCCACCGTTCCGGTGAAACAGCAGATACGACGATCGCTGACCTTGCTGTGGCATTAAACACCTGTCAGATCAAGACCGGTGCACCCAGCCGCTCAGAAAGAGTTGCCAAGTACAACCAGTTACTCCGTATTGAAGAGGAACTGGGCAGCAGCGCAGTATATCCGGGAATGAAAGCATTTCATGTAAAGTAACATGTGATACTCCTTGAAAAGAACAATGGGCAGGAGTACACTTGCCTGTAGAAAAGGAGAGAGGATCATGATAAAGACAACATTAAAAATCGACGGAATGGCCTGCAGCATGTGCGAAGCACATATGAACGATCTGATCAGAAAGGTGGTAAAGGTAAAGAAGGTGACTTCCTCTGCCAAAGCCGGAGAAACTGTAGTGATCAGTGAGGAAGAACTGGATATTCCACTCCTTGGGAAAGAGATCGAAGGAATCGGATACAGGCTTCTTTCAGACAGCAGTGAGCCCTATGAGAAAAAAGGATTATTCCATTTCGGAAAATAAAAGGATCAGAGAGGATTTGATGACTATGCCTGTGCCGCCTCTGCCAGATATCTGGCAGGGACGGCAATTTTTTTGCCCTTATCCGGTAAATGTGGTAAAATATGATATCAGAATGAAGAATAAAGGGGGACGCTCAGAGAATGTATGATTATCTGGTAGTTGGAGCGGGACTTTTCGGTGCCGTATTTGCCTGTGAAGCCAGAAAAGCAGGAAAACAGGTGCTTGTTATTGATAAAAGAGATCATATTGCCGGGAATGTTTACACAGAGGATATAGAAGGAATCCATGTACACCGGTATGGTGCACATATTTTTCATACCAATGACAGGATGGTATGGGACTATGTGACAAAATATGCAGACTTTAACCGCTTTACCAACAGTCCGGTGGCTAATTACAAGGGGGAGCTGTACAGTCTTCCCTTTAATATGTATACCTTTAATAAAATGTGGGGTGTGGTAACACCAGAGGAAGCCGCACAGAAGATTGAGGAGCAGAAGAGAGAGGCCCATATCATAGAGCCGAAGAACCTGGAAGAGCAGGCAATCTCTCTGGTAGGAACCGATATTTATGAAAAGCTGATCAAGGGATATACGGAGAAGCAATGGGGACGTCCGTGCAGTGAGCTGCCGGCATTTATCATCAAACGTCTGCCGGTACGTTTTACCTTTGATAATAATTATTTTAATGCGCTGTATCAGGGGATTCCGATTGGAGGATATACGAGGCTGGTGCAGAATATGCTTGAAGGCATTGAGGTCAGGCTGCGTGAGGATTATCTGGAAGACAGGGAGCACTGGAACGGTCTGGCGGATCAGGTTATCTATACTGGTCCTGTGGATGCTTATTTTGACTATTGCTTTGGAACACTGGAATACAGAAGCGTGCGCTTTGAAACGGAGCTTCTGGATCAGATTAATTTCCAGGGAAATGCTGCTGTAAATTATACTGACAGAGAAACACCCTATACAAGGATCATTGAGCATAAATGGTTTGAGTTTGGAAAAGATGAAAAGGGAGAGGATCTGCCTAAGACCGTGATCAGCAGAGAATATTCTTCTGAGTGGAAAAAAGGGGATGAACCATATTATCCGGTAAATGACACAAAAAATAACACCCTTTATGAAAAATACAAAAAACTGGCAGAGTCTGAAGAAAAGGTGATCTTTGGCGGAAGGCTTGGAGAATACCGGTATTATGACATGGATGCAGTCATAGCAGGCAGTCTGAAGCTATGCAGGAAAATTTTTGGAGAAAACTGATAAAATAAGGGGTTTTCAAATTGAATAAAATACTGGAAAGTGATACTATAGTACTAGATGCAAAGATATGCTTGCAAGTGTAAATGTATAAGAAAAAGAGGGGGATCAGAATGAGAAGACGGATCACTGAAATTCTGTTATATTGTCTTCTGCTGTCACTTGTGTTTGGAGGTATCAGCGTCCAGGCTGAAGAAAACAGAAAAGAAAGCGCAGAGGGGAGAATCCTTTTTATCAGTTCTTATAATTATGGGTGGGATACGGTACAGTCCCAGATAGAGGGTATTCAGGCGGGAGTCAGTGATGAAGCAGTGGTAGACTATGAGTTCATGGATACCAAGCGTGTCAGTGACGAAACGAGTGAACAGTTATTTTATGAGGGACTGAAATACAGACTCAGCAAGGTAGCACCTTATGATGTGATCATTCTGGGAGATGATGCAGCCCTTCTTTTTGCACAGAAGTACAGGGAGGAGCTGTTTGCAGAAATTCCTCTTGTATATGAAGGAGTCAATAATGAACAGCTTGCTTATGAAATGTCAGAGGATCCATTGATAACTGGTGTTATAGAAAAGCTGTCAGTCGAAAAAAACATTGTCTTTGCGAAAACACTTCTGCCTGATGCGAAGAAGGTAGTAGCTATTCTGGATGACAGTGTGACAGGAAGGACTATCAGAGAACAGTTCTTCGCCTGTGAAGAAAAGTTTCCGGAGCTTACATTTTCTGAGATCAATGCATCTGAACTGAGTACTATGCAGCTGAAGGGGAAGATCAGACAGCTTGGAAAGGGAACAATACTGATTTATATCTGCATGACGGAAGACGAAAGTGGAAAGCAGTATTCAAGCAGGGAGGCAGTAAAACTGATCACCGGAGCGGCCACGGTTCCGGTATTCCGGATGATGGAAGAGGGGATTGGGGAAGGACTTCTTGGTGGCAATGTTGTTTCCATGAGAAAATCAGGAGAAGAAGCTGCCGGCATGGCAATGGATATCATCAATGGGAAGAACAGCGGTGAGATCGGAGTAGTGGGTGACAGTCCGAACATTTACTGTGTAGATGAGCTGGTTATGAAAGCCTATGGTCTTGACATGAAGATGCTTCCGGAAGGAACAAAGATCGTTAATTATCGTCAGCCCTTTTTCCAGAGAAATAAAGAGGTGCTGATACCGGGCGGTATCCTGATAGGTATGCTTCTTGTGGTAGTGCTGGTTTCACTGATTGATAATCTGCGCAGAAGGAGATTGTACAGGGAACTGGAGGAGGCAAGAGGGATTATGGAAAATGCTTCCAATCATGATTTCCTGACAGGGATCCCCAACAGAAGCAAGCTGATGACAGATCTGGAGGAACTGATCCGGAATGGCACACCGTGTACGATCTTTATGATCGATATTGATGAATTTAAAAAGATCAATGATACTTATGGACATGCGGCAGGCGATGATGCACTGCGGGAGCTGGCTGCAAGGATGAAGATGCTTCATTCACAGATTCTGATGCCTTACCGCTATGCAGGTGATGAATTTATCATTATAATCCAGAGTATACAGAGCAAGATCGTAGATAAGACGGCAATGCAGTGCAAGGAGCTGTTTTCCAAACCGTTTTCTCTGGCTGGAGAATTCAGAAGAGTTGGAGGCAGTATTGGAATTGCATCCTTCCCAAAGGATGCTTCTACACTGGAGGAATTAATCGAGTGTGCAGATTCTGCTATGTATACGGTAAAAAAGAGTGGAAAAAATCGTTTTGCATATTATGAGGGTGGGAAAAGTGAAGAGAAGTGAATGGAGGCAGAAATATGAATGTGGAATTAGTATTGTCGCAGCTGGATTCTCTGATTGAAAACCGCAGAACCGACCTGGTAGAAGGCTATTTAAGAGAAAAAATGGAAGAGGCAGCTGAGGAAGGTGACAGGCGTGCAGTGATCACGCTGATGAATGAACTGATCAGCTATTATGGAGGAACAGGAGAATTTGAAAAGATGGTGGAATACTGTCAGCAGGTTCTCCTGCTTTTGCAGGGAATGGGAATGAAAGGAACCATTCCTTATGCAGCTACGCTTCTTCATGTAGCAGATGCATACAGAGAGGCAGGACTTCTTTCAGATGCCATGAGAGCCTATCAGGAGGTTAAAGGGATTTACGAGGGAAGCATAGCTTATAATGATTTCAGATATGTAGAGCTGTATCAGGGCATGAGTCTTCTTTTCCAGCAGACAGGGGACGATGAAAGTGCCTGTGACTGTCTGCAAAGGGCACTCTCTGTTGCCAGTCAGTATCAGGGTGCCAGGACAGAGGTGGCAGCGATCTATACGAATCTGGCACTGGCGGAGATTAAGCTGCTCCGCTATGAAGAAGCCATGGATCATCTGAAAAGAGCGATATCCCTGTACGAAATGGACGAAGAAAGAGATTATCATTACAGCGGTGCACTGTCGGCAATGGGTGAGGTACTGTATCTGACAGGGGAGCTTGAGGAATCTGCCAGGTTTTATAAGCTGGCACTTCTTGAGATTGAGAGGACATCAGGAAGAAACCAGGCATACGAAATTACATTACAAAACCTGCATGCAGTTATCCAGGAGCAGAAAAACGCACTGATCAGAAACCGCAGCTTTGAAAAGGGAATGGAGCTGTGTCAGGCCTTTTATGAAGAATATGGTATCCCTATGATCAGGACGAGGTTTCCGGCATATGAGGGTGTGATCGCAGCAGGCCTGGTAGGAGAAGGATCGGAATGCTTTGGATATGATGATGAAGTATCAAGAGATCATGATTTTGGCCCGGGCTTCTGCCTCTGGCTGACAGATCAGGTATATGATGAGATCGGTGAAGAGCTGCAGCAGGCCTATGATGAATTGCCGCACACCTTTATGGGAGTCACAAGGGTAACCTCTGCCAAGGCAAGAAAAAGAGTCGGTGTATTCCGGATCAGTGAGTTCTACGGAGAACTCATAGGACTGCAGGATGTACCGGTATCCAGAAGACAATGGGAGGTTATACAGGACTATCAGCTCAGTACAGCCACTAACGGAAGGGTTTTCAGGGATGATCTTGGAGAGTTCACGAGAATACGAAAAGGATTGCTTTCTTATTATCCGGAGGAAGTGAGACTCAAAAAGATCGCCAGGGAAGCGGCACTGATGGCACAGGCCGGGCAATATAATTACAGCCGTATGCTTGGAAGAAATGAAACAGTAACGGCACAGATCGCACTGGCAGAATTCATGAAGCATACGATGGCGATGATCTATCTGCTGAACCGGAGCTATGCGCCTTTTTATAAATGGATGCACAAAGGACTGGAAAAGCTCCCGCTGCTCAAGGAATTGAGAGATGTGCTTACTGCTTTGTCACAGATGCCGGTTGGGGATGAAAGAATTCCGGAAACGATAGAGTTCATAGTGTCACGTATTATTGCAGAAATGAAGAAAGAGGGTCTGACAAGCGGAGAGGATAATTATCTGGAGCATCATACAGAGAATATCCTGAAGGGTATACCAGCACTCGAATAGAATCAGAGAACCTGCCATCGGCAGGTTCTCTGTATGTCAGGAAATACTCTTTAACAATCCATTGGCAATTGCCCTGGCAATTTCCTGAAACTGAGTATCAAAACGTATGTTATCTTTATCTGTATTAATAAATCCGACTTCTACAAGAACGGCAGGCATGTCAGTCCGGCGCAGGACAGCCAGATTTGGCCGTTCCTGGATCCCCTGATTGACAAATCCTACACGGGTAAGCTCACGGTTTATGTTCTCGGCAATGGTTCTTGCAATGCCGTTTTTGGAATAAACGAGGGATTCTACACCAGTATACTGGTTATCATAGGGGCTGGAGTTACGGTGGATAGAGAGAAAATAGTCTGCACCGGAGGCATTTGCCATTGCAGCTTTACCGGCAGGGCTGGTATAGACATCACTGGTTCTTGTATAGATCACATTTACACCATTTTCTTCCAGTATGTTTCCCACAGCAAGGGCAAGGCGGAGGGTATCATCCTTTTCTTTTCGCCCAAGATAGGTAGCACCAAAGTCGGAACCCCCATGACCGGCATCAATTACAACTGTAGCCATAAAAACCTCTTTTAAAAGGACTTAAGATATTGTATGCTGTTAAACAGATAGCTGTGTATCGTAAGAAAGGAAGTAGGCATGAAAAATCAGACTAAAGAGAAAAAAGCATATCAGGCAGTTATATTTGACCTGGATGGAACTCTGTTAAATACATTGGAGGATCTGAAGGACAGTGTAAATTATGCACTGCGGATGTATCATAAAAAAGAACGGTCACTGGAGGAAGTACGGAATTTTGTTGGAAATGGTGTTGAGAAGCTGGTGCAGAGAGCACTTATGCCGGATCAGGATGAAAAGACATTTACAGAGGTATTTGCTGTATTTAAAGCATATTACGAAGAACATTGCAATGATAAGACCTGTCTCTATCCCGGAATCGCAGAGCTTCTGACAAGCTTACAGAAAAAAGGAATCAAAACGGCAATCGTATCCAACAAGATGCAGGAGGGAGTGGATGTCCTGTATCATCTTTATTTTGAAAAATATCTGAAGGTAGCAATCGGCGCAAGCGAAGGAATCCGCAAGAAACCGGCACCGGATACTGCCAGGGAAGCACTGCGGTTATTACAGGTATCAGAAAAAGATGCCCTGTATGTGGGAGATTCTGATGTGGATATTGCAACTGCCAGAAATGCAGGAATGGACTGTGTATCTGTCACATGGGGATTCCGGACAGTAGAAGAGCTGCAGGCAGCCGGAGCGGCTGCGATGATAAACAGACCGGAAGAGCTGCTGGCTCTGATAGAAACATCCGGGAAAGAAACAGAAATGGAAAGAGAAATGGAAACAGCAGCACCTGTAAAATGGCTGTCCAAATTTCAGGAGAACCGGGAAATTACTGTAAGTGTGCCGGGATCTAAAAGCATCACAAACAGGGCACTTCTTCTGGCAGCACTGTCACAGGGAACATGTCATTTGAAAGGAGTCCTGTTCAGCGATGATTCCCGTGGCTTTCTGGACTGCTTAATTAAATTAGGATTTAATATTGAAATAAATGAGAAAAAGAAAGAAGTTATAATAGAAGGAACAGGAGGAAGGATTCCTGACAGAAAGGCTTCCATCAATGTAAGAAGTGCAGGAACTGCGGCACGTTTTCTTACAGTAATGCTGGCTATGGCTGGAGGGGATTATGAACTGACAGCATCACCCCAGATGTGTAAGCGTCCCATGGAGCCATTGCTTTCCCTGCTGGAGGCATGTGGTGTTACATTTGAGTTCCACGGGGAGGAAGGACATTTTCCTTTTGCCCTGCATTCTGACGGTATTCATCAGAAGGAAGTAAGGATCGATACAAAGATCAGTAGTCAATTTGCCAGTGCTTTATTAATGTGTGCAGCCATGAAGGAAGATGGCCTGACTGTCATACTTGAAGGAGACAGAAGTGAAGGTGCATATATTAAAATGACACTTGCTATGATGAGACAGTTTGGAATTGAAGTGGAAAGGGAAGGAAGGAAGTGCATCGTGTCCGGAAATGCTTCCTTTGGCGTTCCAGTATATGAGATCGAGCCGGATGTTTCTGGAGCCTGTTATTTCTATGCAATGGCACCACTTTTAAGAACAAGTGTTATTGTAAATGGAGTCCATGAAAACTCCATACAGGGAGATATTGCATTTTTGTCTGTGCTTTCCAAAATGGGGTGTAAGATGGAGGATACAGAGAAAGGGATCTGTGTGGATGGCCGTCTGTTAAGTGCGTATCCGGGGCAGACTCTTTCCATGAAGGATTTTTCTGACCAGACTATGACCATGGCAGCGATTGCACCATTTGCTGCTTCAGAAACAAGGATTTGTGATATAGAACATATCCGCTATCAGGAATCAGACCGGATGAAAGCGATCATCACTGAATTAAACAGGATGGGTGTCAACTGCGAGGAGATTCCGGAGGAAAAGGGAATTCTGATCAGACCGGTTTCAGAAGATGGGATCAGAGAAACGGAAGTGGAGACCTATGAGGATCACAGAATGGCAATGGCCTTTTCACTGATCGGGCTGAAAACAGGAAAGATCGGGATCAGGAATCCCGGATGCTGCAGGAAAACATTTGAAAATTATTTTGAATTGATCGAGGAATTACAGGAAAACAATCATGCAGGAAGTGCGGAACAGTAATACAGTTGAAATAACAGAGGAAAGAGCAGAAAGGGTCGTACTGGCGGCAGTGGAGGAGGGTATCACAGAATCAACATGTGATATGTCACACAGAATGGATGAGCTTGCCAGCCTTGCGAAAGCCTGCTATATGGAACCGGTCGGTATGGTCATACAGAGGCTGGAAACAGTGAATAAAGGGCTCTATATGGGAGCTGGCAAGGTACAGGAATTAAAGGAACTGTGTGTAAGGCTGGAAGCAGATCTGGTTGTTTTCAACAATTCCCTGACACCATCCCAGCTGAGAAATCTGCAGGATCTGCTGGATGTCCCGGTTATGGACAGGACGACACTGATCCTGGAGATCTTTGAAAGCAGGGCAAGGACAAGAGAAGCCAGGCTTCAGGTGGAAACAGCAAAGCTTCAGTATCTTCTGCCAAGACTGGTAGGCATGCATGAAGCACTGACAAGGCAGGGCGGAACCAGTGGAAGCATGAGCAGCAGGGGAGCCGGAGAAAAGAAGCTGGAGTTAGACAGACGGAAGATCGAACACAGAATTGCGGAACTGCAGCGTGAGCTGAAGGAAATTACCAAGGAGAGAGAAGTACAGCGGAGCAGAAGAAATAAAGGAAGACTGCCGCTTGTTTCCCTTGTCGGGTATACCAATGCAGGAAAATCAACGATCATGAATGCCATGGTGGATCGTTATGTGGCCGGAGAAGAAAAGAGAGTGCTTGAGAAGGATATGCTTTTTGCTACACTGGATACCTCGGTCCGCCGGATCAATACCGGGGATAACAGAGACTTTCTGCTGTCAGATACAGTTGGATTTATCCATGATCTGCCCCACAGCCTGGTGAAAGCGTTCCGGTCTACGCTGGAGGAAATAGAGAATGCTGATCTGCTCATACAGGTGGTGGATTATTCGGATCCCTTTTATGAGGAACAGATGAAAACAACGGCGCAGACCCTGTCAGAGCTTTCCGCAGGACATATTCCCATGCTTACCGTATATAATAAGGCGGACAGAAGGGAGGGGGCTTCCTATCCGAGAACAGTCGGGGATAAGCTCTTTGTTTCAGCAAAGGAAGAAGCATCACTGGATCTGCTTGTCGGGGAGATCCTTGAAAAGATTTATGCAGATCAGGTGGAGGGAGAGTTCCTGATTCCTTTTCAAAGAGGGGATATTGTTTCTTACTTTATGGAAAATGCTGTGATACTTAAGCGGGAATATAAGGAAGAGGGAACACTTCTTTTGGTGAAATGCCATCCGGCAGACAGGAAAAAATACCGCAGCTATCTGACAGAAACAGGGGGAAATGATGCAGAAGGAAAGATTGAATAAATATCTGGCATCCTGCGGCGTATGCTCACGGAGAGATGCTGATAAGCTAATAGAAGAGGGAAGGGTCCAGGTAAACGGACAGAAGGCTGTGATGGGGCTCCAGGTCTCGGATGAGGACGAGATCGTGGTGAATGGTAAACATCTTCCCGGGAAAAATGATAAAGTGGTTTACGCTTACTATAAGCCTCTTGGAGTGACGTGTACGGAGAGAGACCGGCATGCGGACAAGGTTCTGACGCAGCAGGTGAAGCTGCCGGTGAGAGTGACCTATGCAGGCCGGCTTGATAAAGATTCAGAGGGGCTGATCCTGCTTACGAATGACGGAGACCTGATCCATACGATGATGAATGGCAGTGGAAACCATGAAAAGGAATATATCGTGAAGGTGAATAAGGAGATTACAGGCGAGTTCCTGCAGAATATGGCAGATGGTGTGTTCTTAAAGGAGCTGAACCGCAGGACAAAACCCTGTAAGGTAGAAAAAATCGGGAAATTTACCTTCCGGATCATTCTAACCCAGGGAGTCAACAGACAGATCAGACGAATGTCCCATGCTTTGGAATTTGAGGTGACAGCGATCAAAAGAATCCGTGTGGCAACTGTGGAACTTGCAGGCTTATTACCCGGGAAATACCGCCAGATCACTGGGATAGAATTACAGATGTTATACAATTCATGCATGAAAAATACCAGTAAATATAAGGAATTATAAAAATAGAAGATCTTTTTGATACTGGAAAGCCTGCAGACAGAAAGACGGAGAAAAACAGGGATTATGAAATAGGCATTGAAGGAAAAATAAAAATAAATGAAGGGAATCCTGCAAGTAAAATGGATAGTAATCGGATAGAAACAGAGGTAATGGACAAAAAAGAATACGATGAACTTACGAAAACAATCAATTATCATATGGATCGCTATTATAATCAGGATGAACCGGAGATCAGTGATTATGACTATGATCAGCTGATGCTGAAGCTGAAAGCAGCCGAGAAGGAGCATCCGGAATGGGTCACACCACAGTCTCCGACGCAGAAGATCGGTGGCACGGCGAAGCGCGAGGCAGGTGTTAAGGTGACACATGATGTGCCGATGCTTTCCATTGAAGATGTTTTTACAAAGGAAGATGTTACTGCATGGGTAGAGAAGGTAAAAGCCCTTCACCCGGACTGCAGTTTTTCTGTCGAGACCAAAATAGACGGACTCAGCATGACACTTCGGTATGAGAAGGAGGAAGATGGATGCTTAAGGCTTATTCTTGCAGAAACCAGAGGAGATGGACTGGTTGGTGAGGATGTGACAGCCAATGCGCTTGTGATCCCGGATGTGAAACGGTCAGTGGATCTGCCTTATGCTTCCCTGCAGCTTCGCGGGGAAGTATACATGTCCCATGAAGATTTTGAAGGCTATAATCTTGAGCAGGAACAGGCGGGAAAGAAGCTGGCTGCCAATCCAAGAAATCTGGCGGCAGGAACACTGCGGCAGCTGGATCCGGGAGTTACAAAGAAGCGTGGGCTTCGTATGTTTGTATTTAATGTGCAGCAGGGACCGGAGGAGCTGACGGAAAGTCATTGCAAGGGAATGGATATCCTGCAGCGGCATGGGATACCGGTTGTTTTTCACAGAAAATGCAATACAGCAGAGGAGATCATCAGAACGATAGATGAGATCGGGGATATGCGTGGTGAGCTGGATTACGATATTGACGGAGCAGTCATTAAAATCGACCAAATCCGATACCGGAATGATTTCCCGGCGGGAAGCAAATATTCAAGCGGACATATCGCCTATAAATATCCACCGGAAGAGCGTGTCGTGATCATGGACGATATCCTGGTGGATGTCGGCAGAACCGGTAAGCTTACCTTTACCGGAGTATTTCATGATCAGATCACAGGAAAGCCGGCAAGACTGTGTGGGACGAATGTATCAAGAGCAACTCTGCATAATCAGGATTATATTAATGAAATGCAGGCAGGTCTTGGAGGAGCATACAGGATATTTAAGAGCGGGGAAATCATCCCCAAGTTAAACGGATGCGTTGAGGCACCAAAGCAGGTTTTTAAGGCACCGGAAAGATGTCCAGTCTGTGGAAGCATCCTGGTGAAGGATGAGGATATGGCAGATATCTGCTGTCAGAATGTACTTTGCCCGGCACAGCTGACAAGAACGATTTCCTATTTCTGCTCTTTGGATGCAATGAACATTATGGGGCTCGGAGATTCGATCATCGATATACTGATCAAGGCAGGATACGTGAAAACCTTTGCAGATATTTATAAGCTGAAGGAGCATAAAGAAGAATTGATTGCGAAAGGCGTATTTGGCAAAGAAAAAGGAACGGTCAAAGTGCTGGAGGCAATCGAAAAATCTAAGGAAAACGAACCGTTTAAGCTGCTGACAGGTCTGGGGATCAGAAATGTAGGAAAAAATACAGCCAGAACGATCATGAAGCATTTCGCATCTATCGATGATCTGCAGAAGGCTTCTTATGAAGAACTGATCGCAATTGATGACATAGGAGATACTACGGCACAGTGTATCAGACAGTATTTTGATGATCCGGAGAATCAGGTGATCATATCAGAGCTTAAGGCCGCCGGGCTTACTATGGAAATGCCGGAAAATAATGATACGGGTGATAAATTAAAGGGACTAACGATTGTTGTGACGGGAACACTGCCGACGCTTGGCAGAAAAGAAGTCGCAGACCTGATTGAAAATAATGGCGGAAAATGTACAGGCTCTGTTAGCAAAAAGACAGATTACCTGGTGGCAGGAGAGGCGGCAGGAAGCAAGCTTATAAAAGCACAGGCACTTGGGATCCCTGTTATTACAGAGGAAGAACTTCTGAAAATGCTTTCCTGAGTTTTTTACTTGTTTCACAGTAATATTTATAGTTTAATGAAAGAGAATGGAATCATGCTTTTGAACGAAAAGGATATAAAAGAGTCAGATAAAAATATGAATGAAAATGAATTTGTGGAAGCAGATGCGTCAGAAGGCTGGCAGGAGCGTCTGACTGGGATGTTCCCGGCACTGGAGCAGGAGCTGCATCTGACGGAGCATGCACTGTCAGTGCTGGTAAATCCAGGAAAAGACAACAGGATTTCTTCGTATGCTGTGTGTGTTTATGAGCCGGATCTTGTGGAAGATAAAAGGAACGGAAGTAGAAATACAGTTCTTGCCAGGATCAGGGAAGGAATTCTGAAATCAAACCCGGATATAGTGGCGGTTGATTCCAGAAACCCCGGGTTAAAGGAATTTGAAGAGGCTGTGGAAGACATAAATGGACGGTTTTCTGTCCGGATGGATAAGAATTCAGAGAATTTTGTGAAATGCCTCGAGAATTGTATCCGGTATGGCATAGAAAATTATGTGCCAAAGGCGGCTGCCTTTGCCTGCTGTGCAAGGTATAAGGAATGTTCGGAGAAAAAACAGTGTATTCATCCGAATACGCTTTATGCGAAGGCATGTGAATACAGAAAAAATCTCGAAAACGGCCGGGTGTTTTATTAACAGATAAGAATTGACAGAATAAGGAACGGAATAAGAAAGAGAAATCGGAGGAAAAGGGAATGCCGGTTAAGGTACAAAATGATCTGCCAGCGAAGGGCATACTGGAAAATGAAAATATATTCGTAATGGATGAAGACAGGGCGATGCATCAGAATATCCGTCCTCTTAGTATCTGCATCCTGAATCTGATGCCGGTGAAGCAGGACACGGAGCTGCAGCTCCTTAGGGCATTATCCAATACCCCGTTGCAGATAGCAGTTTCCTTTATGAAAATGAACAGTCATGTATCATTAAATACACCGATCCAGCATCTGAACCAGTTTTACAAGACATTTGATGAGCTGAAAAATAACAAATTCGATGGACTGATCATTACCGGGGCACCGGTAGAGCAGATCCCTTTTGAAGAGGTGGATTACTGGAAGGAACTGTGTGAGATCATGGACTGGAGCAGAAAGCATGTCTTTTCCACGTTCCATATCTGCTGGGGAGCCCAGGCAGGACTTTACTATCACTACGGACTGAAAAAGGTACTCCTGCCACAGAAGCTGTTTGGTGTTTACGAGCATAAGGTAATGAACCGCAAGGTTCCACTTGTGAGAGGCTTTGACGATACTTTTCTGATCCCTCACAGCAGACATACAGCAGTTCTTTCTGAGGATATCCATAACTGCAGTGAACTGACAGTGCTGGCAGAGTCAGAGGAGGCAGGAGTCCTTCTCTGTATGGCGGAGGAAGGCCGGCAGATCTTCGTTATGGGACACCCGGAGTATGACCGGTATACCCTGCATAATGAATATATGAGGGATAAAAATAAGGGACTTCCTATTCAGATGCCGAAGAACTATTATCCGGGGAACGATGACACGCAAAGACCATCTCTGCAATGGCGCTCCCACAGCAATAACCTTTACTGCAACTGGCTCAACTACTACGTATACCAGACCACACCTTATGATCTGAATGAGATTAACTGAAAAATATTTTGGAACGGCGTAAGGCAGTTAATAGTGTATGAGGGACTGCTTGCTAAATTTTCTCAACAGGATGAATTGAAATAGGGCTACCGCAATCCCAATGGCTTTAGACAGTGGTTAAGGTAGCCTAAAGTGGTGGCCTGTGCTATACTTGCGTTATGGGAACATGGAAATCAAAAAACAGACACAAGTATTT
>ERZ826242.118-NODE-118-length-130904-cov-12.568778_pt1 | contig 130904 bp, 142 predicted proteins | sample MGYA00519871_ERZ826242 | MGnify/ENA primary metagenome ERZ826242 (study PRJEB31778, sample SAMEA3449226) | human gut metagenome | biome: human gut; feature: human-associated habitat; material: faeces | place: United Kingdom | collected 2010/2012 ... | reverse complement strand
TGGGTTCAGAACGTCGTGAGACAGTTCGGTCCCTATCCGTCGTGGGCGTAGGAAATTTGAGGAGAGCTGTTCCTAGTACGAGAGGACCGGAATGGACTTACCTCTGGTGTATCTGTTGTCACGCCAGTGGCAGTGCAGAGTAGCTATGTAGGGAATGGATAACCGCTGAAAGCATCTAAGCGGGAAGCCAACTCCAAGATGAGATTTCCCATTCTTTATGAAGTAAGACCCCTCAAAGACGATGAGGTTGATAGGCTAGAGGTGGAAGCATGGCGACATGTTAAGCTGACTAGTACTAATAGGTCGAGGATTTAATCCTATTAAATTTTTCTTAAAGAGATTATTTTTAAAATCACATTATCATGTTTTCAGGGAATTATTTCTCTATATTTAATTCGTGACGATAGCGAAGTGGATACACCTGTTCCCATCTCGAACACAGAAGTTAAGCACTTCAGCGCCGACAATAGTGTAAGCTAAGATAGGACGCCGCGAATTTTTTTTTGCTTTAAAGACTGTAAAGTCTTTTTTATTTGCCTTGAATTATTTAAAACATATGTATCTTGCAATAATGTTACCTAAAGTCAATAGATTATCTAGAAAAAATATTACTATTTTATTAATCTAAATAAACTATTTTTGTGTAAAATGTAAAAAATTGCCAAAGAAAAGTAAAATTTTTTTCTTAAATTATAAAATTTCTGAGCCCAATTCTTCAATGCAAAGTTTGTAAAACTCAATTTCCAAAACTAAGGATATTAACCAAAGCGTTCCTAGAGAAAAAGTTTGATAAGTGTTATTCTCAATATTAGAAATAAACTGTTTAGAATAGTTAGCTTCAGCAGCTAGTTTAGCTTGAGTCCACCCTTTTTGCTTTCGATATTTTTTAATATTTTTCCCTATAAAACTATAAACATAATTTTCATTCTCTCTGTTTAATTTCATAATACATCACTACTACCTTTGCTTTTATTAATGCTCATATTTATAGCCATGGTTTATTTGCACTAAGTTAATCAATAGTATAACTAAAATCAAAAACAAATCAAGTGTTATATAAAAAGTCATAAAAACTATTGTACATCGCTCTATCTTTTTGATATAATGATTTTGGTGATAATAATGGAATATAGATTAACAACACGTGGTGAAATGGAAACAATCGAGTTTGCCCAAAATTTAGAGTCAGAAAAATTTCCTAATATGATTATTTGCTTGAATGGCGAATTAGGAAGTGGAAAAACTGTTTTTACCAAAGGTTTTGCTAACGCTTTAGGAATTAGAGAAAGTGTTACCTCACCAACATTTACCATTATTAAAGAGTATGAAGGTGAATTACCACTATATCATATGGATGTTTATCGTTTAGATGGAAATACAGAAGGCGTCGGTATTGAAGAGTACTTTACCAAAGGTGGGGTAGTTATTATCGAATGGGCAAATACAATTAAAGATGTTTTACCAGAAAATAGGTTAGATATAAAAATTAAAGTTGCTGGTGAGAATTCTCGCGTTCTAATAGTAACACCACATGGCAAAGAATACGAAGAACTATGTGAGGCCGTATTATGAAATATTTATTCATAGATTCAGCGACTGCTACTTTAGTGGTCGCTATTATTATTAATGGCGAAATAAAATATATTTTTAATGAAGAAACAGGTAAAGACATGTCGTCTACTATCATGATTAAAGTAGCAGAAGCTTTCGAAAAAACAGGAATAACTCCTCAAGATCTTGACAAAATTTTTGCGGTTACTGGCCCAGGTTCTTTTACAGGAATTAGAGTAGGTTTAACTGTTGCAAAAACTATGGCATGGTCTTTAAAAATACCTGTAATTCCCGTTTCCTCATTAGAAGTCATTGCTAGTGGCACACCTGCTACCAATAATATTGCTTTAATTGATGCAAGACGTGGCTTTGTCTACGCCGGAAGTTATAATGAAAATTTAGATAATACTTTTATTGATAGACATATTTTATTAGAAAATATAAATGAATCAGGTACGTATATTAGTTATGATGAATTACCTAATACCATTAAACCTAATATCGATGTTTTAAAAGTAATAAAAAAGCATGAAAAAGAAAATGGAATAAATCCTCATAGTTTAAATCCAAACTATTTAAAACTTACCGAAGCTGAAGAAAATTTAAAGAAGAAAAATGATTGAAGAAAATACGCATAACGTAAACATTGATAAAATATTAAAAGAAAATTTTAAAGGTTATCAAGTTAGTAACGATCCTTATGAGAAAGTTGCAGTATACTCGCGTGGTGGAATTATAGGAATTATTTCATATAGTATTATTTATGAGCGCGCTGAAATTAATTATATTATCGTTACTGATCCCAATAGACATAACGGAATAGGTAGTAATCTGTTAGAATTTGCTTTAGCTGATATTGTTAAACATAACTGCCAAGTTATTTCCTTGGAAGTTGAAGAAGGTAATTTACCGGCAATTAATTTGTATTTAAAATATGGCTTTATAAAAAAAGCACTTAGAGAGAATTATTATAAAAATAAAAACGCCATTTTAATGGTGAAAGAATTGAGGTGAAAATATGGGAACATATATTTTAGCAATTGAATCAAGCTGTGATGAAACTAGCGCTTCTATTATTAAAGATGGTCGTGAGGAAATCGCGACAGTCGTATTGTCACAAATGGATACTCATGCTAATTATGGGGGAGTTGTACCAGAAATTGCTAGTCGAATGCATATAGAAAATATAACTTTAGTATTAGAAGAAACATTAGCTAAAGCCAATATGACTATGGATGATATTACTGCTATTGCTGTTACTTACGGCCCAGGATTAATTGGCTCATTGTTAATTGGTTTAATGGCTGCAAAAACATTAGCGTTCACCTATAATAAGCCATTAGTCCCTGTTCATCATCATGCCGGACACATTTATGCTAATAACTTAGTTAAGCCTTTAGAATTCCCTTTAATAGCTTTAGTTGTAAGTGGTGGACATACTGATTTATTTTATATGCCTGAGGACTATAAATTTGAACATTTAGGTGGAACTTTAGATGACGCTGTTGGTGAAGCATATGATAAGGTTGCTAGGGTAATTAATGTTCCGTATCCAGGAGGGCCTCTTGTTGATAAATTAGCCCATCAAGGAGAAGACACCTATAATTTACCACTACCGTTGGATGATGATTCTTATAACTTTAGTTTTAGTGGGATAAAAAGTGCAGTTATAAATCTAGTTCATAACGAAAAACAAAAAGGCCATGAAATAAACTCGGCTAATATGGCTACCTCATTTCAAAATAGAGCTACACAAATATTAACTAAGAAAACTATGCACGCATTAAAAGAATATGGTGTAGAAAACTTAATCGTTGCTGGTGGCGTTGCCGCTAATAGTGGATTAAGAGAAAGCCTTACTAAAGAATGTCAAGCTAACAACATTAATTTAACAATTCCTGAAATTAAATATTGTACAGATAATGCTGCCATGATTGGCGCTGCTGGCTACTATGCCTATAAACTAGGAAGAAGAGCAGGACTAGATTTAAATGCCAAAGCTAATGACGAATTACATTAAGAAAGAGGAAAACAATGAATTACGTTTGTAAAAATAATACAAAAGATTACATAACTGAAATTGACAATATAATAAAAAATCGTCAAAATGAAATATTAAATTTTTTTGATAAAACCGATTTAGAGCTAAAATGTACAATATATATTTATAATTCAAAAAAAGATTTAATTGAAGATTTAAATAAGCGTGGTTTTGGGAAATTTCCTGATTATATGTGCGCATGCTTTAAAGATGAAGATAATTCATTGAATTTCTATGAACCACCTGAAGAAAGTAAAGATGACTGGACAAAAGAAGAATATAAAGATGTTATCTTTCATGAACTTATTCATGCAATTCAATATAATTTATATGGAACGAAGCCTGAATGGCTTTGTGAAGGAATTGCTAAGTATTTAGATGGAACTTATAAAAAAGGTATAAAATATTTGCTTGAAAATTATATCATTAATAATCAAGTACCTAAATTTGAAGAATTACAAGATGAATTTGGTTATCATGATTATGATAGTTATGATTATGCTTATTTAATGGTAAGCTATTTAATCGAAACATTAGGTAAAAAAGCATTTTTAGCTTTATTATCTGATAATGAGCAAATAAATAATATAGATAAAGACATAATTCAAAAATCCATCGGTTACTATAAAAATAAATATGATTTAACATAAAAACTCTCTATTTTTTAGAGAGTCTTTTTTCTAAGAAAAGAATTAAATAATACATTACGCTAGCCATTACTGCAAGTAAGATAATTCCCGTTACTACTAAGTTAAGATTAAACACTTGGGAACCATACATAATTAAATATCCAACACCAGCTTTTGAAACTAAGAATTCACCCATAATAACACCGATGAAGGTTAAACTTAAATTAACTTTAAGAACCCCAATAATATTTTTAAAATTACTTGGTAAAATCAGTTTTAAAAATATTTGCCTTGGACTTGCCTTAAAACTTTGTAATAATCTAATTTTATTAGGATCAGTATTAGTAAAAGCTTGATGAACATCCATAATCGTAATAATAACTGAAATAAATAAGGCCATCAATATAATAGAACCAGTACCAGCTCCCGCAATTATAATAATAATTGGGCCTAAAGAAACTTTAGGTAAACTATTCAATACTGTTAAATATGGATCCAATACTTTAGCTAAAAATTTAAAACGCCAAAGTAAAGTTGCCACAACAATTCCAATTAAAGTTCCGACTACAAAACTGACCATTACTTCATAAAAAGTTACCCATATATGATGAAATAAAGATCCATCATTATATAAGCTAATAATCGTTGTTACAATCGCTTTTGGACTAGAAGATATAAATGTATTAATCCACCCAAAATCAGCCGCTATTTGCCATAAAACAATAAGTAAAACGATAATAATTATCTGTGTGAAACGAATTAAAAATTTATTTAATCTTATCTTTCGAAGATAAGCCTTATGTTCCGCACTAAACATGATAATCAATATCCTTCCATATTAGGTCATAGTATTTGGCAAACTCTTTAGCTTTACGATTGTTAATGGGTGTACTTTTGTCAGAAAGTTTAATTTCATAAATATTTTTAATAACACTTGGTCTTTGTGAAAGGACAATTACTTTATCAGCCATGCTTATAGCCTCACTAATATCGTGAGTTACCATAATCGCACTCTTTTTTTCTTTCTTAATAATCTTATAAACATCGTCTGAAACCGCTAAACGAGATTGATAGTCTAAAGCACTAAATGGTTCATCTAAAAATAGTAAATCTGGCTTTGTGGCCAAAGTTCTTATTAAAGAAACCCTTTGCCTCATTCCTCCTGATAGATTAGATGGATGGGCGTCCATAAACTCTTCAAGCCCATAAGTTTTAAGCAAATGTTTAACATATTCTTTATTTTCTTTACTTACCTCACCATTTAATTCTAAACCGAGTAGACAATTTTTAAATATAGTTTCCCACTCAAATAAATTGTCTCCTTGTAACATATATCCAAATTTTAGACTAGGATCAACTTCAATTTCCCCACTTGAAGCATCATCTAGACCACATAGTATTGATAATATAGTTGACTTGCCGCAACCACTTGGTCCGACAATTGCGATAAATTCGCCTTCTTTTAAATTAAAAGAAAAATCATCAACAGCTAAAGTTTCTCCTTGTTTAGTGTGATAAATTTTTCTTAAGTTTCTTACCTTTAAAATATCCATTATTTTTTAGAATAAGTAGTATCTACTAATTTATCATAAGGCGCTTTTTTATCTAATTTACCAGCATTATCAATAATATCTTGAATATGATCAAAATCTTTTTCTGTGATATATGTTGTATCAAACCATGAATCATTGTCGATATATCTTTGAACAATGTCTACAAGATCATTCTTAGAAGTGTCTGGGAAATAATCAGCAATCACTTCAGCAATTTCTTTAGCTGTGTGACTGTGGATATAATCTAATCCTTTTTGTGTTGCTTTGGTAAAGCCTTCAATTACTTTTGGATTTTCTTTAATATAACTTTTCTTCGCATTGTAAGCTGTATAAGGAACAACACCACCTAATTGTCCTACAGAAGCTACAATATGCCCATAACCTTGTTTTTCAAGCTCTGAAGCTGTAGGTTCAAATAAAGTTACAAAGTCACCATTACCTCCAATAAAAGCTCCTGACATTGAAGCAAAGTCAACACTTGTGTCAATATCTGTTTGATCACTACTAATGCCATTAGTATTTAAAGCGTATTCAAGAGTCATTGCTGGCATACCACCTTCACGCCCTCCTAATACCTTTTTATTTTTTAAGTCATTAACAGTAAAATCATCAATTTTTTCTCTTGATACTAGAAAACTACCATCACGTTTAGTTAAAGCCGCAAAACTTACTAAATAGTCTTTTTCTCCTTGATTATAAAGGTATACTGTAGATTCACTTCCACAGAATCCAATTTGAACATCTCCTGATAAAACAGCCGCTGTCACTTTGTCAGCACCCGCTAATTAAATAAAGTGATAGTGAAACCAATTAAGTAAATATCATATAATAATTTGAAAGGGGAGATAGAGTGTATTATGTCGCATCAAGTGACGGTACTAAATTGGCCGTCGAAGATATAAATCCGAATGCTAAAAAAGTCATCGTCATGGTTCATGGATGGCCACTTAGTAAAGAAATGTATGAATATCAAAAAGATATTTTAGTTGACTTAGATTATCGTGTAGTTTCATTTGATTTAAGAGGATTTGGTGATTCTGAAGTTAGTGGTTTTGGCTATGATTATGATCAGTTAGCTACTGATTTATACTACGTAATTGAAAGCCTAGAAACTTCAGAAGTTAATCTAATGGGCTTTTCAATGGGAGGGGCAATTTGCGTGCACTATATGGCTATGTATAACAACCATAAAATTAAAAAATTAATTTTATTAGGTGCTGCTGCCCCATCATTTGACAAAAATTCTAATAATCCATACGGTAGTGCTGAAACTGATACTAACCAATTAATAATGGAAATTTATCAAGATAGGCCCAAAGCCGTAAATGATTTTGGTTCAAAAGTATTTGCTTTAAGTCATTCTGATGCATTTCAAAAATGGTTTAGAGATTTAAGCTTTAAAGCTTCTGGCATTGGAACTGCTAAAACGGCTATTTCATTAAGAGATGAAGACGTTTTTGAAGACCTAAGTAAAATAACCGTTCCAACTGCTATTTTCCATGGAAGACTAGACCAAATATGCCCATTTGGTTTTGCTTTAATCATGAAAGAACAAATACCTAATTCAGTTTTAGTACCATTTGAATATAGTGGTCATGGACTCTTTTATGATGAATTAATGAAATTCAATCAAATGATGATAAATTTCTTGGAAAATAATAACTAATTATTGTAATTTTTCCTTCTTAGAACTATAATAAGCATAAGGAGGAAAGAATATGGATGATCTTTTAACAGTTATTTTTGAACTTTTTGATTTTTTAACTCCAATGGGTAGAAAAAAGAAAAAGGGTGAGGATTCTTATTCACCATTTAGTAATATAATAATGCTTATTCTTTTAATCATTGTTGTAATTGGTGCTTTCTGCATTTATCCATTACTTGATATTAATTTAACAACATATCTTATTTATGCAATTATTGGTGGGGGAATTGCCTGGGGATTACTTTATATTATCTTAATAAACATTGTCGATCTTATTTATATAAGATATTTGAAACATTTTAAAGCTAACAAATAGATGTTAGTTTTTTTATTCATCGCATATATTTAAGTGTGAGGTGAAAAGCATGAATATAATAGAGAACTATCTTGAAGAGGGCCCAACCATTAGCCAAATTTTAAAAAGTTATTTAACGCAAAATGAATAATAACTTTAAAGTCGCAGCTTATATTCGCCTTTCAAAAGAAGACTCAAAAGATAGTGAAAGTGAAAGCATTATTAATCAGCGTCGTCTTATTACCGAATATCTAAAAAGTCATAATTTAAAACTAACCGATGAATATATAGATGATGGATTTACGGGCACAACATTCCAAAGGCCAGCATTCCTTAAACTAATAAACGATATTGAATCCGGGAAAATTAATATGGTTATAACCAAAGATTTATCAAGATTAGGACGAAACTATGTTAAAAGTGGTTATTATATCGAAGAATACTTTCCTAATAAAAAAGTCAGGTATGTATCTATTTTAGATAATGTCGATACTTTTTTAAATAATTCCAATAACGATATAGCGCCATTTAAAGCCTTGTTTAACGATATGGTATCTAAGGATACATCTCAAAAAATAAAATCAATTTTAAAATCAAAGAAAAAACAAGGAATGTATCTAGGCGCAACCGCCCCTTATGGTTATAAAAAAGATAATAATGATAAACATAAATTAACATTAGATCAAAACACTGCTAAAATTGTTAAAAAGATTTTTACTTATTTTTTAAATGGTAAATCAATCAACGAAATAGCTACCATTTTAAATACAAAAAAGATACCAAGTCCTAGTAAATATAAAAAAGGTAAAGACATACTTTGGTCATATACCTCTATATATAATATATTAAAAAATGAAATATACACCGGAAAAACCATTCAAAATGTTTGGACCAATATTTCTTATAAAAATAAAACCAGAGTCAAACGTGATAAAAATGAATGGATTATCAGCGACGGAACTCATAAAGCTATTATTAGTAAAGAAACATTTATTCAGGCCCAAAACAAATTGAAAAGAAAAACCGCAACACCAATTAAAGAAAGAAAAAAACTTTTATTAGAAGGATTAGTTTATTGTAAAGACTGTGGAAAACTAATGGGAGCTAATTATAACAAACAAACCCATAAGTGGTATCTTGTCTGCAATAGTTACAAAAGAAGAAGTCAAAAGTATAATTGCACCTCCCATTATACTAATTACCAAAGCCTAGAAACCTTAATTTTAAATAAAGTCAAAGTATATTTAAATAATCAAACATTTTCCTTAGATAACACTGATAAAATAAAAGCTTTAGAAAACAAGATAAATATTTTATATGAAGACCGTCTTAATAATGTTATTTCTTTAAACAAGTATCAAGAAATCCACAGTAAAATAGAAAATCAAATTCAAAATTTGAAGGTTGAAAAACAAATCAACATAAATAGAGAACTATTATTTATGCTGGTTGATAAGATAACTGTGGATAAAAACAAAAACATCACTGTTTTTTATAAATTTAAAAAGCCTAAAGAAAATTAGGCTTTTTGGCAGTAATAATTTATTATAAAAATTAATAGGTATGCTATAATATAACTACAAGAAGGGAGTTAGTGATATGAAACATGCTTATTTAATTATTGCCCATAATAATTTTTATATTTTAAGGCGACTGTTACAAATGCTAGATGACGAAAGAAATGACATATACATCCATATTGATAAAAAAGTAAAAAAATTTGATTTTGATGAATACAGAAAGCTACTAAAAAAAGCTAATGTTGTATTTATTGATAGAATTAATATAAACTGGGGAGAATATACTCAAATTCAATGTGAACTTGAGTTGTTAAAAGCTTCGACAAAAGAAAAGCATAGTTATTACCACTTAATCTCTGGTGTAGATCTACCATTAAAGTCTCAAGATGAAATTCATAATTTTTTTAATACAACTAATAAAGAATTTATTCACTTTAGAGAACATAAATTTTTCAAAAACCACGGAAGATATAGTAACAATAAAATAGAAAAATTAGATTATTATCACTTTTTTTTAAAACATGAACGAAGCCAAAGACGTTTTAACATTTTAAAAAGTATGCACAATTTATTTTTAAAAATTCAAAAGAAAATGAATTTCCACCGAGTTAAAGATAAAGATTATTTTAGAGAAGGGACAAATTGGTTTAGTATAACTGATGATTTAGCTAGATACGTAGTTTCAAAAGAAAAAGAAATAAAAAAGCAATATAAATTTACATATTGTGCAGATGAAATATTTCTCCATACGTTAGTATATCATTCGCCATTCTATTATAGACTTTATGACTACACTACCAAAAATCATAATTGCATTAAAAGATTAATAGATTGGGAGAGAGGAGAACCGTATATTTTTACAAAAAAAGATTACAGCGAATTAAAAAACAGTACTAATTTTTTTGCTCGGAAATTTGACGAAAATGATAAGGAAATAGTCGACATGATTTATAACCATATAAAAAAGCCTAAAGAAAATTAGGCTTTTAATTTGCCTTGCTTAAGCAAAGACAAAAGATAAACATTTTGGTCATATGAACCACGGTAATTATTAATTCCGTTTTCAGAAGCAATAACCTTTCGGTGGTCAAATGAACTATCGATGCCAATACTCTTTAAACCATCGACAATAGAGCCTCCACTGTAGCTGGAGCTTAGAACCGAATTAATAGGTTTACTATTATTCACCCTATGGTTATCGATAGTTGATGTAGACTCTTTAATCTCATTAGTAGGTCTTTTTTCTTTTACCACATTTTGAACTTTTTCATTAGTAGATTCTTTAGCCACATTTGAAATATTTTCTTCAGTTATCTTTTGCGGTTTCTCTTCAGGCGGATTTTCTACTTGCAATTCTTTAGATGTAGGTTCTAGTGAAGCTTGTCCACTGAGGTAATCCTTAGGATTTTCTCTAACCTCATTAGAACCTCGCACTTCAAAATGCAAGTGGGTACCATAAGCATTACCAGTCGCACCCATTGTGCCAATTTTCTCACCCTTAGATATTCTATCACCTAGACGAACTGAAACACTACCATATTTGAGATGAGCATATAAAGACTTCTTACCATTGTCGTGTCTTATTTTAACAAAATTCCCATAAGTTGCATTTCCCTTAGCCTTATGATTCGTGTATTTAACGTTATTAACAACCATTTCAACCACACCATCACTTATTGCTATAACATCGCTACTCGTATGACCAGCGCCGACAATATCTAAAGCTTGATGATTATTTGTATAATCATATGAAACTACTTCATTCATTGAACTTATTACGTGATCTACCATTTTTCCTCCTTTCTATTAGTAATCATACGAGATTAAAAGCATATTTCCTTCTTACATTTGAAAAAATATCACTTTTTTTTAACCACACCTGATGTTAAAATGAAGTCAACATCTAATCCTTCATCTTCAAAGTAACCTAATGCATGAGCTGCATATTGTGGAGCGTAGAAAATACTATGAGTAACCTCCCCAACTTTAATTTTTTCTAATTTTTCATCTTTCTTACCGTTGTCAGTAAAGATAAAATATCCCGCTATAATCAGCGCAAGTAAAATTAAACCAACTAAAAATTTTTTCATAAATTCTCCTTTCTTTTCCATAGTATTATATTCTTTTTAATTAAAGAGGTAACTAAAATGATGTCAACTATCCTCTAAAACACCATTAGAAGTTTAAAAAAGAACTCAAATATGGTATGATAAATAAAGGTGATAGTATGCTTGATAATTTAAATGAAGAACAAAAAAAGGCCGTAGAAAAGACTGAAGGCCCCGTTTTAGTATTAGCCGGAGCTGGCAGCGGAAAAACTAAAGTTTTAACTACAAGAGTTGCCTATTTAGTCAACGAAAAGGAAATAGATCCTTATAACATTTTAGCTATAACTTTTACAAATAAAGCCGCTAAAGAAATGAAAGACCGTGTTTTTAAAATGCTTGGGATTGATGCTTATCGTATTCAAATTTCTACCTTTCATTCATTAGGGTTACTTTTAGTAAGAGAAAATTACGATAAATTAGGTTATGAAAAAAACTTTACAATCTTAGATAGTGAGGATACCTTAACTGTTATTAAAAAAATCTTAAAAGAAATGAATTTAGATCCTAAGGTTTATAGTCCAAGAGCTATTAAAAACAAAATAAGTAGTTCAAAAAATGAACTTATGGATTCTAACGCTTATAGTAGATTTGCCAATTCTGATTATGAACAAATCATTTTAGAAATATTTCAAAAATATGAAAGAAAAATTAAAACTAACAATTCATTAGACTTCGATGATTTACTTTTAATGCCAATTAAATTATTTAAAGAAAATCCTGATGTCTTAAAAAAATACCAAGAACGTTTTAAATACCTTCTAGTTGACGAGTATCAAGATACTAATGAAGCGCAGTATAGTCTAATTAAAATGTTAAGCGCTAAATACAAAAACATTTGTGTCGTTGGAGATTTGGATCAATCAATTTATGGCTTTAGAGGAGCTAATTATCGTAATATATTAAACTTTGAAAAAGATTACCCTAATGCTACCGTTATAAAGCTCGAAGAGAATTATCGTTCCACTGGGAATATTTTAAATGTTGCTAACGATATTATTAAAAATAATAAACAACGTAAAGAAAAAAATCTTTGGACGCGAAATGAAGACGGCTTAAAAATAAAATATCATCGTTCATATGATGAAAAAGATGAAGCTTTCTACGTATTAGATGAGATAAAACGCTTAATTAAAGCTGGTGAGCCTAAAGAAGGCATTGCTGTTTTATATCGAACTAATGCGCAATCACGTAACATGGAAGAAGTTTTACTAAGAGAAAACATTCCATATAAAGTTGTGGGAAGTTTTTATTTCTATAACCGAAAAGAAATTAAAGACTTGATTAGTTACTTAAAATTAATTTATAATCCTCACGATGACGTTAGTCTAATGCGTGTTATTAATGTACCCAAAAGACAAATTGGACCAAAGACTATTGAAAATATTGCTTTAAAAGCGGCTACTAATGGTACTAGCTTATATGAAGCAATCGATAGTGGTAAAGAATTACTTTTTAAACATATCATCGAAGATATAAAAAAAGAAAGCGAAGATATTTCCCTAACAGACCTAGTTGATCTAATCTTAGATAAAAGTGGTATAAGACAAGAACTAATAAATGAAAAGACCCTAGAGGCCGAAGTAAGATTAGAAAACTTAGAAGAGTTTAAATCAATTACTAAAAACTTTGAAGAAAATAACGGAATAATTTCCTTAGAAGAATTTCTACTAGAAATAAGTTTAGTCTCTGATATTGAAGAACATAAAAATAATACTGATGTCGTTACTTTAATGACAGTTCATTCTGCAAAAGGATTAGAATTTGACCATGTTTTCATTATTGGTTTAGAAGAAGGAATATTTCCTCATAACAATTGTTTAGATTCTAATGATGAAATTGAAGAAGAACGTAGGCTTTGCTATGTTGCAATTACTAGGGCTAAAAAAACCTTAACCATACTAAATGCAAAAAGACGTATGCTTTATGGTAATACTACTAGTAATATGCCAAGCCGTTTTATTGGTGAAATCGATAGAAAATATCTAGATACTGACGTTCCAGAGGAAAAACCTCATATAAGTAGAGAAGAAATGATTGATAAAGATGCAACCTATAACGTTGGTGACAAAGTTGTTCACGATAAATATGGGGAAGGTATCATCGTTGGCATTGGAAGCATTTTAACTATTGCATTTAGCCACAAATATGGTATTATTAAGATAATGAAAGGTCATAAAAGTATAAGAAAGGTGGGATAAGATGATACTATCAATAATCGACCAACTAAATGAATGGATGGAACCAGTAAAAGCTTGGCTAGACGCTAACCATAATAACCCAATATTATGGATTGGCTTTTTAGTTATTGGTATCGCAGTTTTTTTCTTAACATATAATGCTTTAAATAAACATCAATAAAGGAGGTTAGTATGCCAGAATATACATTATTAGTTATGGCGGCCGGAATGGGTAGTCGTTTTGGCGGTTTAAAACAAATTGAACCAGTAGGACCAAATGGAGAATTTATTATTGATTATTCTATTTATGATGCCATTAAGGCCGGCTTTAATAAAGTGATTTTTGTTATCAAAAAAGAACATGAAAGCGTTTTTAAAGAAACGATTGGCCATAGAATAGAGGGGAAAATCAAAGTAGAGTACGTTTTTCAGGAATTAGATGATTTACCAGATGGTTATCAAAAACCAATTAATCGTACTAAACCATGGGGAACTGGGCAAGCGATTTATAGTGCTAAAGAATTCATTAAAGGGCCATTTGCCGTTATTAATGCTGATGATTTTTATGGCTATGAAGCTTATGAAATTCTGATAGACTTTCTTAAAAATAATGAATCACGAAATCATTATTTAGCCGTGGGTTATAAGGTAAAAAATACCCTTTCGGAAAATGGAACAGTTAAAAGAGGGATTGCCCATGTTAAAAATGGAGTTCTTGAAGAAATTATCGAAAGTAAAGTTGGACTTGAAAATGGTGATATTATTGCGAAACCGTTAGATGGAAGTAAAGCTTTTAAAATAAACAACGATGATTTGGCCACGGTTAATTTATTCGGCCTTACTACCAATTTCGTAAGAAATATTACGATAAAATTTCCTGAATTCTTAGATAAGCATATTAACGATTTAGAATCAGAATCACTTTTAGCTGATATTATTACTGATGAAATAATTAATAAAACAGCTACAGTTTATGTTAAAAGTACAACCTCAAAATGGTATGGTGTAACATACAAAGAAGATAAGGAATCTGTTGTAAACGCTATTAATAATTATATTAATGAAGGAAAATATCCCAAAGACTTGTGGGAATAGGTAGCAATAACTACCTATTCCTTTTTCAATTATGTTATAATAAATTGTAGAAAGGATGATATGATGATATACCCTAAATTTATTAAAGAAGATGACACAATTGGCGTAACAGCCCCCTCAGATGGTTCAGCCAGTGAAATGGATATTAAAAGGTTAGAATTAGCTGCCAACCAATTCAATAAACGAAATTTTAATGTGGAAATAACGCCCAATTGCTATACTAGTACAAACTTCAGAAGTTCAGACGGAGTAACCAGAGCTAGAGAATTAGAGTCACTATTTTTAAATAAAAATGTAACTAGTATTATCTGCGCTTCGGGAGGCGACTTTTTAAATGAAATGCTTTCTCCATTGAATTTCGACACCATAAAAGAAAACCCAAAATGGATTCAAGGCTATTCTGATCCAACTAGCTTATTATTTGCTATAACTACTAACCTTGATATAGCTACGATTTATGGCGCAAATTATCGAGTATTTTCCATGGAACCGTGGCATCAATCATTAACAAATAATCTTGAGATTTTAAAAGGAAAACAAATTACCCAAACCAGCTTTGAGATGTACCGAAGTGAAAGAGAAGAATACCAAAGCGGAACAGAGCCATATATTTTAGATAGACAAGTCGTTTGGAAAAACTTAAATAATGAAAAGCAAATTAAAATGTCCGGTCGTATGATTGGTGGTTGTTTAGATTGTTTTTTAGACATTATTGGAACTAGATTTGATAATACTAAAAATTTTATCGAAAAGTACAAAGAAGATGGTATAATTTGGTATTTCGAAAATTTTGGATTAACTAATGAAGAAGTCCAAAGAACAATGTGGCATTTTAAAGAAGCGGGATGGTTTAAATATACCAACGGAATTATTTTTGGTCGCAGTCAAACTGATCAAACTTATTTAGATGTTTCTTTTGAAATGGCCTTGAAAGAATCACTTGATGACTTAAATATCCCAATTATTTTAAATGCAGACTTTGGTCATAAACCACCACAACTAACAATTATTAATGGCGCAGTAGCTTCTATAACTTCGGAAAACGGTAAAGGAACAATGTCATTTGAATTAAAATAAAAACTGATTTTGAATCAGTTTTTTAATTTCATAAATTAATTATTAAAATTAATAGTATTTTTTTCTTTAATAAAAGAGGTTTGATAAAATTGTAGCAAAGCTTTGTACATATATAATAGGTCCGAAGCTCCGATTATTTCGTTAGCTGAGTGCATTGCTAACTGAGGAATTCCAATATCAATAGAATCAATACTAACATGGCTTTGACTAATTCCCCCTAGTGTCGAACCACACTTCATATCTGCTCTGCTAGCAAAATCCTGAAATGGTATTTTAGCTTTATCACAGACGCCTTTAAATAAAGAAGAAGTCCAACCGTCAGTTGTATAATTAGTATGATGTTTAATCACGACACCCTGATTTAAATACACCTTATTAGTTAGATCGCTTTTCGCTTGTGCATTAGGATGTAATGCATGAGCATTGTCCGCACTGACTAAAAAACTATTGTTAAGCGCAGATAATAAATCAATATTTAAAGATTTCGAAATTCTTGTTAATATATTTAGTAAAAAATTTGAATCAGCGCCTTGTTCAGTTAAACTTCCAATCTCCTCATTATTAAAAGCGCAAAAAACATTTATTACTTTTTCATTAGTAGCTTTGATAAAGCTTTGTAATGCAGTATATAAACAAGCTAAGTCATCCAGTCTTGGAGCTAAAATAAATTCATCATTTAACCCGCATCTTTTAGCCTTATCACGATTATATAAATATAAATCATAGTCACAAATCTCTCCAGAAGTTAAATTTAAATATTCTTTTATAATATTCTTCAAGTTTTTTTCTTCACTTAGCGAGATAATTGGCATCATATCTATCTGTGGGTTTAAACTATTTTTAGTATTAACGTCTCTATTTATGTGTATAGCCTGACTTGGAATTATCAGTAAATCCTTATCAATATTTAGAATTTCTTTTCGGTAAATACCATTATCATTAATTATAACTCTGCCAGCAAGTGATAGTGGTCTATCTAGCCAAGAATAATTAATCATTCCTCCATACTCACCTATATTAAGTTTCAAATATCCATTATCAAAAATTTCAGGATTTGTCTTGATTGAAAAACTAGGTGAATCTGCATGCGCTGCTATAATATTAAAGCCAGTTTTACTATTACTTACAAGTTGAAAAGCAATAAGTGATGAATCATTTCTAATCACAAAATAATTTCCATCTTTTAAATTAGACCATTCTTCATTCTCGTAAAGCTCTTTAAAACCATTGTCATTTAATATATTTTTTAAATTTTCGGTAAAACAAAAAGCATTAGGCGCCTTATCAATAAATGATAAGAAATATTCATTAATTTTACCTTCCATAAATACCCTCCTTATCAAAAATTATAGCACACAAAGATGCAATAAAAAAGTCAAACATATCAAAGCTTGACTTTAATAAACTAATTATGTTTTATTTTCTCAAACACGCCAGTTACTCCACCATCAATTAAAATATCCGTTCCAGTAATAAATGAGGCTTGATCGCTACACAAAAATTCAATCAAATTGACGATGTCTGAAGCTGTTCCAATTCTTTTGACTGGAGTCATAGAAATTAGATTATTTATCGCTTCACTATTTTTAGCCATTTCTCTTTCAACCATTGGTGTTTTAATAACCCCAGGAGAAATTGAAATTATTCTACCACCTTTTTGACCAATAATAGGCGCTAAAGTCTTTGATAGTAACATAACTCCCTTTTTAGATAATCCATAAGCTAAATCTGCATTATTATTTAAGTATTTACTAATGTTACTTATAAAATTTTCATCAAGGGGATTCTCTAGTAATTTTAAAACTTCTTCATTAGTGTGCGTACTATAAGCTGTCATTGACGCAGTATTAATAATTATTGTACCATCAGTAACTAATGGTTCTAATTTATTTACTAGTTTAGCCGTTCCAACTAAGTTTATTTCCATTATCTTTTCAGGATCGCCAAATGTTTCAGAAACGCCAGCAAAATGAATTATTCCTTTTAAACTCCCCATTTCTTTAACTTTATCAAAAATTTTATTTAAAACGTCTTCCTCTGTTACACTACCAACAATAATTTGATTATTTACTCCGAGTTTTTTTTGTAACTCAAGTAAAAGTTCTTCATTTAAGTCGCACAGCACTAAATCACCTTTATCTTTAAACCTGCGTGCCAAAGTGCTTCCCATACCACCAGTTGCTCCTGTAATTACGTATATATTGTTCATTAAAAACCTCCTATTATTAAAATCATTATAACAGATTATTAACCATAAATTCAAGTTCATAATAATTGATGTTTTATTATATTTGGGGTATAATTATAATAGGGTGAAAACAAATGACAGAAAAGCGCATAGATGAATTAATAAAAATAATAAACAAGGCCAACGAAGACTACTATACTTTTGATAAGCCAACAATCACTGACCAAGAATACGATAGATATATGCAGGAACTTCAAAAACTTGAAGAAAAATATCCTGATTTAAAAAGAAATGACTCTCCAACTACCAGAGTCGGTGGAGAGATAATTGATGAATTTAAAAAAGTTACCCATGAAATTCCTATGTTATCATTAGGAAATGTTTTTAACGAAAGTGAAATAATTGGCTTTGATGAACGTATTCGCAAAGTTGTTCCTAATCCAAATTATGTAGCTGAATTAAAAATTGACGGACTTTCTGTTTCATTACATTATGAAAAAGGTAAATTGGTTAGAGCGGCAACTCGCGGCGATGGTGTTATTGGTGAAGACATTACCCATAATGCCAAAACAATTAAAAGTATTCCTTTAACTATAAATAAACCAATTGATATTGAAGTTCGCGGCGAAATATATATGAGCAAAGCTTCGTTTACTAAATTAAATGAAAACGGAGAAAACTTCGCAAATCCACGAAATGCAGCCGCTGGTAGTGTTAGACAATTAGATTCTAAAATTGCTGCTATCCGTAATTTAGATTGTTTTATTTACCATCTTCCAGATCCTGAAGACTATGATATTTATACTCATGAAGACGCTTTAAGGTTCATGAAAGAATTAGGCTTTATGACAAATCCTAACAATAAAAAGGTAAATAACATTTCTGAGTTATTAGACTATATTAATTATTGGACTGAAAATAGAAGCTCCTTACCATATGAAATAGATGGAATTGTTATTAAAGTTAATGACTTACAAGATCAACAAAAACTTGGATTTACTGCTAGAAACCCTAAATGGGCTACTGCTTATAAATTTCCTGCTGAAGAAGTTTTAACTAAAGTAACTGATATTATCTTTACCGTTGGTAGAACAGGGCAAGTAACGCCAAGTGCTAATTTAGAACCAGTTAGAGTAATGGGCTCAGTTATTTCTAGAGCGACCCTTCACAATGAAGATTATGTTGTTCAAAAAGATATTAGAGTTGGTGATATTGTTGCTATAAAAAAAGCTGGAGATGTTATCCCTGAAGTTGTTAAAGTAATAAAAGAAAGACGTGATGGAACTGAAAAACCATTTGTTATGGCTACTAATTGTCCAATTTGTAACCATGATTTAGTTAGAAATGAGCAAGAATCCGCATATTATTGTGTCAATGAACATTGCCCAGCTAAAAAAATAGAAAAATTAATTCATTATACTAGCCGTCATGCTATGAATATTGAGGGTTTTGGTGATCGAATCATTGAAGACTTCTATAATTTAGGATATTTAAAAAACTATGATGACTTTTATACTCTAGAAAAACATAAAGAAGATCTAATGGAGCTAGAAGGTTTTGGTGAAAAAAGCATCAATAATCTACTGGATGAAATAGAAAATAGTAAAAATAACTCTTTAGAAAAACTGCTGTTTGGAATTTCTATAAGGCATGTTGGAACCAAAACTGCTGATATTTTAGCTAAAAATTTTATTAGTATTGATCATTTAATGGAAGCTGAGTTTGAAGAAATCCGAGATATTAAAGATATTGGACCAATTATTGCTAAAAGTGTTACTGAATATTTTGCTAAAGAGGAAAACAAAGAATTGATCAAACGTTTAAAAGATTATAAAGTAAACATGATGTATTTAAAAAATATTAATACTAAAGAAACAGATTTTTCAGGTAAAACTTTTGTTTTAACCGGAACTTTAGAAAGATTTACTAGAGATGAAGCTAAAGAAAAAATTGAGGCTTTAGGGGGTGAAGTTACTACAAGTGTTAGTAAAAAAACTGGCGTTGTAATCGCCGGAGCAGAAGCAGGTAGTAAACTAAAAAAAGCTGAAGATTTAGGTGTTACTATTTGGGATGAAGAAACATTTATAAATATATTATCAAAATATTAATAGACGTAATCGTCTATTTTTTTATTGTCAAAAAAGTCCAAAATCATTGACAATAGGGGGGGGGGGGGGGGTATAATAAAACTGAGTATAAAATCCAACAAAATTTGAAAATAAAGTCGTGTAAAATAAACAGCAAGTATAATTGAATTATATCGATTTTTCCGATATAATTATAAAAGAAAGATAAGAGAGTAGTTGATAAAATGCGAAGGCAAAGAGAAAACCAAAAACATGTTAGAGTAATAATTAGCCTATCGTTATGTTTGTTAATGATTATGACAATAGGTTATGCGGCTTTTAGTACTAACCTTACCTTAACTGCCAAAGGTAATATAAAAACGCTCATTACAATAGATCAATTAAAAAATAAATCAGTTACCACTGGTGAAGGATTATATCAAAGCACTAGTCAAGAAAATAGATATATCTATAAAGGGGCAAAACCAAATAATTATATAAAATTTAACGATGAACTATGGAGAATAATTGCAATTGAAAACGATAATACATTAAAAATAATGAGAAACAAAAAATTGGATAATGATTTAGCATTTGATTCTATAAATAATCGAGCTCAATCTACAAATACATTTTGTTTAGAAAATCAAGGATGTAATGTTTGGGGAGCAGTAGATGGCATATATTCAAATGCTTCAAAAACTGGAACCGTAACTAAGGATAGTTCCTTAAATACATACTTAAATACAGATTATTATAATAATTTGTCATCTACCGCTAAAGAACTAATCATAAATCACGATTATAATGTTGGCGCTGTTAACTATATAGAAAGTGAAACATTCGAAAATCTGTTAGAGCAAGAAAGTAAAATAAAATGGAATGGTAAAATTGGCTTAATTAGCGTTAGTGATTATCTAAATGCTAGCCTAAATAATAAGTGTACTAACGTTAAAAGCGCTGTATTAAGTGGCGGAAACAACTGTGCTAATCTAAACTATATGTATATTAAGGATCAATATTATACATGGCTTATTAATCCTTATTATGATAATCAGTATCGTTCATGGTTTATCTTTCATGACCGTGGTGACTTAGATATGAATAGTTATGTTGTTAGTGAAGAAACAGCAGTTGTCCCAGTATTATTTCTAAAATCAGATATTAAATTAATGGGAAGTGGAACCGAAACAGACCCATATATAATAAAATAGGAGTGAAAGCATGTCAAAAAGGACTAAAAATCGGAATATAATAATCATTGGACTATCGAGTATAGTTCTTTTAATGATGATAGGTTATGACGTCTTTCAAACTATCGGTGCATATAATTCAGTAACTTCTATTACTATAAATTGATAAAAGGCAGTATATCTGGAAGCCCATGGGGCACTAGTGATGCCATTCTCAATTGGTTAAATAATAAAAAAAACACATATTTTATGTGTTTTTTCTTGTCATGATTTGTGATATAATGTTTTTATCATAAAGGAGGCAGTAAGATGGAAGCTTGGAATAATTTTAAAGGTGAAAATTGGAAAAGAAAAATCGATGTTGAAGATTTTATTTTAAATAACTATGAAGAATATATTGGTGATGAATCATTTTTAACAGAACCAACTGCAGCGACAAAAAAACTTTTAAATATTGTTACTGAATTACAAAAAGAAGAGTTAAAAAAAGGTGTTTTAGACATTGATGTTGATCATGTATCTGGAGTTAATAACTTTAAGCCAGGATATATTTCAAAAGAAGATGAAGTTATTATTGGTTTGCAAACTGATGCTCCACTTAAAAGAATAGTGAATCCCTATGGTGGAATCAGAATGGTTCACGATTCCTTAAATGCCTATGGTTATAAGTTAAATGAAAAATTAGATGAATGCTTCACCAAATATCGTAAGACCCACAATGATGGTGTTTATGATGCATATACCGAAGAAATAAAAATAGCTCGCAAAAATAAATTAATTACCGGCTTGCCAGATGCCTACGGACGCGGTCGGATAATAGGCGATTATCGAAGAGTTGCTTTATATGGTATTGATTATCTAATTAAAAATAAGCAAAATGATTTAAACAGCATAACAACAATTAATGATTTGACAATTCAACTTCGTGAAGAAATCAATGCGCAAATAAAAGCTTTAGAAGAAATTAAAGACATGGCTACTAGCTATGGATTTGATATATCAAATCCCGCTACCAACGCTAAAGAAGCTGTTCAATGGTTATACTTTGCTTATTTGGCAGCTGTTAAAGAAAACAACGGTGCTGCTATGAGTTTAGGTCGCACTTCGACATTCCTAGATATTTATATTGAAAGAGACATAAAAGAAGGCGTTTTAACGGAAACTGCTGCTCAGGAAATTATTGATCAATTTGTAATGAAATTAAGATTGGTTAGGCATTTAAGAACGCCTGAATACGATGAATTATTTGCTGGTGATCCAACATGGGTAACCGAAGCTATCGCTGGTATGACTAAAGATGGCCATAGCTTAGTTACTAAAAATTCCTTTAGATTTTTAAATACTTTAACTAACCTAAATCCAGCACCAGAACCAAATCTAACCGTTCTATGGTCTGATAATTTACCAAAACCTTTTAAAAACTACTGCGCCAAAATGTCTATTAAAACTGACGCAATCCAATATGAAAATGATGATATCATGAGACCAATCTTTGGTGCTGATTATGCCATTGCCTGCTGCGTCTCTGCCATGAAAATTGGTAAACAAATGCAATTTTTTGGTGCTAGATGTAATTTAGCTAAAGCACTATTATATGCAATTAATGGTGGAATTGATGAAATAAGCGGCGAAACTGTTATCGAAGGTTTACCAAAACTAAATAGTGAAGTTTTAAATTATGATGAAGTAGTTAAAGCCTATGATCAAGTATTAGATAAAGTTGCTAAAACATATGTTGATGCCATGAACATCATTCACTATATGCATGATAAATATGCCTATGAAGCCAGTCAAATGGCCCTTCACGATACCCAACTTGAAAGATTAATGGCTTTTGGTATTGCCGGACTATCAGTGGCAGCTGATTCATTATCTGCTATTAAATACGCTAAAGTTAAACCAATTTATAATGAAAAAGGTTTAGCTATCGCTTTTAACATTGAAGGCGATTTTCCTAAATACGGAAATGACGATAATAAAGTCGATGAAATTGCTAGTAATTTAACTGTAGAATTTATTAAAAAACTACGTAAACACGAATTATATCGTAATGCCAAGCATACGCTATCAGTTTTAACTATCACGTCAAATGTCGTTTATGGTAAAAATACTGGGGATACTCCAGATGGCAGAAAAGCAGGTGAAGCTTTTGCTCCAGGAGCTAACCCAATGCATGGTCGTGATGCAAGTGGCGCTTTAGCTTCTTTAAATTCAGTTGCTAAAATACCTTATAAAGATGTTTGCGAAGATGGTATTTCCAATACATTTTCAATTACGCCAGATGCCTTAGGTCATTCAGATGATGAACGTATTCAAAATTTAAGCAACCTATTAGATGGTTATTTTAAGCAAGGTGCTCATCATTTAAACGTCAATGTTTTAAATAGAGAAACCTTGATTGACGCTATGGATAATCCTGATAAATACCCAACTTTAACCATCAGAGTATCTGGTTATGCTGTTAATTTTAATCGTTTAAGTAGAGCCCACCAAGAAGAAGTTATTAGCCGAACTTTCCATGGAGCTTTCTAATGGGTTATATTAATTCAATAGAAACTATGGGCCTAGTTGACGGTCCAGGAATTAGAACAGTTATTTTCCTAAGTGGTTGTAAACTAAGATGTTTGTATTGTCATAATCCTGAAATGCTAGAACTAAAAAGTGGCAAATCAGTGTCACCAAAAGATATTGTCGACACTTTAAAAAATTATAAAAACTATTATGGCGAAAATGGCGGAGTAACCTTTTCCGGTGGAGAGCCTTTGCTCCAGCCTGATTTCCTTATAGAAACTATGAAATTATGTCATGAAGAGGGAATCAATACTTGTCTAGATACCGCTGGCTGTGGGACTTCCAAAGATGAAGAAGTATTAAAATATACTGACCTTGTTATTTTAGATATTAAAGCCTGTAATCCAGAACTATATAATAAAATAACTAGAGCTAAAATGGATAGTTTTAATAAGTTTTTAAAACTTTGCCAAAAATTAAATAAGCCACTTTGGCTAAGACAAGTTATAGTTCCAGGTATTAATGATACAGAAGAAAGCATCTTAGAATTAAAAGCTTTTATTAACAGCTTAAATAATGTTGAAAAAGTAGAATTGATTCCATACCATACCTATGGTGAAGAAAAGTATGATAAACTTCAGCTAAAATATCCATTAAAAGGGACTAAAGCTTTAGACGCAGAAAGACTTCAAACGCTCGAAAACATTCTAAAAAAAGACTGATAAAGTAAAAATTATCAGTTTTTGTTTGATGAATTTGACAAATAATGTGAAATGTCTTATAATTACTAGCATATTTTGTAATATATAAAAAGGAGAAACAAATATGACATCAATAGAGGCCTTAAATAAAATGGCCGATGATACCCCTGACTCGAAAAACACTAATCCAGGGGATACTTTGTATTTTAGTAGTTGCTGCACAGCTGGCGAATCTTTAAAGAAATTAAAGAATCATAATTTTACTTTTGGTTATAGTTTTGAAATCATAGTTAATGGACAAAAGTATACCAGAATAGTGGCATATAATCAAAAAAATGACGTTGTTTTAGCTTGGATGGGACCAGATCAAAATGGAGAAGTTAAATTTCCAAGTAGACATCCTTCTTATCAAAGTTTTCTTTATTTGGTTCGCTACCAGAATGGTAAACAAACTGATGTAAAAGTGAGTAAAGAAAGATTAACATCTAAACTTTGTGATGGTAAGAAGCAAGTAGATAGTGCCACCCCACATATTGTTCATGTTAATAATCCCGCATGGTTTGGTGGTTGTTGGCCAATCCCTGAACATCCAGAAATAGAAAAGCAAAAAAGACAGAAAATACTTGAAAGTAGTGAAACCCATCACTGCGATCGAACATTTTATCAAGGGGTTGCTACATTATGTAATATATATAAATTTAATGAAACTTACGAAAATTTAGATCCAGGACTTCAACGCATTTATAAAGCTTTATATGAAAATCGTGAAGCAATCTTTTGCCGAGAAGTTGAAAAATGTTCAGTAGTGAATGGAACTGTTAGTGAAATGCTATCAATGTTAGGTATGGAATATGGAGAGTTAGAAGAAATTTTTCAGGAGCAAGATTTAACCGCACCACCATTGCATAATAATGAATTTGCTGAAGCTGATGAAAAAATATCTTTTATAAAAGCTTGGACAGGGCGTGTTAGACAATCCTTTAGTGAAGCAATTGGTGGTAAACAAAAAACAAAGGTTCATAGTGAGCCAGTATGTCAAAAATCATCTATTTAAAGTTGAAAAATCATTTAATAAATAACTGTAAATAAAAAAGTAGGACTTATGTTGTATATAAAGTTCTACTTTTTGTAAAGCGAAAAATATATTTCTTTATTTTTATTGCTTTTTTTGCTATAATGGATTTATTAGAATAAGGAGGGAAAAGAAATGAATGAGAAAGAAAATTTAGATATTGATACAAAGCCAGTTGAAACGCCTACTCCTGAAAACATGGATTATAGTTTCGATTTTGCTAACCAAGTAAGTAAAGAAGAGGAAGCACCAGCAACTCCAGTTGAAACGTTAACACCTCAACCTGAAACTCCAGTGGCTCCAGTTGAAACATTAAATGCTGATGAGACTCCTGTAACACCAGAAGTAGCTCCTGTTGCAGCACCAGAACCACAATTAGTTGATGTTTCTGTTCCTGTATTAGATGAAACAGCGCCAGTAGCTGCAAATCCAGAAACACCAGCAACTACGGTAACTCCTGAGGCTCCAGTACAAACCGAAGCTCCAGTTCAAGCTACTGAAACTGAAGAACCAACTAAGAGTGGGAAGAGTACAATTATTTTCATAATTGTTTTACTTGTACTTGTAGCTGCGTTTATTATCGCACTTCCATTTTTAAGAAACTTAGGATAATTTATTTATCCTTTTATTTTTGCCCGATAATCTTAAAAAAGTCAAATATTTTATTATAATTATCAGTGTGTTTTAAAATTTCTTCTTTCAGTATACTAAATATTTTATTAACGTCATTTTCCTCCTTGGAAAAACATTCTAAATATAAAAACTTTAATTTTTCATCCTCTTTATGATTGTATAAATTGTTTAATTTTTGAATAATTGCATGGCCATTTTCTTTTTCAAATCTAGTTTGAAATTCATCTTCTTTGATTGGGCTTAAAATAGTATATTCAAAATCCCAGATCTTTAAATCGTTAGCCATATCCGCAATTTCATCGTCTTCGTCTATTAATAAAGAACTTCTATGGGTAATAATCCCATTTTTATTTAGTTTTAATCCCATTGCTTCTTTTCCATTACTAACTAAAAAAACATAATTCAAAGCTGAAGTATTTATTTTTTTAAATTTCTCAGTTCGATTATAAATACGGCTCATAAAACTACTTTCAAAACGAACATTTCCTTTTTTAAAAATAGTAAAGTCCTTATTAGAAACCCTAAAAAGTGGAATTTTTCGGATATGAAGAATTTCGTCTTCAGGATTCCACTCAAAAAAATCATAAAAATCCTTTTGAAAGTTTAATAAAATATCATAAATGTAGTTCATCTTTGTCTCCTCTCGGTATAAAAATTGCTAGAAAAATAATCAAAAGTCCAATTGGACCAATAAGACATTCTGCCTTACTACAAATAAAGTGGGCATATTCGCTAAAATTATACCCAAGTGACATTAAATTTAAATAACTAATCATATATACAAAGCCAATCACGCTGAGACCAAAACCACTTAAAAAAGCAAAAAGTCGTGCCATTTACATTCACCTATTTAAGTTTATTAATTACAAACAATATAATGCCTTTGGACTTTCTAAAATAACTATGTTATAATTGTTAAGGTGGTAAAATGGATTATAAAGTCACAATTGATAAATTTGAAGGGCCATTGGATTTATTACTTCATTTAATTAAAGAAGCTGATATTGATATTTTTGATATCAAAGTATCCGATATAACTAATCAATACTTAATGTATATTAGTCAAATGGAGGAATTAAACCTTAACGTGGATAGTGAATATTTAGTTATGGCAGCTGACTTAATTGAAATGAAATCACGCGAATTATTACCACGTGATGAAGAGACAGAAGAAAATGAAGAAGATCCTCGCGAAGAACTAATCAACCGCTTAGTTGAATATCAAAAATATAAAGAGATAAGTAAGTCGTTTAAAGAACTAGAAGAAGAAAGACAGGAACTTTTTACTAAAGATCCGAGCCTTTTAGAAGAATTTAAAGATGATAGTTTAAAAATAAGCGAAGATATATCGCTTGAAGATTTAATTAAGGCCTTTGCTAAATTCAAAGAACGCAAACAATTTGAAAAGCCTTTAAATACCGTTGTGACTAAAAAAGAATATTCTGTTCATGCTAGAAGCCTTGAAATTATGGACAGATTAACTAAAAATAAACAAGTAGATTTTGAAGACTTATTTGAAGTCTTTACTAAAGATTATGTCGTTGTAACCTTTTTATCAATTTTAGATTTAGCTAAAAAAGGAAACCTTGAAATTAAACAAGACCATAATCTTGATAAAATAACATTATTAGCTAAAGGAGTGTAAGTATGGATTTAAAAGCCGTTTTAGAAGGCCTGCTTTTTGTAGCAGGTGATGATGGCCTTACTGTTAATCAAATGCTGTCAGTTTTAGACGTTGATAAAGAAGAGTTAAATAATTTGATTACAATTCTTGGGGAAGAATATAAAAGTAGTAACCGTGGTATTAGTTTAGAATATTTTGGTGGTAAATTAAAAATGGTTACTAAAAAAGAGCACGCCGAATATTATAAAAAGTTATTTAGTGATGAAGATAGTAATACTTTAAGCCCATCAGCTTTAGAAACTTTGGCCATTATTGCTTATAATGAACCAGTTACTAGAATTGTCGTTGATGAAATTAGAGGTGTAAGCAGTGCCCATATTATTAGAAAACTAGTATTTCGAAATTTTATTAAAGAAGTAGGACGTTCCGATCTACCTGGTAGACCAATATTGTATGGTGTTACAGATGAATTTTTAGATTATTTTGGCTTAGCTTCGACTAAAGACCTTCCAGTTATTGATTTTGAGGAAGATGAAAGTGAAACCGATTTATTTAATTCAAAATATAAAGAAATTAATGAAGATATCTAGATAACCTAGATATTTTTTAATTTAAGTGTTAAAATTTAAAAGGAATATGATATAATTATATGTAGTTGCCTGTGTGGTGAAATTGGTAGACGCGTTGGACTCAAAATCCAATGGTAGCAATACCGTGCCGGTTCGAGTCCGGCCACAGGCACCAGTGACGAATCTGTTCGAACTATTCGAACTTCAAATATAAATATCAACTCAAATTGGGTTGATTTTTTCATTATATGGAAAATCATCCTAAAAGAGAGGACGGTGTTTATGATAAATATTATTAAATAAAACTATGTACATAGACTTTTGTCAAAATTTGTTGTAAAATTAAGTAGGAAGAAGAAAGCTATTCCTTAGTATACAATTTATTTAGAGAAGTAAAAGTATTATAGTTTGTGGTGCCTTTACTTTTCTTTTTTTTAGAAATTAGAAAAGCATATATTTCAGGAGCATTTGATTTAAAAGAATATAATGCTGAAAAGAGATATTGATTATATTAATAAGGCAAAATTAGAAAAAGAGTATAAAGAAAAAACGAAAACTTGGGCATATTATACTATAGAAGAAAAAGCAAATTTATTTAGCAAGTAAATACTAAAAATGATGAATATAAGAAAATTAAAATACTAATTGAAAATAATGACGCTTTGAATATTAAAGTTAAATCACTTGAAAAAAGGTTGATAAACAAAAAGATGATTATGAGATAGATATTTAATATTATATGGTAAAATTATATCAAGAATTATTATAAAATTGGAAAGGAGAAAACTTATGAAAAATAATATAATAAAATCTGAAATGGATGTTAAAGGTAGTAAAATAAATGTAGTTAGAGTTAATGGATATGAATATATTTCATTAACCGATTTAGCAAAAACACAAAACGATGAAGCACCAGCAGATGTTGTTAAAAATTGGTTAAGAAATAAAGAAACACTATCTTTTTTAGGAGTGTGGGAAGAATTAAATAATGAAAATTTTAAAGTAGTCGAATTCGACCAGTTTAAAAATCAAGCAGGAAGACATGCTTTTACAATGTCTCCTCAAAAGTGGATTAAAGAAACTAATGCTATTGGGATTATTTCTAAATCAGGAAAATATGGTGGTGGAACTTTTGCAAGAAGTGATATTGCTTTTGAATTTGCTAGTTGGATTAGTCCTGAATTTAAATTATATTTAATAAAAGAATTTGAAAGATTAAAAAAGAATGAAAGCTATCAACAAAAATTAGAATGGCACGCTAATAGAATATTATCTAAATTGAATTATGTAGTCCATACTGATGCTATCAAAAAATATATTGTTCCTGCTTTAACAGAACAACAAATTAAATTTATATATGCAGAAGAAGCAGATGTATTAAATGTTGCTTTATTTGGTATGACTGCTAAAGAATGGAGAGAAAGTAATCCTGAACTTGCTAAAAATGGTAATATGAGGGATTATACTGATTTATTACATTTAATTATTTTAAACAATTTGGAAAATACTAATGCTGAACTAATAAGAATGAATATAAAACAGTCTGATAGATTGATTCAATTAAACAAATCAGCTAGGAATCAAATGGAAGCATTAAAAAATAATAAAAATATAAAAAAATTAGAGGTATTACAAGAACAAGTAAACGAAGATAATAAATATTTAATTGAATTTAAATAAAGACTTATTATTTGGGTCTGTCAAGAAAAGTGTGTAAGTGAAAAAAACTTACACACTTTTCTTGACACACCATCTGCCTAATTTTTAACAAGATATTGTCAATATATTTCCATTATTATCAAAAATAGCAAATTCATCTTTTCCATAAAAAGTTTTATGAAGTTCTTTAGCAATTTTTACATTATCCTTTAATTCATTATAGATTGCTAAAACATTATCAACAGTTATAAATAATGTAAATGTTGGTACTATTTCATCTGCTTTTAAAGTTGAATATTCTTCAATTAAATTTTTTTGTTCTTGAAGCATTATAGAAATTTTATCCTTGTTTAAAATAGCAAAATTTAAAATTTCTCCTTCTTCTGGAACAGTTATAACTTTTTTAAATCCTAACTTTTCTTCATAAAACGTTATCGTTTCTTTTACATTTTTAACCATAATATTGATTGTTATTGTTTCATACATCAATTTTCACCTCCAATATTATTATAAAAGAAAGATTTTAAATTGTATTGTAAAAAACGGACATTTATTTATAATTTTCTATTATCTTTAATGGAGATATTCCTGTATATTTTTTTATTTCTCTTATAAAATGGGATTGATCATAGAAACCGCATAAATTAGCAATATCTATTAAATCAATATTTTTTTCTAGCATTAAAGTTAAGCATAAGTGTAATCTAAGTATATTTAATAGTACCTTCGGTGAAACTCCATAATTAGTTTTAAATAATCTATACAGGTGTCTTTCATTATAGCCAAATTTTTTTGAAATTTCTATCACACTTTGTTTTTTTGGATTTTTATATAACTCTTCTACAATTTCCAAAAATGGCATTATTACTTTGTTTTTTGTCTTTTGCAACAAGTAAAATTTTAAATATTCTATTCTTGTAGCTATTGTTTTTAAATCTAGTATTTTATCTAAGCCAATTTCTTTTTCTATATTCCAAAAAGGTATTTCTTTATCCATTATTTTGTCTGCTTCTATATTAAAAAGCAAATAAAATATACTTGGCTTTAATCTAACTCCCATATAGTCTATCTCTTTATTTAACTGAAAAATAGTTGTTTCTTTACTAAATCCTGCAAAGCGAATGAATTTATTAGAAAAATCTATTACAATATCAATACAAGCATCTGGCAAAATATTATTATATATAGTTTGATCTGATAGTTTTTTGGATTTCATTTCCCAAATACACATACAATAATTTTCAAGTTCTTTTATATTATATTCTTTATATTCTATATATCTTTTAAAATTTTTATCTAACAAATACGGTATTTGATTTGGATAATACATATACCATTCCTCCAAAAATTGTAAATTATCTATTATACATTTCTAATATTTTTTTATTGTTTATACTAAATTATATTTTGACTTAGTATAATTTTAAGCATTGATAAAAAACAAGTTTTATTTCTTCTTTAATAAATTACATTTTACATATTTTAAATACTATATTTATTATTTATCCAATTATAACATTTTTATTTCCAAAAAAATAGATTTCAAATTTAATTAAATAAAAGTATTATAATGTATCCAGTGATTGCTGTAATACAAATTTCCTATGAAAAAAGTTGTAGACAACCTTCTCAACCGCACCAATTGTAGATCTGTTCGATTTATTTGGATTATAAACGAAAATAAATGATCAAAATATGATATTATTAATTTGGAATGAAATTATATACGTTATTGGTAACATTGGTTATAGAAAACCAGGAAAATATTAAAAGGAGTAGATAAAATGAAAAAGGAATCTAAAATTTATTTATTTAAAGATAAAGAAGATTATATAAAAGTAATAACGGAAGATAATATATATAATATTACAGGAGAAAAAGGATCAGGAAAAAGTTATTTTGGAAACATGAAAGATAATGATGAAAAGTGCGCTGTAATCCACCTTGACCCAACATTTACTCCAGAAGGAAGTAAATATCATGATTATTCTAGTAAAATTAGAAAAAGGTTAATTGATAAATATGGTGAAGATTTGAACCCTTATAAATCATTTGAAAGTGAGTATTATGATGAGATAATAGAATTTTTAAAAAGCATTAATAAAGAATCATATATTGAAGGAGGCAGTATTTCTGAAATCCAAAATATTTCAAAAATAGTTGGTACAATAGTTGTAAAAAGGACAGGTGTTTTAAAATGTTTTTTAAGAGTATTAAAAAGAGATTATCATAATGATTATTTCATGAAAATTTCCATTGAAAAACACGGTAGATTAGGGAAAATATATAGATTTAAAGATGTTATTAAAAGAAGAAAAAAAATATTTACATCATATCATCAAATTGAAGATTTTATTGAGAGAATAGAAAACTATAATAAATAACAAAAACAATTATAAATAAGCTCTATAACTAAAAAGGAAAAGAAGAAACTATATAAATGATACTTTAAGAAAAACATTTGAAGAATATGGGTATAATTCAATTGAAACATCGGTTTTATGCTATTATGATATTTAAAAAAAATATATAGAATGTCTAACTAAGGAGAACACGAATTGGGATTAAGGAATGATTTGACAATTCCATTTGCGAAATATGTCGCATTAAACAAAAGTAAGAGAAATAATTGGATAGCCAGGGTGTCAGTCAAAATTTCAAACCACTGTGACGCTAAAGAAAAAATCAATCATTTTTAAGATTAATATTTTCTTTATTTAATAACAGAATATATACAAGTTCTTAGCTTTAATATATATTTTTAGAGTAAATTTTGGTATAATATATATATAGGTGATATTATGTTAAAAAACAAATTAAATATAGATAATTCTAGTGAACTTGCTAATATAGAAGAAAAATTAACTAAGAAAAAGGCTTTAGAATTATTTGATAATAACATTTTAAACACGCTTGAAGCGGGGACATTTAATTCATTGAAATTCATTCATAAATATTTATTTGATGAGATCTATGATTTTGCTGGTAATATTCGAGATGAAAATATAGCAAAAGGTAATTTTAGATTTACACCTGTTATGTATTTAATCCCCTCTTTAGAAAGTATTGATAAAATGCCTCAAAAAACATTTGATCAAATTATCGAAAAATATGTTGAAATGAATATAGCTCACCCGTTTAAAGAAGGTAATGGAAGAAGTACTAGAATATGGTTAGATTTAATGTTAAAGAAAGAACTAAAAAAAGTAGTCGATTGGAATAGCATAGATAAAGAAGATTATTTACTTGCTATGGAACGTAGTCCAATTAGAGATATTGAAATAAAAACTCTTATTCAAAGTGCCCTTACTGATGAAATTGATAACAGAGGGATTTATATGAAGGGTATAGACAATAGCTATTATTATGAAGGATATAATTCATATTTAACAGAAAACATATAAGTCAATTAAAAAATTGGCTTTTATTTTTGTATAAAACGAATTTTCAATAGCACCTTAAACAAATTAAAATAATAAACATTCTGTTTATTATACCGTAACCTTATTTTCCAAAATTTTATTGTGGAAAAAATCAATTTTAATTTTATCTTTATCCAAAGCTTCAAATACTATTTTACCAGCATTACTTTCTTTGACATAACTATAGACAGTATTAATAATTAGATCAGCCAGTTGAATTCCATAATTACTTTTAGAATCGTGATATCTAACCTCAAAAGTAAAATTATAAATACAAAATTCAGTTTTTAAATATTTAGCCAAGTTATTCATTTCCCTAATTGCAATATTTTGATTGTCAATATTGATAACAAATTCTATATTCTCATTCCGATATAATGGCAAAATGAAATTAGTAATCAATAACTTTATCGCATAATTAAAAAAAGTTTTAGCTTGCATAATTTTCTTATTAATTTCATTTTTGTTGAAAACGATAGCTAAGCCATGAAATCCATCAATAGTTTGAACTTTATTAAAAATATCGATTTTTTCTTTAGATGAATAGTGATAAGATTTGAGTTCGAATTCACTTGGTAAATTTCTTTTCATTTTAATTTTTTGATTAATGTTTTTATACCTTGATATAACTTTGAATTTACTTTTTTCTAAAGCAAAGTATCCACCAACCGCAAAATATTTTGTTTTATTATTATAGTGGATAGACCCACTTTCGTCGATATACATATATATTTTCACTTCTAAACACCCTCTAATCTTGATTAAAAGGCTAATATTACAGCCTACTACGATTTAACAATATCAAAATTTCCAAAAATTGTCAGTAATTTACTTAAAAATTCTCACGAACCGTGGGAAATAACTCACTAAAAAAAGACTAAATCCTAGTCTCAATTAATTCACCAATTTCAATGTTGTCTTCAGTATTTTTAAAATTCTTTAAAAATGTATCCGAAGCCTCAAGTTTTATTGAATTACTTAAAGTGATAATTTTTCTTGTAACATCAATATTACTAATATGTTCACGATTAACAATGTATTTACGATGGGCATATACAAACCTATCATCTAATAAATCCATGGCCTCATTTAATGTTAAATTAGTTGTATGAACGCCCCAATTAGTATGAATTTCAATTGAATGGCTGGCACGGTTACAAGAAATATAGTCGATATGACGCATATCGATATCTGTAATTATCCCAGAGCATTTAACCCTAAGCATTTGTTTTCTAAATCTTAATCTAATCATTTTTAAAAGTATTTGTTCTAGTTCATGCTTATAGTCTTCGCGTTTATCTATATAACCTAAAAACATCGCATCGTCATCGAGTAATAGTTTATATTTGTCATAATATAACGTAATATAAGTAATGAATGAATTCAAATCATTCTTACGGATAAGCCTTGAAATTTGAATTCCATCAGATGACGGGGTTTCCATATCTAAAATATAAACCTTATTTTCTAATTTAGCTTCAATTACCTTTAAAAAACTTTCATCATAATCACTAAAAGCATGAATTTTAAAATCATAAAGATTGTTTTTAAATACTTTTTCCACTACTCTAATAATCTCTTTACGATAATCATTATTATCGTCACAAATAATTATATTCACCATGTTATCAGCCCCAATACTGCTAGAGTGTACCATCATTATAGCACAATTCCATTTTCAACGAGCAAACAAAATACTAAAATCGAAAAAATCGTAATCAACTAAAAATCATAATTTACAATTTTTAGGAAAGGTGTTATAATTTATTTATTGCCCCATGGCCAAGCGGTAAGGCAATGGACTCTGACTCCATGATCGTTCGTTCGAATCGAACTGGGGCAGCCAAAAGCTTGTTAAGCCCTGAAAAGGGTTTTTATTTTAGAAGGTGATAAAATGCGCATCGAACATGTTTTAAAACCATTATATAATAAGCAAAGTAAAGTTTTGATATTGGGTACTATGCCATCGCCAAAATCTAGAGAAATTGGTTTTTACTATGGGCATCCGCAAAATAGATTTTGGAAAGTATTATCAGAAGTTTTAAATGAAGCATTCCCACAAACAATCCAAGAAAAAAAGCAATTAGTTTTAAATCACCATATAGCTTTATGGGATGTTTTAGCTTACTGTGACATTGACGGAGCTAGCGATAGTTCGATAAAAAATCCAATTCCTAACGATATTAAAAGTTTAATTGCTAAAACAGAAATATCAAAAATATTTGTTACTGGCAAAAAAGCTGAAGAGCTATATAATAAGCTTTGTTTAAAAAGTACAAATATTCCTTGTCATTATTTGCCTTCAACTAGCCCAGCTAATTGTGGGATATCTTATGAAAATTTAAAAGAAAAATATCAGGAAATAAATAAATACTTATCGTAAGTAGGGGGAAACTATGGACAAATTAAAATCATATTTAAAAAAAATATATTTACCTAAAGGCTTATGTTTAATGCTTTTACTAATTCCTATAGTTTATTGTTTTTGTGCGAACTGTTACTTAAATAATGATTCGTGGTTTTTATTTAATTATGGATCTTACGTTTTAGAAAATGGTTTTCCCACCATTGAACCTTTTACTATGCATGAAAACTTTTCCTTTGTTATGCAGCAGTGGCTTTCAGCTATCATTTTCTATTTAACATATTCAAACTTAGGAAAAATAGGGCTAGCCCTTTTAGTTACTTTAGTTTTTGCCTTAATATTATTTTTAATCTATAAATTGTGTTTATTAATTAGTAAACGAAATAATTACTTAAGCTACATTTTAGTAGCAGTTTCTTCAATTTTATTAATTACTTATGCCATTGGCAGTAGACCGCAAATCTTCAGCTACGTTAATTTCCTATTATTATTTTATTTTCTTGAAAGCTATATTCAAAAAAAAGATATCCGTTGCTTAATTCCGCTTCCATTAATTTCCTTATTAGAAATTAATATGCATGCGGCGACATGGGGGCTTTTATTTTGTTTTATTTTACCATATATTATTGAAAGCTTTTATCTTTGGTTAAAAAAACAAGAGACATACCATCTAAAACCACTAATAATAGTAACTATGATTATGCTTTTGGTCGGTTTTATAAATCCTTATGGTATAGATGCTATGACCTACGTTTTTAAATCATATGGAGTTTACGAAATAAATGACTTTATTACTGAAATGATGGTTCCTAATATTACCACTAACTTTGGTAAAGCCGTTCTTCTAACTATTTTTGCAGTTCTATTTATCCTTAGCTTTGCTAAAAAAATAAAAGTTCGTTATATTTTTCTAATGTTAGGACTACTTTATTTAGCCCTTTCCGCTTACCGTAATTATCCGCTTTTTGTAATAGGCGCATTATTACCACTTGCGGATTGTTTCAAAGATAAATTCAGAGATATTAAAAAAAGCAGCTTGCCTAAAATTCATAAAGCCTTATGTTATACAGCCCTAGGTTTAGTTATTATTACTGTTATAGTTGTAAGTAATCCAGTATATCGTTTAAATAAACCATATGAAATGGAAGGCGCAACTAACTATTTAGTGAAACATGCAGATAAAGATAAGGCGGTTATATATACAGGATATGATGATGGGGGTTATCTTGAATATTATGGTTTTAAACCTTATATTGATCCGCGCGCCGAAGTATTTCTTAAAGCGGTTAACCACCAAAAGGATATCTTTAAAGAATATTATAAATTACAAAATGGATACTTACTGCCAAGCACATTTCTAAAAAGATATAATTTTACCCATTTCGTTGTTGAAAAGAAGGATATCGTAAGACAAGAGATTAGCCAAAATGATAATTATAAATTAGTATATAAAGATAAATACCGCTATATATATGAGAAAAAATAAGTAAAGAAAGAAGGAATAAAATGAAACATAAACAAATTAAAGTTTTATTCTTTATCTTACTTTTAATTTTTACCTATAATTGCTTTAGTAATGCTGAAGTTTTTAATAACGACACTTGGTTTTTATTTAGTCATGGACGTTATATTTTAGAAAATGGTTTTCCAACCATTGAACCTTTCACCATGCATGAAAATCTTTCTTTTGTTATGCAGCAGTGGCTTTCAGCCGTCATTTTCTACTTAACCTATTCATTTTTAGGGAAAATCGGACTTGCAGCCTTAGTTGCGTTTATATTTTTTGTATCACTTTGCACAATTTATAAAACTTGCAAATTAATAACTGAACACAACGAATATTTATCAATGATAATAACTATTATATGCGCTATTATTTTACCAGTATTTTTTGCTGGAAGACCGCAGATCTTTAGCTATCTTAGTTTCCTTTTGCTTTTCTTCTTCTTAGAAAACTATATTCAAAAGAAAGACCTTCGCTATTTAATACCACTTCCTATTATTTCTTTACTGCTCATTAATCTTCATGCTTCAATGTGGGGCTTGCTCTTCTGTTTTGTTTTACCTTATATAATTGAAGGAATTTATTTTTGGTTTAAAAAGCAAGACGCATACTATTTAAAACCATTAATAATAGTCACTATAATTATGTTTTTAGCTGGTTTTATAAATCCTTATGGAATAGATGCCATGACCTATGTCTTTAAATCATATGGTGTTTATGGAATCAATAATTTTGTTTTTGAAATGATGGTTCCTAATATTACTAAAGACTATGGAAAAGTCGCCTATTTAACAATATTTGCCGTTCTTTTAATCTTAAGTATAAAGAAAAAAATAAAGATTCGTTATTTTTTCCTAGTATTAGGTGCCACCTATTTGGCATTATCAGCTTGGCGTAATTATCCTCTGTTTCTTATTATCTGTTTTATCCCATTAACTTATAGCCTTAAAGAAGCATTTTTAAATATTAAAAACATAAGCCTATCGACTAAGCAGTTTGCTTTATGTGTCAGCGTTTTAATTTTAATTGGTATTACTTTCGTTATAACATCCCCACTTATCAGTATTAACAAAGAAATTGAAGTTAAAAGTGCCACTAATTATTTACTTAAACACGCTTTAAAAAATAGCTCTACAATCTACAGCAATCAACTAGATGGTGGGTATTTAGAGTATTATGGTTTCAAACCTTATATAGATAACCGCGCCGAAGTTTTTCTTAAAGCGAATAATCAAGAAAAAGATATCTTTAAAGAATACTATAATGTTCAAAAAGGCTACTTACTTCCAAGTGAATTTTTAAAAACATACAACTTTACTTATCTCGTTGTTAGTAAGAAAGACATAATCTATCAAGAGATGAAAGAAAATAATAAGTATAAATTAGTTTATAAAGATAAGTACCGCTATATTTATACCCCCAAATAAAATAGGACTTCAACTTTCTGAAAAAAGCGACAAAAATGCTTTTTTTTTTACAAATTTTAATGTATAATTATTATATTAGGGAAGGGGCACACGTGTATGATACTTAGGAAACCATACGCATTCTTTATAAAGTATTTTAGAATAATTAACCTGATTATGGCTGTTTTAATGGCTATTCTAATTTACCGCACCATCGTTATTGGCAAATTTTTAACTGATTATCTTCAAGATTACGCTACCGCAAGTAGTGATTTTATGCTTGGAAACTATATAAACTTTTATAGTTTTCTGTTGGTTTTAGTCGTAATTATCTTTACGATTGTTGTTACTTCTGTAATGTTTGTTAAAGATAAACCCAAGAAACTTTATATTTTCAACTTAATTGTTTATATTGCCCTTCTTGTTTTGTATGGTGTAGATTATAGCGTAATGAATAATATCTATGATCGAATCCTTGATATTCGTTTAACTTCAGCTCTCAGGGATATAACCTATATTGCTGCTGGTATTCAAATCATAAGTTGTATCATTACGATAATTAGAGCTACCGGATTTGATATTAAACAATTTAATTTTGGTAGTGATTTAGAAGAGTTAGAAATTGATGTTAAAGATAACGAAGAATTTGAAGTCGCTGTCGAATTCGATAAAAATAAAATGAAACGTAACATCCGTGGTAAACTCCGCGAGTTTAAGTATTTCTATGTTGAACATAAATTTGTTGTTAATGTATCCGCTATAATTTTAGTCGTAATTATTGGTTTTACTGTCTTCATGACTAAAAGTGTGTATACCGCTAACTATAAAGAAGCTCAAAGCTTTGTTGCTAGTAATTTGAGCCTTAATATTAAAAGTTCTTATTTAACGCAAACTGATCAAAATGATAAAAAAATAGTTTCCGATGATAAAACTTTGGTTGTTGTTAGAATGGATGTTCGCAAACTTACGTCTGATGAAGTTAAAAGATTAAATACCGGATTAATTACTTTGCAAGTAGGTGGCAAGTCATATGGGCAAACAAGTGCTTACAATGAGGACTTAACTGATATTGGAACGCCATATACCAATGATAAGCTATCAGTTGATTTTACTAATTATATATTAGCCTTTGAAATACCAAAATCTCTAGCTGAGGAAACCATGACTTTAAAAATTAATGATAACGTTAGTTATATACGCGGCGAAATTGGTGCTAAAAATATATATGTAAAATTAAAGCCGATGGATTTGACGGATAAAAAACAAACTGATGAAAAGAAATTTACTGAAACATTAAGTTTTTCTGGTAGCGTTTTAGGTGAATCAACGTTTACGATTACTCAATTTGAAATCGGTAGTAAGTTCAAAGTAGAATATCCATTTTGCTCAAAAAAAGATAAGTGTGGAACATCTTATGAATACGTTACACCGACAGCTACCGGCAATTATCCAAAAACATTGCTTAAAATTAACGGCACTTTTGACGAAGATGAAAGTATGAATTTAAATACCGTCACTAACCTTTATTATTTCTTGAATGAATTCGCAACCATCAATTATCAAGTGGATGGTAAATGGTATAGTCATAAAATTGATTCAAAACGTATAAAACCAAAACTTGGAAAAGAAAATGGGATGACTTATATCGAAGTTAACAAAAATGTTGAAAAAGCAACTTCTGTTTACTTTACATTCCAAGTACGTAATTATACCTATAAATATGTGTTAAAGTAATGATATTATGTTATAATAAGGAAGGAGGCTACGCCTTTGAAAAGAGTTTATAAATACTTGATTGTATCCTTAGGTTGTATGTTTATATCACCATTAGTTACTCATGCTGAATGTAGTTATGAAAGGCAAGCTGAACTTTCTAGAATAGCTTCTAATGTTGGATTTAGCTACAACTATGAAATGGTTAATAGCTATCCTGAATTTACAGTTAATATAAATAATATAACTAACGATATATACATCGAAGAAAACATTCTCGGGCAAACCATTTATGGTGTTGGTGAAAAACAACTGCACTATTACAATGACAATTTGAGCATATCTTTTGATATATATTCTAATGACCAAAGCTGTCGTGGCGAAAAACTATTAACCCAATACATAACCCTTCCTAAATACAATTTTTTCTCCACCAGTGATGAATGCAAGGAATATCCAAGTTTTCAATATTGCGCAATGTGGTTAAATACTACAATAAATGTTGATCAATTCAATGATGCCTTAAAAGCATATAAACACGAACTTGCAACTAAAACTGAAACAAAAGAGCCAAGTTTACAAGAAAAAATCCTTAAGTTTTTTAAAGAAAACCAAACGATATTGATTATTTCTGTTGCAGCACTTGTGCTTTTAGTTGGTATTCTTATATATAGGCGTCGAAAGGAGTTTTAACATGACATTAAAAAGAAAAAAAATGATATTTTTGTTAATACTACTTTTAACAATTACAGGTAGCATTAGTGTTGTTAATGCCTGGAGTACTGGTGACCAAGGTGGCGGGGGTGGTAGTTCAGGAGGAGCTACATCTGAATTAAGTGCCGCTGGGTCTAGCTATATTAGTGGTGTTTACAAATACAGCTTTGTTTATAGACCTGACGGAAGAGATTATCAAGAAAAAGGCTGTGTTGTTGCCTATGGTGGTGCCAGCAGTTCAATTGTTTCAAATGTTGAATCTAAAGCTCGTGCCTATGCTTCTAATGCTGGATGTTCATATACTAGACAAGGAACTTTAGCTAATTTGTCTAGACAGTTATATAATGGACTAGTGTTAGATAATATGACAATTGAAGATTCAAAAACACTTCAAAAATATTTAAACGATTTTGGTATAAATATAAATTCACTAAAAGAAAAAAGTTCAAAAACACTTGGTAAAATTGAATCATTTGGTTATAGAATTCTTATCCAAGAGTTGCAATGTTGGGGAGAAGGTGCTTCTTGGGTACAAAGCGGTAAAGACTGGTGTATAAAATTATATCCGAGAAAAGAAGCTGCTCAGTGGATTGGTTCTGGTGGAAACCTTTTCGGAAGCAGTTATAATGGTGATATCTTTACAACCAAATCAGATATTGGAATTAAAAGTGCTGACTTAAAGAAATTCGGAACTTCTGGAGGTTATCCATGGAAAGCTTTCTTTGGTGGTGCCTTAGGAATTGGATCTTTTAACCATTATGTTCCAAGTGGAGCTAATGCTTCATTATATAATAAATTTAAGGATTGGCATGATGGAACAGGGTTCAATATAATTGGTATTTCACCAGAGGCCATTAGGAAAGATTATAATTATTCAATAGATGCTGCATGTGAGAATTGTACAAGCACTTTGGATACAAAAAAAGGTAGCTATATAATTCAAGATACTACTAACTGGGAAGCAATAAAAAACAGTACTGATAATGATGTTAAAAACGTAAAAGAGTATTATAAAAAAGCTGATGATATATATTGTCGTGAAGAATATAAGGTAAGTTTTCCAAATGCCAATAATAATGTATATATTCAAACAGGAAGTTATTTTACGGTAGGGCAAAAAGCACCACAGAGCATGCATCCTATTTTCACGCCAGTTGAAGTTACGAGAACAATGCAATGTCAAAGCAAAAGTGGGAATGCAACAAAACTTCAAAACTTTTCTAATAGTAATACACTAGAGTCAGCAGGTGATATAACTATTCACTATGTTGAAGGTGGAAGTATTGATAGATTAGTTACAATAGGTAGCAATAGTAGTTATAATAGTAAAAAAGATGCCTATAAAATTGATACGAAATCGATGAGTGACGGCCGAAATAATAAAACAGATTATACAACAAAATTAAAAGGTAGTGGAGGTAATGCTAACAATACAGTTAGGGAAAACAAAGGTGAAGTTAAAAAGTCAATAAATGATGGAACGCTAACAATGAGTTTAACCTCAAATTATTTATTGCCGGAAAATTTATATAGATATATAAATAAAAATATTGAATCACAGTTTTCAAAACCAAAAGATAATTTAGACAGTTATGTAGACGCGAAAGTACCAAATCTACCAGTATCATTACAAAAGAAAAACGATAAATATAAAGATATGTCGGCTTTTATTAAATTAACATATGATTTTCCAACCGACAATAGTAATATGAAAAAGGCTTGGAACGCTAAAAGCCAATCAGAATATTTTGGAGCTGCAAATGTAAAAGCCGAAAAAAATATTTATGCAACAGCTGTTGAAGGCGAAAGCGAAGGGCAAACAGCATGTGCTAAATTGTATGGTCTTGGAACTTCAGAATACAACAAATGTAAAAATGATCGAAAATCAGGTAGTAAAATAGGAAATTGTAAAAAAGTAAATAGCGACGAATATGTCTGCCCAATTAAAACTTACACTGAATGTGTGAAAAAATCAGGAAAATGTTATGTCGATGGAAAAGAAACAGACTGTGCTTCAGTTAATACAGGACAATGTGTTGTAGATACAGGCAAAAAAGATTGTAAACGAATTTCTAGTAATCAATGCCAAATAATTGAAAACGGTAAAGTTATAGAAACAGGCAACTGTTCTAAATATGAAGATTTATATGGAGAAAAATGTCCATATGATGGAGGCCCCGATGAAAGATGTGTAAGTATTGATGATTACAAAAGCTGTGAAATCCATAAATTAAATCCTGCAACTGGTAAATGGTATTTAGTAGAATCTGGTGATTGTAAGGCCTATACAAAAAAATATAGTCACTGTAAGCAAGGCCCCCCAGTCCCAGATTGTCCACCTGGCGAAAATTGCCCGAATGGAATAGATGTCATTTATCGCCCAATTGATTTAATTAAATCATTCCCAGGTATGAGCGGAATAGGTCGTAATTCAGGATCAAACTGGTGTTCAATAGACAGAAGCGGAAATAGCCAATGCACACAAGATACAAGCAGAACTATTGAAGCTGCAATTAATATGAACCGCGGTGTTAAAAATGAAACAGTGTATAATCAAACAGCTATATATACATTTGATTTAGATGGCTCTACAATCAAAAATATTAAAAAGGATAACAAGAGCAATCCATATAGTAGTTTTAAGTTATCTTGTAAAAAAGATGGTACTGCTTGTTTGAGCGAATTTGTTGCCACTTATGCATCTGGAGGAAGTTGTAAAAATAGTGGCAAGGATGACTTCTACACTTGTAAGTATGGTGGATATGGTAACCAATGAAAAAAGAGGTGATAGTAAATGAATAAATCTTTATGGGGAGTTCTAGTAATTATGCTAGGAGTCGCCTCAGTCTTCTTCATTGTTTTGTTTCAAACCATCACTAACACAGATGAACATAACTCACAACTATTAAAAGAAGTCACAGAAGCTGCCATGTGGGATGCTTTAGATTATGGAAGTTATAAAACTTCTAGAATCGTTCGCATTGATAGAGAAAAGTTTGTTGAAAACTTTGTTCGAAGATTTGCTGAAAGTGCCCACACAGGTAGAAAATACCACATTGAAATAATCGATGTGAATGAAGCCCCGCCAAAGGTCAGTATAAGGGTATCTAGTGGTGTTAGCGGATCGCCAGCAGCAATGTTAGGCGATGATCAAACATTTACGTTTGATATAGATAATTCAATTGACGCTATAATGGAAACACCATATTAAAGATAAAAGAGAAAAGAGGAGAAAGTATGAATAATTTTTTAGCTTCGGCGCAAAGATTCTTGAAAAACAAAAACACGGTTACCATTATTGGGGTAATCATAATCTTAGTGCTATTATACATTGGTTATAGTAGCCAAATTAATAAAGCTGTTCAACCGCTTAGAGTTCCAGTGGCAACTGAAACTATCCAACCAAGAACTGAAATTACTAGTGATATGGTTACCTTAGTTGATATGCCTGCAATTTCAGTTGGTGATAACGTTATTACTGACAGAAATAGCGTTGTTGGAAACTACAGTAACGTTAACTCTGTAATTCCCAAAGGCAGCATGTTCTATAAAGATACAGTTGTAACCAAAAGTAAATTACCAGATTCAGTATTCTTAAAGGTGAAAAAAGGTGAAGTTGTTTATAACTTCCCAGTAGATATGGAAACAACTTATGGTAATTCAATTTATCCAGGTAATAAGATTGATATCTACATGAAAACCGGAAATGGTAATGACGAAAAAGTTATGTTAGGTAAATTAGTAGAAAACGTAGAAGTACTAGCTGTTAAAGATTCAGGTGGTAAAGACGTTTTCGAAAACACTGGTGAAGATAGAAGCCCATCAATGTTAATCTTCGGAGTTCCAGAAGATATTAACTTATTATTAAGAAAAGCTTCTTATATGAGTTCACTTGGTGTTGTATTATTCCCAGTTCCACATGGAGGAAGCGTTAGTACTGAAGGTGCTACTGAAGTGTCAACTCAACAATTAGCTGATTACATTGAAGCCCACGCTGTTAATATTCCAATAACTAATAAAACAACTGAAGAAGACGATGAATTAATGCCAACAATCGCTCAAACTGGCGGCACACCTAACAAAGTAACAATTACTTATCCAAAAGGTTGCGGAAGCACTTATACATGTACTTATGCTAAAGATGGTGGACAAGCTGTTAAAGTAACTAAAACAAAACAAACTGTTCAATTCACTGCAAACGGTACATTAGATGCTACAGTAACGGAAAAAGACGGTACAGTTCACACCTTTACTCAGGATATAAATGTAGGAACAACTAATTCAGCTCAGCCAACGGGGCAATAATCTATGAATGAAAATATGTTTGACCAAATAGATTTTGGACCATTAAAAGAGTATTTAGAAAATGAACAAGTAACCGATATTTCTTATGATAATAAAGGACAAATTCATTTAAAAACTTTAGATAAAGGTATTTACCGTGTTGAAAAGCCAGAAATAAATGATGCCTTTATGGAAAAGTTAGCCTTTCAGTGTTCAAACGTTATGGGTAAAACCTTTAATATGGCCCACCCATTTCTGGATGCTGAAAGCGCTGAACTTCGTTTGAACTTCGTTCACGATTCAATCGCTACTAATGGTATTGCTTGCGTTATTCGTAAGACACCAGCCAAAATCAGATTGCAAAAAGAAAAAATCATTGCTGAAAAATATATTGAACCAGATATTCATGAGTTTTTAGAATATTGCGTTAAAGGTCATTGTAATATTATTGCTTGTGGAGAAACCGGTTCAGGAAAAACTGAATTAGTAAAATATTTAGCTTCAAAAATAGCTGAAGATGAAAAGATTATAACTATTGAAGATACCCTAGAGTTGCACCTAGATAAAATTTTCCCTCATCGTGATATTGTCGCTATGAAAACTAATAATATTGCATCTTACACTGATGTATTAGTTACATGTATGCGTCAAAATCCCAAATGGATTTTATTATCAGAGGTTCGTAGTGCAGAAGCTGTTCTAGCTGTCAGAAACTCAATATCTTCAGGACATTATATCTTATCAACGATCCATGCCGATAAGGCAGCATCCATTCCTCAGCGTATGTATAGCTTATTAGAAACAAGTCAAGATATCGATCAATTCATCAAAACAATTCACAGATATGTTCAAATCGGTATTTATGTTAGAGGTTATACTGATAAAGAAACTCATAAATTTATTCGTGAAATAGCAGAAGTTACTGAGTTTTATGTTGACAAAGATAATGAAGCCAAGCATAATGTTCTTTATCGTAAAGGCGCAGATGGAAAGGTTATAAGAAATAATCCAAGTCCATACTTGCTTGATTATTTGGAAGTTCAGGGAGTATTCTTACCAGAAGAAATGCGTTTCTTAGGTGAAAGGATTCCTGTTCCAGCAAGTAGTGCTTCAGTGGCACCAAGTCCGGTACCAAATCCAGAGCCACTACCACCTGTAACACCTGGTGTTATGGCTCAAAAAACAGAAAATTTATTTGAATAAAGGAGGGAAAAAGTATGACATTTATTATATTTCTAGTTGTTCTTGCGATCGCTATATTCGTCATTGTCTATCGCAGTAACAGAAAGACAAATGCTTACAAATTTATCAACCAAAAGGTTGGATACATATACGAAAAATATACTCCTTATTCATTTAGAGTAATTAGGGACAAGGTTAAAGAGTTAGGTCAAGAATATACGCCTAGACAATATGCTATTCAAATTATTGTCTTTGCGGCATCCGCTGCAATTCTTACTTATTTATATTTCTACAACATTGCAGTTTCACTTATTTATGCAGCTCTTTCAATCGTTGTTATCCCTTATTTAACTTACTTAAGATGTAAGCGAGTATATAGTGAATTTATTTTCGAACAAATTCAAGTATATACCACTAATACCATCATGGAATTTCAAACTACTCAATCATTCGTAAAAGCCTTAGAAGGTGTATATGAATCAGGAGTATTAGAAGATCCAGTAAAATCTGATGTAAAAACCATGATTGATATGGCCTATGAAAACGGGACAGTCAATCAATCAATCGATTATTTCAACGCTAAATATGATTACTATATTGTTAGAAATATGCATCAATTGTTCTTGCAAATTACAAATGAAGGTTCGAGAGATGCAGGTGAATCATTAGAAAATATGAGTTTGGACATCGATATGCTTGTTGAAAGTGTATACCGTGACCGTTTAGATAGAGCAAATTTCCATAAAAAATTCTTAAAATTTGGTATTATTCTATATTTAATGGTTATGCTTGTTCAAATTCTACTTAGTGTTGATACTTATATTGAAATGCTTCAAAGCTGGTGGGTTCAACTATTACTGCATGGCATTGTTATACTTAATACATATTTCCTACTTAGTGGGGAAAAATACTATAATGAAGATGTGGGGGCTGAATAATGAATTTAGGAATAATATTTATTATCATTGGACTAATTTTCATTCTCATCCTTGAATACAATCATCATTTTAGTTCAAAAAGATTTGTTAACGATGTTGAACCATACTTCAGATTTTTAATGGAAGACGATTACGAATTTTTACTTAACATTAAATATGGTGAAGTTGATGTCAATAAATTGTATAGTCAAAGAATTAGAAATGGCTTAATTACAATTGTGGCTGTTATGTTCATTTTAATGTCAAAAATGTCTTTCGTCTATTTCTTAATTTCTATTATTTTAGGGTATTTAGTTTTTAAAATGCCTTATCAGAATTTAAAGACCTATTATAAAAACAACCTACACCGAATTAATTTAACTCTTCCATACTACTTAAAGAGTTTGGAAATCTTGATTCAACACTACACTGTTCCAGTAGCACTTTCAAGATCGATTGATACAGCTCCAGAAATCTTCAAACCGGGGTTAAAGAGATTAATTCAAAAAATCGACGCTGGTGATTCAAGTGTTCAACCATATATGGATTTTGCAAATGAATACCCAGTTCGTGATTCAATGCGTATGATGCGTTTATTATATCGCCTTGGATTAGGTAGTCAAGAAAACAAGCAGGAACAATTACTTATGTTTTCAAGAACAATTTCATCTCTGCAAAACAAAGCCAGAGAACAAAAATATCAAGAACGTCTTGATAAAATGGAACAAAGAACCATGGTTATGCTATTTGGAACAGGTGGAGGAATTTTAATATTCTTACTACTTTCAATGATGACTATGATGAATTTGTAGTATAATTATATTTAAAGTAAAGGAGGTGCTACTAAATGAAAGAAGCAGCAGGAGAGGCAAATATGACTGTAATTACAATCGTTCTTATTGCTATCGTTTTAGCAATTGGTACAATTATCATTACAACTGTAATGAACAACGTTCAAAACCAAGCTAATACTATTTCTGATAGAGGATCATCAGAGGTTAATACTATTAAATAGTAATTAAGCATTAGAATAAAAAGGAGGTAAGTTATGCGCGAGGGAATAGGCACAACATTAACACTTAATATTATTATCATTTTTATTGTTATTGTCTTTGGACTTCTAAGCGCTACCGTTAACTATTACAAAGCGTTTAAAGTAAATTCATATATTTTATCCTCTATTGACAAATACGAAGGATATAATGAAAAAGCTAAAACTGAAATTGCTGATCGTTTAGAAGGCTTTGGCTATTTCCAAAGACCAAGTAATAGTGGTAGTTATGCTTGTCCAAGTGATCGAAATGGTGCTCCATTAGTTGCTAAAGCTAACGGTAATGCCGACATTGATAGTAAATACTTCTATTGTGTTTATTATTACGAAAATGATACAAGTTCAAAAAATGAAAAAAACAAGAGCAAACAACCAAGATATTATAACTATAGTGTTGTAAGCTATATTTCGCTCGACTTACCGATCGCTGGAATCTTAAATATTCCAGTCCACACTAAAGGTGAACGAATTTACCGTTTCTCATCAGGAGGTGGCAACTCATGAAAGAATCTATAGGTAATGCCATGCTCTTCAATATCATCATTGTTTTTGTTATAATTTTGATTGGCTTTTTCATTGGGTCATTAGATTACTCAAAAGCCTATAAAGTTAAAAATAAAATTGTTGAAGAAATCGAAAAAGAGGGCGAGGCCGCTGAAACAGTTGAGGAAACAGCCAATGCCTATAATGAAAACACTATAGCCGAAATAAGCAATTGGCTTAAAGGCGGTGCCAGTAGAAATGGAAAAACTTATAATGCCACTGGTGTTGGATATCCATTAAACACTAATGGTGGTAAAAACACTAGCTCTTTCTGTAATGAAAAAGAAGGAACTCTTGTTAGTAGAACTAATGATTATGAATATTGCGTTTATCTTATGGAAGACCATGTTGATGAAGATCATATTTATTACTATTATCGTGTTGTCACTTTTATGTACTTTGATATCCCAGTTGTTTCTGAATTTGCTGGCAATCTATTAAGAATCCCAGTGGTTGGAGAAACAATGACATTTAAAAAAATAGACGATTAGGAGGGCCAAATTATGAATGTAATAATCGCCAATAAATACCGTGATGCTTTAGCAACCTTAGACATTGATGTCATAAAAAAATTAGAAGGTGAGTTTACTGTTGAAGAAATCATTGATACCTTCAAAAACTTCTTTTTTCAAAGAATGATTTTAGATATCACGGCTTTAAAAGATTATAAAGACATTAAAACATTACAAAAATTATCTTTGTCATTAGACATGGATCGCTTGATATTATTATTAGATGGCTCTTCAGAAGTCACTAACCCAGAATATCTTTCAGATTTAATTTCTATGCGTATTTACAACTTCACAATGAATGTTGAAGGTGTTATGTATTTATACAACAACCCTAACAGTTATCGTGATGTTGCCCAGTATCATCAATTAGATACTTATCATGAACCTAGCTATTCAGATGGTGGAATGCAGACGGTTGAAGTCTACCGTGAATCATCAACGGCTAGGGTTATCGGTGTTAAGAATGTAACTGATGAAGCTGGAGCTACTAGTCTAATATACATCATGAAAAAGCAGCTAGAACGCAATTACAGCGTTACAGCTTTAGAACTTGAAAAGCGTGACTTTATGTATTTCGACGATGATAAAATGCATAGTATTAATTCCAATGAATTAGGAAATTATATTGCAAAATATAATACTAATGATGTTATTTTAGTAGATATTAATAATAGTAATCAAGCTGAAGCTTTGATGAATGAAATCATTTATCTAGTAGAACCATCAAAACTTAAATTAAACAAACTTTTAGCTCGTAATCCAAGAGTTTTTGAAAAATACAAAAACAAAAAACTTGTATTAAATAAGAGCATGTTAAGTAGTCATGATGTTTTAGATTTCGAATATGAGACCAATACTAAAATATTCGCTAGTCTCCCACCTTTGTATGACCAAGAAAATTCTAACAGTGCTTTAGATGCATTCTTAGTTAAACTTGGATTTATTAAACAAGGTAATGAAACTGGTGAAAAGAAAAAAGGCTTATTTGGACTTTTCCAATAAAGGCCTATTTTTTAAACGCTTGACATTAGTAACCACAAATTATTGACAAATAACGATTTTTAAAGTATCATATAGACATAAAGAGGAGGATTTTTATATGAGTTTAACAAATTTATTAGATACAGGAGATTACTGTACAGGGGTAATTAGTTCTGGAATACCACTTGGTGTTGGAAACTTAATTCACATGATAATTGTAATTATTCAAATTGCTGTTCCAATTTTATTAATTATTTGGGGCATGATCGATTTTGCCAAAGCCACTGTTGGCGGTGATGAAGATAAAATTAAAGCTGGACAAAAAACATTCATGAAAAGATTTATTGCTGCTTTAATCGTATTCTTAATTGTAACTATTACTCAATTAGTTGTAACAGCTGTCGGTAGTGTTGGCGGCGAAGGAAATGAAGCAACTAGTGCTTGGGGATGTGCTAAGCAAATCATTCAAGGCAAACCATCAGCATCATAAATAAAAATATTAAGAGTACACTTAATTAAGAGAAAGTAGGGATAAAATGCTTGGACTATTTAATGTTTTAGAAGAAACTGTTTCAAATACTACTTTATGTGGCGGCATCGAAGTACCAGATACATTATTTAATTTAGTAGCAACAATTATTAGAATTATCAAAATAGTTGTTCCAATTCTATTAATCATATGGGGTATGTTAGATTTTGCAAAATCAGTGGTAGCTAAAAAAGAAGAAGACATAAAGAAATATCAAAAGTCTTTTGTTTCAAGACTAATTTCTGCTTTATTAGTATTCTTAATCGTTACAATTGTTCAGCTAGCAGTAAACTTAGTTTCTGGAGTTGAAAAAGAATCAAACGTTGAAGGTCAAACAACCGGAGACATCTGGGCTTGTAGTAAAAAATTTATTAATGGTGTTTCTACTGAAGATAAGAAAGACACTAATGATAAAACTGACAGTTCAGATAATGATGATACTGATAATTAATTATTAAAAAACAACAATAAACATTTATTGTTGCTTTTTTTTATGATATAATGTATTTGTAGAAAAATACGAAAATAAGGAGTGGCTCTTATGAATTCAAAGTTAGTTAAAACACTATGTATTAGTTTTATAATGTTTTTTAGTGTGTTTTTTATAAATATAGATAATGCAGAAGCTGATGGCGATGGAACGGGTTATGCTAAGTGTGTATATGAATTTACGGAAGATCGTTACAACATTAGTCCATATCGTTATTATATCGTAACAGTAGTTGCATATAAAGTTGGCAACAGTTTTGATAGTTATAAGGGATATGCTACTGTTGATTGTACAAAAGGTGATGAAAAAGACTCAAAACTGTATTCAGATCTTTGTAGTTTTAGTGGGACTGAATACAATTATATTTTCCATAATATGTTATCTTATCAGCAGCATTTTAAAAAAAATGTATTAACAGATAAGAATAACCACAATAATCCTACATGGGGATGTCCCTCTAAGATTTACATAAACAAAGACAAGTATAATAATTCAATGTCTTTATGGTTTGACGAAAAGACTTGTAATAATAAAAATTATGGGATGAAATGTTCTGTGATTGCCGATTTAAAGGATAATAAATCAAAGCAAGAGGGAACTCCATTTGATGATGGTGAAAAGAAAGAAGACCAATGGCTAGACGATTCTACGGGCCAGCTTACAACAGAAGACCCAGATACTCAAGATATAAAGTCAATAATAAAATGGGGAACGGATTCTAAGAGTACCGGTGCTAGTTATCAGTATGGCAATTGTGATATAATACCTGAAAATATAAGAAATTTTCTCTCTTCTTTTTTTACAATAATTAGTATTATTGGTATTATTCTTTTAGTTGTTATGAGCGCTATAGAATTTATTAAAGCTGTTACCGGAAGCGATGAAGATGGATTAAAAGGTGCTATTAAGCATACCTTTATTAGAATAATTTGTGCAATTATATTATTACTATTACCGATGTTAATAACATGGATTTTAAATATTGCTAACAATAACAATTACAAAATTGATGATAAAGGTAATTATGTAATTGGTGATAATGGAAATCCATTATGTAATAAATAGGAGGTTAAAAGAATATGGGAACTTGGCTTTGGCAACAATTAAGAGGAATTGCCTTTTTCTTCGACAATATAATATATTCACTTATATCTAGTGTATATGAATTAATTGTTTATTTGGCAAATGTAGATCTTGTTACACACAACGATATATTTTATCAATTAGTGAGCCGAATATATATGTTGTTAGGAATTTTCATGCTTTTCAAAGTTGGATTTTCTATAATTCAATATATAGTTGATCCAAACGCTTTTAGTGAAAAGGGAAAAGGATTTGGCAAATTAATCACTAATGCTATGGTAGCAATTGTTTTATTAGTCGCGACACCATTTATTTTTACTAAAATCTATGAGTTTCAAGGGATGATACTTGAAAGTAATATTATTAATAATTTAATATTGGGTACAACAACTGATGATAATGGTAAAGAACTTACTAATAGTACAGAGCAAGTGCAAACAATGGCGAGAGATGTTCAATTTACGATGTTTGGAGCCTTTTATTCGTTAAATGTAAACGACGGCCCTGGAGTACCTGAGTGTGAAAGAACAAACATAATAGGCTCCAGAAAAATGGCTGCAAATGAGGGATGCATGACTAAATTTGAAGAAGTTGCAAGACAGGAAATGACAAACTACAATGTAAAACTTACAGATTTTTTCAAAACAATGGATAGTAATAACAGTGTTCAAGATAACAGAAATTTTGCTAAATTTGGTAACTTATTAAATTGGAAAATAGATCCTGCTGACTCGGCTGAATTTACAATAAACTATACTCCTATTATTTCAACAATAACTGGAGGATATTTATTATTTTTGTTAGTTACTTTCTGTATAGACATAGCTGCAAGAGCTTTTAAATTATTGTTTTTACAAGCTGTTGCACCAATAGCTATTATTTCCTATATTGATCCAAAGGAAAGCGGAAGTAACAGCAGACTTAAAAATTGGGCTATGGAATGTGTCAAAACTTTCTTATCTTTATTCTTGAGATTAGCCATTATTTTCTTAGCAATCAGATTAGTACAAATGCTTACTAATATGTTATTTTATCCAATTATAGATGAAGCAACAGGCGAAGTTCAAAGAGGAATTGACTATTACTCGGTGGACGCGCCAAGTGGAATGATGAATATATTTGTGTATGTTTTCTTAATTTTAGGAATATTTACATTTGCAAAACAAGTACCTAAAATGATTGAATCGATATTTGGTATTAAGATGTCTGGTGAAATGTCACTTAATCCATTTAAAGCAATAAGCCAAAACGCAGGAGCAACTGCATTAATTGGTGGCGCAGTTGGACTAGGAGCAGGTGCACTTGGCGGCGCAATGCAAGGATATCAAGAATCTGGCGGTGGACTAAGAGGAATAGCACATGGTCTTAGATCAGGTGTCGGTGGTGCAGCAACTGGTGCTTTTGGTGGATCTAAAAACGGCTTACTTAGCGGTGGCAAGGGATATGTTAAAAAAGGAATGGAGCAGGGCGGAAGAGTTGCCTGGAACATGCATGATAGAGCAGGAACAACTTTTGCATCAAGAATGACTTCAGGAATAGCACAGAGAACTGGAGCACCATTACCAGCTCAAATAAATAAAGAAAGACAGGACGTATATAAGCGTAGTCAAGAGGCATTAAAGTCATTTAATACAAATGCTGACAAATGGGCTGAAGGAAACGATAGAAATTACACCGACAAAAAATATCAGATGGAAGCTAACAAAAAGGCTTATGAAGATGCTAAAAAGAGCAGAGCCAAAGGCGAAAACAATTTCACGGATGCTCAAATTCAAGCCATGCAAAGAGATTACGAAACATCTCAGAAATTGTTTAAGTATGCAGAAAATGATGCTAGAGAGACTTACTTAAAGTATCATGCTAACGATTCTGACAGAGCTGCACTAGATGAAATTCAAAGACTTAATAAAGAATACTCACACTATGACGGATTTGATAAAAATCAAGTGTTTACTAGTTACTCTGACTATGAAAAACGAGTTGATGAAGTTGAAAAAGCAAATAGCAGATTCATTCATAGTGACAAATTTGAAAATGATGCTAAAGCTAAAGATTCTGCAGAGAGACGTGCTAAGAGAAGTTGGATGAGCAACCAAGGAAGATAAAAAGGGGATGATATAAATGGATTATTTAATACCAGCAAACTCAAAAAAATCATTATTGATTTTTGGAGTATTTACAACCTTCGACCTGATAATGTTTGGAACAGGAATAGGTATAACAATTTTATTATTGTTGCTAGTTAATCCTTCTACACTGCTGGGAGCTGCTATTGATTTAGCGCCTGTAGTGATAACGGGATTTCTAGTATTACCTATTCCGAATTACCATAATATACTTACGGTAATAAAAGATGTGTATATATTTTATACAACAAGACAGAGATTTATATGGAAAGGTTGGTGTGTAGTTGATGGCCTCAAAGAAACAAACAAAAAGTAAATATACAAATGATTTTGTACCAATAAAGTCAATTTCTAATGGTATGATTGTACTTGATACAAATGAAAAGGTTACAGGAGTAAAGATATTTCCTAGAAATATCTTTATCCTAGAACCAGATATGCAATATTCAATCATTAATAATTTAAAAAATGTTTATAATATGATTGATTATGAATTTTGGATTGTTGCTGCTGATAGACCCGTTGATATTACAGCGTATTTATCGCAGCTTCAGTTACTTTATAATTCACAACAAAATCCTGTTAAAAGAAAATTAATAATCGATGATATTAACAAAGCAAATATGTTTACTAATAATAATGTTGTAGATACTGAATTTTACCTATTGTTTAAAGACAAAGATATTGAAAAAATACAAAAGAGAATTAGAACATTAATTCAGAATTTTGCTAATGCAGGTTTACAAACAAAGCAAACATCAAATGAAGATTTAAGAGTAATTTTAGATAACTTCTTAAATGGCGGACAAACTACTAAATTTGGGACGGTGATTGGATAATGGATATAAAAACACAAATTGCCCCAAAAGGGTTAGAATTCAAGCCAAGTGAATTTGTTGTGTCTGATAAATACGCAACAATTTTAACAGCCATTTCTTATCCAAAATATGTTGCTCCTGGATTTTTAGCAAATCTAACAAGCATGTCAGGAATTAAGATGGTTATCAAACATCTTCCAATGCCTTTTGATGTTATTAGTAAAATGATAAATAAAGAAATTGCTGACTTGAAGTCGAAGTATCAAGAAGAAAATGATGTTACAATCCAAGAGAGATTAAGACAAGACTATGAATCATTAGAAATATTTATTAAACAATTAGCTGCTAGTCAAGCGCGAATTTGGGATTTTCAATTACACATTATGATAACTGCTGATTCACAAGATGAGTTAACATCAAAAAAATTACAAGTAAAAAGTTATTTAGAAGCTATGGAAATGCGTGCTATTCCATTACGTTTTGAACAAGAAAAAGTATTAAAATCAATGTTACCAATTTTTCCAAAACAAGATATTGAGGAAAGAATTGGTACACCAATTCCATCTCCAACTATTGCTGCTATGTATCCATTTATTTTCGATAGCATTAAAGATCCTGGGTTATCAACATTGCTAGGTGTAGATTTCTCTGGAGGAGTTGTTCTTTTTAATCAATTTTTATATCAAAAGCAAAAGGAACACAATCGTAATAATGCCAATATGATTATTTTAGGTACATCAGGATCAGGTAAATCAACAGCTGCTAAAGTAATGGTTAGAACGCATATTAGAAATGATAATCAAATTGTTATAATTGACCCAGAAGGCGAATTTGAAGATATGGCTAAACTTTATGGTGGAGATTATATCGAATTAGGTAAAGGTGGAGAATTCGGTATGATTAACCCATTAGAGGTTATTGTTGATGCCGACGAAGAAGAATTAAGACAAGGTATGGGCTACGCCGTTCTAACAAGAACACTTCAAACAATTAAGGCCTTTATGAAATATTACGATCCATCTATCACTGAAGATGTATTAAATATCTTTAGTGAAATGGTTCAAGAAACATACCGTCGTTTTGGCATAGATTTTGATACAGACTTTACGAAATTTTCATCTGCTGACTATCCAACTTTTAAAGATGTATATGCAACTGTTAGAGGCAAGATCACAGCAATGCCAGATCAAAACAAAGAACGTGATATGTTAGAACAATTAGAATTAAAATTAAGACCAATTGTTAAAGAACTAAGATATTATTTTGATGGAACAACAACTATTTCACCAAAAAGTAATTTTATCATCTTTAACATTAAAGAATTAATGAATGCTGATACAAATATCAGAAATGCTTTATTCTTTAATACTTTAAAATATTCATGGAGTTTAACATTAAATCCTGCAGTAAATACAGTATTGATGGTTGATGAAGCTCATGTGTTATTATCTGGTAATAATACTTTAGGAGCCGATTTCTTAGCGCAAGTTCAAAGACGTGCTAGAAAATATAATACAGGAACTATTATCATTACTCAACAACCAACTGACTTTAGTGATAGAACTGTTATTACTCAAGGAAAAGCTATTTTCGATAATGCTTCTTATTATCTTGTTATGGGATTAAAAAAGCAAGCTGTTGAAGACTTAGCTAAACTAATAGATTTAAATGATAATGAAAAAGAAAATATTAAAGGTTTCAACCAAGGAGAGGCATTATTCGTTTGTGGAAGCAAAAGAATGCGTATAAATGTCGTTGTTACTGAACAAGAATTAGATTCCTTTGGAACTGGCGGAGGACTATAATTAATAGAAAATAGGTGGTGATGTCTGTGCCGTGGTTTTTATTAAAAGCAAAAGGTGCCTTAAAAAAAATTGGTGCAGCCAAAACTGTAAAGGATAGTCTTTCAAGTGAAGGTACTGCAGTTATGAGCAATCGTTTACCAACAATATTAGTAAGCCTTACTTTTGTTGGAATGTTTGTTGGCATGATGATGTTAGTTTCATTGATTTCCCAAGGTTCTACGCAGTCATTAGGTGTAATGCAGGCTGTTGATCCATTAGCAGAAGCTGAGTCGAGTTCATCTGGTTCATCAACTACAGGAACAAGTGCCTCTGGTGTTGTAAATTGTGCTAGACAACAGATTGGTAAACCTTATGTATGGGGAGCCGAAGGCCCAGATTCATTCGACTGCTCAGGTTTAGTTACCTATTGTTATCGTCAAGCTCTAAGTGTAGAAGTTGGACATTATACAGGAACGCAAATGACAGACACTAAGTTTAAGACTGTTAGCTCTGTGGATGAATTAGCAGCCGGAGATATAATATTAGATGGTGGTAGTATTATGCCCAGCCATGTTGGAATTTACAGTGGTGAGGGTACAGTTATCCACGCGCCAACATTTAACGATAAAGTTAGGGAAGTCCCTTTAGCCGAATTTTATGGATGGGTAACTGGGAACGAAACATTTAGACATTATGTTGGATAAGACAAAGCCTATAAGTGAAGGTGATAAAATGAAGAAATTATTATTAGTTATTTTAATGTTTTTGGTTACAGGCTGTACAGCCCAGTATAATTTAACGATTGATAAATCAACGTTAAAAGAAAATGTTAAAGTTGCTTTACCCAAAACAACTGTTACCGATGATCAATTACAACCATATTTACAAACTGGTAATAAAGTATATCCGGCATCTACCGATAGTGCAATATATAAAAGTGATTTAACTGAAGATAGTGATAACTATTATTTATCATATGAATACACACATTCTTATGAGATGTTTAATCAAAGTATGTTCGTTAAAAAATGTTACCAAGAGGTCATCTTAAAAAGTAATGAAGAAACAATCAATTTATCCACAAGTGATCAATTTAACTGCATTAGAATGGAAGATGGGGCATATATAGAAAATGTTGATATCAACATTACCACAAAATTGAAAGTTCAATCGCATAACGCTGATAAAGTTAACGGTAATACTTATACATGGAATATAAATGAAAGCAATTATCAAAGTAAACCAATTAATCTGGAAATAAAACAACCGGTCAGTATAGAAAAGACAATTAAAGAAGCAACTAACTATCGACTTGTAATTATAATATTAATTATAGTTATACTATTGTCAACTACTTTTGTAGTAGTAAAGAAAAAATCTAAAAATAATAATAAGCTTTAAGGTGGTGAGCAAATGAGGGAAAAACGAAAATATAAAATTTTACTTTTTATTTTTGTAATATTTACAAGTATAATAATTTTTCCAAATAAAGCTCAAGCTTATATTATTTTACGTGATAGTGATCCTGAAACCTATAAAATGGAAAAACAATTTATTGAAAGAATCAAAATTATTAAAAGTCTTCCAGTAATTGGGAATACTATTGATGAAGTAACCTTAGCTGCTACTGTTCTGCATAAAGAAGGTGCACATCAAGCGATTTCGAGTAGGTACGAAAAAGACTTTAATGCAAATGAATATAAAACTTCATTAACATCTGCTTTCACAAGAGCTCAAACAGATTCCGAAAAAGAAGAAACAAAACAAATAAACGGAAATCAAATAGGTATTAATCCTAGTTCTGAGCAAGTTGATCTTTTAACTGCTGCAGCAATTATTATGGCTGATTCTGCTGGATGGACAGGCACATATAATGAGGAAGCATATAAAAAAGCTCTCGCTGGGGACCAGTTGGTAGGAAATAATATGGAAGATGAAACTGCCAAGAAATTTTATAATGGTATTTTCTGCGTCGCCGGCGCAACTGCGGATGGTATTTTCAGTGTTGGTAATATTGTATATCAATTTGTTACAGGGCAGGATGTTATTACTGAAACAGAAAGAACTACAAGACGCTTTCAAAATATGACTGATATATGTCAAAATGGCTACATCGGTGGTGTATATGAGGGATACAAAATAGAAGATAAAGACAAACGTCAGATTTATAAAGACCGAATTGCTCAAGAAATTATTGATTTAGCTGATTACTATAGAAAATTAAGAGGCGATCGAGCAAATACCTGTCCAACAACTGCATCAACTGGCTCAAGTAATTGGAAACAAGCAGATCCTGAATGGGGGAACATATCGTTAGGTGGTGGCAACAATATGACCAATATTGGTTGTCTTGTAACCTCATTAGCCATTCAAATGGCCCGTTCGGGAACCCAAATTGTTAATTTGCCAGGGAACTATTCATCATTTAATCCTGGAGCTCTTGTTACTACTTTAAACAATAATGGAGGTTTTGTTGATGGTGGAGCCTTCACGTGGAGTGGATATACTTCAATTGCTCCAAATTGGAGGATTGGAGATTCGGTAAATGTAGGAACAGGAGATAATGCAACTCTAGCTGAAATGTTGTCCAACGAATTATCTACCCCAGTTGATGGTCAATTTCAAAAATTTATTGTGCTGCAAATTCATCATAATGGGAGCTCACAGCACTGGGTAGCTGTTGACAGTGTTAATGGTAATGAAGTTAAAATTTTGGATCCTGGAGGTCCATCTGGTAATACATTAGATGAGAACTATTCAGGATGGGTAGTAGAAACATATAGAGTAATGTATGCTACTGATGTTGAATTTGGTAAAATAGGTACATCAACTTCAACAGAATGCCAAACCTCAGGAGATATTATAATTCCTGAAGAATATGGTAAAGGTGGATTTACTGTTACTTTCTATAGTAATAGTGATAATTCATGGAATTGGAGCCCAAATTCTAACCAGGGTAAATTATATTATGATTATTGGCTTCCTAAAGGAGGACAATTTGATAACGGTATTGCTGTGTATGAAGGAAGATATTTAATTGCTTGTACAGAAACATTTGGACAAGTAGGTGATAAAGTAGACTTCTTCTTAGATGATGGAACAAGAATACCAAGTATAATAGCCGATATCAAAAGTTCTGGTGATGCAGGATATAATGAATGGGGTCATAATAATGGTCAGAACGTTCTAGAATTTGAAGTATCACGAGCACACTTTAACCAACATGGAAATCCAGGTTCCGGAACATGGTTCCCAGAATGGGGTGGCAAAAGAGTAGCAAGTGCTAAAAATTTAGGATCAATTTGGTAATTTAGTATATTAAAAGCAACTTATTTAGAGTTGCTTTTTTGTGAAATATATTTAGGATTAGCTTCACTTTTTTCAATAATACTATTTACTTCATCGTTGAATTCTTTAGCCTTATTTTTCATAATGTCACACTTCGGTTCAAAACCTTTACCTGTAACGACTTTACAATCAAATTCACCGTTTTTATAATTACCAGTTTGATAAAGAGTTCCATAATTATTATGTTTATTATATCCTTCAAATTGTAATCCGATTTGAATATTGCCATTTTTTTCATATTTAAATGAAAAAGTTGTATAATCAATATCAGTAGTTTCATAAGTCTCTTTTGAAATTATTGAGTCAGCTGAAAGTGCTTTATAGCGAGTAATAATCTCGCCATTTTTATCTTCTTTTAAATATGTTCCGTCTTTTTTGAGTTCATAATCGTTATCAGATAAATAGTCAGTAAATTTACCAGTATTTATCTTTTTCATCACAAATTGATAACCTAAAATAACTATAATACCGATTATTACAATAGCTAATAAAATAACACCAACTTTTTTTAATTGTGCAATAAGTCTTACTCTTCCATCTTCCACTTTACCACATCCTCTATTATAAATTATATCAATTATAATTATCTTATTCAACATAAAACAAAAATAAAAATAAAATAACATTGACTTTAAAAATTATAATTTATATAATTGATATAAAGTAGGTGAAAGTATGGAAGATGAAACTAATAAAAGAATAAAAATTGGTGTGATAGTTTTAATCAGTATAATAATTTTAATTATAGCTGTAATAATATTAAAACCTTTTTTCACCAATTATCATTCAAATGAGTATCTTATTATTGATGGAACTTTAATATTAGAAAAAAACTCTAAGGGATGGAACCAAATAAAAGAAGTAAACAAAGATGTTTTAAAACCAAAATACACTGTTTATGATGGGAATGAAACATATAAAGATGTAACATTATCTTACGCTTCAAATGAATGGTATTATATGAATAAAGATTATAAAAGTATTGAAGCTGATAAAGTAAAAGTCGCATATTCAGGAAAAAATGAAATAGCAGTTGCTAATTATAAAATGAACTATTATACAAAAGAAGACGAAGGTGTTTTAACACAAGCATTGTCTAATGCTAATGTTACTAGTATTGATAATTTCATATTTTCAACAAGAAAGGTTACTTATGATTTTGATAATGACGGAATAGAAGAAAGTATTTATACAACAACAAACAAAAGTCTAGAATATACACCAGAAACAAAAGTTTCTCAGTTGTTTGCTACTAAAAATGGTGAAGTAACTCAAGTCATTGATTCAAATTCCTCAAGCCCTTATTTTATAAGAGAAGTATTAGATATCGATGGAAATGGTCAATACGAATTTGTAGTGACAAAAGGTATGGTTGATGTTCCAACGTTTGATACATGTTATCAAATATATGGGCTAGAACAAGGAAAATGGAAATTAATTCATGATTGTAAGTAACTGGAATCCCCAAAGTAATATGTTAAATATTACTTTTTTATGGTATAATTGTAGTGTACTTAAATCACTTGAAATTTAAGATAAAATAGTATATACTAACTAACAAAAAACATTAGGGAGGCTCTCGTATGAAATTAAAATTTACTGCAGATTCAAAAGACTGGATTATGTTTGGCGTATATGCCGTTGTTTTACTGTACTTTGTTGCAATAGCAGTACTAAATATTGCCCAATTTGCAGCTGGGGACATCGATCACCCATTCCATGGATTTAATCCATTTCCAGCTTTTGGCAAGAACTTTTTAGGAATAACTTTGACTTTATACGTTGTCGCCCTAGTTGCCAGCGTTTTAAGCGTCTCTGACCGCTTTTTTGACGTCGAAAAGGGACTTGGTATATCTACTACTAAAAAGAAGGAAAAAGGCTACTCAAAATGGCTAGAAGAGAAAGAGTTTAAAAAAGCTCGTGGCATTGAAATGGTGTTAGTTAATTCTGAAACAGCTGAAGCTGGTGGTATTCCATTAATGAATGATGGGAAACATATGTGGGTAGATAATGGTGAAGGCCATAGTATCGTTATGGGTTCATCAGGTAGTGGTAAAACTCAAATGATAGTTTTACCAATGGTTAAATCACTTGCTAAACACGATGAATCAATGATTATAACTGACCCAAAAGGTGAAATTTATGAACAAACCTCTAATATGCTTAGAGAAAGAGGATATAATGTTGTCCTTTTAAACTTCCGTAACCCTCAGCGTGGTAGTGGATGGAATCCATTACATTTACCTTATCAATATTATAAAGAAGGAAATAGTGATAAAGCTAACGAGCTAGTAGATGACTTAGCTGTAAATATTTTATATGAACAAAATGCTAATAACCAAGATCCATTCTGGGAAAAAACGTCGGCTGACTATTTTTCAGGTTTATGTTTAGCCCTTTTCGAAGATGCTAAAGAAGATGAAATCAATTTAAATAGTGTTAACCTATTTACTACGGTTGGTGAAGAAAAGTGTGGGCCAAATACAACATATGTTAATGAATACTTTAATACAAAAGATCCTGCTTCGCCAGCTTATGTTAGTGCATCATCTACTTTAATCGCCCCAAGCGACACTAAAGGTAGTATCCTATCAGTGTTCAAACAGAAATTAAGACTATTTGCCTCAAGAGAAAACATGTCAGAAATGCTTTCACATAGTGACTTTGAATTGTCTGATATTGGTAAAAGAAAAACCGCCGTATTTATCGTTATTCAAGATGAAAAAACTACTTATCATTCATTAGTTACTATTTTCGTTAAACAGTGCTATGAAACATTAGTTGATTATGCTCAAAAATGTGGCGGAAAACTTCCATATCGTACTAACTTTATCCTAGATGAGTTTGCTAATATGCCACCACTAAAAGACGTTGAAACAATGGTATCAGCTGCCCGAAGCCGTAATATGCGTTTTACCTTTATCATCCAAAACTTTGCTCAACTATCTGAAGTTTATGGTAAAAACAAAGGTGATACCATTAAAGGTAACTGCCAAAATATTATTTATTTAATTAGTACTGAATTAGAAGCTTTAAAAGAAATCAGTACAATGTGTGGTGAAATAAAAGTTAAAAGCGGAAAAGGTGACAAAGAAAAAGAAGAAACTAGACCGCTTATTACCGTTAGTGATCTTCAAAAGATGCCACTTGGTGAAATCGTTTTACTGCGTACACGTTTAGATCCATTTAAAACAAAATTAAAATTCGATTATCAAATGGAATGGCCACCACTATATAAATCACAATCATCTACTGAAGCTAAGTATCCAGATAGGCCAAAAGAACCAATTCATATTTTTGATTTAAAAGGATATGTTAATAAGAAAAAAGAAGAAAGAATTAATCAAATAATCAGTGGTAATATGGGTAAAACACCAGGACACCAGGCATCTAGACCAAACCCTAATATGCCAGTGATGCCAAATGCTCAGCAACCAAGGCCAGCTAATGGTCGTAAACCAGGAAATGTCGATGTTGAGGCTTTAGTTAAACGTATCGATGCTAGAATAGCTGAACTAGAAGCAGAAGAACAAAAACAAAAAGCTGAATTAAACACTAAAACAAAAGGCGGTAGTACTCCAACTATACCAGAGCCTGCTAAAGCAGCCGCTCCAGCAAAAATGCCAAACATTACATCAGTTAACAATGTATCTGAAGTAAAAGAGGCGGTGGAGGCTCCTGTTTTGCCAGCCACTCCAAAGACAAAACATAACATTTCCAAACATGATTTAGCTTCTAAAATTACTAATAAAGTAAATGAAACAGCTAAACATGAAAAAGCTGAAGAAGAAGTAAAAAAAGAAGTAATTCAAACCAGTAATAAAGCCCCAGAGCCAAAAAGACAGGACTATGTTACCGATGACCAGTTCTTTGATGATTTCTTTGCTGATGATGACGAAATTTAAAAATAAGATTGAAAAGTCTTATTTTTTCTATGCCAAAACCGCCATTTAAAATCACCCCTTTCATATACTGTATTAGAGGTGATGATTTTGAACATTTCAGTAACCGATTTACTAAAACTAAATAATCCTAATATAATCGATATCAGAAGCATCGAAAATTATAATAGTAATCATATTCCTGGCGCTAAAAATATTTCGTATAACGATTTAATTATAAGGCCAGAGAAATACTTAAATAAAAGCGATAACTATTATATTTATTGCAAACAAGGTCAAACATCTAAAGGCCTTTGTCAAATTCTCCAAAGACAAGGATATCGCGCTTATAACGTAATAGGCGGCTATGAAGCATGGATTTTAAATGGTTAAAGCTATGAAAAACATAGCTTTTTTTCGTATGCCACGAATAACGGCACTCCATCAAGTCCAAAATATGGGAGAATTATAATGGTGGTAGTATGAGATTTGAAAGAGAAAATGAAAATTACGTTTATGATTTTGTTGGTAAAAACATTAGAAAGTATCGAAAGCAAAAGGGCTGGACTCAAAGACAGTTAGCGGAAGCGACACATTATTCAAAGCAATTCATTTCCAATATCGAAAACAATGCCCATCAAACTTTTTCTTTAGGGACGTTGTGGAAGATAGCTTTAGTATTAGATGTTGATATGTCTGAACTTTGCAAAGAAGATAAACCTGAAGAAATTTTCTTCTGAATGTAATTAAATATAAGCGATAGTGCTTGTATTTTTTTAACCCCGAATTCCATAAAAGCTTGAATATAAAGCATATATAAGATATAATGAATAAAGATAGGACGGCGAGAAAATGGAGTACATAATAATAGGTTTACTAGTCATAATATTAATAATTAGTGTTATTGCCTTAAGCAAAAACGTCAATGAATCTAATATTACTGAAAGGCTTGGAAAGTTAGAGACAGAAGTTGTTAAAGAATTAGGTGATTTTCAAAGTAAACTTACCCAAAACACTAATGATAATTTTAATACCTTAAATGAAAAAATGGAAAAAAGATTAAATCAAATTAATGATAAAGTCAACGAAAGATTGGATCAAAACTTTGAGAGAACCAATAAAACTTTTACTTCTGTTTTAGAAAGATTGTCTAAAATAGATGAAGCCCAAAAGAAAATTGATAATTTATCAAATGATATTGTTTCCTTGCAAACAGTATTAACTGACAAAAAAACTAGAGGTATCTTTGGCGAAGTTAATTTGAAACATATTTTAGAAAATGTCTTTGGTCCTAATAATGACCGAGTTTATCGCCTGCAGTATACTTTAAGCAATAGTAGTATTGCCGATAGTGTCGTTTTTGCCCCAGAACCATTAGGGTTAATTGCTATTGACTCAAAATTTCCTTTAGAAAATTATCAAGCAATGGTCGATAAGAAAAACATCCATCGCCTTGAATCAGAAAAATTATTCAAAACAGACATGAAAAAACATATCGATGCTATTGCAAACAAATATATTATTCCAGGAGAAACCGCTGATCAAGCAATACTTTTCCTTCCAGCTGAAGCCATTTTCGCCGAAGTTAATGCTTATCATCAAGATATAATGGATTACGCTTACAAAAAAAGAGTTTGGATTGCTGGGCCCACAACATTAATGAGTACATTAACAACTTTACAAATTATCATGAAAAATATTGAAAGAGATAAATATACTAAAGTGATACATCAAGAATTAAAACTTCTAGATGAAGAGTTTAAAAGGTATAAAGATAGATGGGATAAACTATCAAGGAGTATTGATACTGTTAGTAAAGATGTTAAAGACATCCACACGACAACCGATAAAATCACCAAACGCTTTAATTCAATTAATCAAGTAGAAATGGAGACCCTTACACATGAAGAAGATTAACATATTATTAATGATCGCCGTTATCATATGTGCTTTGTTTACAATCGTTGGCGAATTAGATAAAGGACCAGTTATTATCCTAAAAGATTCAAGTATTATATTAACTGTAACCTTACCATATATTTTTCAAAAAGTTTTTAAAACAAAATTAGCGGAAGGTTTCACCCTTATTTGGATTATCTTTATTTTCATGGCTCACTATTTAGGTGTAATAGTAGAATGCTATAACACTTGGCCAGGATTTGATAAAGTTACCCACACTATTTCTGGAGTTTTAACCGCTTATATTGCTATGCTTATTTTAGAACACAAAAAAGTAAAAGGCATATTTTTCAATATCTTATTCATCGTTTCTTTCACTTGGCTATGTGCTGGAATGTGGGAAACATTCGAATTTACATGTAATGCATTATTCGGTGGTGATGCTCAAAAAGTAATTGAAACAGGTGTTGACGATACTATGTGGGATATGATAGTTGCCTTTATCGGCTCAATTTGTTTCAGTATTTGGTACGTTGTAACTAGTAAAAGATTGAAAAAATAATTAAAGGAAGTTGTTTTGAAGTATCAAAATAACTTTTTATATATAAAAATGTCAAATAAAAGTTAAAATTCAATATTTACTATATTTTTAAAGGCTTTTGCCTTATAATAATAAATAGAGGTGGAAAAATGGAAGAAAAGATTTTATCCATAATTGAAGGTCAAAATAAAGCCATCACTTATGAAGAAATTCAAGATAAATTAACAGAAGAAGAAAAAGATGAACTAGGTAAAGTTCTAATAGAACTTCAAAAGACCCTAAAAATTAGAGTTACTAATAAAGGAAAATACGAAAAGTTTCACGATAAAAAACAAAAACTAGGTACTTTAATTGCCAACCCAAAAGGTTTTGGCTTTGTTGTCGTCGATGGTGAAGACGAAGACTATTATATAGCTAGAAATAACATGAATGGAGCTATAAATGGCGATACAGTTGTTATCAATGTTATTGATGAACTAAAACATGAAGCAGTTATTAAACATGTTAATGAACGCAATTTAAAGGATCTTTTAGTTGGAGAATTTTATATTAAAGATAATAAAAACTTTATCGATTTGGAAGATGATAAATTAAATATTATTATTGAAATAGACCCAGAAAAAACAAAAGGTGCTGTTCCTGGTCATAAAGTCGTAGTTAAAATTGATAATGTAATTGAAAAAACCAATTACTACCAAGGTGAAGTAGTTAGAATCATTGGTCATAAAGATGATGCTGGTGTTGATATTCTAACAATCGCCGCTAAATATAATATAATTGATATTTTCCCTGAAGAAGTAGAAAAAGAACTTGAAACAATTCCAACGGAAGTTAAACCAGAGGAATATCAAGGAAGAAGAGATTTAAGAGAAGAAATTATCTTTACAATTGATGGTGATGATACTAAAGATATTGATGATGCTATCAGTATTGAAATTTTAAAGAATGGGAATTATGAATTAGGTGTTCACATTGCTGACGTGTCACATTATGTTAAAGATGGGACTGCGCTATATGATGAAGCTTATAATCGTGGTACGAGTTCTTATTTAGCTGATAGAGTTATCCCTATGTTACCCCATCAACTTTCTAATGGTATTTGCTCATTAAATCCTGAGGTTGACCGTTTAGCGATATCTTGCGTCATGGAAATCGATCAAAAAGGAAATATTATCGGTAGTGATATTTTTGAAAGTGTTATTAAGTCACGTAAACAAATGACTTATAAAAATGTTAATAAGATTATTGAGGAAGATATTATACCTGAGGGTTATGAAGAATACTCAGACAAATTAAAACAAATGCATGATTTAGCTAAGATTTTAAGAAAAGCTAAAGTTACAAAAGGCTATATTGATTTTGGAACCGAAGAACCAAAAATTATTGTTGATGAAAACGGCAAAGCAATCGATGTCCAAAAACGTGTTCGTGGTGAAGGTGAAAAATTAATCGAAGACTTTATGATTGCTGCTAATGAAGCTGTGGCAACCACTATTTTCTATATGGAACTTCCATTTATTTATCGTGTTCATGGAAATCCCGATGAAGAAAAAATTCAAAACTTCTTAAGATTTATTGGTGTTTTAGGATATAAAGTAAACGCTAATTTAAAAAATGTAACTTCGAAAACCGTTCAAGGAATTTTGGATCAATTAAAAGATAAAGAAGAATATCCAATTCTTTCCTCAATGCTTTTAAGAAGTATGCAAAAAGCAATATATGATGTTACTAACATTGGTCACTTTGGACTTGCTAGTAAATGTTATACCCATTTTACTTCACCAATTAGAAGGTTCCCTGACTTAAACGTACATCGTTTACTTCGAACCTATTTATTCAAACATAGTATCAATAATGATACAATTAATTATTTCAATAATACTCTGCCACAAATTACTAAACAATCATCAGAAAGAGAAAGAGCTGCCATCGAGTGTGAACGTGATGTTACCGATATGAAAATGGCCGAATATATGCAAGCTCATATTGGTGAAGTATATACAGGTGTTATCGATACTGTAACAACCTATGGACTTTATGTTGAACTTCCAAATATGGTAGAAGGTATGATTAAAATTGACGACTTAACCGATGATTATTATATTTATCAAGAATCAACATTCAGTTTGATTGGCAAACGTACTAAAAAACGTTATATGCTAGGAAACAAAGTTGAAGTTGTTGTCGATAGCGTTAATAAAGACAAAGGACTAATTAACTTCAAACTAGCAAAAAAGGGTGATAAGAATGGAAATAAACAACCGCAAAGCTAAATATGATTACCAAATATTTGAAACAATTGAAGCTGGTATTGTTTTAACCGGAACTGAGATAAAATCAATTAGACAAGGTAAAGCCAATTTAAAAGATAGCTACGCAACAATTAAAAATGGTGAAGCTATAATTATAAATATGCATATTAGTCCTTATGAACAAGGGAATATTTTTAACCATGAAGAAACAAGAACTAGAAAACTTCTGCTTCATAAAAAAGAAATATTAAAACTAAACGATAAAATTAGAATAGAAGGCTATACCTTAGTACCTCTAAAACTTTATTTCAAAAAAAATAAAGCCAAAATTCTTTTAGGCGTCGCTAAAGGAAAAAAAACATACGATAAAAGAGAGACTATAAAACAAAGAGACATTGAAAGAGATATTAAAGCCAGATTAAAATACTAATCTTTACACAAATGTAAGAAAATGTTATAATATCTCTTACATGGGGCCGCTTTGGTTTCGACAGGTATATAGAGATTAAAATTGCAAGTCGAGGGCACTCGTTAAATGCACAGTTAAATATAACTGGAAAATCTGAAAAAGGTGCTTTTGGTAGCGCCAATTTAGCATTCGCCTAAAAGAAAAAGCGAAGCTGCTCTTGTTTGTTCCTCTCCCATGGGAATTTGCAAGGGCTCAAATTTAATGGGATATATTATTGCCTTGCCTAAAGACAATAACGAACTTAATAGGCTTACTAATAAATTAGTTGTTAGCTACTGTATTTATTAGGACACTTCTTAGCTAACTAAACTTGTAGAGATTTTCTTTGAAATATATTTGGACAGGAGTTCGATTCTCCTCGGCTCCACCAAATAGTACTCAAGCGAACTCTTTTGTTTATTTTGCAGGAGGTTTCGCAGTTTTAATACATATGAAAAGAGACTAATTTTTCTTTGATTTAGTCTCTTTTTTGTTTTTCTTAATTGATTTTTTTTCTTCTGCTTCATCTAGTTCTTGTGTTAGTGTAGGTTTTTCTCCCTTTTTTCTTTCCGCTTTATTAAAAACATCTCTCATATCTCTATAAAGAGTACTATGTGGAACAACATTCATATCATCAGAAGCAAATAAAAACCTTCCTTCTATGTAATTTGCAAGTCTAACAGTAGAGAGTGATAGAGAATGCAATTCACTTTCTAATCTATGTAAATCTATTTTGTCTTGAATAGTCCTTGTAAAAGTTATAGTTCTTTCATACTTTTCTATCTTTTTAGTATTTCCTTTAAGGTAAGAAATTTTTACTTTTAGAACTGGGAATATGTTATTTGAAATGTCATTTCCAGAATATGCTACTATTCCTTGTATTTTTTCGTTTGGATACAATGTAAATTCTTTTTTGAAAACATCATCTAATTCCAGTTTATTATTTTCTCCATTATTATAAATTTCTTCAATTTCTATAAGTATGTTATCTGCAGTTGACTGACCAGTATTTCTAACTGACAATAATAGAGTATAACCACTTTCATAAAAATCAAAACTTAATAAAGGGTCTAAACTTCTTATATACTGTCTATGAGTTATTACATTATAAACAATGGTAACAACTAAAGCCAAAATAGCAATAATAATTGACCATAAAGCAATAGTGTCAGAATTTGACTTTGCCAGTTCTTCCAATAAATCTATTATTCTAGTAAATTGTTCTTCCATTGTTTGCCTCACTTTTTAATTAGTGCAGTAACTTCAATTTCAACTTTTGCACCTTTTCTTGTCATACCATTAACTTCAACTAAAGTACTTACTGGCTTACAATCATTAAACCACTTATCTCTTATTGATGAAAAATTTTTGAACTCTTGCATATCAGTTAAATAAATAACAGCTTTGACAATGTTATTCATACCAGTACCAGCTGACTTTAGTATTTCTTCAATACTTTCAAACACTTCGTTTGTTTGTTGTTCAATATCACTAGTAACTTCATTATTGTTATTTTTTCTTGCCTGTTGACCTGAAACAAAGACTAGGTAGTAGTCTCCCATATCAATTTTTTTAGCTGGAGAATAAACTCCTCTAGTTTCTTGCCAATTAGCAGGATAAATATTTTCTATTTTCATTTTAATAATGTACCTCCATTTATTATACTCTAGCTAAATAAAATTGAATTACTTAACAAGACCTTTCTATAAAATTATATCATATATTGCCATTATTTTGCATGAAATCAGTTAAACATTGTTCATTTAAAATTAATTTATATAATGTGTGATGTTTTAAGTGGAAGTTCAAATATTTAACTATTCTATAATCAGTCAATAAAATTAACATTTTTTACAGTTTTACTTTCATTGCTTGAACCTGGATAGCAATCTTTAAATGTATAACTTTCTCTACTTTTTAAAGTAATATTGTTACTAAGATATACAGTTTCATAAGAATCATCTGTAAAGTTAACTCTTATTTTGCTAGTACTTTTTATATTCCAACTACAACCATTTGTATTTTTAAGAGTAACTGTTATTTTTGATTTTGATTTAGAATGTTGCATTACTCTGACTTTATTTGATAAACAAATATTTGATTTAATATCATTACCAATAATTTCTTTTATTCTTTCATATCTTTTATCAGTTTCTAGGGCGAGAATAACTTGCAAATCATTTTCTGATAAATTGTATTTGCTATATAATTCTTATTTATAAATATTATTTCCGATAAAATAAAAATTTTCGAATAATAAAAACACCTGCACCCCAAAAAGGTATAGAAAATAATAACATATAATAATTATTGTCTTTAATAACTAGATAACACCAAAATATTAAACAGCCGAACCAAAAAATTATAAAACTTATTACGAATAATTTATCAAAAGCGCTAGCGTATTTCCTCTTATTCATCAAGAAACACACATTTTTTCCAATCGAAGAAATTCCGCAGACAATAAAAGGTATTAACATTATTCTTATTAAATTCGAATTCCACCAAAATAAGTAGAATAATATTAATACAATAATAATGCCTTTCACGATTTTACCTATAAAAATATTTTTCATTTTACAGTTTCCCACTTTCCAATTAGTATTAATAGTTTAATTGATTATAACATTTTTCATTTAAAAAAACTATTAAGCATTTTGTAAATATAGTATAATTTTTAAAATATTAAAAATGTTATATTAAAGTGTCAAAATTCCAGTCCAAAATGGTAGATTTGCGGGTCAAAAAGATTTAAAATGGTAATAGATATAAAGCGCTTAATATCAAATATGAAAGGAAAGATAGTATGAAGTTTAATGAAAAAATAATTAAGTTAAGAAAAGCAATGGGACTTTCTCAGGAAGAACTAGGTAATAAGCTAAATGTTGCTAGGCAAACAGTATCGAAATGGGAACTTGGTGAGACAACGCCGGAAATGGATAAATTAATAGAATTGTCAGATATATTTAATATCAGCATCGACGAGTTAGCAAAAAACACCGAAATCCCTCGAGTAATTGAGAAAGATCATGAACAAGGCAAACTAACATCAATTTACAATGATGTTAATAAGTCTAAAGAAATTATAAAGACACTACTAATAATAGGCATGGGAATACTTTTCTTTTTTGCACTTATTGTATTATATGGCGTTTTTTTCTTGAAATAATTAATCAAAAAAAGAGACTAGTATCTCAATAAAAAGGAAGTAAACTCCATCAATGGTATTTAATTACTTCCTTTTAATATTATAATTAATTGACCGATTTATTCAATTTTGATATTATAGTAATAACCAGCGCTAGTATAGGCTGTTTTTTTTATATTTTAATAAAAACTACCCGAAAATGTGCTTCGTGTTTCAATGAAATAATTAAAAAATCTAATATACTATAGTAAGAGCGGAGGTAGTTATATGCAGATAAGCTGGCGTCGTTATGGAAAAGCTAATTTCATAAGATTTTTACGCGAAGCTACCGGCTTAACGCAAAAGGAATTAGCTGAGTTTTTAAACGTTACTGAAAGAACAATTCAAAATTATGAAAGCGGTAAAACTAATTTCAACAGTGATAAAATAGAAAAAATAATTGAAAAGTTTGATTTAGACATTATTGTAAAATCTAATTCTAAGCGATAATCTTATCGAATGCTTTGTCGATAAAATAACACCAAATTATAAACAATAATATTATAATCAACATTGTTAATTGGAAATAAAATGGAATGCCAGAATAGGGCATAATTATATCTTCTACGTCCAAATAGTCGATAGTAAACTTCACACAATCAATTATCGGTATAATAAGGAATAGAAAAATATATTTACAACTAAATTTAGCAAGTCCAATGTTGTAAAACATAATAACCCTCCTCTCTAAGCACGATTACTACTGTGCTTTTTTTATTATAGCAATCCAAAATTATCATTGCAAGTTTCTTGCAATTTTATGATAAAGTAGGAATATTTTGCCATAATATCATATAAGAAGGTGAATATAGTATATGGTGGGAACAATTATTAAAAATGCAAGACGTAGTAAAGGTCTGTCTCAAAAACAACTAGGTGATCTTTTGTCCCTTGCTGACAATACTATTTCAAGTTATGAACGAGGAAATAGTCAACCGGATTTTAAAACCATAATAGAAATATTAAACATTTGTGATTTTCAAATCCAGTTTATTAATGATAAAAACGAAATAATAACATTAGAGAAAATGTCAAGAGAACTCTAATGTTTTTTTTATTTGGACTATAATCATAATATTCACATTAAGGAAATTAAATTTTGTGTCATAAATAAAAATATTTAGTTGAAACAGTTGACAATAGGGGGGGGTATAATGTGAGTAACAAGAAGCCTTTAAAAAAATTAATAAGTACCTATCGTTATTTAAAACAAACAGTTTGTTTTTAAATTTGTTATGTAATATTAATTAGATTAAGGTTAACTTGTGAGAAAGGAGAGTGGAAAGAATGGGGAAGTTTTTAAAAACAGTTTGTAGTTTGTTTGTCTGTGCATTTCTAGTTATACCATTTGCTAATGTTAGTGCTGAGAATGTAAAAGAAGTTGCAACTTATGAAGAGCTAGTTGCTGCTTTAAATGAAGGAGGTATTGTAACTTTAAAAAATGACATTGAAGTTACTGCACCAATAATAACTAACAAAGATGTAACACTTAATGGTGCCGGCTTTGAATTGAAGGCAACATATACTGGTACCTCTGGAAACCAAACAATTATCACATCTGGAAGCGGTACTTTAACTTTAAAGAACATTAAATTAATTGATTCACCAAAATATGGTGTTCAAGCCTACAATGGTGGGAACGTTGTATTAGACGATGTTACTATCAACAATAATTCTGAAAAGTATGGTGCTGTATTAATTAATGGTGGAACTGTTACAGTAAAAAGTTTAACTATGGCTAACAATAGCTACGGTATCGAATTTGCTGTTGGCGTAAATGTTACGGGCACTCCAGCATTAATCATGGATGGAGAAATCAAAGGTAACCAAAAAGATCCGATTTATGTAGATGTAGATCAAGTAAAAGAATTAAACGTTACAAACACTGAAACTTCAAAACAAAAAATATCTTTAAAAGATAATACAATTGTTTTAACTGATGGGGAAAAAGTTGTAGCAACTTCAAATACCCTTCCTAATGGAACAGTTGTAGACGTTGACGGAACCAAAATGGAAGCTGCTGAACCTACAGTAACTCCAGAAAATCCTGATACTGATAAAGATAATAACCAAACAACTGCAAAAGATGAAATTAAAAACCCTAACACTTCAGATAATATTCTATTTATTATTGGAACATTAGCTGTTAGTGCTTTAGGTATTATTATTTCTAAAAAACAGTTAGCAAGAAACTAACAATAAAAAGGACTATTACAAAATAATAGTCTTTTTATATTCAGAAAGTAATTTACTGTTGCTTAAAAATGATTTCAATATTATCAAACTTTTTTAGTTCCTTCAAAGCCTGTCCTAATTTATCCTTACATACTTCATAATGTGGTTTATTAATTAGTTTACCAACATACTCATTTACTATATCAATATTCTTTTCGTTACCAGTCTTAGTAAATTCGTTAATATAGATATATATAAGTTCTTCTAAGGCCTCATCAACACCGTGAATAGCCGCACTTTCCAACATTTTAATAGCTTTTAACCTATCTGCTTCTAAATCAATAGAATAGTTCCCATTTAAATAAAAATATTTTGCTAAATTAAATAAGGCCCAATACTCTAGTGTTGCTTCTGGAACATTCAAAGCTAGCTGATAATAATGAAAGGCTTTACTCATATCTTGGGGAGTTCCAATTCCTTTTCTATAAAATTCTCCCACTTTATTACAAGCCCAGCTTTCCTCTAGTTCGGCGCTCTTTAAATAATAATCAAATGCTTTTTCAAAGTTTTTTCTTGCTTCATATATTTTACCCAAATTGTTATAAGCATAAACGTAATCTACTAAGGAAGCTTTCTCAAAATAAGTTATTGCCATTTTCTCATCAATTTTGTGCCCAGGAACATAACCATTTAAATAAAATAATCCTATTGTATTTATCGCAGCTACACTTCCTAAAGTTTCTGCTTTTTTTAAATATTCAAAAGCAGCCTTAAAATCTTCCTTAGTTTTTTTACCAAGCTGTCCATATAAAAACATTTGCGCAATTAACCAATTAGCTCTAGGATGATTTTTAGAAGCCGCTATTTTTAAATATTCAAAAGCCTTAATATATCTTGGCTTTCCAATCATTTCACCTTTATATTCCATCTCGCCTAATTCAAAACAAGCATAAGGATTTTCTTCTAAAGCTAATTTTTTAATAGAATAAAAATAATTCACACCATCTTTTAGTTGCAGTTTTAAAAATTTTTCTAACTCGTTTATAGATATATCAGTATTATTGAACAAGTTTTCAATTATTTCTTTATTAGCTGCTTCAATATATATTGGTTGCTTTTTTTCTAATACGATAAAAAATAAAATATCACTAATAACTATGATAATATCGTCATTTTCTATATTTTTATATAGATTTTTTGTAAATTCTTTTGAAACCACGGTATCATTTTTTGCCAAATTATATAAGGATAAAGCTAGTTTCTTAAGCAATTTTCCTTTACTAATATCACGATTATTAAAGTTCCCTTCTAAAATAGATCCAATATTAAATATAACCTTGCTTAATATTAAATGATCATTTTCGTAGGCTGTTTTGTATTTAAGATACTGTTCTTTAAATCTCTGCCCAATTTCACGGCAACCGATACAATAATTATTAATAGCTGAATCACTAATTGTGTCATCTTCAAAGATTGCATAAAAAATTTCAGGTTGGCTAGCGAAGCTCTTATTTACTGATATTTCTTTCACTAATCTGCAAAAATTTCCAAGCGATAAATGTTTATCATTATTGTTCATTTTAATAAAAGTTTGTTGCATATTCTTCACCTGTTAATATTATATCATATTTCGTGGATAATTTGTGGATTATAAAACAAACTGTGGATTACCCAAGATGGTAAAACAAAGCATTAACTACTATACTGTATTAGAAAGGAGAAATAAAATGAAAAAACTGTGGAAAAATTACAAAGGAACAATTATCCTTTTATTAGCAATTATCATTGGCGCGATTATGGGACTTATATTTAAAGAGGACGCCAATGTTGTTAAACCATTCGGAACCATTTTTATAAATCTCATGTTAGTCATTGTTATTCCTTTAGTCTTTTTAACTATTTCAACGTCAATAGCTAAAATGAAATCACCAAAAAGATTAGGGAAAATTATGGCAAGCATTGTTGGCGTATTTATATTTACTTCGTTAATTGCTGTCATCATTGGTGTTGTCACCACTTTTCCGGCAAAATTGGTAGAACCAGAAAATGGCAAGGCCATTTTAGAATCAATGGAAACAGCTAGCAGTGTAGATGCCGAAGAGCTTAATTTCCTAGAGCGAACTGCTGAAACTTTAACTGTTGATGACTTTACTAAATTGTTTACTAAAGATAATTTAATTGCCATAATTGTCTTTTCAATGCTTTTTGGTGGTGCAATGCGTATGGCTAAGGATAAAGCGAAGCCACTATTAAATGTTTTGGTTTCAGCCAACGAAGTCATTATGAAATTTATTAAACTAATTATGTATTATGCACCTATCGGCCTAGGTTGCTATTTTGCATCATTGGTCGGAACTTTTGGTTCATCAATTGCCATAGGCTATGCTAAAACATTTATTTTATATACAATAGTAGCCGTTCTATTTTTCTTTATTGTATATACCTTATATGCCTTTATGGCTGGTGGAAAGAAAGGCGTAAAAGCTTTTTGGAAAAATATAATTCCACCAACACTTACTTCTTTAGCTACCTGTTCCTCAGCTGCGTCAATTCCCGTTAATGTTGAAGCTTCTAAGAAAATTGGAGTATCTGAAGATATTGCTGAAACAATAATTCCATTAGGCACAAGCTTTCATAAAGACGGATCAATTATTGGTAGTGTATTTAAAATAATGTTTCTAGTTTGTTTATTTGGAACTGATATAAGTAGTTTCGAAGGTATTATGCAAGTTGTTTTAGTTGCTTTAGTAGCTAACCTATTAATTACTGCTGTCCCAATTGGTGGGGGAACAATTTCAGAAATGATGATTATTACCATGATGGGCTATCCAGTAGCTGCCTTACCAATTTTAACAATAATTGCTACTATTATCGATCCACCAGCTACAATGCTGAATGTTACTGGTGATACATCATCTTCAATGTTAGCAGCAAGAATCACTGATGGTAAAAAATGGATGAAAAAAACTGAATAAAAAAGAAAAACTCCGGTAAAGCGGAGTTTTTACATATTACTTAATTTTTCTTTAATTAGTTCAATATGTTTTCTAACAACTTCTGGTGCAGGTCCCCCAAAAGACGTACGTAATTTAACACAATTGATTAAATTGATTGCTTTAAAAATATCTTCATCAAATAAATCTGAGTATTGCTTATATTCATCTAAGCTTATCATATCTAAAGTTTTATCATTATCAATTGCGTAAGCTACAATCGTTCCTGTAATTTTATAAGCTTCCCTAAAAGGAAGGCCTTTTTTAACTAGGTAGTCAGCACAATCAGTTGCGTTTATAAAACCTTTTTTAGCTGCATTTTCCATATTTTTAGTTAAAACTTTCATTGTATCTAACATTGGAATAAAAGTATAAATACACATTTTAACATTATCAATACTGTCAAAAATAGCTTCTTTATCTTCTTGCATATCCTTGTTGTAAGCTAAAGCTTGAGCCTTCATCATTGTAAGTAATCCAGTTAAATGACCGAATACTCTACCTGATTTACCCCTAATTAACTCAGTAATGTCTGGGTTTTTCTTTTGTGGCATAATTGATGATCCAGTTGAAAAAGCATCATCCAATTCAATGAACTTGAATTCCCAGCTACACCACATAACAATTTCTTCACTGAATCTTGACATATGAACCATAATAATAGATAAAGCCGAAGCCATTTCAATTGCAAAATCACGATCTGACACCCCATCTAAACTATTATTGCATGGGGCATCAAAACCCAATAATTCACTTGTAAGATGGCGATCAATATTGTGGGTTGTTCCAGCTAAAGCACAGCTTCCTAAAGGGTTAATGTTCATTCTTTTAATAACGTCTTGCATTCTATCAATATCACGCATAAACATTTCCGCATATGCCATTAAATGATGAGCAAAGGTTGTTGGTTGCGCCCTTTGTAAATGAGTATAACTTGGTAAAATAGTTTCTGTATGTAGTTCTGCCTTTTTAACAATTACCTCGGTTAACTCTTTAAGTAAATCGATTATATTATTGCCTTCCTCGCGTAAATATAATCTAATATCGAGTGCTACTTGGTCGTTACGACTACGCGCTGTATGCAATCTCTTCCCAGTAGCCCCAATTCTGTTTGTAAGTTCGCTTTCAATAAACATATGAATATCTTCAGCTTCCATATCAAACTCTAATTTACCATTTTCTAAATCACCCAAAATCTCTTTTAAAGTTGTAATAATTTTTTCACTTTCAGAAATTTCAATAATTCCTTGTTTTCCAAGCATCGTCGCATGTGCGATACTTCCTTCAATATCTTGTTTGTACATTCTTTTATCAAAACTAATTGATGAATTAAAATCATTAGTTTTACTATCTAATTCTTTTTTAAATCTTCCGGCCCATAGTGCCATAAATATTCCTCCTCTTATAATTAAATTATATCATCTTTTCAAGTCTAATAGTTCCTAAATTATTAATAAGACACCACTAATCTAAATAATTCCCAATGCCATTTTGCATACTTAAACCATATAGATTAATAAAGCCCCCCGCATCAGCTTGATTATAATCTTCATCTTCATCAAAAGATGCTGTTTTTTCTGAATATAATGAAGTTGGACTTGTTATGCTTTGAACAATAATGTTTCCTTTGTATAGTTTCAATTTCACCTCACCAGTGACGTGCTCCGAAGCAGTATCGATGAAAGCTTGTAATGATAGACGCAAAGGGCTGTACCATTTAGCTTCATAAAGTAATTCAGCAAATTTAATACCAATCCTTTGTTTATAACGGAATGTATCTTTATCTAAGCAAAGAGTTTCTAAAACATCATGAGCTTTATAAATAATACTTCCTCCTGGAGTTTCGTATACCCCGCGTGATTTCATTCCAACTAAGCGGTTTTCCACCATATCAATAATTCCAATGCCGTTTTTTCCACCAATTTCATTCAATTGATAAATTATTTCAAGTGGAGTTAGTTTCTTATCATCTAAAGAACATGGAATACCTTTTTCAAAGCCTAGCGTAATATAAGTAGGTTCATCTGGAGCTTTTTCTGGAGTAACGCCCATCTCTAGAATTTTATCATAATCTGGTGTATTTTTAGGATCTTCTAAATCTAAACCCTCGTGTGATAAATGCCATAGATTTTTATCCTTTGAATAGCTTTCCTCACGACTTGTATTTAATTTAATACCATGAGCCTCAGCATAGTCTAAGGCTTGCCCACGACTCTTAATATTCCAAATACGCCAAGGTGCGATAATATCAATATCCGGATTAAATGCTTTAATTCCAAGCTCAAAACGGACTTGATCATTACCTTTACCAGTACAACCGTGACATATCGCATCAGCGCCTTCCGCTTCCGCAATCTCTACTAACTTTTTAGCAATTAATGGTCTTGAAAACGTCGTTCCAAGTAAGTATACCTTTTCATAAACTGCTCCTGCTTTAATGGCAGGAACAATGTAATCATTAACTAATTCTTCTCTTAAATCTAGAATGTGAAGTTTACTAGCTCCAGATTTTAAAGCCTTTTCTTCTAAACCTACTAGTTCTGAATCTCCTTGACCAACATTTCCTGTTACACAAACAACTTCACACCCACCATAGTTTTCTTTAAGCCATGGTATCATAATTGATGTATCTAACCCTCCTGAGTAAGATAAAATAATTTTATTGTATTTTTTCATTTTTAAAACCTTCCTTTTCTATTTATATTTTTCTTTTCTTAAAACTACCGTCTCCGGAAGGTTCTCCTTATTAAGTTTTTCATATTATCACCTCATTTTATTAAAGTAAAAAAATCTCTAGATTAAAAATCTAGAGACGAAAAGTTCGCGGTACCACCCTAGTTGCCCATTACTAATAGGCCACCTCAGATTGATAACGGAACTACCCGGAATATTATACTTTGCCTTCAATTATACATTTCCAATAATCACTCACAAGTTCTTTTCAGCTACTCTAGATTGTTAGACTTCCACCAACTCTAACTCGCTTTTACCATCGAAATAGCTTACTCTTCTTGGTCATCGCTTTTTTTCATTAACATCAATTCTATTACATTATATTTTTTTTGTCAAGCATTATTTCCTAAAAAAAATAAAAACTTAAAATAAGCGCATAATAATATTAATTGCATTCCCTAAATAAACATGTTAAAATGAATAAAGAAGTAGGGATGTAAAATGGATTTAAGAATTATGTTTTTGTTATTTATAATTTATTCAATTTTAGGTTGGATTATGGAAGTTATTATTGTTTCTTTCCAGCAAAAAAAAGTTACTGACCGAGGATTTTTAATTGGGCCATATTGTCCAATATATGGAACAGGCGCTTTATTAATTACAATTTTTTTAACTAAATATGTTGATGATTTAGTTGCTTTATTTGTTATGTCAAGTATCTTTGGTGCTGTTTTAGAATACTTCACTAGTTATATTATGGAAAAAATATTTAAAACTAGATGGTGGGACTATAGTACACATAAATATAATTTAAATGGCCGCATTAGTTTAACCACAACTTTAGGCTTTGGTGCTTTAGGTGTTATATTAATCCATTTTCTAAATCCATTTTTTGAAAAGGTCATGGGTTTATTCCCTGATTTAGTTTTAACAATCGTGTCAATTGTTTTAGCTGTTATCATATTAACTGATATTATTATATCATTTAATGTAATTTCAAATATCAAACGCGTAGATTTAAGTGATGCCATTGATACAACCGATGAAATTACCGTTAAAGTTAAAGAAATACTTCGTAGTAAATCTTTGTTAAATAAACGTTTAGTAATAGCGTTCCCTAATTTAAAAGTAAAAATACCAGAAAATTTAAGAAAATTAGGCGAAATGGCTAAAAATAATAAAAAGTAAAAAAATACCTTTCATATGTATAAAAAACATATAACTTCTCAAACTACTAATAAGGAGGGAAGTTATGAAAAAAGTTTTATTAGCCTTAGTAGCTATCGTTGTTTTAACTGGATGTGGTACTAATATGGGTAATACTCCAACTAAGAAAGTTGAAGACTATCTTAATAAATATCAAACCCTTGATAATTCTGTTTTAGATGATTTAGATACAACTTTAACATCTGACACCACGCTCACTGATGACGATCGCAAAGATTATCGTGATTTCATGAAAAAACATTATCAAGATATGAAATACGAAATCAAAAACGAAACTATCGATGGAGATAACGCGACAGTTGAAGTGGAAATAACTGTTAGAGATTACTCAAAAGCTATCGCTAATGCCGATACATATAAGAGTGAAAACCAAGATAAGTTTAAAAACGAATCAGGAGCTGACGACGTAGCTAAGTTTAGTAGTTACCGTTTAGAGGAATTAAAGAAAGTAAAAGATACAACAACTTATACTTTGAATTTAACACTTACTAAACAAAATGATGAATGGGTATTAAATCAATTAAGTGATGAAGACTTAAATAAAATTAATGGACTATATGCAGGATAATATAGTCTTTTTATTTTGAAAAACTGAAATAAAACATGTACATAAAACGGCCTGTCTTTTCATACAATTACCTAGGTGATATAAGTGAAAAAAATCTTATTTTTTATAATCATATTGGTTTTGCCCCTAAAAGTATGCGCTTTTAACACAAATGCGCACTCTGCTATTTTAATAGATACTGACTCTCATAGAGTTCTATACGCTAAAGATGCTCATTATGTTCAAAGTGTTGCATCAATATCTAAAATAATGACGGCTGTTGTCGCTATTGAAAATGCTAATTTACAAAAAACAGTGACTGTCGGTGATGAAATTTTAAAAGCTTATGGTTCTGGAATTTATGTAAAACAAGGTGAAAAAATCAAACTAGAGGATTTAGTTTATGGCTTAATGCTAAGAAGTGGAAATGATGCCGCTTTAGTAATTGCTAAGGCTGTCGCTGGTGATACTGAAAAATTTGTTGATTTGATGAACAAAAAGGCTAAAGAGCTAGGTATGGATGATACTACCTTTAATAATCCAAGTGGTCTTGATGAGGAAAAAGGGAACTTTTCATCAGCTTACGATATGTCTTTATTAATGAGTTATGCTATGCAAAATGTTGATTTTAGAAAAATAACTGGGACTAAAAAACATACAGTCAAAACTAATAAAAATGTCTATGTTTGGCACAATAAAAATAAACTCTTAAATCAATATAAATACACCACGGGTGGTAAAACAGGTTTTACTAAAATAGCTAAACGAACTTTAGTTACTTCAGCTTCAAAAGATGGTTTAAACTTAGCTGTTGTTACTTTAAATGATGGCAGTGATTGGGCTGATCATAAAAAGTTGTATGAAGAGGCTTTTAAAAAATATAAATCCTATACATTATTAGATAAAGGTACAATTTCCATTTTAGGTGAAGACTATTATAAGAAGAACCGCCTTTATATTAAAAAAGCTTTAAAGTATCCTCTTTTAGAAGCTGAAACTGAAGCCGTTAGTTTAAAATATGAATTAGAAAAGAAAAGAAAATTTAAAACTGGTGATAAAGTTGGAAAAGCAAACCTTTATATTGGTGATAAAAAAGTAAATAGCGTTAATATATACGTTGATAAAAATAAAACAAAAGATAAAAGCTTTTTAAGTAAAATAAAGTCTTGGTTTAATGATTAACAAGCTTTGGATTTTTTTCATTGTCGTTGGTTCATTATTTTTAATCCTAAATGGCAAAGCTGATGTTCTAAATAGTCAAATTCTCTCTAGTGGAAAAACCACATTAGATTTAATCATTCAAATCTTTCCATTACTTGCTATTTGGCTAGGGATTATGAATATTGCTAAACAATCTGGATTACTTGAAAAAGCTTCTAATTTTATATCCCCAGTTTTATCAAAAATTTTTCCTGAAATTCCCAAAGGTCATGAATCACTAGGTTTAATTTCTTCTAACATAATTGCTAATTTATTCGGACTAGGTAATGCGGCGACACCTTTTGGCTTAAAAGCCATGGAATCTTTACAAAAGTTAAATAAAGAAAAAGATACCGCAAGTCGTAGTATGATTACCTTTCTTGTTATTAATACTTGCGGTGTTACGCTTGTTCCAACAACTATTATTTCTTTAAGAATGATGCACGATAGTACTGATCCAACAAGCATTGTTGTTCCCTGTATTATAGTTAGTTTTGTTTCTCTCTTTATTGGCCTTATTATCGACCGAATTTTTGCTAGGAGGTATAAATGAAACTAATTTCTAATTTATTTATTCCCTTACTAGTATTGGTAGTTGTTCTATATGGTGCTAAAAAAAAGGTTAATGTTTATGACAGTTTTGTTGATGGTGCTAAAGAAGGTTTACCAATGGTCTTAAACATGTTTCCGCCTTTACTAGCTATGATTTTTGGCATTAATATTTTTACTAATAGTGGGTTGATAGATGAGGTATTTACTTTTTTAAAACCTTTATTTCTTTTAATTCATGTTCCTTTAGAAATATTGCCGATTGCTGTAATGCGTCCACTCTCTGGGAGCTTTGGTTTGGCCCTTTTAAACGACATGTTTACTACATATGGCGCTGATAACTATTTAAGTATCATGGCATCTATTATTCAAGGCTCTAGTGATACGACCTTATACATTATCACATTATATTTTGGAACAATCGGGATTAAAAAAATAAAATATGCCTTATGGGCTGGACTTTTAGCCGATTTAGCGACCGTAATATTAAGCTTACTAATTGTTCCCTTGTTTTTTTAACGTATTTCCTGTATAATTTTCACTAGGTGAGATGCATGGAAAGATTACAAAAAATTATAGCCAATAGTGGATATTGTTCAAGAAGAAAAGCTGAAGAGCTAATTGCTAAAGGCAAAGTTATCGTCAATGGTGAAAAAATAACTGACTTAGGTGTTAAGGCCAGTCCTAGTGATGCTATTGTTGTTGAAGGGCATACTTTAAAACAAAACGAAAAAGAATATATTCTTTTATATAAACCGCGTGGCATTATAACTTCAACAAAAGATGAAAAAGGGCGCAAAACTGTTCTCGATTTAATTAAAAGTGAAAATAGATTATATCCGGTTGGAAGGTTAGATTACGATACTAGTGGTCTTTTATTGCTTACTAATGATGGTGAACTTACTAACTTATTAATTCATCCTAGAAATGAAGTTCAAAAAGTCTACATAGCTAAAATAGATCAAGTAGTGAACCCTGCATTAATTAAAAAATTAACCCAAGGTGTAATAATTGATGGCAAAAAAACCAAAGCTGACCGCGCTAAAATAAAGAAGATGGATAAAAAGAAAAATACAACTATTGTTGAAATAACTATCCATGAAGGAAAGTATCATCAAGTTAAAAACATGTTTGAAGCTATCGGCTACGAAGTTGAAAGTTTAAAAAGAGAAAAGTTTGCTTTCCTTGATTTATCAGGTTTAAAATCAGGCGAATACCGTCATTTAAATATTAAAGAAGTTAAGACATTATATAGTTTAGTAAAATAATATAAGTAATTAGATTTAATAAAAGTCAACCTTTGACTTTTTTTTGTAATTATTTTTTGGTTGATTAATTATCGCATAACGGTTTTTCTCTCTCTAAAATTTGATATCACGCTTTCAGGAGAGGGTACAACGTCTAATTCATATATTATAGGATAAAAAATATTATAAAATGAAAAAACCACCCAAAGGTGGTTTTTATTAAGCCGGTTTTTTACTAACTATTGCTTCATTACTAACTATTGTTTTATTATTAACTTTTGCTTTTTTCTTAACTCTTGCTTGTTCGTAAGATACAAAGGTTGTTTCATTTATCACTTGAACCTGCTGTTCAAAACTTTTAAAAACACCAACCGATAATCCACGGCATATTCCATATCTAATTAAATAATTATTCATATAGTCAATTGTACTAGATAACTGTTTATCTTCAAGAACCATATCTGAAAATTCAGTATCATAGTAACTAGTTTCAACAACTTCGTCACCCACTAGCTTTTCATATTTTCTTCCATTAGGTCCTGTTGAAAGCATTACAGCTTCGGCTGGATTAAAGCGATAGTTAACCATATCCATTAAATTTATTTCTTTTCCAATTGCCTTTTTAATGCTATAATATTCCTCATGGTCTAACCTTATTACACACACTTCACCGTGTAAAAAATTATAATCACTATCAAAAGTTGCACTTGATAAGATAAAACTATCAGTATCATCTATCATACTAGCGGTATCAAAATATTTAATACCTGATTTTTCTTGAAAACTAATTTCTGGTTTTATTGTCGAACAGTCGACAAAAACATCTTTATAATTGCTTTCCGATCCCGAGTCTGGGTCCACTAAGCCATTCCTCCTTTAATAAAATATACTATAATTATACTAAAATATGAGGATTTAATCAAATTCATAAAAAAAGACTAAGCTTAGTCTTCAATCTCAATTGCGTCAGTTGGACAAGCCTCTGCTGCATCTTTTACATCATCATTAATTTCATCTTTTTTAACTTCAGCTAAGCCTTCATCATCAAAGTCAAAGTTTTCTGGGGCAATTGCTACGCAAGACCCACAACTTATACATAAGTCTTTATTTACTTTTACCATAAAATTCCTCCTTGATTAATTATAAAATAAAAAGCCTATAAAATGCAAGTCCAAGGTTTAAAAAACACCTAAAATGTGATATTATTATTATAGAGGTGGTAGTAATGAAATCGCGCATGGAAAAATACTACGGTAATCAAAGCCGAAATAAACAAAGTTCTCGAAGTAACCGTAATAAAGACCTTTATGGTGAGATTTATACTTATGGTAAATATTCTAACATCGAAGGTATTGCTGAAATAGATAACGCTAATCAAGTGGACATTACCAAAGTAAAAGAACTACTGCAAAATCGTGAGAATTATCAAAAAGAAAGAAAATATCGTCGTATTACAGGTGATTACAAAGAACCCATAGAACCTCCTAAAAAAGTCTCTAGACGTTTTCCAGAATTAGAAGAAAAGAATTATGATATTAGAGATATCTTAAAAGAAGCAAAAGAAAACAAAGAACCTGATGATAAAGAAAGAGTCCTTCGTAACACTCAGTATAATATTTTAAAAAATATCGATTTAAAAAAGGAGCTAAAAAAAGAAGATTACTATGAAGAAGATGATGAAGAGGATTTAAAAGATTTAATTCAAACTATCACTAACACAAGCATGTTAAATAAAATAGGGGATGCTGATTTAGCTGCTGATCTTCTTAGCGACTTAAAAGACGATGATACCAAAATTGGTGAAATTAAAAATGTTCGTGAGCTAATTGAAGAGCAAGAAGCTCCAAAGACAAGAAAAGTAAGCCCTAGTGAGCCTACTTATGATCATTCATTCTTTACATCAAGCTTAAAATTAAATAAATCAGACTTTGTTGATGGCGAAGAAAAGAGTAAGCCCAAAGTTTTCAACATCATAATAATTACAATATTAATCGTTATTATGATTGTTTCCGCTGCCATCCTTGTGATGAAAATGTTTTAACCTTCGCGGCAATTAAAATAACCAGAGGAATAGCGAAAAACATCACATACATAAAAATCAAAAGTGGACCTTGAAGCGCATCATTAGCTTCACCATTACTAACAAAAATAAAGGGATTAATAATTAATAACAGTAAGCAAGCAAATACAATAACAAATTTGTTTGTTTTTTCTTTTAATTTAAAGGTTTCCTTAATTGTTGTGGTAACATAGTACATTCCCACTAAAACTAAGACGAAAAATGATATAATCCATTCCATTGAGAGAATTCCTTCGAGTTTTCCAATAAATTCACCAATGGCTACTTTTTTAAGTAGTTGAAATTCTGGATATTCAAATAAAACAGAAAGATTAATTCCGTAAACCGTAAGTGTTAAGAATATCGCATTAACAACCGATAATAGTGCGATAAAATAAATAATAACTGATTTTCTCATCTTATAATTTTCAATTCTGCACTTTGGAATTATTAGAAGGAAAAATAAAGGTAAAACATTGTATGCAATAAAAATTAAAACTCCATGTGCGATAGAACCACCATCAGACATAAGCATTGGCTTTAAGTTTTCAACATTAACCCCACCACTTACACCAAGCACGATGAAGATAATTGTTAATATAATTCCATAAAACAGGATTAGACTAGTTTTAGAAATAGAATTTAAGCCTTTGAATAAACCATATACTAATGGAATACCAAAAATGATTGAAATAAGAACAGGGGAAGTTTTATAAAGAAACTGCGATGTAATAAAATAAACTAAATCAGAAAATATTACTTGAACAAAAACAAACACCGCAATCATTAAAATAATATTTACAACCTTCCCAAATTTTCCAAAAAGGGTTTCATTAAGTTGAACAATATTCATTTTATTATCATGATTTCTTAAAGCGATAAATAAAGCCGCTGGAATAAAACCTAGAATTATTCCGATAATCCCACTGATCCAAGCATCTTGTCTACAAATAGAAATTAAACTAGTCATTGTAATTCCTACTAGACTTGCTCTCATCAGAAACCAAGCTAAACTATTATACTCTAATGCACTTATTTTTCTCATGAGTTTACCTCCTCAATAGTTCGGTCAAGAGAACCTGTAGATTCAATTTTAAAATTGGCTTTAACCTTTATATTTAACTTTGGAAAATATTTTTCATTCCATTTATCTTCGACCTTTTTCCACTCATTAGGGTATTTTTTATATATTTTATTACCAAAACCAATAACATCAGCTTTATATTTATGCTGTAAACTATTTAAAGTTTTCTTAAGACAATCTTCAATCTCTGTACTAAGTTTATTTTCCATATCTTGAAGCGTCTTCAAATTTTCTAAATCTACATTTTGATTTATTTCTGATATAAAACCGCGAGAAGTAACGTTAATTTCGACTTCATTTGGACTTTTCAAATTTATTTTAGTTTTTACATTGTCAGAAGTATAAGCTACAAGCTCATCATTATACTTAAAATTGTATTTAAATTCATTAATCTTGTTTTTTAAAATATTTATATCTTGACTTTCTGTCTTTGAAGCATAATCTATGAACTTATCGTTGTGATAAATAGCTAAAGCGCCTAATCTCAAGTAAGTTTTTGGCTCAGTTGTTTGAATATTTTTTTCTTTACTTCCATCATCAACATCACCTTTAACTGTGATTGTTGGCAAAATGGCATCATAACCCTTATCTAAAATTTGTCCTATAAATTGACTATAATTAATGTCTGAAGAAAAAGATTGATTCAATTGATTGGCTTTAATAAGTGATGCAATATTTTGTGATGGAAATGACTCTAATGGAGAAACAATTTTTAAAATATCCTTAGCTTCACAATCTTTAGCTTGCAGTATATAAAATTGTTTGCGAGTTTCTGGGTTTCGAAGGATGATATCACTTACCTTTAGAAAGCCTTCTTTACCAATTTCCTCAGAAATAATTACTGTTGTAATATGACCATAATATAGTTGTTTTGGTGACTTAACTTCAATTGCTTTAACCGCTTCTGTTAAATTTTTACCAGTGCCAGAATAAACCGTAGTTTGCGCTTCACCTTCCTTACTGCTTGTTTGAGCTTTTTGTGAATTGGCAATTAAATAACTTAATTTATAACCAGACTCATCTTTATCAATTGCCACACCAGTAATGACTGACAAATCATTAAGTTCACGGTAGTTTCCACATCCACATAGCATAAGACAAAAAACTAACAATACAAAGATTTTATTTTTCATTTGAACCTCCTTGTTTAGTTACATCTTTAGAACCCATATACTCAGGCCTTTTCATAATTTTAGGAAGTGGGAATCTTAAGATTGAATTCTTTTGTCCATCGAGACTGAACGGACCAAAAGGCGCTAAAAAGCTTGTTCCCAATGTTTCTAATGAAGAAAGTTTCAAAAGGAATATTAAGGTAGCCACAACAAGTCCAATCAATCCGAAGAAAGTCGCCGATATAATGAAAACAAGACGCCATGTTCTAATACCATTGATAAAATCGGCATCATTAAACAATAAGCTGCAAATTGAAGTGAAAGCAACAACAATTACGGCAATTGGCGAAACAATTCCAGCGTCAACTGCTGCTTGTCCCAAAACCAAGGCTCCAACTATACTCATTGAAGCTCCCATATTGGCTGGAAGTCTAATATCGCTTTCCCTTAAAATTTCAAAAATTGTCATTAATAAAATCACTTCAAATGCCGTTGGGAAAGGCACACCTTCCCGCTGAACTGCCAAAGATATCAGCAGCTTGTCCGGGACAACAGTTTGATCAAATGTCGTAATTGCAATATAAACCGCCGGTGTAAATAAAGTAATGATCAGAGACAAAACTTTTAATAATCGTGTAAAACTCATATTAAATGGTTTTTGAAATTGGTCTTCTGAAGTGTGCATAAAGTCAGTAAAAACACTAGGTAATATCAAAACGAAAGGCGTGTTTTCAACTAGAATAACGATTTTACCATCAAGTAATGATTGACAAGCTAAATCTGGTCTTTCAGTGCTCAATATTTGTGGAAAAGAAGATTTTTGTTTAGTTAAATATTCTCGTATATTTCCACTATCTAAGATTCCGTCAACATTAATCGCTTGTAATTTCTCTTCGATTTTTTTAATATGCTCTTGGTCAACGACATCACTTAAATAAGCGATGCTAACTCTACTTTTAGTACGTCTGCCAACTTTTACTTCTTTAAACCACAAATTATTATCTTTAATACGTTTACGCAATAAACCTAAATTTTTAGAATGGCTTTCTGTAAAACTGTCTTTTGGACCACGTAAAATCGGCTCACTAGTAGACTCAGAGACCCCTCTATCAAGATCGGCCCTCGTTTCCATGACAATAGCTTCATCTTTGCCATCGACAACAATAATTGTAAATCCGGCTGACAAAAAGTATGAAAACTCTGTAAAATCCTTAGTTGTTATAACCTGACTGTTAAAAATATTGTTTTTTAAATTAGTATAAATATTATCAAATATTTTTGAAGAATCACGCGAAACATAATCTACACCTTTAATAATAAAATCACTAATAGTTTGTGTTGAACTTGAACTTTCCATAAACATAACCCCGACATTGGTTTTGCCAACTTTAATAAGCCTAGTGTTCAAATCGCCACTATTACCATATAGTTCCTTAATTTTGTTTAATACGTTTTCCGCATTTTTTTCAATTTCCACCATATAATCACATCTTTCTTAGTGTTATTATGAACCAAACATATCCAAATTATGTTATAATTTCTATAGGAGTGGATATTATGGAAGAAAAAGTTATTTGTCAAAAGCTTGATCATTTTGGTAGAGGAATAGTTTACCTAGATGGAAAAATAACTTTTGTAAGTAATTTATTGCCTAAAGAAGAAGCTTATATTAAAGTAATTAAAAGCAAAAAAAACCAAGCTGAGGCAAAAATAACTAAAATTATAAAGGAAAGTCCCGATAGAATAAAACCTCAATGTCCTTATTTAAATTGTGGCTGTGCTTTAAAACATTTAAAATATGAAAAACAATTAGAATATAAGGAAGAAAAAGTAAAAGATATTTTAAAACGTTTCGCCCATATTGAGCCACAAATAAATTCCATAATTCCTAGTTCTAGTATTAACAATTACCGCAATAAAATAACTTTAAAAGTTGATACTTACGTTGGCTATCATCAAAATCACAGTAATAATATAATTGCAATAAATAAATGTGAACTTGCTAGTGGAAAGACTAATGAAATAATCAAAATTTTAAACACCTTAAATTTAAATAATGTTAAAGAAATCACCATTAAAGACTTTGGCGAAGTTATGTTAATAGCTGATGGAAATTTTGATTTTAAGGGCTTAATCAACCTAGTTTCAAGTATTTATATAAATGAAAAATTAGTATATGGTAAACCATATCTTATAACCAAAATAAATGATCTAAACTTTCAAATATCTAAAAATTCATTTTTCCAGGTCAATAAACAAACTATGGAGAAGTTATATGAGTTAGCCATTAAATACTGTGGAAAAGATCAAAATAAAAAAGTTTTAGATTTATATTGTGGTACTGGAACCATAACATTACTTTTAAGTAAATGTTTTAAAGAAGTTTTAGGCGTTGAAATAAATGAAGAGGCTATTAAATGTGCCGAAGAAAACAAAAAACTAAATAATATAAAAAATGTTAAATTTATTTGTGGTGATGTTACTAAAGAAATTAATAAATTAAAAAAATGGGGCGCTGAGATTATTGTTGTTGATCCCCCAAGAAGTGGACTATCAAAAGAAGGTATTAGTGATATCTTAAATATTAACCCTGAAACTATAGTTTATATTTCCTGCGATCCAGTTACTTTGGCCAGAGATTTAAATATTTTAAAAGATAAATATATTATTGAAGAAGTTACCCCAGTAGATATGTTTCCTAATACATATCACGTTGAGTGCGTAACAAAACTTAAAAAGAGGTAAATATAATGAATGATTACATATGTAAAATAGCCACTTTATCCGAGATGAATGATAAATGGGATTATGAAATAAAAAGGCATCCAAGCGATAACGCTTGGACTACATGGAAAGAAATTTTTATATCAGGTGTTAAACAGGGAACAAGAATTTGTTATTATGGAATTTTAAATAATAAAATAATAACAGAGGGAACCGCTATACTGGACCAAAAAGAAATTCAAAATAGTAATGGGTTAATTGATGATACTACTGCATATTTAACTGCTTTTAGGACAAATAAAGAGTATCAAGGGAATGGATATTTTTCCAAGTTATTTAAATTTATAATAAAGGATTTAAAAGAAAAAGGATATAATAAAGTTACAATAGGCGTTGAACCATGTGAAGAAAAAAATATGAAAATATATTTTCATTGGGGTTTTGATCAATTTATTAAAACCGCATATGAAGAATATCCACCAAAAGATAAATATAGTGAACCCGAAAAAATAATAGTAAACTATTATTCAAAAGAAATATAAAACGTGAAATTTAATTTCACGTTTTTTGTGTTAAAATCATTGACAATAGGGGGGGGGGGGGTATACTATAAATGGTGAAGTGTATGAGAAGAAGAAAAATTAAAAAAATGAATAGGACTATTATAATTATAATGGCATGTTTACTATTTGGACTTACCGCTGGCTATGGTGCATTAAATACAAACTTAAATATGCAAACAATTGGTATAATAAAAGGAACAACGCCAGACATTTTAAAAAAGAAAGTAGTAACTTCAGGTGATGGGCTATATATAGACCAAGGAACAAGTGGAAGATATGTATATCGGGGGAAAAATCCTAATAATTACGTTAAATTTAATAATGAATTATGGCGTATAGTAGCTATTGAAAAAGATAATGTTTTGAAAATCGCTCGTAATGAAAGTCTAGGAAATATAGCTTATGATGTTGTTGGTAATCGCGATAGTTCAAGTGGTGGTGCAGGAGGAACATATTGCCAAACTGCTACATCAGGGTGTAATGCCTGGGCATCTGTTATCGGAAATACTAATAATGCTGGTATTATCGGTACAGTAACTAAAGATTCTAGTTTAAACACTTATCTAAATACAACTTATTATAATACATTTACTGCTACTACTAAAAAGCAAATCCAAAACTATAATTTTAACGTAGGAGCAGTTGGAGGTTCCAGCGCCTCATCGCCAGTACCGTTTTATTTATTACAATCAAACGAACAAAGAGCGTATTGGAATGGGAACTTAGGCTTACTTAACGTCTCTGATTATCTGCAGGCCAGTTCTAGTAGTGCTTGTACGGCTTTATACTATGGCTGGGCTGGTGGAGTCCCGTGTACTACATCTAATTATTTGAATAAAGGTTTGGAAATGTGGTTACTTAATTCTGAGGAAGCCTCAAGTAAATCAAATTGGATGGTTTGGGGTTCAAATTATAGTGGAGGTAGCGGTGGTTTGTGTGCCGATGGCGGCAATTCATGCAGCCCTTCTTCCTCAAAAAAAGCAGTATACCCAGTTACCCATTTAAAAGCCACAACAAGTTTTTCTGGATCCGGTACTAGTAATAATCCATATATGATAAATTAAAAAACTCTTAATAGAGTTTTTATTCTTTTACTAATCTATAAACATTAAATGAAGGACTATTGAATAATCTAAAATTAACATTGGCTACTCCAATACCGTTAGAAATATATAAATCGCTGTTTCCCACCTTATAATGGCCTTCAAAGTATTTAGTTGCACCATCAGGTCTAAATAAAGCTCCAACAAAAGGTAGTCTAACTTGACCAGCATGTGAATGTCCAGCTAGGATTAAATCATATTTATTATTTTCAAGCTCGTCGATATAATCAGGCTCATGCATCAGTAAAATATTATAGATAGGCCCATCTTTTTCAAAAGAATTAAGATAGTTTTCCGTTTTCTGATTTTTATTAATAATAGATTCTTTGTCTTTAAAAGAACTTACACCAGCAATTAATAAAGATTCATATCCTTTGTTGTAAATAGTGTCATAATTGTTATTTAAATTAGTAAAACCACCGTTACTAATAATATTGTCCCATTCGTCAAACTTTGTATCATGATTACCTTTAATTGCATATTTTCCACTATTAGCTTTAATTTTATTTAACTCTTCACTTATATTATTTGCGCGGCTTGTTGTCATTTTTGTATCACGGTCGATTAAATCACCAGTAATTACAACAATATCAGGTTCGATATTATTGATTTTTTTAACTAATTTTTTTAAGTCAGCTTGCTCAAAAACTCGCCCATAATGGATATCGCTCAAATGAACAATCGTAAATCCATCAAAATTCTCGCTAATTTTTTTATTAGAAATTTTATATTCGTGAACTCTAATATTCTTAGGTTCAACGTATGAACCATATAAATAAATAAGCCCTAAAGCAAAGATAAAACCGATAAATATTTTTAAAAGGATAAACCTCTTTTTTTTCTTTTTTTTGCTCATTAGAACCACCTATTATAATTTTACCACAAAAGAAAAAAAGACAAAAGGTCTTTTAATTATAAATATGAACTTATAGCTAATCCAATAACACAAATAATAATGCCAGTAATTAATAAAGCCTTTCTCCATGGTATTTTTTCCTTTAAAATAAGCCTAGAAGCCAAAATTGTCACAATAATTGCACTAGATTCAATAACGTAAACAATAGAAACCGGTCCATCAATCAAACTAAACCTAATTAATAGCGAAGATAGAAAATCAAGAAAAACAAACATAAAGAAAAATCTTTTAGCGTTAATTCTTCTTACGTCAAGTAAATGAAGTTGCCCAGTAAAAATGGTATAAACTAAAATACTAAATATTATTGTAATTGCAAAATAAAAAGCAATAACTAAAGGATCATGATAAATATTAATATATACTTTGTTTAAAAAATTACTAACACCACTAAATAAAACAAAACCATAAGCATATATAATACCTTTTTTACTACTAGCGGTTTCAACTTTATTACTTTTACTAACTAAAATCGTCAAAACAATTAATCCCACTGAAAGTAAAATTTGCATAATATTTAAATTTTCATTTAAAATAATTAAACCCAAAATTAAAGGAACGACAACTTTTGCTCTTGTAATTGGTGCTGTCGTTGAAACCAAAGAATTTTTAATTGACATGTAATATGATATCGCTCCAACCGTTTGGGTAATTGTCAATGGTAAAATTTTAACTAAGTCAGTAAAATTAAATTCTAAAAATATTTTAGGCTCGCTTATTAAAATTACACACAAAAAGAAAACATGATATATAAGTATTGATAAAATATTAATACCTTTCATGTTTTCATTTTTATTTGTACATTTTTTAGTAAATATTGATATTAGTCCAGCTATTACTGTAGCAGTTAAACATAATATAAGCCACATATTAATCACTCACTCTAACCAAATAATAATAAAAACACTTGCAACGACATTAAAATGCCGTTATGCATCAGATGGAAACCCATTGATACAAAAATATTATTCGTTTTCGTAAGCATATATGCAAAAATAATTCCGAAGCTACAGTAGGAGATTACATATAAGAAGAATAATTCCATATTAACTCCACTAATTAAATGAAGCCCGCCAAATACTAATCCTGAAATTACAATAAACAAGAAATTGTTTTCAAACATATTTCTAAAGCTTAATCTAAATACACTTTCCTCGAGGATTGGCGCTAAAAAGACTGCTGAGATATAAGTATAAATAGGTGCTATCGCAAATTGATCTCTAATTGATGATTCGTTTTCTGACATTGATCCGCCTAAAACAGCAATTAATGCATTAGCCCCCATCATCAAAATAACCCCCAGTAAATAAAATTTTAAATTATCGCTAAAGTATTTCCGATGGTTTTGCTTTAAATCATCCCAGGCTTTTTTATACTGTTCACTAAATATTATAAATATAATTCCCAGCAAAGCTACTTCTGTAGCAATATTATAAAATTCTTTAGCAAACGTTGATAAAGTATTATAATCTATATTAAGTAAGGACAAAGGCACAGTTCTAAAAAAACTGACAATAAAGTAAATTAAAACTACACTTATACCTTTAATAAAATTTTTAAGCCGTGTTTGTTTGTTAAAAATTACCATTTAGTTATCATCTCCTTTAACTATTATATCATAATTTATAAAAAAATAACCTTATTCATTTATTAACTTAACTAAGTTTAGTAAACAATGTGTGGTATAATATTATGGAATAATAAATTTTCAAGTATAGGAGTATTTTTATGAAACAGGGAATAGTAATCGCCGGATTTGCTGGTATCGGAAAAACAACTTTAGCCAAAAAATATAAAAATGTTATTGACTTAGAATCAAGCAATTATAGATGGGATAATTCTAAAATTATGGATATACCAGTAGAACAACGAAAAGGAACTATTCGCAATTCAAATCCAAATTGGCCTTTAAATTATATAAATGCAATCGAAGAAGCTATAGAAAAATACGATATAGTATTAGTATGGATTAAACCAGAAGTTTTAGAAATATATGAAAAAAATAACATCCCATATGTTTTGTGTTATCCTTCTAAAAAAGCTCTTCCAGAGTATGAACAAAGATTTATAAAACGTGGCAATAATAAAGAATATATCAGACGAGTAATTGACACATATGACGAACGATTCGAACAATTTGAAAATTATCAAGCTGACAAAATAGTTTTAGAGGAAAAAGAAACATTAGAAGACTATTTAGTTAAGAACAATTATCCTTTAGAAAAATAAATTTTAATAAAATTTATAGTCCTTATTGACAAGTGTCAAAAAGACGCATATAATGTAATTGTGAGGTGAGATAATGGAAGTAAACAATCCTTTATATAAGAATCAAGGAATCCATACAATTTCATGTTTGTTCACCGTTGAAAAAGGCGTAACCAAAGTTCTGCTGATTAAAAGGGATAATGAACCATTTAAAGGTATGTGGGCCTTAGTTGGTGGTGCTCTTTACAATAATGAAGAATTATTGGAAGGGGCAAAAAGAGAAATTAAAGAGAAAACAGGAATTGAAAACATCGAACTTTCAATGTGCAATACATTTAGTAAAGTAGATCGTTCACCAGTTATGAGAATGATTGCTGTATCATATTTAGGCGTTATTGATGCCGGCAAGGTTAAAGTTTTAAAAAAGACTTTAAAAACAATTGATGCCGATTGGTTTCCTATCGATAATATTCCTAAATTAGCTTATGATCATAATGAAATTTTAAATGATGCTTTAGAAAAACTAAAAATAGCTATTATAAATTCTGATATTTTAAAATCGTTATTTCCAAACGGTTTTACAATTCCAGAAATTCAAAAAACATATGAGTCTATTTTAAATGAAACCTTTGATAGAAGAAATTTTAGACGGCGACTGCTAAATCTAGATTTAATCGTTGATACTAATAAAGAAATTAAATTTGCCGGAACTAAGCCAGCCAAACTATATAAATTTAAAAATAAAAGCAAAGAAAACAAAAGCGTATTTTAAATACCCTTTTTATTGGTGATTAAAAGCGTCAAAAAGACGCATGAAGGAGGATCAAATGGGACAAATTTGTGGCAAGATTGTTTTAACTGGAGGACCATGTGCTGGAAAAACTTCAGCATTATCCAGAATTGAAAAAAAATTAATTGAACAAGGATATCATGTATTTGTATTAGCCGAAAGTGCTACTGAATTTATCAAAGGAGGTATCAGAGCTTTTGGAAAGTGTGCTTTAGAAAATGAGTGTTTTGAAAGTTTGATTCTAAGATATCAACTTGCCAAAGAAAAGTTATATGAAGAAGCCGCTAATAGTTTAGCAAAAGATGTAAAATGCGTAATTATCTATGACCGTGGAATTATGGATAATAAGGCCTTTTTAACAGCTGAACAGTTTAGCGAAATAACGAAAAAATTAAATCTAAATGAATTGGATATGATGGACTATTATGACATGGTTATTCATTTAGTTACTGCGGCCGATGGTAAAGAAGAATGTTATACATTGGCCAATAATGAGGCACGTACAGAAACACCTGAACAAGCTAGAACATTAGATAAAAAAACTATGAACGCTTGGGCAGGACATTCAAATCTAAAAATAATTGATAATAGTAGTGATTTTGATGGGAAGCTAGATCGTGTTATCAATGAAATTGCCAATTTCTTAGGTAATCCAGTATCCCTTAAAACTCAAAGAAAATATCTTTTAGCTTCAAACGAAAGCTTTAGTTTCTTAGATAATATTGATTATACTGAAATTCAAATAAAACAATTTTATTTAAAAACCGGTAACCCATATTATGAAAAAAGGCTAAGAGAAAGAATTAGGGGCAAACAAAGCACTTATTATTTCACCGTTCAAAGGAAATCGCCTAATGGCGTATCGGAAGTTGTTTTAGATAAGCGTATTAGCCAGCATGATTATCAAAGATTGTTATCTAGTCATGAAATAAGTGGAACAATCAGCAAAACTAGAAGTTCATTTGTATATGACAATCAATATTACCGTCTAGATAAGTTTGACGATCGAGATTTAGTATTACTTGAAGTAGAGCCAACCCTAGAAAATAGAGAAGTTAAAGCTCCATCGTTTGTTCAAACAGCTATTGATGTTACTGATGATAAGACGTATCAAAATGCTTCATTGGCTTTAAAAAGTCATGGAAAAATGAAAGAGAGGGTTTAAATGAATTCATCAGAAATTATTTCACTAAAAAGTAGCTTAGAAAAAAGCAAAGAGAGATTAGCTAGTATTCATCAAAAAAGGAAAGCCATGGAAGAAAATCCAGCAGTAGCTGAATATTTAAAAGTATTAGAAGCGGAAAACAAAAGCTACTGGCATTTGAAATTGTTAGAAGAAAGTCTTTTCCTAGGCCAAATAAGAGAGTGTGACCATTATATGATAGTTTATAATAAAGAGGGTAGAGCTATATATCAGTGTTTAGATTGTGGATTAAATAACAGTGGAGAAGAAGTTAATATATCTGGTAGAGCATTCACTTTGGATTATGCTTGGGATCAGGCTTTTCCAGAGGGTAATCCTGATATAAGAGGAGCCTATAATAGTTTAGATGAAGCTAAAGAAAGTTATCAAGCAAAGACAATAAATAATAGACAACTAAAAAAAGCTTAAAATCTAAGCTTTTTTACTTTTGTAATCTTTTATAATATTTATTTTCTTCAAGTAAAGTTTTATGTTTACCTTCTCCAACAATTCGTCCACTATCCATAACGACAATTTTATCAGCAATTTTCATAAGTGTTGGTTTATGTGTAATCATTATAACTGTATGATCTTTCTTTAAATTTTTCAAAACCTTAACGACTTGTTTAGCTGTATTAGGATCGAGGGAAGAGGTTATTTCATCAAACAAAAGAATTTCTGATTCTGATAGTAGGGTTCTAGCTAAAGCAATAAGCTGTTTTTGACCTCCAGAAATATCGGTTGCATCTTCTTTCAAAATAGTATTATATCCTTTAGGTAGAGTCATAATAAAGTCATGAATTCCAACGCGTTTACACGCTTCAATTTGTTTAGTATATGATTTATTAACCATATTTAAATTTTCTTTAATGCTCATATTGAAAATAAATGGTTTTTGCGTTGCTACTGAAACATTTGAACTATAAATATCTTTAGTAAAATCAAATATATCAATACCATCAATTGTAATTTGCCCACTATCAGGTTTATATAATCTTAGCAATAACCTAAATAAAGTACTTTTACCACTACCACTTTTACCAACAATTGCCGTTAATGAATTGCTTTCAATGTGTAAATTAATATTTTTAATCAGTGCTTCTTTTTCATAACTGAAATTAACATTTTCAAAATCGACAACCCCTAAAATATTATCTTTAGGATTTTGGCCATATTCTAAAATTGTTCCAGGGTTATAGTTAAATAACTGATGAAGGCGGTATACCTTTGTCGTTCTTGCCCCAATTTGACTAACTTTAGTAAATAAAGTTTTATTTTCTTCTTCAATTCGTTCGTAATAGCCAATAACTAAAACCAATAATGCCACTTCTGCTTTACCCATCGCAATTAAAATAATTAAAATAATATAAGCAATGGCTTTAGCAACGAATAAGAATATTGGTAAAATAGCTAACATACGATTCCAATAACGCCTTTTAGTAAAATAAGCTTTTTTAAAATCTTTTTTAATAACATTTAAATGCTTATTTAAACGATTATTCATATCAAACGATTTAACTTCTTTAGTCCCATCAATAATCTCCCCAGTTAAACCAACAACACGGTCCTGGCATTTTTGCTGACGAAGCATCCAATATTCACGTTTTAAACTATTGTAATTTAAAGAAGTAAAGTACAGAATATTGGCAATTAAAGCCAATAAACCTACCCATATATTAGCAAAACACAAAATTATGACCGTTACAATTAATGAAACAAGGTGGCTAATCGCGTCAAATAAAATATCCGGTAAATCTGCTGACATTGAGACGTCTGAAGAAACTGTATTTATTAAGTAAGCTTTTGAAATTTTTTTAGAATAGGCTTCATCAAACGTTATGACCTTCTTCATTACCATGTCCTGTAAAGCTACATAAGTATAATTAGTACTCTTAGTATACATTGAATAATTCAAATGCCAAACTAAAGTATATGCTAAAAAAGTAATGCCTAAAATCAAGACAAATATTAAAGCTGATGAATAATCCGCCTTAGTTGCACAGTCAATAATTTTAGCCGCCCAAAGAGGAATTAACAAAGCAATAAGGTCTCTGGCAATGGCTGACGCCAAAAGTAAAGATGTATATTTTTTATCATAAGCTTTAAAATCAAAAAATTGTTTTATCACATCTACATATCTATATTTCATTGTCAAACACCCCAAACTTACTAACGGACTTTCTTGCTTGTAAATAACAATAATATTCATTGTTCATAATCAAGTCGTTATGTTTACCATCACCAACGATTTTACCATTATGTAAAACAATAATTCTGTCCGCATGTTTCATCATCTCTGGCTTATGTGTAACCATTATAATAGTATGGTCTTTTTTCAAATTTTTAGTGAGTTCCATAATGTGTTTTCCTGTTTCAGGATCCAAAGATGAAGTTATCTCATCAAACAGTAAAATTTCTGATCTTGAAAGTAGGGTTCTAGCTAAAGCGATTAGTTGTTTTTGTCCGCCCGAAATATTAGAACCGTTTTCTCTTAAAATAGTATTATAGCCTTGCGGTAGACTAGAAATAAAATCATGAATCCCTACACGGCGGCAGGCTTCAATCTGATTTAAAATATTAGTGTCAACAAAATCCAAATTTTTTCGAATGCTCATGTTAAAGACAAACGGTTTTTGTGTTACCACACTAACATTAGTTGAATGCACGTCTTTAGTATAATCATAAATATTAACGCCATCGATTAATATTTCACCTTCATCAATTTTGTAAAGACGTAAGATTAGATTTAATATTGAGCTTTTGCCCATTCCACTTTGACCAACTATCATTGTTAAAGATCGCGGTTTAATTTTAAAACTAACATTATCTAAAATTTTTCTGTCTCGGTGCGCAAATGAAACATTCTTAAATTCCACTTCACCTTTAATTAAATCATTTTTGTAATCACCATAATCAATTTTTTGTGGTTCTTTATAATCCAAAATATTATTAACACGGTCAACCGAAACCATTGATTCTCTAAAATAAGATGAAGATTTTATCAAATCATTTATATAGCTCTCTAAAGACTGATGGTAACCAATAATAATTACTAGTAAATCAATTCCAGCCCCATTTGCCATTAAATATAAAGTATATATATAAATAGCAAGCCTAAAACCATAGGTGATCAACCTAGAGTCATTACCCCTAATCGTCATATAATGTCTTTTCTTTTCAAAATAATAAGAATATCTTTTTTGTGTTTTCTTTAATTTAAGCATTAAGTCATCAAACATATTAAAAGTTTTAATTTCTTGCATCCCAGAGATGATTTGAGAAAACAAAGAAGTATATTTGTCTCCTTGTTTTTTTTCGGATGTTAAATAGTAGGCACTTTTTCGATCCGCCCAATTTCTAAACATTGTAAAGGATAAAGCATAAACCAAGAATAGTAATGCAATTGGAACGCTGTAAAAAGTAATGATAAAAAATAAAATAATAATTTGAATTAACGTCGTTATCATATTAACAACTGAATCTAAAGAGTCCCCAATATTATACAAATCATTATTTATTGTCGAAAATAAATTACCTTTCGAAACCTTTTTCGTAAAGTTTTCATCGACTGAAATTACTTTATTTACAATTTTACTTTCCAACGTTGTAACCATGTGGTGCATATTTCGGCCATAAATTTTTAAGTTCCAAAAAAATGTTGCGCGTTCACCGGTATAAGTTAGTATTAAAAAAATCAAACTAGTAAAGGTCATATGAATATCGCCATTAGTTGCGTAATCAATGATCCAAGCTGCAAAAAGGGTAATTAGTAATTGTAACCCTTTATTAAAAAAAGCTGTAAAAAACATCAAACATAAAGTTGAAGTTTTAATTTGTGCCACTTTTAAATATTTTTTAACAAACCCATAATATTCTTTTACCATTATGAACCTTCCCATTCTATTATCACCAGTATAACATATTTTTCCAAAAAGTTTAAACAAATATAATCTTAAAAAGCTATAGTAAAATAAAAAAATTATCAAAATGCTTCGCAAACAAAATTTATTTCACTAGTTCTATATTTCATAATACCATCATAAAATAATATAGTTTTACCGATAAATGTAATTATTTTCAGTAAAAAGCTTTTAAAAAGCGTATAAGTTGTGATATAATGTATTTGACAACGCGTGTAACAAAAGAGTGGGCAATCCCACTCTTTAACGTAGTAGGAGGTAAACATGATTGAAAAAAAGGTGAGAAACTTATTAGAAAGCGCTATAACTGAAAAAGGATATATATTAGACGAAATTACTTATGGTAAAGATGAGAATAATATAAATACTCTTACTATAGTTATTGATAAAGAAGGCTACATAAATATTAACGATTGCGTAACTGTTAATGATATTGTTAACCCAATTTTAGATGAAGCTGACTTAATAAGTGAAAATTATGTTTTAGATGTATGTTCAAAAGAGAAAGGAAGTGAATAAAATGGATGGTAAAAGTTTTAAAAAGGCTGTAGAAGCGCTATCAAAAGAAAAAGGTATTGATGAAGATACAATTTATGATGCGATGGAACTTGCTTTAACTTCAGCTTATAAAAAGAATTATCATTCACTATCTAATGTTAGAGTTGATATCAATAGAGAAACTGGTGATATCAAAATCTATTCATTCAAGACAGTTGTTTTAAATGAAGAATGGGAAAAAGAAGAAGGAAAATACGAAACTGAAATCATTACTGATGAAGAAGGTAATGAAGAAGAAGTGGAAAAAGATTATTACTTTGACGATCGTATTCATATTACTTTAGAAGAAGCTCGTAAAATAGTTCCTGATATTAAAATCGACGAAACTATTGAAGAGGAAGTAACACCTAAAGACTTTGGTAGAGTAGCTGCGGCTACTGCTAAACAAGTAGTTGTACAAAAAATAAGAGAAGCTGAAAGAGAAATTATCAACAATGAATTTGCCGATAAGCAAGATGAAATGGTTGTTGGAAATGTTGCAATGGAAGACGTCCGTAATTATTATATTGATTTAGGACGTACTCAAGGAATTCTTCCAAAAACCGAAATTATTCCTGGGGAAACTATTAAAATGGGTTCTAGTATTAAAGTATATATTAGTAAAGTTGAAAACAATTCAAAAGGACCACTAATTTTACTTTCAAGAAGTCATTATGGTTTTGTAAAAAGACTATTTGAATTAGAAATTCCAGAAATTAATGAAGGTATTATTTTAGTATATAGTGTCGCTAGAGATGCTGGTAATCGTACTAAAATTGCCGTTTATTCAGAAAACCCAAATGTTGATCCAGTAGGTGCTTGTATTGGTGAAAGAGGAAGCCGTATAAGCCGTATTATCGATGAATTAAATGGTGAGAAAATTGACGTTGTTCCTTACGACGCTGATGATGCTAGATTCATTGAAAATGCTTTAAGTCCAGCGCGTAATCTTCATGTTTTCGTAACCGACGATAAGAAAAAAGAAGCTTTGGTTGTTGTCGATAATGAAAATCTATCACTTGCGATTGGTAAAAAAGGACTAAACGTTCGTTTAGCCGCTAGATTAACTCACTATAAAATTGATGTTAAAACTTATGAACAAGCTAAAGAGCTTGGCATAAGCATTGTCGATTAAGATGAAACCAAGAAAAATACCAATGCGCATGTGTGTAGTTACTAGAGAAAAACTACCTAAAGCTGAATTAATTAGAGTCGTTCGTACTGATAATGGTATAGTTGTTGACGAAACTGGAAAAGTAAACGGCCATGGAGCCTATTTAAAAAAGGATTTAGCCGTTTTTGAGAAAGCTCAAAAAACCAAAGTTTTAAATAAAGTATTAGAAACAGTAGTTCCTGATGAAGTATTTGAAGAATTAAAAAAAATTGTAAATTAATAGAAAAGAGGTGCTTATTATGATGAGTGTATTAGAATATGCTGAAGATGTTAATAGAACAGTTGAATCAATTTTAGATAAATGTAAAGAATTAAATATTAATGTTAATAATGCTGACGATTTATTAGATGAAGATGCTATTGTTTTATTAGATAATAACTTAGAGACTGATGAAGAAATCGAAGAAGCTTACGAGGAGAAAGTTGTTACGCCAAAAGCGCCAGCTAAAAAAGCTAAGCCAAAAGAAACCAAACCAAAAGAAGAAAAGTTATCAGCAAACAAAGACGATTTAGCTAAACAAAAGAAAGCTATGTATAAAAATAAAGAAAAATTACAAAGTAACGCACCAGCTCAAAATGAAAATGTTGTTTTATATAAAGAAAATATGACCATTGGCAGCTTAGCTGATGCCATTGGCGTTCCAAGTTCAGAAATCATTAAAAAGCTATTTGCTCTAGGTCTAATGGTAAATATCAATAGTCCTATTACTTTTGAAAATGCTGAAATATTAATTGAAGACTACGGAAAAACTCTAAAGAAAGAGGACGTAGCTGATATTACTAATTTTGAAAATTTTGAAGTTCATGATGATGAAAAGGATTTAGAAAATAGACCACCAGTAGTTACGATCATGGGTCACGTTGACCATGGTAAAACTACTTTGCTAGATGCAATCAGAAGAACTGATGTTGTTTCAACCGAAGCTGGTGGAATTACTCAAGCTATTTCTGCTTATCAAGTAACATGTGATGGTAAATTAATTACTTTCATTGATACTCCAGGCCATGCCGCGTTTACTGAAATGCGTGCCAGAGGTGCTAGTATTACTGATGTTGTTATTATTATTGTTGCTGCTGATGACGGCGTTATGCCACAAACTAAAGAGGCAATTGACCATGCAAAAGCTGCTGAAGTTCCAATTTTAGTAGCTATTAATAAAATGGATAAGCCAGGTGCTAATCCAGACAAAGTTATGCAAGAACTAGGTGAATACGGATTAATGCCAGAAGAATGGGGTGGAGACACTATCTTCACTAAAATTTCTGCCGCCAACGGTGAAGGTATTAATGAATTATTGGAAAATATCCTTTTAGTGTCAGAAATGCAAGAATTGAAAGCAAATCCAAATAGATATGCTATGGGTACAGTTGTTGAATCAAGATTGAATAAACATGTTGGTCCGATTGTTACTGTTTTAATTCAAAACGGTACTTTAAGACTAGGAGATCCAGTAGTTGTGGGAACCGCTTATGGTAAAATCAGAACTTTAAAGAATGACAAAGGTGAAGAAATTACCGCCGCTTATCCAGCACAACCAGTAGAAATCACAGGACTAAATGAAGTTCCATGTGCTGGTGACAAATTTATGGCTTTTGAATCTGAAAAACAAGCAAGAAATATTGCTGAGGAAAGAAAAACCAAAGCAAGATTAAAAGAAATAAATAAAAAGACGGCTGTTTCTTTAGAGGATTTATTCTCTAAAATTGGCGAAGGCCTAAAAGAAATTAATGTTATTATTAAAGCTGATGTTAATGGCAGTTCAGAAGCTGTTAAAAACTCTTTAGAAAAACTTGACGTAGAGGGTGTTAAAGTTAACGTTATTAGAAGTAGTGTTGGTGGTATTACTGAAAGTGATATCGTATTAGCAGAAGCTTCAAATGCCATTATTATTGGTTTCAATGTTAGACCAAATAACGCAATTAAAGATAAAGCTAACGAAGTAGGCGTTGAAATTAGACTTTATGATATTATTTATAAAGTAGTTGAAGAAATGGAAGCAGCTATGAAAGGCATGCTAGATCCAGAATATGAAGAAAAGATTTTAGGAAATGCTGAAATTAGACAAATATTCAAATTTTCTAAAGTTGGCAATATTGCAGGCTCTTTAGTTGTTGATGGAACTATTACTAGAAATAGTAAAGCCAGAGTTATTAGAGATGGCGTTGTCATCTACGATGGCGAAATTGGTTCCCTTCAAAGAGAAAAAGATAGCGTTAAAGAAGTTAAAAAAGGTTTAGAATGTGGTATTACCATTGAAAACTTTAGTGATATTAAAGTAGGCGATGTTATTGAAGCTTACGAAATGGTTGAAATTAAGCGATAATTATCGCTTTTTTTTGACCTATAACTTATAATTTGTTATAATAAAAATATCCTAAAGGAGGGATATTATGAGTGTTAAAAGTGAAAGAATTGCCGATGCCTTAATCGAGCAAATAAGTTATATTTTAGAAACAGAAGTAAAAAATAAAGATATAAAGTTTGTAACTATTACCGATGCCAAAGTTACAAATGATTTAAGCTTTGCTAAAATTTATTATACCGTATTAAATGACGATAAAAAAGCTGATACCGCTAAAGCCTTAAAAAGCGCTGCTGGCTATATCAGACACGAATTAAGAGACAGGATTGATATTAGACAAATCCCTGAATTAAATTTCGTTTATGATGAATCTATTGAATATGGCCAAAGAATTGAAAATATTTTAGAAGAAATCAAAGAAGAAACTTTAGAAACTGACAATTAAGTCAGTTTTTATATGCATGCCAAGCTTTAGTTAAAGTGATAACTAAAGTTTTTTTGTGAATTTCGATTGAAATAGTTGACAATAGGGGGGGGGGGGGGGTATACTATAAATAGCTAAGAATCGACAAAAAAGGATAGATAAGAAAGTAAAATAATAAAAAAAATAATATGATTGAATTATAGCGAAAAGCTTAATGTGACAAAAATGGAGAGTGGTAGTTAATATGCAGGAAAAAGGGATAACATTAATTGAAGTTCTAGGTTTTATTATATTACTTGGCTTATTTTCTTTAATTATCTTTCCGAATATCGAAGTAGCCCTAAAAAAAGGAAAAGACAATGCAGATAATAAAATTGCAGAGCACGTTGTTTTAGCTGCTAGAAGCTGGGCAATTGATAATAAAAAACAATTACCTGAAACTAATTTAAAAGCAAGTGTTGATTTAACAACCCTACAAGCTGGTGGTTATATTGAAAAACCTATAAAAAAGCCAAGCACTGGCGAGATAATCGATAAAGCGTGTGTAATAATTACCAATAAAGATGATGTATATTATTATAAATATGATGAAACATGCATTAATAGGCCAATTTATTCAAAGTTAACGTATGACTATAAAACTAATGGTGGTACTAGTAGTAACGCCGTAAATCTTTCTAAAGTATTATCGGGTCAAAAAATCGATATGAGTAAAACAGCAACCAAGCCCGGATGGGTATTTGTTGGATGGAACACAGATAAAAATGCTCACACAGGATTAAGTAAATTATCAATGCCAACAAAGGATGTGACCTTGTATGCAATTTTTAGAAAAAACAGCATTTCGTATGTATTAACCACAAATGGAAATGGTGGAATCGGAACAGGTTATAATTCAACTTGTACAATAGGCGCTGTATACAATAATGAGCAACAACTAAATTATTGTAATGCCTTTTTACCACAAAACGGTTTTAGTAGAAGTGGCTATAGTTTTAATGGATGGAGTATTGATCGAAATGCTAGTAGCGGAAGTAATCCCGATACTTTAGTAAGGCTATATGACAATACAACATATTACGCTACATGGTATCAACCTGCTGTGTATCCAAGTTGTAGTATCAGTATTTCTGGAACCACTAAGACAGTTAATGGAAGAAGTTGGTATTACGTAAGTGGACAATATCCAAAAGTTACATTAACCACTACTAATGCCTCATCGTATACATTTAGAGATCCAAAGGGTAGTTCAATATTAAGTAAAAGCACATCTTTAACTTACGATGTTGAAAATGGATCATATTATGCGACTGTGAGGTCATCAACTGGTCATACATCAACATGTAGTAAAAGCGTTTACCGAGACACCCAAGCGCCTAAAATGTACTTATCTATTTATAATCCGCAGTCGCTTCCAACTCACGGCCTCGATAATTCTCAGTATTTGAAAGCAGTAAATTCAAACTTAGCAGGTGGTACATATAAAAAAGGGGAAATTGGTTATCGTATTGTTGTTGTAGATTATATAGACCCTTATGCTGATGGCCCAAGTGAAGCCGAAAGTAGAGGCGGATATGGTAGTGGATATACCGGAACAGTTACCATGGATTATGGTAGTGGAATTGAGAATATATCTGAATCTTATTATGACAGAAGTTCTAGTAAGAGTAATTACTATGGTTCTAGAAGAACTGATCATCATTCTGCATTTTCTAGTGCAGGTAATCGAGTCTTAACCTTTACAGCTCGTGATAATCTTGGACATTCACGAACCCAAACTATCAGAGTCAATGTTACTGAATAAAATGGAGGTAAAGTAATGAAGAAAACTATAATTATTGTAATTTCCTTAGTTGTAATTATAGGAATATCTATCGTCCTAATTATAACCTTTTCTAGTAAAAAAGACGAAACTATCAAAGACAACACCATAAATGATAAAAGCAATTTAAATAAGCAAGTAATTAAAACTGCCAATTATAAAGGCTTAGAAATTAAAAATGCTAGTTTGACTATAGAAAAAGAGCAATCAATCTTTCGCGCTGATGTTACAAATACCACATCAGACACTCTTAACATAGAAAAATTTGACATCATTTTAAAAGATGATAAAGGCAATATAGTTGAAACCTTACTAGGATACCTTGGAGAGCCAATGAAAGCAAATGAAACGAGGAAGATATTAGCCAGTGCTGATCAAAAATTTACAAAAGACATTGTTTTCGATATCGAATATAAATAGTGGTAGAGTTGGTGTAACATAATAAAAAAGAGAGAAAAACAACAAAACAATAATAGTAGGTTATGTTGCTTTTCAAGCGGTACTTAATATCCAAGGAACAAGTAAAATAAGTAGTAACTTGGACATCCCCACAAGTTAATGAAACAGATTATGATTTGCTAATGCAGTTGATGGTAAAATTGATAACTCTACTGGAAATTCGGGCTATGCCTATATGGGTGGAACTAGGAATCAATGTTTAACTATAGACTTAGGACAAGAATATAGCCTTGAAGAAATCAGAGTTTGGCATTTCTTCTCTGATGTTAGAACCTATAAAAACAACACAACTTCAGTTGCTGGAAGCAACGGAACATATAGAATCTTAAGAAACAATATGAGTGAAATAGAAACATCAAATGGTATTTCGATAAAAAATAATAGTTAGTATTCCCCTTATTTACATTTTCTGCGAAAAATGGAAGTCTTTGAAGAATAATACCTTTTATCCTTGACAATTAGTACAAATGAACGCTATAATTTATTTATAATAAGGTGGGATAAACATGAAACAAAAAGGTTTTACACTAATCGAATTATTAACCGTTATTGCGTTGCTTGCTGTTATTGCAGGTATTACTTTCCCAATCATTCAAGACGCCTTGAAAACTTCAAAGGAAAAAGCTTATCAAGAACAAGTTGACACTTTAAAAAATGCAGCTGAAAGATGGGGAACAGATAATTTAAAAAGTCTTCCAGCTGAAAATAATAAATGTGTTTGTAAATCAATTAGCGATTTACAAACAGATGGTTATCTTACCAGCACAAAAGAAATAAAAGACCCCCGAGATAACCAAATTATGAATGGTTCTGTAAAAATAACTTATGATGCTGATCATAAACAATACAAATACGATTATGTCACATCATGTACATGTTAAAGGATTATAATCCTTTTTTCTTTGGAAAAGTGCACACACACCATTATTTATGGTATAATCATTAATGATTAGTGAAAAGAGGTATATTATGAAGTTATCATTAGTCGTTCCTTGTTATAATGAAGAAGGGAACATAAAACTATTTACAGATACTATTGAAAAGACTTTTAAAGATAGTATCTATGATTATGAAATAATATTTATCAATGATGGTAGTAAAGATAATACCATGGATAAGCTTAGACAGATAGCTAAGGAGAACACCCAAAATATTAAAATAATTAATTTTTCTCGAAATTTTGGAAAAGAATCAGGGATATATGCTGGTTTAAAAAATTCAAAAGGTGACTACGTTTGTATTATTGATGCCGACTTACAACAAAGACCAGAATATGTTAAAAAGATGGTGGAAATTTTAGATAATCATCCTGAATATGATTCAGTTGTAGCTTATCAAGATCAAAGAAAAGAAGGTGGATTTCTTACCTTCTGTAAAGATACATTTTATAGATTAATAAATAAAATGTCAGAAATTGAATTTGTTAGAGGCGCTAGTGACTTCAGAACTCTAAGAAGAGGCATGGTTGATGCTATATTAGAAATGCAAGAATATTATCGTTTTTCTAAAGGTATTTTCTCATGGGTTGGTTTTAACAATTACTATATGCCATACGATGTTGAGGATAGAAATGCCGGAACTACAAAATGGTCATTTTGGAAATTATTTAAATATGCCATTGAAGGAATTGTTTCATTTACCACAGTTCCTCTTCGTTTAGCTACCATAACCGGTATCATAGTTTCACTACTATCATTAGTATACTTAATTATAGTAGTTGTTCAAAAGTTATTTTTCTTTATTGAAATACCAGGATATGCAACAATCGTTACCTTGATACTATTATTAGGTGGACTTCAACTCCTTTGTATCGGAATTATTGGTGAGTATTTAGCCAGGACATACGTTGAAACTAAAAAAAGACCAATTTATATTGCTAGAGAAATAATTGACAATAAGGAGCAAACACATGATAAAAAAAATAAAAAATCTGTATAATAAATATGAAGAGATAATTAGTTATCTTTTCTTCGGTGTTTTAACAACTATTGTTAGTGTTCTTACTTATCTTTTATTTGCTAATACATTTCTTTCTGCTAAAACAGATTTAGATATTCAAATTTCTAATGTCTTATCTTGGATATGTGCTGTAGCTTTCGCATATATTACTAATAGGAAATATGTATTTAAAAGTAAGACCAAAGGCAAAGAAAAGACTAAAGAGGCTACTAGCTTTGTTTTAGCCAGAGTAACATCATTAATTGCTGACATGGCCCTTATGTATATTATGTTTAGTTTAATGCATATTAATGATACAGTTGCTAAATTAATAGTTCAAGTAGTTGTTACAATCATGAATTATATTTTAAGTAAGATAATGGTTTTTAAAAAAGAAAAAGTTGACTAAATAAAAATCATATGATATAGTCTTATTAATTGACGAGGAAAAATACCAAGTAGTTTTTTAACTAGTAAATTAGAAAGTTAGTGGGAAATGCAAACTAACCAAGGTTAAATAATGAATTACATATTTGGAGTCAAATCGGTAAGTTACCGTTATAAACTGTAAGCGCATAGGCACTATGAAATAAGGTGGTACCGCGGATAATTCCGTCCTTATATTATAGGGCTTTTTTTATTTTAAGGAGGAGAAATTATGGAAATAGGAAAATATATTGATCATACTAATTTGAAAATGGATGCCACTAGTAAAGATATTGCTAAACTTTGTAAAGAAGCAATGGAATATGATTTTGAAACAGTTTGTGTTCATCCATGTTATGTCGGTTTGGCTAAAGAATTGTTAGAAGAGTCTAACGTTTACGTTTGTACAGTAATTGGTTTTCCACTAGGTATGAATACCCCTAAAACCAAAGCTTTCGAAGCTATCGAGGCTGTTGAAATGGGCGCTGATGAAATAGATATGGTTATCAACGTTGGTGCACTAAAAGACAAAGACTATAAATATATTCAAGCTGAAATTGAAGAAATTAGAGATTCTATCGACGGCAAAGTTTTAAAAGTAATTATTGAAACATCATTATTAACCGAAGATGAAATTATCAAAATGACCGAGATTTGTAATGACACCTTTGTTAATTTCATTAAAACTTCAACTGGCTTTGGTAAAAGAGGTGCTTCAGTAGATGATGTTAAATTAATAAATAAGCATAAGAACGAAGTCTTAGAGATAAAAGCTTCTGGCGGTATCGATACCTATGACAAAATGAATGAATTAATTGAGGCTGGAGCTACAAGAATAGGCACAAGTAATAGCGTAAAAATCGTTAACAATATTCACGAGTGTACTTGTAATGATTGTCACTGTGATAATTGTACATGTGAGAAAGGAGAAGAATAATGAAACTATATGATGAATTAAAATGGCGCGGACTTATAAAGGATGAAGCCGGTGATGACCTAGAAGAAAAAATTAATAACGGGGGACTAACCTTCTATTGGGGAACTGACCCTTCTGCAAATAGTCTTCACATTGGACATCTTTCATCACTTTTAACCGCTAAAAGATTAGAACAAGGTGGACATCATCCGATTTTACTAGTTGGTGGAGCTACTGGAATGATAGGAGATCCTAGACCCACTACTGAAAGAGCTATGATTTCAAAACAAGCTGTTCAAGAAAATTATGAAGCTATCAAAAAACAAATTACAAGTTTATTTGGCTATGAGATGGTTAACAATTATGATTGGTCAAAAGAAATCAATTTTATCGATTTTTTAAGAGACTACGGTAAATATTTCAATGTTAACTACATGCTAGATAAAGATATTATTAGAAGAAGATTAGATAGTGGTATCACTTATACAGAATTTTCATATATGATAATGCAAGCATTAGATTTCCTATGGCTTTTCGAAAATAAAAATTGTACATTGCAAGTTGAAGGATCTGACCAATGGGGGAATATTACTGCTGGTATTGATTTAATTAGAAAGAAAACTGGCAAAGAAGCTTATGGATTTACAATGCCATTAGTTACAACTAAAGATGGTAAAAAACTTGGAAAAAGTGAGGGTAATGCCATTTGGCTTGATAAAAATTTAACATCACCTTATGAGATGTATCAAGTCTTCATCAATGCTGAAGATGAGATGGTAATTAGCTATTTAAAAATCTTTACATTTTTAACACCAGAAGAAATCACAGAAATTGAAAAACAACAAAATGAAAATCCAGAACAAAGAATTGCTCAAAAAGCCTTAGCTAAAGAAGTTGTCACCTTGGTTCATGGAAAAGAAGAATATGAAAAAGCCCTTAGAATAAGTGAAGCTTTATTTAGTGGGCAAATAAAAGCCTTAAGCAAAGACGAAATAATTGAAGGCTTCAAAGGTGTTCCAACTTTTAAGGCAAAAGAAAATGTCAATATAATTGATTTCTTAGTTGATGGTGGAATTGCTTCAAGTAAAAGAGAAGCTAGAGAATTTGTAAGTGCTGGTAGTATTACTATTAATGAAGAAAAAATCACTGACGAAGGGTTCTTTGTTGATAAAGATATTGCAATTGAAGAAGAAATTTTAGTTATTAAACGTGGTAAGAAAAAATACTTTATTGGAAAATTCTAAAAAGGAGAACGTTAATGATTAGACAGAAAGAAAAGGGACAATTGATTGTTATTTCCGGTCCAAGTGGCAGTGGGAAAGGTAGCGTAATCAGTAAATTATTAGAAACAAATTCTCAAAACAGATGGCTATCTGTATCGACAACATCAAGACCAATTAGACCAAATGATATAAAAGGGGTAACTTATAATTTTGTTACTGACGAAGTTTTCGAACAAAAAATAAAAGAAGGTTACTTCTTAGAATACGCTAAATACGCTGGTAATTACTATGGCACTCCCAAAGCTTTAATCAGTGAAAAATTAGATCAAGGAATCGATGTTTTTCTCGAAATTGAAATTGAAGGGGCGGCTAATATTAAAAAGTTAATTCCTGAAGCCATTTTCATTTTCATTATGCCACCTTCATTAAAAACTTTAGTTAAAAGACTAAAAAATAGAAAAACTGATAGTCACGAAAAGATTATTGAGCGTTTTCACACCGCTTATCGTGAAGTCAATGAAGTTACAAAATACAACTACGTTGTTGTTAATGATAATTTAAAAGATGCCGTTAATAAAGTTGAGGCAATTATTGAAGCAGAAAAATGTCGCGTAGACCGTATTGAAGAAGTATTCCTTGACACCAAAGAAGAGGAAATCCATGAATTATTAATGGAAGAAGATTTTATTAACGAAGACTTATCTGAAAAAATCGATCATATAAGTAATTAAAAACACCTGAATTTTTTCAGATGTTTTTTCTATAAATGAGAACCATTATATTAAACCTTCTTATCTGTAAAATTATTAGAATAAAGCATTACCTGCTATTATCTCTTCAAAAAACATGTTATAATTGGTTAGGTGATTGTAATGAAACTTGAACGTAAGTGCCTGATTATTAGTATGATTAATAATTTATTAATATCAATTATTAAAGTAAGTGGAGGAATTATCTTCCATGTTTCCTCTTTATTTGCTGATGGACTGCATACCTTTTCGGATTTCATTACCGATATATTTGCGCTAATTGGCTCAAAGATTTCAAGAAAAAGACCAACAAAGATTCATCCCTTTGGTTTTGGTAGAGCCGAGTATATTACTAATTTATTAATCGGTGTTATTATTATATTATTAGGGATATTCATCTTAGTAACTAGCTTTTTTAAAGAACCAATTGTTCCATCGCTTGCCGTTATTGGACTTTTAATTGGTGTAACTCTAATGAAACTGTATAGTGTAAGTACACTATTAAGAAATGGTGAAAAATTAAATAGTGGACTTCTTTTAACTGCTGCTAAAGAATCAATGACTGATGTTTATTCGAGCATAGGCGTAGTGTTAGTAGTTATAGTTATGCAGTTTTCTAATTATCTCCCAATTCTTGAATATGCTGATATTCTAGGCAGTATTATTATTTCATTATTAGTTATAAAAACAGGGATCCCAATTATTAAACAAAATGTTATGAATTTAATCGGGGAAGTAGATATTGAAAAAACACATTTAGAATCAATTGAAAATATTTTGAACAATTACGAAGTTATTAATAAACATCGTACCCAGTTAATTAAATATGGCTCATATTATAAAACACATTTGACTTTAGAACTAGATCCTAATATAACTTTAAGAGAAATTAGTGACTTAGAAAATAAATTAACTATAGAACTCAAGAAAAATAAAACCATAAAAATAAAATATATTAATATCGATGTCGTACCAACTCAAAAATCTAGATAACCTTCTAGATTTTTCTTCATTTTAGATTACTATTATGTTACAATAAAGTTATAGGAGAGTGGAAAAATGAAAAAGAAATTACTAATGATAGCTATGTTCTTTGTTTGTTTTACTTTTATAGGTGGGGTTAAAGCAAATAATTTAGATAGTTTAGAAACAACTGTTGATATTGATCAAAATGGTAATGGCCATGTAACTGAAGTGTGGAAAATTGACGCTGATGAGGGGACCGAAAGTTATCATGCCTTTGGTAAAATGGCAGATAGATCAATTACTAACTTTGAAGTTTCCAGAGATGGTAAAAAATATACTCACGTAAATAGTTGGAATGTTAACAATAGTAAGGCTGAAAAAGCCAATAAAAATGGTATTAATAAAACTTCTGATGGTTTAGAGCTTTGCTGGGGAATTGAATATGGAACTCATACTTACACTGTTACTTATACTGTAAATAACTTAGTATGGCAGTATGATGATAGCCAAATATTATATTTTACCTTTTTACCCCAAAATATGAAACAAGCACCAGATAAATTTAGCTTGACTATTAATGCACCTAGTAAATTAGGGGATATCAAATATAGTTCATATGGCTTTGATAGTAAAAATAGTGTTAAAGATAATCAAATTATTTTTAAGAGTAACGGTAAAATGTCATCCGATGAATATGTGGTTGCTTTAGTAGGTTTCCCTAAAGATATGTTTACTTTAAGTATTAATAAAAGTGGAACATATAAAGATGTCACCAATGAAGCATTAGAAGGTGCAAAATTAAATGAAAACGACTCATTTTCAACCTTATTTGTGTTTTCAGTTTTCGGTTTCATCTTTTTAATCATTGTTTTAATTATTACAATTTCATTAATTTCAAAACAAGCTCAAGACCGTATTGATAAAACAGAATATATTATCCCAAAAGATATCAATTACTTCCGTGACATTCCATTTGATAAGGATATTTTAGAAGCTTATTATATAGGAAAATATAGCGGTATCATTTTAAAAGAAAATCTTTTAAATGCTTATTTATTAAAGTGGTTAAAAGAAAAGAAAATTGATATGATCCCATACGATGGTGGTAGATTTGATTTCAATAAAAATGATAACTTTCTTATTGATGTTAATAATCTTAATGACTTTCCAAACGAAATCGAAGCTGAATTAGCTGGACTAATAAAACAAAGCGCTAAAGATAATAGGGTTAATCCTAAAGATTTCAAAAAATGGTGTACTACTAACTATCAAAAGCTTGATAAATGGTTAGAAAGTGCCGAAAACGTTTCAAAGGATATTTTAATAGAAAAAGGCTATATTATTAAAACAGAAGAAGAATATAAACCAAATAAAAAAAGAAATATATTAAAATTCACTTCAAAACTTGCTGAAGAAGTAACAAGACTAAAAGGTTTAAAGAAATTTCTTAATGAAATGACCAAAATAGAAGATAAACAAGCAATCGAAATTCACCTTTGGGATGAATATTTAATCTTCGCTGAAATGTTTGGGATTGCAGATAAAGTTGCAAAACAATTAAAAGATTTCTATCCAGATTTATATCGTGATAATGAAATGTATTTCAACCATATTATCGCTTTAAATCTTATTACTCATTCATGGACTGACGCTGCCCAAAGTGCTGCTTATAACGGTGGAAGCTTTTCCGGTGGTGGAATGAGTTCTGGTGGCTTCTCTGGCGGAGGCGGAGGCGTTAGATAAAGAAAAATGCAGAATAACCTGCATTTTTTTAATTACTGTGTTTTATTAGTGGATAAACTGTTTTGTTTAAAGGCCGTTTAATCATTGGCTTAATCGCATAAATATCCGTTGTAAATGGTACTGTCGCCACTTCAATCCCTAGCTCATCATTAGCTAAAAAATACTTATCAAAAAACATTGGTAGTTCTGTAAAACAGTTCATTTGATTACCACGATCATTAATCTCAAGTAAACTCGTATTTGCACTCCATAAAAGTTCTTCTAAATCAGCCCCTTTAAAATCAAAAATCTGAGGAAAAGCTGAAACTTTGTCAACCATAAATTTTATTGTATGATTTAAAGAAAAATCATCAAGCTGTCCAATTAAGTATTTTTCAGAATCACATTTCGCTGGAGGTATTATTAATCCTGGTAAGTCTTTTTGAAGAGCTTTAGAAATATATATAATATATGCCGTTAAAAATGGTGTGATATATGGGAATTTAGTTTTAAGTTCATAAAATTGTTTACTAGCTAATGCCCAATTTTTTTGCTCAAAGGCAATCTGAGAAAGTCCAGATAATCTAAAATAATCATTTTCCCTTCCATTTGTACTTTCAAAAGTAGCTCTTGCTTCGTCTATTTTTCCATTAGTCATTAAATACTGTCCAAATAGAATCTCTTGCTCAGGCGTTCTATCGGAAAGAGCTGCGGCAATTATTGCCATTTTATAATAATCATTACGTCTTTTAGCATATTCATATTGTTTAATTAAAGAAGCTCTTTTTTCTTTATAGCTTTCCATAGTTAACACCTCTGTGGTTATATATATTAACATATTTCAAAGAAAAAAACAAGATTTCTCTTGTTTCTATCTGTTGTAGTATTCGATAATTAATGCTTCATCAATATCAGCATTTAATTCAGTACGCTCAGGCATTCTAACATAAGTAGCTTCCATTTTCTTATCATCATAAGTAATGAAATCAACCCTGTTTTGTAAAGCTTCCAAAGAAGCTTTAACTACAGCTAATTCTTTATCGTTTTCCATAAGTCCAATAACATCACCAGGTTTAACTTGGTAAGATGGAACATCAACACGTTTACCATTAACAGTAACGTGACCATGGTTAACTAATTGTCTTGCACCTCTTCTTGTAGTTGCAAAACCAATACGATAAACTAAATTATCTAAACGGCTTTCTAATAACTTAAGTAAGTTTTCACCATGTACGCCTTTCATTTTGCCAGCTCTTTCGAAAGTTTTTCTAAATTGCTTTTCGTTAAGGCCATACATAAATCTAACTTTTTGTTTTTCTTGAAGTTGTACACCATAGTTAGATAATTTTTTTCTTCTGTCTTGACCATGTTCTCCAGGAATGTAAGGTCTTTTAGCAAGCTCCTTACCGTTTTCTAAAACTGAAAAACTAAGTCTTCTAGATTTTTTATACATAGGTCCTGTATATCTAGCCATATTTTTTTCCTCCCTCTATCGCGTGAGAGGTTATCTTGCCAAATTATAGGGTGTATTATATTAATACCTTCGCTTTGCAGCTAAAGTTACGTGGTAACCCCTTTAGGAAATAAACACATTATAATTTTCAAGATAACGCTGCTTAAGTACGCGCTCTTTAATTATATTATGTTTTTCCTTTTAAGTCAATACCTTTTTAACTTAATTTTCAAGGAATAATAACGGAAATGTCGCAGAAAAATGTACACTTTAAGTAAATATCAAAAGCCAAACGATAAATTTATTCATTAATATGATATAATTTTATAAAAAGCGCTTATTAAGTATTTTATTTAACAAGTGTTTAAATAGTGGAGGTAAAAATGAGAATAGGTGTAGATATGGATAACGTTATCAGTGATACAGGTAAATATTTAATTGATAAAATTAAAGATTACGATAAATTTAAAAATAGAAAAACCATAAAAATGAATAGTTACAAGACAGTATATGAAATGTTTGGATATGATTTAGATGAAAAAGCTCGCTTTGATGATATCTACATGCCTGTTACTCATATGGAAGCGCCAGCTATTAAAGGTGCTTCAGAAGTTTTAAATAAATTAGTGAGTGATGGCCATGAAATTTATATTATTAGTTATAGAGGAACCTTTCAATATTCAACTTATTTAGAAGTAGCTAAACAATGGTTAAAAAATAATAGCATTCCTTATAAAAAATTAATTACAGAACGTTTTGATAAAGGCAAAGTTTGTCTTGAAAACAAAATTGAACTATTAATTGACGATGAACCAGTCCATCTTAAACAAGCGTCAGACGAAAAAATAAATGGCTATTTATTTAATTCATTATTTAATGGGTATTGTGATGAATATGAGCGTGTAAATAGCTGGGAAGAAATATATGATCGGATCAAATAAAATTCATTTTTTAAAAGGATATTGGCAAGACTGTATTTTATTAGAAAGTAATAACCATTTTGCACTTATTGATACAGGCTTTAAAGATAATTATATAGAAATTAAAGAAAGCTTTGATCAATTGGGAATCAAGGATTTTGAATTTATTTTAATTACTCATTTCCATCGTGATCACTATGGAAATGTTGAAAATATCATTAGAGATTATAATGTTAAAACGGTTTATTTAAAAGAATATAGTGGATTAGATAAATATCGCGCTGACGGAAAAGACGCTTCTGATGAATATAGAAAGCAAGAAAAAGAAAAATACCAAGCTATTTTTGAATATGCTAAAACAAGGTCAAATTTAGTTGTAATTGATGATTCGGTTGACGAATTAAATTTTTATGACTATAATTTGAAATTATATAACACAAAGAATCTTATAAAAGAAATTTATGAAGATAAAAACAGCCCATATTACCACCAAATAGTATATAGCGAAAATATAAACTCAATTATGTTACTGCTGAAAATAGCCAATAAAAAAATTTTATTAGGCGGTGATTTAATCTGTACTGACTCATTAGATAAAAAAGCTCATGAATTACCTAATAAAATAGCTAAAGAGATTAATTGCGAAGTTGATTTTTTTAAATTAAACCACCATGGAGTTGTTGAAAAATTGTCAATATTTCCATCTTTAAAAATATATAAGCCTAAAGTAGTAGTTATAACTAATGATAAAAAATATATTACTGAAAAATCTAAAATAGATTTACTTTTAGCCAAAGTTAGTCCCAACACTAAAATATATTATACTGATCAAAACATAACATTTGAAATAAAAAATTAAATATTTAGCATGATGCAGAGGAGTAAGTAATCAATGAAACATTCAAACATCATAATTTTAATATCGTCTTGCACTAAAATAATTGATATTTTCATAGGCCCATTTTTGGTTGCCTATTTCATAAAAACGTCAGCTGATAGTTTAGTTGATCTTTCGGTTTTTAACCTATATAAATATATTTTTTTAGCTTTAATAGCTTTGTACGTTGGTTTGTCATTAAAGAAAAATCATTCATTAGGAACTTTTAGATTAGGTATTGTTGCTAGATTTATATATATTTTAGCTATTATCATTTTACAAGAAGATATCGTTAATCACTTAAATGAAATAGCGCTACTTTATGGTTTTTCCACAATAACCTTTTATCTACCATATAATATGTTCAGCGCTGAAGCTGTAGATAATAAAGAGCGAGGACATTTTGAGGCTCAAAAAGAAATTATTAATGGCACTATCAGTATCTTAGTTCCCATATGTTTAGGGACAATGATAACAACCACTAATTATCAAATAACCGCTATTGTTATATTATTTATTTCTGCAATTCAAATAGTCGCATCCTTTTACCTAAAACAATTACCACTCAATGATAAACCATATAATCTTGTTGATTTATTTCATAAATTTAAGAATAATGTCCAAATTAAAAAGATGTTACTAGGCGATTATTTAAAAGGGATCACAATTTCTGATGGCGCTTTAGGTGTAGTTATAACTATTTTAATTATGAATTCCTTCAAAACAGATATGAATTTAGGAATTATTAACTCAATAGCTGCTGTTTTGACTTTAATTGCCAGTTATTTATATTCAAAATATTATAAAGGAAAAGATGATCGAAAAATCATGATCATTTCAACTATCATTCCTGTAATAGCTGTTATCCTTTTATGTTTATGGACATCAGAAATTACTGTAATTATTTATAATGTTGCTTATAGTGTCTTTGCTGTTGGCCTTTTAAGTTTAATGACTAGTATTAGAGGATTTAATATGTCAAAATCTAACGTCGACGAAAAAGAACGCACAGAATATTGGGTTATTAGAGAAGTAGTACTGAATTGTGGTAGAGTAACTGGATATATTTTGATGTTAATAATTGGCTTAATAAGTGTTGAATATTTAAATTTTCTAACCCTTGCTTTAACTTTTTCATTAATCCTTCTTGGGTTAACTATGTTAAAGGTTAATAAAAATGAAATATAATATTTAGTAAAAACCTAAGGTTTATAAAATCTTAGGTTTTTACTTATACTAATTTTAACTAAGCAAAATTTATAAAATATCCCAAAAACATACAAAAAAGGACAAAAATGTGCTAAAATAGTGCTAGGTGATAAAATGGACAATACACTTTTATTCGCAGGTTTAGCTTTCGCCCTAACAATTATTGTTCTTTTCATAATTTTAAAGGTTATGAAACGTCATAAAAAGAAGAAGTTTAAACAGTTGCTTGAAGATTTAGAATATCAAAAAAATCAAATAGATACAGCTCCTGTAGCTCCTGAGCTTGCCAAAGTTGAATCATATTTAAAAAATGAGAAACTTGAAGTTATGTATAACGATTGGCAGGAGCGACTTGAGGACATTAAGGAAACTAGAATACCAAAGATAACTGATATGCTGATTGAAGCCGAATATTCACTATCCAAAATGGATTATAAAAGTACTATGTACAAAATAGCCAAACTGGAGATGGAAATTTATAAAGTTCGTACTAAATCAGAATTTCTATTAGATGAAATAAAAGAACTTACTACTAGTGAAGAACGTAGCCGTGCAGTTATAACTAAATTAAAGGCCAAATATCGTGAACTTTTTGAAAAGTTTAACGAAACAAAATCAGAATTTGGTGATATTGGACCCTCAGTTGAACTTCAGTTTGAAAATATTGCAAAACGTTTTGAAGATTTTGAAAATATTATGGATAAAAACGAATACGATGAAGTTAATACCATCGTAAATGCCATTGAAGAAATGCTTAGACATATCGAAGTTGTAGTTGAAGAAATGCCATCGATAGTTTTAATTGCAGAAGGTATTTTACCTAAAAAAATGGAAGAGATAACTGCTATATATAATAAAATGGTCGAAGAGGGTTATCCACTAGATTATTTAAATGTTGAATTCAATATTGATGAAGCTACTAAAAAAATTAAAGATATTTTAGATAGAGCCAAGGTACTTGATTTAGAAGATAGCCTCTTTGAATTAAAAGTTTTAACTGAATATTTTGAATCATTATTTACTGATTTCGAAAAAGAAAAGATAATTAAAACAGAATATGAAGAAGCAAATAAAACCTTAAAAACTAAATTAGACAAAACTAATAGTTTAGTTGATGATATTTTTGACCAGATGGAAGATCTTAAAAATATGTATAGTCTAGAACCAGAAGATATTAAGTCTTTAGAAGAAGTTAAAGCTGAATTAACTAGTTTAAATGAAGATTATAATACCTTAATGGGTCATACAAGCAATCATACTTTCGCTTATTCAAAATTAACAGAAGAAGTTGAAAGACTTGTTGTTAAATTAGCCGCTATTGAAGATAAATTAGATAGATCATTAAATATTATTGGTAGTATGCATGACGATGAAGTACGTGCTAGACAACAACTAGATGAAGTTAATGTATTACTTAAAGACGCTAAAGGTCAAATTAGAAATTATAATTTGCCAGTTATTCCAAATAGCTATTACATCGAATTAAAAGAAGCTAGTGAGGCTATCAAAGAAATAGTTAAAGAGTTAGATAAAAAGCCATTAACTATTGAAACTCTAAATACTAGAGTAGATACTGCAAGAGATCTTGCCTTAAAATTATTTGGTAAAACAAAGGAAATGATGAAAACAGCAATGTTTGCCGAAATGGCAATCGTTTATGGTAACCGTTACCGTTCTAATGAACAAGAATTAGATAAAAATCTAACTTATTCAGAAGTATTATTCAATAAAGGTGAATATAAAAAATCATTAGAGTTGACTATTAACTCGTTAAACAAAATAGAACCAGGTATTTATGATAAACTGTTAGATTTCTATAGTGAAGAAGCTAAATAATTCACAAAAAAAACAATACTGTTAAATGTATTGTTTTTTATATTTTAGGCATGTCTGTTTTTTCAAGACTTGCTACTTTCTCTTGAAGTCCTTGAATAATATCTCCAAAAGGTAATGGATTAGGATATTCTGGGCAAATTACCGTAGTTTCGATCCCTTTATAAGTATCATGGAAATTATTAAAAGGATACATTTCACCCAAATCATCTGTAAATATCACATCAGAAACTTGATGGTCTTCAGCTTCTAAAAAACCTACTTGTTGTTTTAATAGCTCAGTCTTAGGTGTGTTCTTTGGATATTCAGAAACAGGATTGCCACAGGCATCAAAACTTTCAGTCCCACCATATTGAATGCTTGGTGTAATAATAGTCCCCTCCATGTATGGCAAAAGGTCGTTAAGTTTTCCTAAAACTTTTTCTTTGTCAGCCGTTGAAGATAAAGTAAATAAAACTTCATCAGCCTCGCTTTTTTCACCAATCTCATTTAAAACACTAAAAAGTGATTGATATAATTCTTTATTTTGACCGTCTTTGCTTTCTGGTAGTGTTCCTTCAATATCAAAAACTGCTAAAACGCTTTTCGTCATAATGCGCCTCCTTCAATTTCGCTTATTATATCATATTTATTTAAAAAATTAAAACAAAGTAAATAAAAAGGATTATAATTAATCCATGGAGACTTTAAATAAAAATGAAATTATAGTATAATAACGTAGGAAACGAGGAATATTATGAATCAGTTAATACTAATAAAATATGGAGAACTTACTACTAAAAAAGATAACCGTAAATTTTTCATTAATGTTTTAGAAAAAAATATCCGTAACTTATTAAAGGGTGAAGAAATAGAAATTACTAAAGACCGAGTAAGAATGTATGTGAAATGTAATGATGCTGAAAAAATTGCCAGCAAATTACAAAAAGTTTTTGGTATATATAGTATAGTAATTTGCCATAAAGTTAATAATAATATTGAAGACGTATTAAATAAGGCATTAGAAATTATGGATAAAAGTAAAAAGACTTTTAAAGTAGTTACTAATCGCGCCGACAAAAATTATCCTATTCCTTCAATGGAATATAGTAGAAAATTAGGTGGATTAATTTTAAAAAATACAGATTTTAAAGTTGACGTCCATCAACCAGACATAACCTTAACGGTTGAAATTAGAAACAATGGGACATTTGTTTATACTGACGAAATAAAAGGTAGCGGAGGTTATCCAGTTGGGATTCAAGGCACTGGACTTCTTATGTTAAGTGGAGGAATTGATAGTCCGGTTGCTGGATATCTAACTTTAAAAAGAGGCGTGAATGTCGAATGTTTATATTTCGAATCACCACCACATACTAGCGATGAAGCTAAAAACAAAGTTTTAAAATTAGCTAGTATTTTAAATGAATATTCAGGACATATAAAAGTTCATATCGTTCCATTTACTGAAATCCAAGAAACAATTTTTAAAAAATGCCCTGATACTTATATGATAACCATTATGAGAAGAATGATGTATCGCATCGCCGAAAAGTACTCAGAAAAAATTGGCGCCAAAATAATTGTAAATGGTGAAAGTATTGGCCAAGTTGCTAGTCAAACACTTAGCAGTATGACATGTATTAATAACGTTACTAACATGCCAGTTATTCGCCCGGTAGCTTGTTTTGATAAATTAGAAATAATTAATTTATCACAAAAAATAGGAACTTATGAAACTAGTATTCTTCCTTTTGAAGATTGTTGTACTATTTTTGTTCCAAAGCATCCAGTCATTAATCCAAAGTTAAGCAAATGCTTAGCTTATGAAAAAGAATTTGATTATGAAACTCTAATTGATAAATGTATTGATAATATTGAGACAATTACCAATTTTGAAACTAATAAATTCGAAGATATCCTTTAACAAAAATTACCACTTAAAAAAACGTATTTTATCGCCAAATGTACACACTATATTAATGTACAGGAGGTGAAACGTATGAATAGTAATAATAGCAATAAATTAGTAGTTCCAGGAGCTAAACAAGCTATCGAACAAATGAAATATGAAATAGCTAACGAATTAGGAGTTCAAATGGGTCCAGAAGCTACTAGCAGAGCTAACGGTTCTGTAGGTGGAGAAATTACTAAAAGACTTGTACAAATGGGTCAACAACAATTAAGTGGTACTAAATATTCTAAATAATTGAGAATAGATTTTAACCAATAACAAAAAGATTGCTAATTCGTTAGCAATTTTTTTAATAGAGTAAACCATTTAACGAGAGTCGCGATATAGTGTCAAACCCTTGTTTTCCTTGTTGAAAAAGCTTATTGTATTAGCTATAATAAGCTTAGGTGAGACTATGAGTAAAGTAAAACAAAGAAAAAATAATAGGCAAGTTAAATTATTAGTTGGTTCAGCAATATGCCTACTTTTAATTATGACTGTTGGTTATGCGGCATTTAGTACCAAACTAACTATAGGCGCTAAAGGAAATATAAAAACGCTAACCGCGGCTAATTTTTTATCACAAAATGTTGTTACCGAAGGTGATGGACTTTATGTTGCCGAAAGTAATAAAAATTTAAGAAGTGCAAATTCTAAAAATAGATATATTTATAAAGGACAAAACCCCAATAACAATTTAACTTTTAATAACGAAAACTGGAAAATAATTTCAGTCGAAGAAGATGGTAGTGTAAAAATTATTAAAGAAAATCCTTTAGATATAGAATTACCTTGGGATTCAAATAAGTTGAACACCTGGGAAAACTCTACAATCCAAGACTATTTAAATAATACATATTTAAATCAAATAGCAGATAATTCTAAAAAACAAATTATAGAACATTCATTTAATATCGGCGCAATTAAACCAGCTACTGAAAATATGAAAATTACTAATGATGAATTACAAATTGCTGAAGCTAGTAAAACCTGGAATGGCTATATAGGCTTAATAAACATTTCTGACTATATTACTGCAAGTAATGATACTTTATGCACCTCTGTAAAATCACTCAATGATAAAGATTTACCTTGCCATAAAAGTAACTATTTATATAAAGAAAATACCAAATTCTGGTTTATAAATTCTGTCAGCGAAGTTCAAGATAAAGTATGGCATTTTTCTAATTCTCTAGAACAGCTACCTACCTTTGAAAAAAGTTCAGTATACCCTGTTTTATATTTAGATGGAAATATCAGTTTGCAAGGTGATGGAACTAGTATTAATCCATATACAATAAAAAGCTCAAATTGAGCTTTTTTAAATTATTTTATCGATTAAGCCATACTGAAGTGCTTCATCGGCTGATAGAAAATGATCTCTTTCCGTATCATCTTCAATTTTTGACAAATCTTGACCAGTATTTTCGCTTAAAATCTTATTTAGTTTTTCTTTTAGTTTTAAAATTCTTTCAGCTGCAATCTTAATTTCTGTTGCTTGGCCTTGAGCCCCACCTAGCGGCTGATGAATCATTACCTCACTATTAGGTAAACCAAATCTTGAACCTTTTTCTCCGCTTGAAAGTAAAAACGCTGCCATACTGGCTGCCATCCCAATACAAATAGTAGAAACTTTGCTTTTGACAAAATTCATTGTATCGTAAATTGCCATTCCCGATGTTATACTGCCACCAGGTGAATTAATATAAATACTAATATCGTCATGATTAACTGAATCTAAATATAACAATTGTCCAACAATGCTATTAGCTAAGTTATCATCTATCTCACCACTTAAAATAATAATCCTATCCTTTAATAATCTACTATATATATCATAAACTCTCTCACCATCGCTACTTTTTTCAACCACATTAGGTATCAACATTTAAATCGCCTCCTAATCTTATAATAAGTGTAAATGGCTGATTTTATTCATCAAAAATACTGACAAAATAATATATTTTTGATAAAATTAAAAAAGAATAGGAAGGGTACAATGCGAAAAATCAAATTAAAATACAAAGACACCTATATTGATGATATTATTCCTGGGACTAGTTTATACGAAGTTAGTAAGCTTGTCCAAAAAGATTTTGAATATCCAATTCTAGGTGCTAAATTAAACCATGTTACTGTTGACTTAAACTGTCCAGTCACCGAAAATAGTACTGTTGAATTTTTGGATCGTAGTAGTCGCGTGGGAAATCGTATCTATAGCCGCAGCCTTGAATTTTTAGTCATTGTTGCTGCCAAAGAAGTATTAAATCCTAAAGCTGATGTTTTAATTAATTATTCACTAGATAATGGAATTTACTGTGAAATAGTAAATCAGCGAGTAACTAAGAAGCATATAGAAATGCTGGAAGTTAAAATGCAAGAGTTAGTTAAACAAAAATTGCTTTTTACTAAAAGTAAAGTTTCAAGATTTGATGCTATAAAATATTTCCGCAAAAATGGACAAATCGATAAAGTTAAAAATTTAAATTACACAAGTAATTCAACCGTTGATCTTAATCGTTTAAATGATGTATATGATTATTTCTTTGGGCCTATTGTTCATAATACTGGCCAAATCAATCGCTTTAAAATTAACTATTTAGGAAATAGTAGCTTTGTTATTAGCTATCCCGATTTAAATCATCCAAGAGTTGTCACCAAGTACCAGCACCATGAAAAAATCTTTGAAAAATACAAAGAGTACGAAGAGTGGGGAAAACTAATTGATATTGACATGGTTGCCGATTTAAACGAAATTGGGGCCAAGGGAAACTACACAGATGCAATTAGACTATTTGAAACTCATTATGAAAATCAGTTATCAATTGTTGCTGAAAAAATCTACCATAAAAGAAAGGATATTAAATTAATTTTATTATCAGGTCCATCATCTAGTGGAAAAACCACGACAACTAAAAAACTAGCTTTGTATTTAAGAGCTAAGGGGTTAAAGCCTCATCAAATTTCACTAGATGATTATTTTGTTGATCGTGATAAAACGCCAAGAGACGAAAATGGTGAATATGATTATGCTAATATTAAAGCAACTGACACTGAATTGTTTAATATCCATTTAAAAAAATTAATGCGTGGTGAAAAGGTAAATATTCCAAAATTTGACTTTGTTAAAGGCAAAAAAGTTTATGAAGATAATTATTTAAAACTAGGAGATGATGATATTTTACTAGTTGAAGGAATTCATACTTTAAATGATGCTTTAACTAAAAATATTAAACGCGAAAATAAATTTAAAATTTTTGTTACACCAATTGTTCAGCTAAAAATTGATAATCATAACCGAGTAAGAACAACTGACCTTCGAAAGCTTCGAAGAATAGTTAGAGATAGTAGATTCCGTGGAACAGGTGCCGAAGCAACACTTAAAATATGGCATAACGTTGATAAAGAAGCTGTGGAAAACATTTATCCATATCAAGATGATGTTGATATTGTTATTAATTCAGCTTTGAGTTATGAAATTGGAGTTTTAAGAATATATGCAGAACCATTGTTGTATGGTATAAAATCGACAAGTGATGTTTATGCCGAAGCAATTAGATTAATCAATCTGTTACGTCAATTTTTGCCAATATCTAGTGAAGAGGTTCCGAAGGATTCAATTTTACGAGAGTTTATTGGTGAAGGTATTTATAATGGATAGGAAAGGAATGATTATATGATAAAAGTAGCCATTAATGGATTTGGAAGAATTGGTAGATTAGTTTTTAGATTAATGGAGGATGACAAAGATTTTGAGGTTGTAGCTATTAATGATTTAACTGATCCTGAGCAATTAGCTTATCTTCTAAAATATGATACATCCCATCGTTCATACAAAACTGATGAAATTACTTATGACGAAGACGGTATTATTGTAAGTGGTCGTAAAATCAAAATTTATTCTGAAATGGACCCAGTTAATTTGCCATGGCAAGAATTAGAAGTTGATGCTGTATTTGAATGCACTGGTAAATTTACGAGTAAAGAAAAGGCTGAAGCTCATATTAAAGCTGGCGCTAAAAAAGTTATAATTTCCGCACCCGCTAAAGGTGATTTAAAGACAATTGTCTATGGTGTTAATGAGAATATTTTAGATGGTACAGAACAAATAATAAGTTCAGCTTCATGTACTACCAATTGTTTGGCTCCAGTTGTTAATGTTTTAAATAATGAATTTAAAATTTTAAAAGGCTATATGACAACAGTACATGCTTATACTAATGATCAAACTGTTTTAGATGTTCCGCATAAAAAAGGTGCAAAATCAAGAAGAGGTAGAGCTGCTGCGGCTAATATAATTCCTGCTTCTACCGGCGCTGCTACTGCTTTAGGAAAGGTAATCCCTGAGCTTGACGGAAAATTAGATGGAAGTGCTTTAAGAGTACCAGTTACGACAGGATCAGTTGTTGATTTAACTTTAGAATTAGGCCGTAACACCACGGTAGAAGAGATAAACAATACCTTCAAAAAGCAAACTAATCAAACTTTAGGTTACACTGAGGATCCAATAGTTTCAAGCGATATTATTGGCTCTCACTATGGCGCTTTAGTTGATGGATTATTAACAAGTGTTTTAGAAAGTGATGGCAAACAACTAGTAAAAGTAATTGCTTGGTATGATAATGAAATGAGCTATAGTGCTCAAATGGTTAGAACCGCTAAATATTTATTTACAGAAAAAGAGAATTAAAATATAAATTTATTTGTATTTACAAATAATCATTTATATCTCCACCCAACTTTAGTTAAAGTAATAACTAAAGTTTTTTTGTGAATTTGGGATGAAAACATTGACATAGGGGG